>PJTO01000056.1_pt1 | contig 169705 bp, 123 predicted proteins | sample 1512101 | NCBI WGS metagenome assembly PJTO01 (sample SAMN08177690, study PRJNA422409) | Soil metagenome, whole genome shotgun sequencing project. | reverse complement strand
CGATGGTATTGCCGTAACAGGTGGGAGAGTAGGTCGGTGCCTTTTTTTACACGGAAGCCCTTGCTGGAAACAGTCAAGGGCTTCTTTCGTTTAGATACTTCCGTATTTCCATGTACAGGCTATTGCCTATCCTCCGCCTATCGGTTATCGCAGCACAGGACCGTCTGTGGGCCTGCTCCATCGGCAGCTGCTCCGCAAGCGTCGCTATCCTGCAACTGTCACTGTGCTCAGTGGTAATGGTACACCGGTCATAGCAGACGGTCATGTAGCCTCTACTGTGCTCCGGTGGTATGGTACAAAGTCATAGCAGGCGGCCATGCAGTCATCACTGTGCTCTTGTGCTATGCTGCACTGTCGTAGCCGAGGAGAATTGTCATCCAAATACACATCGATGGATTGTAGTCCAACGGTAGCAGTCCTGCAGTCTTCGCTGACCGTGTCAAACCTTATTGCTTTTCACCAGTATCCTATAGCCGTATATCGGTAAGTATTGCAAGGGCTACTCGTAATTATTGGGGAATATCCTGTCCTGCTACTATCCTTGTCAAGCTATATTGCTTTTCATCTGTATCGTATTGCTGTATATCAATGGCCTTGCAGTAACTACTTGTAATAAGCAGTTGTATATGCTATCCGACCGTTGGGAAGTATACAGGTAGTGGTTACAGATATAGCGCTCAGAATTACATGCTATACAGCTATTCTATACTATTATTAAGCTTTATGGGCAAATGTCATTAGCCACATAAGTTGATCTTCTTATTTACACATCCCGATCAGGAACGTAATATAACATTATACCTGCGGCTATACCCCTGTGTAGTTACAATTGTATAACGATAGCAAATGCAACTCGATATTCCCTGCTAGAGTAAACGGCTGTGATGACTGTTATCCCCATCGGGGATTTCATTATTGAAAACTTTGTGGTGTTGAATATCGATTGAAAAACAACGAAGATAAAAAATTAAGCAATCGTTTGTGTAGATTAAGCAAACGATTGCTTTCAAGTTTCATTTTTTATTTAGAAAAAAGTGTTATATTATTGTTATAGAGATTAAGTTCTTACATAAGAACCAAATATAAATCCAATCCAAAAGGATTTTTCTATTGACTGTTTAGTTTGTTTTAAAATAGGTGATTTTTTAGAGGGACCAATTGGTCCCTTTAAATTTATATGAACTTTAAATTATGGATTCTAGAAGAGATTTTCTAAAAAAAGCCGGAATATTGTCATCACTGGCTGTTTCACTCCCTACTTTGGTCAATGCCAATACGGCAGCAGAGTCATTTAATATGTGTGGCTATGCAGCTCCAAAAATTGATAAAGTCAGAGTAGCAGTGATTGGACTGGGCATGCGCGGTCCTGGTGCTGTTGAACGGTTATCTTTTATTGAGGGATGCGAAATTGTCGCACTTTGCGACAAACATCCGGATCGGGTTGAACGCGCAACAAAAATCGTTACATCGAAAGGTCTAACAGCTCCGAAAGCGTATTCAGGTGAAGATGGCTGGAAATCCTTGTTAAAAGAAGAGAAACTCGATCTCGTTTATATTTGTACGCCTTGGGATTATCATACTCCGATGAGTATTGCCGCGATGAAAGCGGGTAATCACGTGGCTTGTGAAGTGCCGATTGCTTTGACGATCAAAGATTGTTGGGAGGTCGTGAAGACATCTGAAGCGACTAAAAAGCATTGTATGATGCTGGAAAATTGCTGTTATGATTTCTTTGAAATACTGACATTGAATATGGTGCGCCAAGGCTTGTTTGGCGAACTCGTCCATGCCGAGGGTGCTTATATTCACGATTTGCTTGATCTCAATTTTGCAAAGAATGGCTATGATAACATGTGGCGCCTGAGAGAAAATATAAAATTAAATGGAAATCTATATCCTACTCATGGACTTGGCCCTGTGGCACAATGCTTAAATATCAATAGAGGGGATAAGATGGATCATCTTGTGGCAATGTCTTCCAATGATTTTATGATGGGAGAAAAAGCAAAAGAGTTAGCGGCCAAGGATTCTTTTTTCCAGGAATTTGTCGGAAAGAAATACCGTGGTAATATGAATACAACGCTTATCCGCACCGCAAAAGGAAAAACGATTATGCTGCAGCATGATGTCACTTCTCCTAGACCTTACTCTAGATTACATACACTAAGTGGAACCAAAGGGTTTGCACAAAAGTATCCTACGGAGAATATTGCTTTTGGCCATGAATTCATTACAGAACAGAAATTAAAAGAACTGTACGATAAATACACACCGGAATTGGTAAAATATATTGGTGAGCAGGCAAAACAGGTTGGTGGACACGGTGGGATGGATTTTATGATGGACTGGCGTCTGATTGACTGTTTGCGCAACGGATTACCTTTGGACCAGGATGTCTATGATGCTGCTTCATGGAGCTGTATCGTGCCATTGAGTTTTGAATCTGTAGAAAAGAACTGTAAAACAGTTGATGTACCGGATTTCACAAAGGGTGCATGGAAAAATAATACGCCGGTAGAAGTCACGTTAAAAGGCGGTGGAAATACGCCTATTCGTGCTAGATCAGCGAAAAAAGAAAATATACAATTGGGCGTATAGCCCACTTATATAAAATGACTTATTGAAGGGGAACTTTTTATTGTTCCCCTTTTATGTTTATCTTTAATTATGTTATTCAATCTGACTCTAATTACCTGTTTATCGTTATTTTCCACCAAGGATACACTTTCCTGTTGTGTTGGGGAAAATATACCTACGCGCGCAGGTATGATAAAATCCCAAATTGCGCAGTTAAAAAGTAGGACTACGGACAAGATGATATTAGTCGAAGGGGGCAAATTTTTGATGGGAAGTTCGAACTTTGAAGATAGTAAGCCTGTACATCAGGTGCAACTGAATTCATTTTATATGGATGAACATGAGGTCACAAATGCACAGTTTGCGCAGTTTGTAAAGGAGACAGGTTATGTAACTGTTGCTGAGCGGGAGCTGGATCCGAAAGATTTTCCAGGGGTGGATCCCAAGATGTTAGTTCCGGGATCGGCTGTATTTTCCAAACCTAAAGAACTCAATTCATTAAACAATTATTTGATGTGGTGGGAGTATGTCCCTGGTGCAAACTGGCAACATCCCGAGGGACCGAATAGCTCGATAAAGGATAAAATGAATTATCCGGTTGTTCAGGTTGCCTATGAAGATGCTGCAGCTTACGCGAAATGGGCAGGCAAACGATTACCTACAGAAGCGGAATGGGAATATGCGGCTAGAGGACGTAAAGATGCAAACGATGACTTGTATTATTGGGGCAAGGACTTGAAGCCTAATGGTAAATGGAGCGCCAATATTTACCAGGGAAAGTTTCCTGTACAAGATTCGAAAGAAGATGGCTTTGAGGGGACTGCGCCTGTAAAATCATTTCAGGCAAATGCGTTGGGACTGTACGATATGGAAGGGAATGTGTGGGAATGGTGTGCTGATTTTTATAGACCCGATTATTATCAGCATAGTACAACTGCTAACCCCAAAGGACCACAAGATTCTTATGATCCGCAGGAACCAAATCTTGAAAAACGCGTTCAGCGGGGAGGGTCATTTCTTTGCAATGATCAATATTGCGAAAGGTATAAAGCCGGAAGCAGAGGAAAAGGGGAGGTCAACAGTCCTACAAATAATGTTGGGTTTCGCTGTGTAAAAGATATAAAATAGAAAAGGCTTGCATTTGCAAGCCTTTTCTATTTTATTGATATGTCTTATTGTGCATTCAAAAACATTGATTTTTGATTGTACAATTCTCTGAAATAAGGATCTTGAAGATCTTTGATAAAGCGAATTGCTTCACCCGTTGATTTCATCTCAGGGCCTAATTGCTTGTCTACTTCAGGGAATTTATTGAAAGAGAATACAGGTTCTTTAATCGCGTATCCTTTCAGTTTACGTTCTATTGTAAAGTCTTTCAATTTATTAACACCCAACATAACTTTAGTTGCAATATTGATGTAAGGAACATCATAAGCTTTAGCGATGAAAGGAACCGTACGTGATGCACGTGGATTAGCCTCGATAACATATACATTTTCACCTTTTACAGCAAACTGAATGTTTAATAGACCTCTTACGTTCAATGCTTTTGCTAGTTTAATGGAATATTCTTCCATTTTATCCTGAACAGCTTGTGATAGGCCAAATGGAGGCAATACAGCTGAAGAGTCTCCCGAGTGGATACCAGCAGGTTCAATATGTTCCATCATACCAATGATGTGTACATCTTCACCATCACAGATTGAATCTGATTCAGCTTCTTCTGCACGATCCAAGAAGTGGTCGATCAGGATATGGTTTCCAGGAAGGTTTTTCAACAAGTTGACAACAGCTTTTTCTAAATCTTCATCGTTGATAACAATGCTCATGCCTTGTCCTCCTAATACGTAAGAAGGACGAACCAATACTGGATATCCAACTTCGTTTGCAACTTGTAATGCTTCTTCTGCTGAAGTTGCTACACCGTATCTTGGATATGGAATTTCCAATTCTTTCAATAGATCGGAGAAACGGCCACGATCTTCTGCCAAGTCCATATTCTCAAATGAAGTACCGATGATTTTTACGCCAAGTTGCTCTAGGCGCTCAGCCATTTTAAGAGCCGTTTGTCCACCCAACTGAACAATAACACCTTCTGGTTTTTCTAATTCGATGATCTCACGTACATGCTCCCAGAATACGGGCTCGAAGTATAATTTGTCAGCCATATTGAAGTCTGTCGATACAGTCTCCGGGTTACAGTTAACCATAATCGCTTCGTAACCACATTCTTTAGCCGCCAATAAACCGTGTACACAGGAGTAATCGAACTCGATACCCTGACCGATACGGTTAGGACCTGAACCTAAAACGATGATTTTCTTTTTATCTGAAGAGATCGATTCGTTTTCTTCTTCGAATGTCGAATAGTAGTATGGTGTTTGTGCAGGGAATTCTGCAGCACAAGTATCTACCATTTTGTAAACACGGTTGATACCTAACTCCTTACGACGATCGTAAACTTGATCCTCTGTTACATTTCCTAATAACCATGCGATTTGTACATCTGAATAACCTTTTTGTTTTAAGGTCATGAAGAAATCGCGTGGAATATTATTCAATTGATAACGACGTAATTCTTGCTCAAGGTGTACCAACTCTTGGATCTGTACTAAGAACCATTTGTCGATACGTGTTGCCTTACGGATAGATTCCAAAGGAACGCCTAATTCGAAAGCATCTTTGATATGGAATAAACGGTCACCACTTGGATGTTCCAAACTGTCCATGATTTCGTCAAGGTTTCTCCATTGACGACCGTCAGCACCTAAACCAGCGCGGCCAGTCTCCAATGATTGACAAGCTTTCTGTAAAGCTTCGATAAATGTACGGCCGATTGCCATTACTTCACCTACTGCTTTCATCTGTAGACCTAATTCCTTGTTTGCTCCTTTGAATTTATCGAAGTTGAAACGAGGGATCTTAACGATCACATAGTCTAATGTTGGTTCAAAATATGCGGATGTTGTCTTTGTGATCTGATTTTGCAATTCATCCAAGTTGTAACCAATCGCCAATTTAGCTGCAATCTTCGCAATTGGATAACCCGTTGCTTTCGATGCTAAAGCCGAAGAGCGTGATACACGTGGATTGATTTCGATGGCAATAATTTCTTCGTTTTCTGGGTTTACAGAGAACTGAACGTTACAACCACCTGCAAATGTACCAATTGAACGCATCATCAGAATAGCCTGATTACGCATATCTTGATAACATTTGTCTGACAATGTCATGCCTGGTGCAACAGTGATTGAGTCTCCAGTGTGGATACCCATTGGATCAAAGTTTTCAATGGTACAGATGATGATAACATTGTCGTTGGTATCACGAAGTAATTCCAACTCAAATTCTTTCCAGCCCAATACCGCTTGCTCTACCAAAACTTCGTGTGTTGGTGAAGCGTGTAAACCTCTATTTAAGGCCGCATCAAAATCTTCTTTTCTGTGAACAAATCCACCTCCTGTACCTGCAAGAGTATAAGATGGACGTATAACAAGCGGATAGCCAATTTCTTGTGCCGCTTCTTTACCTTCAAGGAATGAGTTTGCAATTTTGGATGTTGCAACGCCCACACCGATATCAACCATTAATTGACGGAATTCTTCACGGTTTTCAGTTTTTTCAATGGCAGCAACATCAACACCGATAACTTTTACGTTGTATTTTTCCCAAAGACCTAGGTTAGAAGCTTCGATACATAAGTTCAAAGCTGTCTGGCCACCCATGGTAGGAAGAACAGCGTCAATGTTGTGTTTTTGCAAAATTTCTTCAATACTTTCGCATGTTAATGGAAGTAAGTAGACATTGTCTGCAACAACTTTGTCCGTCATGATTGTTGCAGGGTTTGAGTTGATGATGGATACTTCAATACCTTCTTCTTTCAATGAAAGAGATGCTTGAGATCCAGAATAATCAAATTCACAAGCTTGACCGATAACGATGGGACCTGATCCGATGATTAAAACCGACTTAATGGAAGTGTTTCTTGGCATTATATCTAGTTCAAAAAATTAAATTTCCTATTGTAAATCTGAGCAAAGACAATCAAAAGTAGCTCATGGGGAAGGGTCATTCCGACTGCTTTGTCGGAGTGCAAAGTTACATTTTAAATTTTGAAAATTAACTATTTATTTTAAGAATATTTCAAAAAAAAATGTAGTTTTTTAGAAAAGTGGCCCTGAAAAAACAAAAACGAGTTGTAAAACATACCGCTTATGTTTTACAACTCGTAGGCAATAATGGAGCTGATTTGTTTAATAAACGATGATTTCGTCCGTAAACAAGTAGCCCTTTTTTGGATTGCTGGCTTTGATTTTTATATAACGAGCCTGTTGAGCTTTGTCAAGTTTGAGTTCAAACCTTTTGAAAGTCAACTTGGATTCTTTATCGGATATGTCATTTTTGATTGTTCCTACAGATCTGAAGGTACGGCCATTATCCGAAAGCAGGACTTCCATTTCTCCTGGCATATAAACGCCCGGGCCAATCATCTGCATAAAATTCATGGCTACTTGATGTATTTCTTCCCTGCGTTCCATATCCACGACAACATCAATCGGACTGGTGAATCCTTGCCATTGACCATCGTGATAGGAAAGACCGCCCATGATTCCGTTTGTTAAGGTAGAATCTTTTTGTGCTGGATATCCCGACCATGCTGTGTTGTACGTTACTTTTTTTCCAATAGCACGATGAATGTCAATATCAAAGGATAGGGTTGGACCTATTTTGATAGAATCTAGAAAATAAGCGGCATTGATATGACCTGTTGAGCTGAGTTCAAATGGTCCAGTATATGGTGTAGACAAGATTGTAGGCTCACTGCTATCAATGGTATATCGGATCTGATCTGTTTTTAGTTGCTCCGTTGTCAGCGTAATTTTATTGTTGTTTTTAGCAGCATTGTATGTTGCTGTATAAGCGACATTAAAGGAAGGACGATAATAATTGACGTTTAGATCTTGTAAAAGCTTATAATGTGATTGCAGTCTTCGCTGAAAATCCGTCCAGCTTTTCCCATCTTTATTCGTCCAATTGACCTCCGCCAAAGCCAGCGCACGTGGGAACACCATATATTCGAGGTGTTCGGTGGTAGGTACATATTCTGTCCATATATTCGCCTGTGCTCCGAGGATATGCTTGGCTTTGTCCCCTTGTATCGCAGCTGGAATAGGATCATACGAATAAACTTTATCTAATGTCAGGTAACCCCCGATGGCCTCAGGCTGTGTCCGTGGGTCTGTCTGATAAGAATCAAAATAGAGGTGTGAACCTGGAGTCATGATGACATCATGGCCTGCATTTGCGGCCTTTATGCCGCCGTCTTCACCGCGCCAGCTCATGACGGTCGCTCCTTCGGTGAGCCCCCCTTGAAGGATTTCGTCCCAACCGATCAGCTTTCTACCCTTGGATTGCAGGTATAGATCCATTTGTTTGATAGCATAGCTCTGCAGTTCGTCGACAGATTTTAATCCTTCTTTTTGCATGAGCGCCTGATCTTTTGGGCAGGTTTCCCAATGCTTCTTCTCAGCTTCATCACCGCCGATATGAATGTACTGGGAAGGGAATATCGTGAGGACTTCATCCAAAACATTTTTTAGAAATTCAAAGGTTTTTTCATTGCCGATACAGAATTCTCCCTGACTATAGGGCTTTCCGGAACAGGAGAGTTCGGGGTATACGGCTAATACTTCTTCCGAATGTCCGGGCATTTCTATCTCAGGAATTACATTGATTCCTTTGCGGGCTGCATAGTCGACCAATTCGCGTGCTTCATCCTGGGTATAGAATCCACCGCTGGCATTTGGCTTACCTTTTTCTACATACTGACGACCATTGTTCCACCAATCTTTCCAGCCCGTATGTGTACGCCAGGCCGCCTTTTGTGTTAACTCCGGATATTTCTTAATTTCCAATCGCCATCCCGCTCCGTCGGTTAAATGCCAATGAAAATTGTTGAATTTGTAGATGGCCATGATGTCAATATACTTTTTTACAAAAGATAGCGGCATAAAATGGCGCGATACATCCAGGTGTAAGCCACGGTAGGCAAATCGTGGCTCATCGACTATAGTCGCATAGGCTATTTTACTTGGATCAGCTTGTAGATAGCCCAATTGAACCAGTGTGTAAATCCCATTGATAACCTGGGGTACATTCCAGGCCCTGAGTAGCAGGCCTTTTTCATCGATTTGGATGGAATAGGCGTTCTTGCTAAGGTTATCTGTATCGACTGCTTTAATAATGCGAAAGCCTTCTTTTGGGCCTTTTTTATTTTTCTTGAGTACTTCGACAGCTAGGCTTTTGATAGCTGGGTGTTCAGTAAGCAGTTGTGTCGCCTCCTGAAATTCATCTGAAACAATAACCTGAAGATGTGTAGGGATAGCGTATGTTCCCGTAGCCAATGTGATTTTCGAAGGTTTGGGTATAATGTCAAAGTTGGTTTGGGCATGTGCAGTAAAGATGGTTGCACCCCCAAGTAACAACATGGATAAAGATCGGCTCAGTCGCATAGTTTTGTTATTAGATTAATGATAATCAACACAAATATCCTAATTTTTGTTTCATAATTCTATTATTGGTGGCAATCGGTCATTTTTTATGATATAAAACCAACAAATTGACGGTTAGAAATTACATTTTTAATCCTTAACTTTGTTGTATGATTGAACTTCCAGTTATTCCGGCAACTCCTGCACAACGCAAGCCTGATTGGTTGCGTGTCAAATTGCCTGTTGGTAAAGAATATAGACATGTCAGAAGTCTTGTAGACGAGCATAAATTACATACAATTTGTGAGAGTGGAAATTGCCCGAATATGGGCGAATGTTGGGGCGCTGGAACGGCAACCTTCATGATTTTGGGAAATATCTGTACACGTTCTTGTTCATTTTGTGCGGTAGCAACAGGTCGTCCTCTGGCGGTTGATTTGGATGAACCCAATCGTGTCGCCAATTCTGTCAAGTTAATGCAGGTAAAACACTGTGTGATCACTTCGGTGGATCGTGATGACCTAAAAGATGGTGGTTCGGTAATATGGGCGGAGACAATCAACGCAATCCGTAGAGAAAGCCCAGAAACAACCTTAGAAACACTTTTGCCAGATTTTAAAGGACAATGGGATAATTTGGACCGCGTGATCGCAGTACGTCCCGAAGTTGTTTCGCACAACCTCGAAACTGTCCGTCGTTTGACAAGAGAAGTTCGCGTTCAGGCTAAATACGATCGATCACTCGAGTGCCTACGTCGCATTTCTGAAGCTGGACTCCGTACAAAATCAGGAATTATGCTTGGCTTAGGTGAAACTGAGGAAGATGTTATCGAGGCAATGCAAGATTTATATAACGTCGGGGTACATATTTTGACATTGGGTCAGTATTTACAGCCTACGAAAGCTCACCATCCTGTAATCGAATGGATTACACCTGCACAGTTTGAGAAATATCAGAAAATTGGTTTAGAAATGGGATTCAAGTATGTGGAGTCAGGACCGTTGGTTCGTTCTTCTTATCATGCTGAGAAACATCTATTCGATATGCAATAGAGAATAGTTCTAAAGTGTTTTAACGAAAAATACTTTTTCGCAAGATATAAAAAAGAAGCCTGAGTGATTTTTGCTCAGGCTTCTTTTTTTAATAGCTCAAGGCAATTGTTTCTTTTCGATGGAGTTTGATGCTTTAAAGGTTAAAAACTGTGCGGAGTAAAATTGTTCTCCCGCGAAGTTCAAATTCATTCTGGGAAATCATATTGGCCGTCATCAGATAAGTACGATAGTTTTTGATATTGGCCAAATTATTCATTTCCAATTCGAAATCCATTTTCCACTTGTTAACCTTATAGCGCGTAAAAAAGTCTATGAAGGTATAACTTGCATTCTTCATGTTTGTTTGAAAGGTGGCAAGATTACGCAGGTTTAGCCGCATAAAGCCATTTTTGAATGGGCTGGTCGGAAAACCTATATTATGCATCATTGTGGTGGTTTTATTTTGGATCGTATTGTCCAGGCCCTGTTGTTTACTCCTGCTCCAATTGAATAGTCCTGAATAGGAAATGTTATAAGATTTAAAGACTTTAGCTTCTATACTGGGTTGAAATAGATAGCTCATACTTCGAATAGGGACTAGGGCATTGTTTAACAATTGATTGTATTTGAAGTGAGAAAGGCTTCCTTTTAGTTTAAGGGTACTTGCCAGGGGGAAAATGTATTTATCAAACCCGATCTGAGAAGACCAGCGCTCCTGCAGGTTATCCATATTGACCAGGATATTTTCGGTGATGTTATGTTTTATAACGGAAGATAATATCGTGTTGGAAAGCGATCTTGAATAGCTAATACCAGCATTTGCAAATAATACTTTTAGGGTACGGGCTAAATTATAATTGAGATTAAATGTATGTTTTTTGGATTCATTTAGCGCTGCATTATTTTGGCTGAGCATTCTATAGTTCCGCAATACCGCACCACGGTATATATCTTCTATGTTGCCAATATCCTGCGCAAATTGATAGTTAAATTGAAAATAGTCTTCTTGAGAAACCTGCCATCTCGCTTTTAAATTAGGATTGATCAGCACGGAATTTTTGGACGTGGACAGCTGATGACTGACGTCTTCATAATGTGTAAATAAATAGGTGACCGGGATGTCGAGCTGGGTTTCAAACCGATTTGTTTTCCATGAATATTGAGGAGTAATAAATGCTTGGGACCTGCTCCAATGCAGATCATTACGGGTATTATCGCCCAATGCTCGAATATGTTGATCATTATCCGCTATTGTAAGGAGCGAGTTGAAGTGTTGGCGATCTGTATTGAAGCCAATTTGATAGTATTGTTTGATTCTGCCTTTATTGAAGCGATAACCTGTACTGATCTCCGTAAAAAAGGAAGGAATTTCAATTTGCTGGCGGCTACTTTTATAGGGAATGCTATCGTTGAGTATTTCTGGAAAAACACCGGGATAGATCTGTAAAGTCTGTGGTTTATTACCATAATTTAAAGACCAGTTGATTGCAATAATGTCATTGTTTTTAAGTTGGGGTATATAGCTAAACAAGTTGCTGAATCCCTTGATGTGGTGTTTCTGGAACTGCTCGATCTGGCCTGAAGAGTTTGCCAACAATGCTGTTATATCTTTTTTTTCATACTCAAATGACAAGGCATTACTCGCATATTTCTTTTCCGTATTGGTGGATGCCGAAAGTCTGGCTGCGCCAAGCCATCGTGCTGTTTTCAGATGATTTTGCTCATTAAAATAAACGTCGCCATCATCGAGCAGGTATTGTGTGTTTGTGGCATTATTTTGCCTATCGTTGTCGTATAAAACCTGAATATTTGATTTTAGCTGCCAATGATTCTTGAGGTTGTATAGGTTATTGGTGTTTAGCGAACCTGTATTGTTGAAATAATAGTTGTTTTTAGGAATATTTGGACTGCCTGTTGTGCTCGTCGCCAGAAGATTGTTGATGGGCGAGCTCCCAAACTTGGCCAGTAAAGAGGACTGATTGGCGCCGATGATATCTCCGGAAAGATCATTGCCGGTATTATTACCGCTGAGGACATTCAACATCTTAACTTTTTTGTTGAATAGGATTGAGTTCAATTCAGGATCATAGAGATTGGGCGTGCCGACGCCAATTTTGGCTTGCCCAGTGAGTTTTAGCTTTGCTTCCTCTTTGATAACGAGATTTATGGCGACGTCGTCTGTAAATCTTTTATTTTTAAGGACTTTATAATGTTCGTGATTGTCGAGTACCTGAATGTCCTTTACCATTTTATGCGGGATTGTCCGTGTACCTACACCATAGCGATTTTCCAATAGATCGTCACCGTCAATGTAAAGTTTAGAAACGGTTTTGTCCTGGTATTTAATAAGACCCGATTCGGTAACTTCCATACCCGGAAGACGTTTGATTACGTCGCCTATATTTCGATCCTCTTCTTTGGCAAAAGATCCGACGTCGTAGGAGATTGTATCATTTGAACGGCTTACTTTAGGTTTGCTCTTTACAATGACATCTTGTAGTAGATTGGTTTTTGGTACGAGGGGGATCCGAAGATTCGATGTCTGCGGGCCAAGTTTGAGTTCAAATTTTTCGTAAGTAAGGTGATTGATCTGCAGGTAGAGGCTTGCATAGTCCTTTGTTAATGTAATTGTAAAACGCCCTTCTTTATCTGTCGGTTTGAAAGCGATGATTTTGTTGTCTGAAAGGATGTTGACACTGGCAAAGGGTACGGGATGTTGCGTCTTATCCACTTGGACCGTTCCACTAATCGTTTGCTGGGCAAAGGTTATTTGCCCAAGCAAAACGACTATAAATAAACATAAAAATACTTTCATTAAGGCGTCAGCTCTATCGGATTGTTGGTAACCTTTGAAGGTTTGTATTTATCGTCTCTTGAAATATTGAAACTCTTTATTTTTGACGGATCCAAAGCACCAGCAGGGGAGCCTCCTCCGGAGCCGGAACTGGATCTAACTGCAACCATACTTCCCGATGAACCTACACTGATGGTTCTGTTTTTTCCCGATTGGGCTTGCATATAAGCTTGTGGATTGGCCTTAAAGGCTTCTTGAACTTTTTTTACCTCTTCTGCAGTACTGACGATGGCGTTTTGCGGCAGGGCCACCGATGTTTTGCCATCCTCAATTTTGTCGAATCCGGCGTAAGCAAAAATCACCTCATTTTTTGTGTCACGGGCATCCAGAATTAGGCCAGGAAGACCATGAAGTTTCCACGGACCATAAGAAAACGGCAGCTCGGTTGTAAACCATGCAATATAGGTCCGGCCTTTGAATGTTGTTTTTGCGTTCTGGCAATTGTAGCCACCAATTTCTTTGCGGTCTCCCAGTATTTCCCAATCTTGAGTAGGGTAAGCCTGTGGAATGGCAAAATTGTCACTGGCAACGCTGACCACTTCGGTCATCTTGTTTTGATTGGCGTCTAATAAATAGGAGGAGCTTGATGGTGTCGAGCGAGTAGTAATGTTTAGCGTACCGTCGAAACTGGGGCCCTCCATTTGTTTTTTGACCTCATCTTGCATGCGCTTGGATGAATATGATGTGTAGTAGCTGGCCTGTTGATTCAGGTAAACGACTGTTTCATCGCGTATAAATTGATCCCGTTGGGTGCTATCATTTACATGCTTGAATTCGTAATGTACTTTAGCGATCGCTGGAGTACGCTCTTGTGCAAATAACAGCTGCGTCGCTAAGGATAATAGGAATGGTAATGAATATTTCATAAATGTATGTTTATATCGTAAATATACGAAATATTCGTAATTAGGAAAATTTATTCTAAATTTTCCTTGTAATCCTCCCTAGGGCAGGTTACTGCAGGTGAATAAATGTTTGATTTGTTAGCTATCTTTTTTGTTAACTATTTCGCTTTGTCAGCGATATAAGTTTAGTGGACATGTTTAGGCATATGAGCTATTGTTATCTTTTAAACACAGTCTCACCTGCAATTACTGTCTGTTCTGTTTTTACATTTCGCAGTTGCTCATTCGGAATTTTCATTATATCCTTTTCGAGGATAACAAAATCAGCATCTTTTCCTACTTCGATACTTCCTCTTTTTTTCTCCTGAAAACAGGAGTATGCCGCCCAGATTGTCATTCCTTTCAAAGCGTCTTCACGGCTTATCGCGTCTTGCATCTGAAATCCGTGGCTAGGATATCCTTTTTTGTCGACGCGGGCTACTGCCGCGTGGAAACCATATAAGGGATTGAAATGTTCGACCGGAAAATCACTCCCCAAAGCGAGTTTTCCATATTCTTTCAACAGATGCTTATAAGCGTAAGCGCCTTTCATGCGTTCTTCACCGAGTCGATCTTTGGCCCAGTACATATCGGAGGTTGCATGTGTGGGTTGTACAGATGGTATGATTTGATACTTTCGAAACTTATCAAAATCTGCAGGCGATATAATTTGGGCGTGCTCGATTCGCCATCTACGATCGCCATTATTGTGGAGGTATTTGCCATAAATATCCAATATAATACGATTGGCCGAATCGCCTATCGCATGGGTATTTGCCTGAAACTTACTTTCGGCAATCTGTTTGATCATTGCTTCGTATTCTTGAGGGCTATGGAGGAGAAAGCCGTGGGTGGGGGCATCATGGTAATGCGCAAGGAGGCATGCACCACGGGATCCCAATGCGCCATCGGCGAGCAGTTTAAATCCTTTGATCTCGAAACGGTCTGTTTCATAGAAACCCTGATCGATAAATGACTTTATATTTTGAGGATTGCCTAGGATCATGGCATAATCTCTAATTTTCAACTGCCCTTCCCGATAGTATTTCTTTAGCAGATCGAGTCTTTCTTTTGATAAACCTGCGTCTACAATGGAGGTAAGACCAACGGAAAGGAGGGAGTCTTGCGTTCGCTTGAGCATTCTTAGATATTCTTTTTCACTCGGAACCGGAATTGTCTTATTGACAAGATCCATTGCATTGTCGATCAAGAGACCATTGGGAGTATCATTAGTCCCGCCGACCACACCGCCGCGAATGATGGGGATACTCGTTAATTTTGCCCATTCGAGTGCTTTGGAGTTCGCAACCGCCGCATGATAATCTACACGTATGAGGTAAACGGGGATATCCGGGAAAGCTTTGTCGAGTAGGTCCTTGGTTGGGAAAGTTTTATCTTTCCAGCGATTTTGGTCCCAGCCACCACCGATCAGCCAAGTTTTGCCCGGGTTTTTTTGTTGGTAGTTTTTGACACGTTGAATAACCTCCTCGAAAGAATCGGTGCTGTTTAGGTCAACTTGATCCATTAGTTCGGCTTCGTCAAATAAATGCGCATGGGCATCGTAGAATCCCGGATAAATGGCCTTCCCCTGTGCGTCAATTTTTTCTATTGCTTTGTACTTTCGCTGTATTTCTTCATCGGAACCAATGGCAATAAACTTACCATCTTTGACAGCAAAAGCATGTGCTGTACTAAAAGCCGAATCTACAGTATATACTTGCGCATGATAAACAATAAGATCCACTTTCGTTTGCGGTGAACATGATATGATCGTCAAGCAGAATAAAAAAATGATTATTGGGAAGGTTTTCATAACCTAAAAATAGGAAAAAGCTTTTAATAAACTGAAACTAGACTTGGGGCTAGATCTGCTGGATATGCGGACTTGAGGTTTTGGCTGATCGAATTGCTTTAACTGATCGAATTGCTTTACGTGAGGCGCCTATGCTGAGTTGCCGCATATTGTTCGGACAGGAGACCATCTGTCAAGTTTTGAAAGGGGACGTGCAGGAAAAGTAAGGAAAATACGAATTATCCAATAGACAAAAAAGGCTATCCAAATAACTTGGACAGCCTTTTTAATTCAAAAATCAAAATACGTGATTAACAGTACTCGTCAAATGCTGCAACTAAATTGTCAGCAATCATTTGTGCCGGGCGACCTTCAATCATATGTCTTTCAATCATGTGTACCAATTTCCCGTCTTTAAATAAAGCCATTGCTGGTGAAGATGGAGGGTAAGGCAACATGTAGTTACGTGCAGTGTTTACTGCATCAGTTTCCATACCTGCGAAAACAGTCACCAATTTAGCTGGGTGTTTTTCGTTTTTTACAGCAGCTTTTGCAGCAGGACGTGCATTTGCAGCAGCGCAACCACAAACAGAGTTTACAACCACAAAAACAGTTCCTTCTGATGCGATAGCCTGATCAACTGCTTCAGGTGTTTTTAATTCTTCGAATCCCGCATCAACTAACTCTTGACGCATTGGAGTTACTAAATATTCTGGATACATTATTTCTTAAGTAAAATGTTAATATTCTATTTTAATTGTATTTATAAAGCTTTCTGTCGCCGGGCAAGTATACTTACTCCGCATAAACAACAGCTATACTTTATTCCTACAAATATAGCTGTAAAAGGCTGCTTCGTCAAGACACTTGTCTCAAATCAATGTCAGAAAATCTTTTACAGCATGAAGTCCATTTTCAAGACGTTGGTCGCCGAGTCCCGAAATAAGACGATAATTCGCATTAATGGCGTTCAATTCGTTTTTCCAGATCTCCATGAAATGTTCGCGCTGTTCGGGAAAATCCCGTAGTGGATCGTCCTGCCAGGGTAGATCGATATCCATCAGCAGATAGAGATCATAAACATGTTGTTGAATTTTATCGGTGACTTCCTGTGGTGTATGTCCGAAAAGATGATCTGACCAAATTTTGACCGTAAGGAAGGTAGTGTCACAGATGAGGAGCTGTCCTTGTGCTAAAGGGACCAGCGCTTCCTCCAAGGCGACCTGTCCATAAAACATATTGACTTCGTCCTGTAAGGTATATTTATTGTTGAGGCTTTGGCAATAATAACGTGAATATTCGGGCACGCATACCGTCTGAAATTCCTTGGCAAGAAATTGTGCCATCGTTGATTTTCCGGTGGACTCGGGGCCAACAACGGCAATTTTTATGAAATCTTTTCCCACATCGATCGTTTTGATAGGCAATATTACGCAAAATTTTTATAGGTTTTCTGCCAATCGCGATAGCCATTCCAAGCAATGAGTGTGAAAACAAGGTAGAGTACTGCGGTCAGCATAAGGTCTTTGTGTATATAGAGCGGGATATAACAAATATCCACAAATACCCATAAGAGCCAGTTTTGAAGTACTTTGCGTGTCATCAGAAATTGAGCAACAAAACTTACGGACGTGCAGAAAGCGTCAATATAAGGAACATCGGAATTTGTCTTGCTATCGAGGAGATAACCGATTGACAGTGTCAGTACGAGGATTGCCAGGAGGCAAAGGAGCAACTGCCCCTTGCTGGCTTTAACGATGGGTTTCTTTTTTTCTTCTTTTCGTTTTATCCAATAATACCAGCCATAAACAGCAGTAGACAGAAAGTAGAATTGCAGTACAGTATCTCCATATAGTTTGGCATCATAAAACAGAATAGCATAGGACGCCACGCTGATGATACTAATCGGCCAGTTCCATATATTTTGCTTAGCGGCCAAATAGACACAAAGAAAGCCTGTCAGGGTACCTAACCATTCGAGCCAAGAGGTCTGGGCAAATTGACGTGCAATCTGCTGAAAAAATTCATGCATGTGGTGTATTAAAAATTACACCCTAAATATACAAAGTCTGCCTTATAGTCAATTATTGAACCTGTTTATTAGCACAATTGGTACTGGCAAAAGACTCGGGCTTGGCCTTAAAAACAAATCCCATACCCATAATATAGCCCATGGCTTCTTTCAGGGCAACATTTGACTGGAAATTTGGATTGGTGTTGATGTCGGCGTGGACTTCGAGGTCTACTTTGTGTTTTTCGAGGAGGGGGCAGAGTTGATAGGCTATATCGATGGATTTTTGGACTTCGAGTAGCATCCTTTCTTTAATGCTCATTCGGTGGTGCCTTTTGTCCCGTTGGATAAACATAAATCCACCTTTATGTTCCCGGAGAAAGACGATGACTGTTGCGAAGTCGATGATGCCTCTCTTGACTTGGGAATCGGTGCCGATATAAACCTTGAGCTTATTCCCTAGGGCATCTTCTCGTTTAATAACTTCTTCAACAGCATCGAAAATCGTGGAGCGAATGGATTCGCCATTGTATTTTTGCCATCTCATAGCGATATAAATTAGATATAAAAAAATTAAACTTCATCATTGACATAAATTTACTGAATTTCAATGAGCTAAGTGTTAATTTAGTTTTAAATAATTTATCCACATTAATGGTGTTTTACACCATAGGCCAGGTCTCCGGCATCACCGAGCCCAGGTACAATATAGGCTTTTGAGGTCAGTTCGTGGTCGACGTCACCAACCCAGATATGCGCCGTGGGTACAAAAGCCTGAACGTGGTTTAGTCCTTCTTCGGATGCAATGGCCGCAACAATGTGTAATTCCTTGATGTCATATTCGGCCAGGAGATCCTTACAGCATAAAACGAGGCTCTTTCCTGTAGCCAGCATGGGGTCTACAATGATTACTGTACGATTATCTAAGTTTGGTGTATTGACATATTCCTTATGAATTTCAAACTCACCGCTCTTTTTTGTATGCCGATAGGCTGCAATGAAGGTGTTATCGGCCTGATCAAAAACATTTAAAAGTCCCTGATGAAAGGGAAGGCCCGCTCTCAGAATTGTAGCGAGTACGGGTTGTTCCATCAAGAGATGGGTTTTGGCCACACCTAGTGGAGTTTCAACTTCAACGGGTTTGTAGGCCATTGTCTTGCTGATTTCATAAGCGAAAATTTCACCTAATCGTTCCAGATTCCGACGAAAGCGCATGCGATCCTGTTGAATAATGTTATCTCTCAGCTCGGCAATAAAATGATTTGCAATGCTATTTTGGGTAGATAGAATAGTGACCATGGCGTGTGTGCTAGTTCAATTAAACTAAAGATAATAAATAATCAATTGAAAGTAATAACATCTATGGTATTATTATAGTTTGCGCTAAAATGGTAAAATTTTTAGTAAATTTGTGTAAGACCTTAGAAGGATATGGCCTGGATCACAGGTCGAAAAATCGTCTTTTTGCAGATTGAAACCATCGGATCATAAAAGCTGTTTTTGAGCTTACGGCTTAAGTAATTCGTGGTGCAATGTTTGCTGGAAAAGGCCTGAATAGTTTTCTTTAAGAAATAGGAAGTATATGAAATTTGAATTGACATCGGAGTACAAACCCACAGGCGATCAGCCAGAAGCAATTAAACAGTTGGTAGCAGGTGTAGAGCAGGCAGAGCAATACCAGACGCTTTTGGGGGTAACGGGATCGGGTAAGACCTTTACTGTTGCCAATGTGATTCAGGAAACACAAAAGCCAACATTGATTTTAAGTCACAATAAAACATTAGCGGCCCAGTTGTACGGTGAATTCAAGCAGTTCTTCCCCAATAATTCGGTCAACTATTTTGTGTCTTATTACGATTATTATCAACCCGAAGCTTTTATTGCTTCGACAAATACCTACATTGAGAAGGATTTAGCGATTAACGAAGAAATCGAAAAGTTACGTTTGGCGACTACGTCGTCATTGATGTCGGGTCGGCGTGATATTGTTGTCGTTTCTTCAGTATCCTGTATCTATGGTATGGGAAATCCGGAGGATTTCTCCCGATCTATTTTTCGTTTTGGTGTTGGTATGACTGTCACAAGAAATGCTTTTCTGCATAAATTGGTCGAGATCTTATATTCACGGACGACCACAGAGTTTAAGCGGGGTACCTTTCGTGTTAAAGGTGATACGGTGGACGTGTTTCCGGCATACTTGGATAATGCCATTCGGATTTCATTCTTTGGGGATGAAATTGATGAACTGAGTGAGATCGATCCTATTTCAGGTAAAACGCTCAACAAAATGGAAGATCTTGCTCTTTTCCCGGCAAATCTTTTCGTTACACCGAAAGAAAAATTCAAAGAATCAATCTGGGCTATTCAAGATGAATTGATGCAACGGAAAACGCAACTGGAAGAGGAAGGATTAATGCTTGAAGCGAAGCGTTTGGAGGAGCGGGTCAATTATGATTTGGAAATGATGCGTGAATTGGGCTATTGCTCGGGAATTGAAAATTATTCCCGCTTTTTCGATGGTAGACAACCGGGGATGCGTCCGTTCTGTTTGCTGGATTATTTTCCGGAGGATTACCTGTTGGTCATTGATGAAAGCCACGTCACCTTACCACAATTGCGTGCGATGTATGGTGGTGACCGGTCGCGAAAAGTTTCCTTGGTGGAACATGGATTTAGGTTGCCAGCAGCTTTGGATAACAGACCTTTGAACTTTCCGGAGTTTGAATCCCTGACGAATCAGACAATTTATGTGTCCGCGACTCCGGGCGATTACGAACTGCAGCAAACCGAAGGTGTTGTTGTTGAGCAGGTCATTCGTCCAACAGGACTTTTGGATCCGATTATTGAAGTACGGCCAGCGATTAATCAGGTCGATGATTTCTTGGAAGAGGTCGATAAGACCATCAAAGAAGGAGGGCGTGTTTTGGCTACTACATTGACCAAACGCATGGCCGAAGAGCTTTCCAAATATATGACCAAGCTGAATTTAAAAGTCCGTTATATACACTCCGAAATTAAAACCTTGGAGCGGGTGGAAATCTTACGCGGTCTTCGATTGGGCGAATTTGATATCCTGGTCGGGGTGAACTTACTCCGTGAGGGGCTTGATTTGCCTGAGGTTACGCTTGTCGCGATTCTAGATGCGGATAAAGAGGGCTTTCTGCGTTCCGAACGATCGCTTATTCAGACGATTGGTCGGGCTGCCCGGAATGATAAAGGTCGGGTTATTATGTATGCCGATAAAATGACGGATAGTATGCGTGTCACAATAGATGAAACCAATCGTCGCCGAGACAAGCAGATGAAATATAACTTGGATCATGGCATTACACCGCGTACAGTCGGCAAAACAAGAGCGGAGATCTTAGAGCAGACTTCTGTTGCTGATTTCTCGGGTATTGAACCTAAAATTTATGTTGAACCTGATCCGTCGAAGGCCATTGCAGCTGACCCAGTGATGCAATACCTGAGTGAGAAAGATTTGAAGAAGGCGATCGATAACGTACGGAAGAAAATGGATAAAGCAGCAAAAGAAATGGATTTCTTGGAAGCAGCGAAATATCGTGATGAGATGTTCTCCTTGGAGAAGCTTTATGAAGAGCGATTCCCATCGTAAAGGAAGGCGGTTTGTTAATATGTATTAATTATTGTTAATCAATATTAAGATTTGTTAAACAACGCTAAATAGCGTTTAAATTAAGATTCCGCCCTGCATATTTGTGGCAATTGTAAATAAATTGACCACATATGAAACATTTAATCTGCAGTATAATACTGTTTTCTGTGTTTTCCACAGCGTTCTGCCAAAGTAAAATTTCCTACGGTATAAATGCCGGGTACACAAATGCCGGATCATTGGTATCCAATAAACGAACGCACAGTTATAGCTTCCGAAGCATTTCGGGTGTTACAGCAGGGCTTTTTCTTGAAATACCGCTCGTTGGCGGACTCTCTATTCAGCCTGAAGTAAACTTTACCCAAAATGGTATGGAGGCAAAGCATGCCCTTGAAAATAACTGGACAACATACCGAAGGAATGCGATCGATATTCCTTTAAACATAGCTTATAATATTACGGTTGGAGAAGGTCGGATTTATCTTGCTGCTAGTCCCTATTATGGTATACAGATGTCTGTGAATAATAATGATGGAAAATTTTACGATGCAACGACCAATCCTTCAGACTATGGTTTGGGTTTTAACTTAGGTTACAAATGGAATGGGGGCTATGGTTTCTTCATTGGCTCCAATTATGGGATGAAGGATATGAGCGTCAATGAAAATGTAAAACTCTATAACCGTACGTTCAATGTTGGCTTACGATTTGACCTCCATCAGATACTGAAAAAATAGCAACTAATATAACTTTAACGGGAAGCAGCACTCCATCAATTATATCGCCTCAGAAAGAACCTGTTTTTTTTTGAAGCGTTATCATCGGATTTGCTGCTTTTTTGTAAGCTCAAGTTTTATGTTTTCATCTTCAGGTCGTTTGTACTGATCTTTGAGATCTGTATTGACCTCTGAGATCTATTCTAATTATTTTCCTTTCTTTCACATCGGATGTCTCCTGATCCATTGGAATAGACCTTATTTCATGAGTTTTTCAATTGAATTATATTGTTCAATTGTTAACATATTTTGCGTAAATCAAATTCTTCTCAGTAAATTAGTGCTCAAATCTAAACTAAAACATACTAAAAAATGAAAAAGCCAATTCTCGTTGTCAAATTTGGATCGGCTTCTATTACCACGAAAGAGGGAGAAGTTGATGAACGTATTGTTTTGGAGATCGCTAGGCAGATTGCTTCCTTACAAAAGAAATACAATATTGTCTTGGTCTCTTCAGGTGCTGTTGCTGCCGGTAAACGTTTTCTGCCCAGTTATACGGGAACGTTATCCGAACGAAAGGCCGCTGCTGCAATTGGGAACCCCATACTGATTAATACTTATTCAACTTATTTCCGACCGTTTAAAATTTCATTGGCGCAGAGTTTATGTGAGCGACATCATTTTTCCAATCGAGATCAATTTCTACAATTGAAAAATACGTATGAGGAATTGTGGCGGAACAATGTTATTCCAATCGCAAATGAAAATGATGTGGTGAGTAATAAAGAACTGAAGTTTTCAGATAATGATGAGCTGGCAACCTTGATTGCTGTTGGTTTTGGTGCCGAAAAATTGCTATTTAGTACTTCCGTCCCCGGTGTGTTGGATGCAAACAACAAGATTATACCGCAAATTGAAACCATCAATCGGGATATCTTAGGTTTGGCAAGGAAGGATAAATCTTCAGTAGGATTGGGGGGAATGACTTCGAAATTGAACTTTGCCCGATTGGCCAATCAGATGGGGATCGCTGTTGTCATTTTTAGTATGCAAACCGAAGAGGCGATCCAAAAAGCGGTTAAGCACGAGACTGGCACATTGTGTCTGGCTCAAAGTAAGAAGATCTCTTCCCGCAAGAAATGGCTTGCGAGTGGAAGTTTGATAAAAGGGGAATTGATGGTTGACCGTGGAGCGGAGGAAGCATTATTGAAGCACAAAAGTTTACTAGCCGTGGGGGTAACCCGTATCGTCGAACATTTTGAAAAAGGAGAAGTGTTAAATATCGTCAATCTAGAAGGCTTAACCGTTGCCGTTGCCCGGGCGAAGATGGATTCGTCTGCTTTGTCCCAAACCAGTAAAAAAAATGTAGAAATTGCACATGCAAATGATATCGTATTGTTATGAGTGAATCCATCGTAAAACAACTTCAGGCGGCGGCCAAAGCAAAACAAATTTTGCAACAACTGGCTCCTGATACCAAAATAACTATTTTAAATGCCATCGCAGATGGTCTTGTCACACATACTGCGGATATATTACAAGCCAATAAGATTGATTTGGATCGTATGTCTGATGACGATCCCAAAAAGGATCGTCTTTTGCTCAATAGCGATCGTCTAAAAGGCTTGGCTGACAGTGTTAAGCAAATAGCCCAGCTAGCGGATCCAACAGATCAGCTATTACTAAAAAAGATATTGCCGAATGGATTGGAGATCGAGAAAATTACGGTGCCGCTCGGTGTCGTTGGGGTAATCTATGAATCGCGACCCAATGTGACGATAGATGTTGCTGCACTATGTATTCAATCGGGTAACGTTTGTTTATTGCGTGGTGGTTCTGATGCATTATACACCAACGAAGCGCTGTTGAAAGTGATCCATAATATCTTGGAACTGCATGGTATTGCAACAACTATTGTGCAACTGTTGCCTGTTGAGAGGAAGCATGTTTCGGAATTATTGGAAGCTACCCAATATGTGGATATTATCATACCACGCGGCTCTCAGTCGCTGATCGATTATGTCAGGGAGCACGCTAAGGTGCCTGTCATTGAAACAGGGGCGGGAGTATGCCATACGTATGTGGACCGTACAGCAGATTTAGATATGGCAGCTAAAATTGTTGCTAATGCTAAAATTTCCAGGCCATCGGTGTGTAATTCTTTAGATACTGTTTTGGTCGATCGCACTATAGCTCCCGAGTTTCTACGGAAATTGAAAACTTATTTTGAAGATGCTCAGGTGGAAGTTTTTGCGGATCCTACAGCTTATGAGGTACTGCAGGGTGAAAATTATTCAAATTTAAGACGTGCAGAAGAGGAGGATTTTGGAAGAGAATTTTTAGATTTGAAGTGTTCAATAAAGACGGTATCGAGTTTGGACGAAGCTTTGGAGCATATCGCAAAATATTCTTCCAAACATTCGGAATGTATTGTTTCTTCCAGTGAACTCCATATCGAACAATTTTTGAACACAGTGGATGCTGCTGCGGTATATGCCAATGCATCAACACGTTTTACAGATGGTGGTGAGTTTGGTTTGGGGGCAGAAATCGGTATCTCGACCCAAAAGTTACATGCCCGCGGACCATTTGCATTAGAAAAATTAGTAACAGAGAAATGGATTGTCCGTGGAAATGGACAGATCAGATAAGCATAGATCATGGGATTAAGTTTTAAAAAAGATGTATTGATGAATTGGATCGAAGAAATTGGTAAATTTCTTCGCATTTGGACAGAAGGCCATGATGCCTTTACGTGGCCGACTGATCCAGCAGTGTTTGAAGATGCTTATGAGAAATTCTTCGAAAAGAGTAGGACCTATTTTTTAAATCTTTCCGAAAGCGAGCTTTCGGCATATCTCAAAACAGATCTTCAAATACAGCAACTACATCCATTGGCTTTAACCTTGTTGTTTGATGGTTTGAATGCTACAGATGGTAATCAGGAGAATTTACTTCGCAAAGCAAAGTTTATTTTGAATCTGGCGATGGCCGAAACGGCGAGCTTTGCCTTTCAGGATTATCAATATCTTGCCATGATCGATAACAAGTTGAAGAGCCTTTAAATTTAAAAAACTGTCAGTCATGCAATGCCACAAAAAAGTTAGACACTTTTTGGGTTCATAGCATGACTGACAGCTTAGCGCAGAATCTCGCGGGCGATCACCAGACGTTGGATTTCAGAGGTCCCCTCGTAGATTTGTGTGATTTTTGCGTCGCGCATTAACCTTTCGACATGATATTCTTTTACGTAACCATAGCCACCGTGGATCTGTACAGCTTCTACAGTGTGTTTCATGGCGACTTCCGAAGCATGTAGTTTGGCCATGGCAGCTTCTTTACCGTAAGGAAGTCCCTGGTCTTTCGTCCAAGCGGCTTTATACGTCAAAAGTCGAGCTGCCTCGATATCGACTTCCATATCGGCCAATTTAAACTGTATGGCCTGATGGTCCGAAATTGGTTTTCCAAAAGTCTTTCGCTCTTTTGAGTAAGCCAAAGCGAGATCATAAGCACCGGCAGCAATTCCTATGGCCTGTGCTGCAATGCCGATACGACCACCATCGAGTGTTTTCATGGCAAATTTAAACCCGAAGCCATCTTCTCCGATGCGGTTTTCCTTGGGAACCCGGACATCGGAAAATAGAAGTGAATGGGTATCAGAACTGCGGATACCCAATTTGTTTTCTTTAGGACCAATGGTAAATCCCGTCAGCCCTTTTTCAACAATCAATACATTGATTCCTTTGTGGCCTTTTTCAGGATGCGTCTGTGCAACGACAAGATAGATATCGGCATGGCCACCGTTGGTGATCCAATTTTTTGTGCCATTTAGTAGATAGTGATCTCCTTTATCTTCGGCGGTTGTGTGCTGCGAGGAGGCGTCCGAACCTGCTTCAGGTTCTGATAATGCAAAAGCGCCAAGTTTCTCGCCCTTCGCTAAAGGAATCAGGTACTTTTGTTTTTGTTCTTCTGTACCAAAAGCATTGAGTCCATATAATACCAGGGAATTGTGAGCGGATACAATAACAGCCGCAGAGGCATCAATTTTGGCAATTTCTTCGAGAACAAGAACATAGGCCAACGTATCCATGCCAGCCCCACCATAAGCTTCGGGGGTCATGATACCCATAAATCCTAGTTCGGCCATCTGCTTGACAAAATCTGTTGGAAATTTTGCGGCTTCATCGCGCTCGATTGCCCCAGCCTTTAGCTCCTGGGCGAATTCCCGCGCTGCGTCGCGGATCATTTTATGTTCTTCGCTTAATTCAAAATTCATGGCATTTCAGTTTTTTTGGTTCATCAGTTACCAAGCCGATAACTTATATATCTAATAAGATTTACGCTCAAAAAGTTTTCTCCCAACTCACAATCGTTTTATGAGATCGGTGTACCACCATACTCAAATATACAAAATATATATTATGCAAGCATAGTAATTAAGTAAAATACTTTTATACTACTTAAGTTAATTATATAGGCTTTTGGTGAACAATGGGCTGGATAGGGCACCTAGTCTTGTTTAATCTGGAGACGTATTTGCAGCAGAAAGTCAACATCTTAAAATCCTTACTTTCAATTGGATTAGGTTTAGTTTTTTCATTTTGATTTAAAAAATTGAAGAATTACTTGTTTGCTAAATTTAATCTACTATATTTGTAGACTATATAATTTAAACACATTTAAAAAATAAGATTATGAGTTTAAGATTAGGAGATGAAGCGCCAAATTTTAAAGCGCAAACAACCATTGGTGAAATAGACTTTCACGATTATATCAAAGATAGCTGGGTCGTTTTCTTTTCGCACCCATCAGATTATACGCCGGTATGTACAACTGAGTTGGGCCGTACTGCAAAATTGAAATCTGAATTTGACAAGAGAGGTGTGAAGGCCATTGCACTAAGCGTCGATAATGTAAACGATCACTTGAATTGGATTAAGGATATCAATGAAACGCAAAATACCGAAGTGAATTTCCCGGTTATCGCTGATGAAGATCGTCATATATCGGAATTGTACGATATGATCCATCCAAATGCGTCCGCAACAGCGACCGTGCGTTCGGTATTTATTATTGGTCCCGACAAAAAAATCAAACTGACGTTGACCTATCCAGCATCAACAGGTCGTAATTTTGATGAAATTTTACGGGTCATTGATTCTTTACAGTTAACAGCCGATTATCAAGTCGCTACACCAGCTGACTGGAAGCATGGTGAAGATGTTATTGTTGTTCCAGCGATAAAGACAGAAGATATTCCTGCTAAATTTCCAAAAGGGTTTAAAGAGATCAAACCGTATTTGAGAACTACGCCTCAACCTAATCTGTAAGGATTAGGCTTGGTGTTAAGGGACAAAAAAAGGCAACGATGAGAAAACGTTGCCTTTTTTTATAAGTTATAAATGCGTCCTAATAGACTTTAACCATGTAGATATAGTCTTGCATTTTCTTGATTTGTTCTGTTCTTGGTAAACCTGCCAAGCTATTCTTTTTGTTGATCTTAAGACCAGTAACCAGTGAATCACTTGGAATGTCCGCTAAAGCATTCAAGATTGATTTCGTTTTGATTGCAAAGGCAGCACCATCTATGCCACGTTGTTTTCCGGAAATAATACCAATCACATTACCTCTGCTATCCAATACGGGACCGCCACTGTTACCTGGATTGACAGGCACGGAGATCTGATAAGCAATGGTATCGCCGGCATAACCTGTTGATGAACTTAGGTATCCCTGACCATATACTGCTTCGTCACGAGGAAATCCGATCGTATAAATATCTTCGCCAAGATCTGAAGTCGATGTTTTGAATGTGTAAGGTAAGCTTTTAGCTTTCTTAAAGGTTTTATCCGCGATGTATAAAATAGCCAAGTCTTTGCTTGGATCGGTATGTACGATTTGTGCTTTATACGATTCACCTTTGCTATTTTGCAAATAGATCGAATCAGCCCCACTAATGACATGGTAGTTGGTGACAACATAGCCATCTGTTGTCAGCATAAATCCTGTTGCGCCAAACTGGCTTTCGGTACCTTTTACTGATTTTTTGTCATTGATATCCCTGATTGCAGCGTTGTGAGCGTTGACGTTCTTTTTGACGTTGTTCATGTCTCTACGTAGCGCACTATAATCGGAAGATGCTTTCTCGAGGTTGCTGTAATAACCGCTCAGCCATAATGTGCCAAATACCGCAAATACCGCTACCACTGCAGCCACCAAAGAACTTGCTTTGATACGTTCCCAAAGTGAAATTACCGTTGATTGTTTTATAGGAACTACCTTTGCGGATTTGTTTTGGGTTTTATGGTATTCTGTTGCTGATTGTGCTAATGCATTTTTGAAATCCAGCCGTTGACTAGTTTCTTTCATATTGGCAACAAATTCCCGGTGTTGTTGTAATTGGGCAGCATAGGAGGGCTGATCAGCACAAAAAGATTCAAATGCAGCTTTTTCTTCGGCCGATAATTCGCCGCGAAGATAGTGATCTGCTAATTCGAAAAATTCTTTTTGATTCATTGTTCCCATGGTGTTACACTAGTTTTAATCTGTTGAAAAAAATATTTTTTTCAGCCGTTGTAGGCATTTATACTTCTGAGTCTTGGCGTTATCTGTATTGGTATAACCAAATTTTTCACAGATGTCCTGCATCGAATGGTTTAAGATGTAGAAATCATGTAAGATTGTCTTACAAGGTTCTCCCATTTTCTCTAAGGCAAGCTCCATTTGATCGAACTTTTTTTCAAGTTCTTGATGCTGTTGAAGATCTTCTTCCTCAAATAAGGAATCTTCATAACCTCGAATGTCACTATTGCCAAAACCAGCACGATTGAGTTGCTTAAGCCAAAGCCTTCTGCAAACCGAGTAAAGATATGTTTTAAGTTTGCTGCTGAGCTCAAAGTTCCCTTTGGAAACTTTATCGTAGAGCACAATGACAGCTTCTTGAAAAATATCTTTCGCTTCGTCCTCACTTCCATTGTTTTGCAAGATCATATGGCTTATAGACGGATAGTACCGCTTATAGATAGCATCTATCGCCAAGCTGTTGCCGTCTTTGATGCCTTCAATGATTTGCTCATCATTTTCTAGCAGGACTGATTTACTGAATTTACTCACCTATTAATACCTTAATGCTTAAATTGTAACCCTTTGAAAAATAAAATTCTTCGAAATATTTTCAAACGTAAACTTTTATTTGTTTAAAGCGAAATCTATCCCCAAAAATAAGGCTTATTCCTTGAAACCGAAAGCATTTGTTTTTTATTGAAATCAACTGCTTTTGGGAGGAAGTCGTGATTTTTCACCGCGTCTATTTTTTATGTTTTTACTTCGTTTTATGTACAATTCTCGAAAGAAGATCTTATGGGACGATTTTAACGTTCTATATGATCTTTTTTTGTATCGAAAAAGTTTCGCAATCGAGTGCTTTAATAATCTGCTTGTTATTACTGCAAAATGAAGTTACATTTGGTTTCCTGGACTAAATTGCTTAATTACATTATGTTAAGAAACTCTGTTATTTTTTCAACGATTCTAGCCTCATTGCTGTCGCTGGACACTACTGTTGCGATAGGGCAAACGATTACGCCATCTATCGACGGTTTCCAGTATGGAGCTGCAGTGGCTCCAAAAGGGAATGAATGGGAATCGCCTCAATTATTATCACTTAATAAGGAGTTGCCACATGCTTCGTTCTTCTCCTTTCAGAACGTAGAAAGTGCGAGAAAAGTACTTCCCGAGCATAGTAACTATTGGCTTTCGCTCAATGGATCCTGGAAGTTTAACTGGGTAAAGACTCCGGAAGAGCGACCAAAGGACTTTTATGATCCTAGTTATAATGTTGGTGCCTGGGAATCTGTTCCAGTCCCGATGAGCTGGAATATTTTTGGTATACAGAAGGATGGAAGCCTAAAATATGGTGTACCTATTTATACCAACCAACGTGTGATCTTTCATCATCAAGTAAAGGTGGATGATTGGCGCGGTGGAGTTATGCGAGCACCAGCCCAAGATTGGACAACTTATGTCTACCGTAATGAAGTGGGATCATATCGGCGCAACTTTACAGTACCTACTGATTGGGACGGTCGTGAGGTATTTATCAATTTTGATGGTGTAGACTCCTTTTTCTACCTGTGGATAAATGGCAAATATGTCGGATTTTCAAAAAATTCAAGAAACGTCGCATCTTTCAATATCTCACCTTTCTTAAAAAAGGGTGCTGAAAATGTGTTGGCAGTTGAAGTTTACCGCAGTTCGGATGCTTCCTTTTTGGAAGATCAGGATATGTTTAGATTGCCCGGTATATTTCGGGATGTTTCCCTGACTTCAACGCCAAAAGTTCAGATTCGCGATTTAGCGGCTATTCCAGACTTGGATAGCAAGTACGAAAATGGTTCGTTGAAAATTACGAGTACTGTACGCAATCTAGGGAATAAGAAGGCTGAAGGGTATAAAGTTGTTTATTCACTTTATAAAAATAAGCTATACAGTGACGAGAATACCCTTGTTGACCAGACAGAAGCTTCATCCGCTGTGCCAGCCCTGGATGGTCAAGTTTCCAATAGCATCACAGCAACGTTGAACGTTAAAAATCCAGATAAATGGTCTGCCGAATTACCATATCGGTATACTTTGGTGGCTGAATTGAAGGATAAAAAGAACAAAACGATAGAGACTATTTCTACCTACGTTGGATTTAGAAAGGTTGAGATTAAAGACACTAAGGCTGCCGATGATGAATTTGGCTTGGCCGGACGTTATTATTATGTCAATGGCAAGACGGTGAAACTGAAAGGTGTCAACCGTCATGAGACCAATCCTGAACACGGTAAGGTAGTGACCAGAGAGCAGATGGAAGCTGAGGTGAAATTGATGAAACGGGCGAATATCAACCATGTCCGGAATTCGCACTATCCAGAACCTGCTTATTGGTATTATTTATGCGATAAATATGGAATTTATCTCGAGGATGAAGCCAATATTGAGAGCCATGAATATTATTATGGCAAAGAGTCTCTTTCTCATGTTCCTGAATGGAAAAATGCCCATGTAGCCCGTAATATCGAGATGGTGCATTCGACCATCAATCATCCGGCAGTGGTTATTTGGTCTCTAGGAAACGAAGCCGGTCCGGGTGATAATTTCGTGGCCGCCTATCAGGCTATTAAAAAAATTGATACGTCACGACCTGTTCAATACGAGCGTAACAATACAATCGTTGATATGGGTTCCAACCAATATCCTTCGATAGACTGGGTAAGAGGAGCTGTAAAAGGTACCTACAAATTGAAATATCCATTTCATATTTCGGAATATTCACATTCCATGGGGAATGCTGTTGGTAACCTAGTAGATTATTGGGAAGCCATCGAATCGACCAACTTTTTTATGGGCGGTGCCATCTGGGATTGGATTGATCAGGCAATGTATTATTATGATAAAAAAACCGGCGAACGCTTTCTTGCCTATGGTGGCGACTTTGGAGACAAACCCAATGATGGAACCTTTGTCAATAACGGGTTGATCTTTGCCGATATGAAACCTAAGCCACAGTATTATGAGGTAAAGAAAGTGTACCAAAATGCGGGAGTAAAAGCTATTGATATTCAACAAGGGAAAATTGAGCTTTTCAACAAAAATTATTTTAACGATCTATCCGATTATCAGGTTCAATGGTCGCTATATAAAAATGGGGTAGAGGTGAAAAATAGCAGGGGTACAATCAGTGCGACAGATCTGCCCGAGGCGCGCCAACGCAAGCAACTTGTATTGCCGATAAATTATGCGCAGTTAGATGCGGGATCGGAGTATTTTGTAAAAGTACAATTTATTCTCAATACGGATCGACCTTGGGCAGCCAAAGGTTTTGTACAAATGGAGGAACAACTGTTTGTCAAAGCGGCCGAAAATAAACCGTTGATTTCATCTGTTGCACAAGGGGCGGCTCCGTTGCTTTCCAAAGAAGGTGATTTGCAGGTGGTAAAGGGAGATCAGTTTATCGTTAAGTTTGACAATAAAACTGGCTCGATATATAATCTAACGTATGCCGGTAAACAAATTATCCGCGATGGTGAAGGTCCTAAATTGGATGCGTTACGTGCTCCGGTTGACAATGACAACTGGGCTTACCAACAATGGTTTGAAAAAGGATTACATAGCCTGAAACATAAGGTTGTGTCTTCAAACAGCTATACCAAGAAGGATGGAACAGTTGTATTGGCGTTTACGATTGAATCGCAAGCACCTTATGGCGCATCACTGTTAGGTGGAACTTCTGGAACGTATACCCTTAAAGAACATACGGATAAGCCTTTTGGTAAGGATGATTTTAAATTTACAAGCAATCAGATCTGGACAATCTATAAGGATGGCTCTATTGAATTGTCGTCAAGTATTACATCCAATAATGCGAGTGTCGTATTAGCTCGATTGGGCTATTCTTTGCAATTACCGACCGAGTTTGGCAATTATAGTTACTATGGACGTGGACCGATCAACAATTATGCTGACCGGAAGACTGCTCAATTTATTGAATTGCACAAAAGTACTGTAAAAGACCAGTTTGTGCCATGGCCTAATCCGCAAAATATGAGCAACAATGAAGAGGTGCGCTGGACAGCATTAACCAACAATAATGGTCAAGGAGCTATCTTTGTTGCAAAAAATTATTTAGCAACTTCCGCTTTGGAATATAGTGAGCTCGAACTGACATTTGCGCCGCACCCTTATCAATTGCCAAAAAGTTCAGGTGTACATCTGCATCTAGATGCTGCGGTAACGGGATTGGGCGGTAATAGCTGTGGACAAGGTCCGCCGTTGGAAAAAGACCGTGTGAAAGCAGTGCCAACGTCTATGGGCTTTATTATCCGACCGATTCAGAATAATGATATGATGGAGAAGGCTCAGGTAGCGACTGCAGGCGATGCGCCAATTTCTTTGGCAAGAAGTTCTAACGGTGAAGTTTCTATTTTATCAGGTAATAAGAATGAACCTGTTGTATACAGTTTGAATAATGCGAAAGCAAGCGTCTACAATGCGCCTTTTGATTTACGTACAGGTGGTACCGTGACTGCTTGGTATCAGCATAATGAGAAATTAAAGGTAACACAGCAATACTCAAAAATCGAAACTATTCCAATGGAAGTGGTGTTTGCTTCAAGCCAAGAGACTGGCGAAGGGGATGCTAAGAACCTACTGGATGGGGATCCTTCCTCGATTTGGCATACCATGTATTCGGTTACCGTAGCACAGTACCCACATTGGGTTGATTTTGATGCTGGAAGTAGCAAAACAATCAAGGGCTTCACTTTTCTACCAAGACAGGATGGATCGAATGGTGATATCAAGGATTATAAGATTCAGGTGAGTAAAGATGGGAAGAACTGGGAAGATGTGATGTCCGGATCTTTTGAACGGAATAAAAAACTAAAAACTGTTCGATTCGAAAAGCCTGTGAAAGGACGTTATATCCGTTTTACAGGACTTAACTCACAGCGTGGTGATGACTATGCTTCCGGAGCTGAATTTGCGGTTATAGCTGAATAATTTGCTTTATATCGCATATTGAGCCAGCACCTGTCACAGGTGCTGGCTTTTTTGTTAGCGACCCTATGCTATGTTTAAATAGCGATTGACAGGAACGATTGATTGTCTAGCCTAAACAGGTAAGGTAGAATCTTGCGCGATAATTTTGCAAACATATTACAAAGAATGTTCGCGCACTTCTGTATTTTTAGGCCAGTTTAAACCGAGGCAATCTGAACAGTATGGAAATAAATAAACTTGATAACGCGCCCTTTACGGCATATCAAAAACTTGTGGTGTTTTTATTGGCAATGACACAGTTTACGGTCGTTCTTGATTTTATGGTGATGTCACCGATGGGGGATATACTGATGAAAGCCATAGATCTCAAACCGGCTCAATTTGGTATTGCGGTTTCGGCCTACGCCTTTAGCGCGGGGGCTTCGGGCTTGCTGACTGCCGGGTTTGCCGATCGTTTTGATCGGAAGAAACTGCTGTTATTTTTCTATTCTGGCTTTATTATCGGGACATTCTGCTGCAGTTTTGCCAACGATTATTGGACGTTGGTTGCTGCACGAATCGTCACCGGACTGTTTGGCGGCGTTATCGGCTCGATTTCTATGGCTATTATCACCGATATCTTTACGCTCCAACAGCGCGGACGTGTGATGGGCTTTGTGCAGATGGGCTTCGGTGCAAGTCAGGTTCTAGGGATTCCCATAGGATTATATATTGCAAACAATTGGGGCTGGCATAGTGCCTTCTTGTGGATTGCAGTGATGGCTTTGATTATTGTCGTTATCATAGCGGTCAAACTCATTCCTATTACGGCGCATATAGGTCTTCAGAAACATCAATCTGCGTTAAAACATCTTTGGTTGACTTTTTCACAGCGAGAATACCGCGTCGGCTTTATGGCAACAGCTTTGCTATCAATTGGAGGTTATATGATGATGCCTTTTGGAAGTGCTTTTGCAGTCAATAATCTAAAAGTAAGCCACGAACAGCTACCGATGTTGTTTATGATTTCGGGTATTGCATCCTTGATTATTATGCCCATTGTAGGGAAATTGAGTGACCGTTACGATAAGTTTAAGATTTTCGCTTTCGCTTCCCTTTGGCTTATGGTTGTCGTATTTATCTATACGAACCTAGGTGTTACGCCATTTTATATTGTTGTTATCTTGAACATTTTAATGATGGCGGGCATTTTAAGTCGGATGACGCCATCTTCTGCTTTGATCACTGCTGTTCCGGAGATGAAAGATCGGGGCGCATTTATGAGTATCAGTTCTTCGTTGCAACAGCTGGCAGGTGGTGTGGCTGCTTCATTGGCAGGTGTAATCATTGTCCAAGAAACAAAAGAAAGCCCCTTGGAACATTACCCGACATTGGGGATGATTGTTATTCTACTTTCCATTGTCGGTATTTTTATGATCTATCGGGTGAGTAATATGATCAGAAAACGACGCGCTGTTTCTTAAAACAAAATTGTCCTTATCGTTATTAGTTCTTAAAATATGAATTGCTAAAGAGAGATTGAATTATGGAAAAAATAGTTAGATATCCACATCCAAACGGAGAGATAACCGTCCTTTGGATACCTGAACGCTGTGCACATGCTGCAGTTTGTGTAAAGAGTCTACCGAATGTATATCATCCGAAAGATAAGCCCTGGGTCACGGCCCAAAATGCCAGTACGGCTGAATTGATTGAACAGATCAAGCACTGTCCTTCGGGAGCTCTTCAGTACGAATTAAAAAAATAATAGCAGTTGTATTGTTAAGGCAAAAAAAAAGCATCATTTAATTATAAATGATGCTTTTTTTGTTGGCGGTCTGGACGGGACTCGAACCCGCGACCCCATGCGTGACAGGCATGTATTCTAACCAGCTGAACTACCAGACCAACAATTGTGTTTTTAAAATTTTAGCGGTCTGGACGGGACTCGAACCCGCGACCCCATGCGTGACAGGCATGTATTCTAACCAGCTGAACTACCAGACCTAAAATCTTAAGGATTGTTTTTAATAATTTTTGGCGGTCTGGACGGGACTCGAACCCGCGACCCCATGCGTGACAGGCATGTATTCTAACCAGCTGAACTACCAGACCTAAAAATCTTAAAAACTTATTTTGTTAAAGAACGTATGAGATTTCTCTCTCTTTTGAAGCGGTCTGGACGGGACTCGAACCCGCGACCCCATGCGTGACAGGCATGTATTCTAACCAGCTGAACTACCAGACCTCAACCCTTCTCCTCAGAAGGTGTGCAAATATAGCGTTTGTTTACGTATCTGCAAAGATTTTTTGAAAAAAAACTAATCTACTTGGCCATCTTTCATCTTCTCTGCATTCTCAGCAAACTGCAATGCATCGATAATTCCTTGAATATCACCGTCCATAATTGCTGGTAAGTTGTACATCGTCATTCCAATACGGTGCTCCGTTACGCGACCTTGTGGGTAGTTATATGTACGAATTTTTGCCGAACGGTCTCCTGTAGAAACCAAAGTTTTTCTTTTTGCAGCGATGTCGCCGTTCTTTTTGTTCAACTCGAGCTCATAAAGTTTGTTCCGCAACATCTCCATTGCTAACTCACGGTTGGCTAATTGGGAACGTTCTACCTGACAAACAACAACAATGCCACTTGGTTTATGCGTCAACTGTACTTTTGTTTCTACCTTGTTGACGTTCTGTCCACCAGCACCACCTGAACGGGATGTCTGTAATTCAATATCACCCGGATTGATCTCAACATCGACATCTTCAGCTTCAGGAAGAACTGCAACAGATGCCGCAGAAGTATGTACACGGCCCTGTGTCTCCGTGTCAGGAACACGTTGCACACGATGAACGCCTGACTCGTATTTCAATTGACCATAAGCATCATCGCCAATAACTTTTAAGATCACCTCCTTGTAACCGCCAGAAGTTCCTTCAGTAACGTCCATTACCTCGTTGCGCCAGCCTTTGGTTTCGAAATAACGTGTGTACATGCGGTAAAGGTCACCTGCAAATAAGGCTGCTTCATCACCACCTGATCCACCACGAATTTCGATAATGGCATTTTTCGCATCTTCAGGATCCTTCGGAATAAGCATTAGGCGAATTTCTTCTTCTTTTTCTTCTTTTGCTACGTATAAAAGATCCAATTCCTCTTTGGCCATCTCACGAAGTTCTTGATCCTTCTCGTTCATGATGATGTCCTTATTGGTATCAATATTACTCACCATATTTCTGTAAATATGGTATTGGTCCACAATTTTGCCCAAATCTTTGTACTCTTTATTCAATTTGGCAAAACGTTTCATATCTTGCATGGTATCAGGGTTGCTCAATTCAGCTTCCACTTCTTCCCATCTTTCTTTTATCGCTTGTAATTTGTCTAACATATATCAAAAATGCTTCTTCTAGGAATGTATGACCTAGATTACTATTGAGTGTACAAAAGTAAGGAAATTTTGTTGCTTTTAAACAACCTAGCCTGCTATTAATGAGAGGAAACTGCTTTTAGTCCTACGATGGAAGCAATCAGCGTGAAAATAAAGAATATGCGCCAGAAATCTGCTGGCTCCTTAAAAAAGATGATCCCCATTAAAACAGTACCTACCGCACCTATTCCGGTCCAAACGGCATAAGCTGTGCCCAAGGGAAGTGTCTGTGTGGCTTTGATCAATAAGCCCATACTTGCAAATAGGAATACGACAAAGGCACCATACCAGAACCATTGCCCATTCCCGGTTGCATCTTTGGCTTTACCCAAACACGTGGTGAAACCAATTTCACATAATCCGCCCAATATTAAAAATATCCAGTTCATATCGTTTTCTATTTTTTATTTTGGTACAAAGGTCCAGCTTTTGGCCGATAATAATTTTTACAAATGTTAAAAATTTGTGTGAATATTTGCGCGAATCCGGCTTAAGGTAACCTGACTGACGCCGAGATAGGAGGCGATGTAACCAAGTTTGATCCGCTGGATATATTGGGGGTATTTTTGAAGTAACTCGGCATAGCGCTCTTGGGCAGTATTAAAGAGCTTGGACATGGTTCGTTGTTCGGCCTTGATGAATTCAAGTTCAGCCATCTTTCTTCCCCAGTTTGCAATGGCAATATCACTTTCGTAGAGGTCAAAAAGTTGCTTTTGGTCTATCTGATAAACAACACTATCTTCCAAAAGGTCTATGTTTTCATAACCCGGGGTATCATGGACATAACTATTCATCGATATGAGTGTTCCGCCGGGTGAAACAAAATCCAGGGTAATCTGGCGGTTGGCCGTCTCGTAGTAAACGCGGGCTAATCCTGAAGCCAGAAAATAGATGTCTTTTTGAATTTTGTCCTGTTCGATCAACAGGCTATTTCTTTTCGCCGTGATTTTCTTACTAACCTGCTCCAATTTTGCAGCACTTTCAGGCGTTAGAAAGTGATAACCATTCAGGCAATCGGATAAAGAAATTAGGATTTGCTCGCCCATTTTTCCAAACGTAAAGTTTCACCATCCCAAACGGCATAGGTATGGTAATTGATCCATTCCCCTAAATTTAGAATACGACTATTGGAGTTCAGCCCAACATCATAGGGAAGATGTCTATGGCCAAAGATATAGTAGTCGTGATGTTGGGTTGACTCCAGTTCCTTTGCATAACCGATCAACCATTCTTTGTCTTCGCCCAGAAACTTTTCGTCCTCATTATTCGAAAGCCTGCTATGTTTGGACCAACGTGTCGCAATTCCGATTCCGAGATTTGGGTGCAACCGTGCAAATAACCATTGACACAGACGGCTCCGAAATACTTTCTTGAGTATCTTGTATTTGTAATCTCCCGAACCTAAACCATCGCCGTGGTGAATGTAAAAATGTTTTCCGTTGAGTTGTAACTCCAGCTCATTGTCGATGATCCGCACATTTAATTCCTTTTTGAGGTAATCAAACATCCACATATCGTGGTTGCCTTTAAATAAAGTAATGGGAATGCCGAGATCTGCAATTTCGGCTAATTTACCCAAAAAGCGGATATAGCCTTTTGGGACAACAGTAGCATATTCAAACCAGAAATCAAAAATATCACCAACAAGATAGAGCTGTGCAGCATCTATTTTGACCTGGTCCAGCCACTGTGTAATTTGCAGCTCCCTTTCCCGTGAACGTTCCAAGGGGTAAGATCCAAGATGAAAGTCGGAGGCAAAATAAATTTTTGTTCTTGTTGACATGTGGCCAAAACTAAAAAAAATGGAGGCGAATACAAAATTCGCCTCCACAATATATTTTGCTATGATTTAGATAATTCGGTGATCAGCGCCTTTAGATATTCCGTAGCGTCGGGATCAATGCGCTTCAAGGACTGCTGAAGTTGATCTGGATAAGCACTTTTTATTGCCATGATTGAACTTGCGATAACCATATAGGACTTGTCGGCTACAGCATTCAGAATTAGACTTTTGTATTTTTTATCTTTTGTCTGTGCAAGCTTTTGAATCGCAGAGGCACGGATAACAGAGGCTGCGGACTTCTCTGCAAGTGCCAAGATGGTTTTTTCGGATGACTTGCGGACCGCGGGATTGCTTAGATCGAGACCTTGAATCGCTGTTGCGGCAAGATCCGCATCGGTATCCGCCAATGCTTTTGTTAAGATTTGCTGGCTGATGGTATTTGTCGGATTTTTTGAGGCATAGGCAATCGCACCGACGCGGTTGGCAAATGAAGGTGCATGCTCATATTGATATAAATAGTCGGCATCTGATTTATCGATTTGAATTTGACCCACGAGTGTTTTTTCGGGATCAATATCAATAAATTCAACAGCAGCAGGTAGCGGGATCATAAATTGGGCATTCCGCCTGTTGAGCTGAAAGGTCTGTCTGATCTTCCCATTTTTGGTATAGATATCGACGGCCAAGGGAAGCTGGAATGTCTGTACTGTAGAATCTTGAATTTGGGCTACATTTAGTACGACACTGTTCTCTCCGTTTCTTGTTGTGATCTTCAAAATTGGATGTCCGCCTTGGTAATACCATTGATTGAAGTACGGAGCCCAGTCTTTGCCGGTCACTTCTTCCATTGCTAGACGGAGCTGTTGTGGCTCGCCGGTTTTAAAGGAATTGTCTGTCAAGTATTTTTTCAACGATTGATAGAACGCTTCATCACCCATTTGCTCTTTTAGGGCATAGAGAATCAATGAGCCTTTCGCATAGCTGATATTATCAAACATATCTTCTTTATCATGATAATAATAACGGGCTAAAGTCGGGCTTTTCCCATTTTTAGTCGATTTGAGATAGGACTGGAGTTTTTCAAATCTGGATTTATCGCCACGATCTTTACCGCCGTCGTGCTCACGCCAGATCACTTCGCCGAAAGTGGCAAAAGATTCATTCATGGTTAAATTGGACCAAGATTCTGCTGTGACCAAATCACCAAACCACTGGTGAAATAGTTCATGCGCAATCGTTCCTTCCTGATTATCGTCCAACAATTCGCGTTTCGTCTTTTGTACATGTTCGCCATGTAGTGTTGCACTTGTATTTTCCATGGCGCCTGAGACATAATCGCGACAGACAATCTGCGCATATTTATTCCAAGGGTAAGGAACCCCCAAAGTCTTGCTGTAGAAGTCCATCATCGCTGGTGTCTTTCCGAAGATATCTTTGGCATAGGGCGCATATTTAGGTTCAAGGTAGTAGTCAACAGGGATATTGTTGTATTTGTCCTGATAGATTTTAAAATCACCAACGGCCATCATAAATAGGTATGGGGCATGTGGTAAATCCATTTTCCAGGTATCTGTACGTGTGCCATCACTATTTTTCTGTTGATTGCTCAATGCACCGTTCGATAAACTTACATAATTGTCAAGAACGGTCATGGAGATTTCTGCTGTAGTCTTTTGGTTGGGGCGATCAATCGTCGGGAACCAGGCTGATGATGCTTCCGTCTCACCTTGTGTCCATATTTGACGAGGTTTGTTCGGCGCGCGCTCATCAGGGTTGATAAAATATAGTCCCTTAGCATCGTTAATCGCTGCGCTGCCCTGAACTTTTAATAAGTTGGGTTTTGCTGTGTAATCGAGGTATACTGTATATTGTTCCTTGGCAAGGTAATTACGGTCGAGCTTAATCAGTATCGAATGATCATCATAGGTATATTTTAAGGGAATCAATTGTGAGCCATTGACCAAAGAAACCTGTTTGATATCCATGCCCTTTGCATCGAGGCGAAGAGAGTCCGTTGGGTAGAAATGAGGTTTTAATGTAACCCACTCTTTTCCATTGAGGAATTGATTGGTATAGTCAAAATGGACATCGAGCTTGGTGTGGACAAGATCGTTGATCTTAGTAGGAGTGGCTCGATATTGTTGATCTATGGAAAGTTGTTGTGCTTCGCTTATTCCAATTTGAAGAATGGAAATTGACAAAGAAAGATATATGACTTTTTTAAACATTGTTGTGATATTTTCAAGATTTAAATAAATCTAAAAAAATTTCGGTTGCTATAAAAATATACCGCGAAGAAATATGTGTATAATATTGTTGTATAGGTTGTTGTGCGTTAAGAAATGCAGGTGTATCGTATATTTTAAGATAAGAGATCGATAAATTTATTTATATTCAACTCAAATTGAATTTTCAGATGCTAAGTGAATAAAACTTAGGTTGGTTGAAACAAGTAGACGATTTTTTATGATAAACAAAAATTTTGGCCTTATTCTAATGATGATAGGTATGGCAGGTACGGCGACGACCGGTTATGGACAACAGTTGACATATCCGAAGACAAATAAAGGAACCGTCGTGGATGAATTTTGGGGTGAAAAGGTTGCAGATCCTTACCGCTGGTTGGAGGATGATCGTTCAGCTGAGACAAAAAACTGGGTACAGGCAGAGAATAAAGTGACTTTTGACTATTTGAATGCAATTCCATTCCGTACAAAATTAAAAGATCAATTAACCGAAATATGGAATTATGAAAAAATAGGGACTCCGTTTAAGGAAGGTGCATATACTTATTTTTTTAAGAATAACGGCTTACAGCAACATGCTGTGCTTTATCGTAAACTAGGTGAGACGGGAGGAGAAGAAGTTTTCTTGGATCCAAATACATTCTCGAAAGATGGATCAACTTCCTTGGCCGATGTTTCGTTTTCAAAGGATGGCAGCTTAGTCGCCTATTCTATTTCTGAAGGAGGATCAGACTGGCGGAAAGTCATTGTACTGAATGCCAAGGATAAGTCGCCTGTAGGTGAAACGCTAGTGGATGTCAAATTCTCCGGTATTGCATGGAAAGGAAATGATGGTTTTTATTACTCGAGTTACGATAAACCAAAGGGATCTGAACTTTCTGAAAAAACAGACCAACATAAATTATACTACCATAAACTAAAAACAGCCCAATCTACAGATAAATTGATTTTTGGTGGCCCTGCAACACCGAGACGTTATGTAGGAGCTTCATTAACAGACGATCAACGTTACCTGATTATTTCCGCTGCAAATACGACAACAGGAAATGAACTTTATTATCAAGATCTCAATCAACCGAATGGCAAGATTGTCTGCCTACAAGATCATTTTGACGCAAATACAGGTGTCGTTGACAATATTGGGGATAGTTTTTTATTGGAGACGAACTACAAGGCTGCCAACAACCGTTTGGTAAAAGTTGATTTGAAGAATCCTGCCAAGGAGAACTGGAAAGATGTTATTCCAGAAACTGAAAATGTACTTTCGATCAGTACAGGTGGGGGCTATCTTTTTGCAAACTATTTGAAAGATGCCGTTTCGGTTGTGATTCAATACGATTATACGGGTAAAAAGATTCGGCAAATAGAATTGCCTGGTGTGGGTACGGCGAGTGGCTTTTCGGGTAAGAAAAAGGAAAAAGAAATCTATTTTGGTTTTTCAAATTACATTACACCTTCTTCAAGTTATAAGTTTGACGTAAATTCTGGTCAGTCTACACTTTATATCAAACCTAAGGTGAAATTTGATTCCGATCAGTATGAATCGAAACAGGTTTTCTACACATCCAAAGATGGTACAAAGGTTCCGATGATTATTACATACAAAAAGGGGATTGTCTTGAATGGGAAAAACCCGACGATTGTGTATGGTTATGGCGGCTTTAATATCAGCTTGACACCTGCCTTTAGTACTTCCGTTGCGGTTTGGTTGGCAAATGGTGGAGTTTATGCTGTTCCGAATTTGCGCGGAGGTGGTGAATATGGTCAGAAATGGCATGATGGCGGTAGACAGTTCAACAAATTGAATGTGTTTAACGATTTTATTGCCGCGGCACATTATCTTCAGGAGAATGGTTATACATCACCCGAGTATACTGCTTTATCGGGGGGATCCAATGGTGGCTTGCTCGTTGGGGCAACAATGACAATAGATCCCAAAGTAGCCAAGGTCGCACTGCCTGAGGTTGGTGTTTTGGACATGTTGCGTTATCATACCTTCACAGCTGGTGCAGGTTGGTCCTATGATTATGGTACGGTCAGTGATAGCAAAGAAATGTTTGATTATCTGAAAGCATATTCTCCGGTGCATAATGTGAAATCTGGCGTTTGTTACCCCGCAACGATGGTCTTTACCGGAGATCATGATGATCGGGTGGTACCGGCGCACTCCTACAAGTTTGCTTCCGAACTGCAGGCAAAGCAAGCGTGTGATAACCCCGTATTGATCCGTATTGAGACAAAAGCTGGCCACGGTGCTGGACGGTCAACAGAAGTTCTGATCAATAGTACAGTTGATAAATATGCTTTCGCGCTCTGGAATATGGGGGTTAAAGAATTAAAATAAGTAGACAGTTTTCCAATGCTCAAAGCATTATCTGTAGAGCAATGAATAAAAAAGCCGCGATCAAGTTATTGACCGCGGCTTTTTTATTCATCGACGATTAGAATATCTTCTTATTGCCATGTCTTTTCACCTTTTTTCATTTTTTGTAAGGTCGCTACATATTCTTCTTTTTGGGTAGCATCTGTGATAAGTGAAATTGCTTTTTCTTGCGTTTTAATAGCTTTTTCTTTTTCTCCAAGGCGATACAATATGTTTGCAAAAGTGTCTAGATACATCGGCGCATCTTTTTCTTTCTCATTGGACAATTTACTCCATTCCGCGGCTGCTTTTAAACAGGCAGGATCGTTGCAGTTTTCAAAAATAGACCAAGCCATGTTGTTCAATTCCGCTGCTGTGATGGTCGACCCATATTTTGCAATATATTTATTGAAGCTATCTCTTAAGCCCGGGTAATTTTTGGTATAACCGTAATAACGTGGTTGCATTTCGAGACTTGCTTTTTCTGTATTGACAGTTGGATATTTTTGCGCCAATTCTTTTTCTATGCTTGCGAAATCAACCGTTTCCTTTGAACGGATTTTGGTATTTACGGCGTTACTAACCAACAGCTGGGACAAGAAGTCATTTGCTTTTACTTTTTCACTAACGGCGTCAAATTTAGCAGGGTTATCTTTGATTAAATTAAAAGCCTTAGAATCGACAACATTCGCCGCCGAAAGTAATAAACTGATATTCTCCTTTGTAAAGATTTGATCTGTAGTCAAGGACGCTAATACGACTCCTTCCGCTTTTGTCTGTGTCTCTTGATCATAAGCTTCTTTGGCTGCCATAGCCATACTTTTGGCAATGTTTACATTAGTTGGGTCGGCATTAAATTTTGCTAATAGCGTTTCATATTGTGTATTTGGATCAAGTGATTTTTGTGCTTTCGCTATAAAATCGTCCGCTTCACCGCCACCAACGATACGATGCACAAGGGTACCTTTTGAATCAAAGATCAGAAAAGTTGGGTATGCCCTAACTTTATAATCTTTGGCAAAACGGTCGGCCTCTTCGTACCATGATTTTACATCTTCATTATCATTCTTGGTTTTATCCATCTGAATTTTTGCATTGATAAACTTTGCATTGAAGAAATCACCTACTTTAGCTTGTGGGAAGATAGTACTCGACATATATTTACAAGGGCCACACCAGGTTGTAAAACAGTCTACAAAAATGAATTTGTTTTCTTTAGCCGCTTTTTCTTTAATCTGACTCCAGTTGAGCCCATGCTCAAATTTGACCCCCTCGCTTTGCGCAAATAGTAGGGTAGGAATTAGAAATAGCATTAAAATCAATTTTTTCATAATGTTGGTATTTTAGATTTTTAATTTATCGTTCGCATTGCTCGGGATAAGGTTAGTTCTCCCAAGTTTTTATTCCTTTCATCATTTTGTCCAGTGTTTCTTGATAGATAGGACGATCGTCCTCACTAGCCATTTCAATAGCTTTGTTTTGCCACTTTATGGCTTTTTCTTTTTCTCCTTTCTTATAGAGTAGGTTTGCATAGGTATCCAAGAATGCACTGCTTGGATCTTCAATGATGGATTTCTTGCTCCAGCTTAACGCAGATTCAATACATGCAGCATCACTGCTATTGTTAAAAATAGTCCAGGCAAAGGTATTTAATTGGTGTGGAGTAAAATCTTCTGACGAAAGGTAATCATTGATCGTATTCTTCATGGCGACATAATTCTTCACTTGAAGGTAGTAGTGTGCTTTTATCTTCTTGAACATCGGAACGAAATCGATGTCTGGATATTTTGCCGCAAGTTCATTTTGATAACTATCCCAGTTGGGTTCATGTTTGGCATCTATTTTAATCTGAAATAATTCGTTGACGACAACATTTGCGAGGGTGCGGTTGGCAATACCTGGTGACTCTAATAGAATATCAATTTTCTCTTTATTGTTGCGAATAAGATTGAAAGCTTTTGAATTGGTGAATTTTGCCGCCGCCAATAAAATATGGACATTTTCTTTTTTGAATAATTCATCCGTGCCCAATGAATTTGCTAAGGTATTTTCTGCCTTTCGTGCCGTATTTTCATCGTAAGCGATATTCGCTGCTTTCAGCATCTGCTTGGCAGTGTAAATATCTTGAGGTCTTTTCTCGAATTTTTTTAACAGCGTGTAATACTGTGTTTCGGGATATAGTCCATCCATCACATGACCGACAAATTCGGGAGCGTCACTTGCACCGACAATCCGGTGTACCGCTTGCCCATTGGGATTAAAGATAAGAAATGTGGGAAAGGATTGAATATTGTATTCATTGGAAATAGCACGCGCATCGGCATACCATTTTTTGACATTGGCATTGTCGGACTCTGTGGAATCCATTTGTACCCTGACACTAATGAAGTTCTGATTAATTGGCTGCCCCACCTGCTCTAAGGGAAAGATTTCATTGCTCATATATTGGCATGGGCCACACCAGGTTGCAAATAGCTCTACGAAGATAAACTTGTTCTCAGCTTGTGCCCGCTCCTTTATTTGTTTCCAACTCAACCCTTCTACAAATTTCACCCCCTTGGTCTGGGCCTGAGCCAAATTCCCGAATAAAATTGTAAGGCATAATGCGATTATACTTCTCATACTCACTCAACAAAAGATTCATAATTATGTTTAAGTTATTAAATTAATCTGAAAACAAAAACACCTCTGAAGTATTAATTTCAGAGGTGTTTTCGTGGACTGATAAATCGCTTATTTGATATTTATCTTCGATTTTAAATCTTTTGTTAGACCGTCTTTATGTAACATCAAAGAAGTTGTTTTATAACGTACAAATTCTTTTGACGCATATAAATAACCATGATAGTCATTTGTTGTGCCCCAAGAGTTTTTAACGATGTAATACTCTTTTCCGTTTTGATCTTTTACAAGACCTACGATATGCATACCGTGGTCATCTGTAGTTTGCCAGTTGTCGAAAGCTTTTTGTCTTTCTTCCGCTGTTACTTTTAACTCTGGTTTAGGACCAACAAACATCGTTGACTTTTCCTGATCTGTCATTTCCTCGAAAGGTTTTTCTGGTACATAAGCTACACCATTTTTCCAAGAGAAACCTTTTTCTGATACGTCAGTTGCCCAAGCTACAGTATAGCCCTTTTGTAAAGCATTGTCAATGATGTCCGTTAAATCGTTCATCTTAACATTATAGAAACGGTCGAATGACCAGTTGTCAGGAATCAACAATACGAATTGGCTATAGTATGGATGGTCAGTTACCGACGCAATACCAACGTAATCATCCGGATTGATACCGATTACCTGATCTGCAAAAGTACGTGGTGTATAAGATTTACCGTTGTAATCAAATTTCTCAGGTACTTCTCCAAGATAAGAATCCATCGCTGCGGTATATGCTTTCTCCCAGTTTGGCGTTAATGTTTTGCCTTTTACTACTGCTCCTAACATCGCATCCAACATATTTGTCATTTCACCAAAGTTGTTACGCGTAGTACCGTAGTGTAGACCTGTGTAAGCAGATTGCGGCATTGTACCGTATTTACGGAATGAGTTCAAAACATCATGGAATTGACCACCTTCACCCAATGACAATCCACCATGAAGGCGTACATAAGTACGAGCTTTGTCTAAGTACGTATTGCGCGCAGTATAAATTTGGGAGATCTCAACTGGTTTTTTACCCATACGGATCATCTCTGACTCCAGGAAAGAATTACCTGAATAAGACCAACAAGTGCCTGATGAACCTTGGTTTTTGATGGATGTGTTACCTAGATTGATAACTTCAGTAAATGTGAATCCAGATTTGCTATTGTCATTTTGATTTGCTTTTAGTGCATTGATCAAATTGTCCTGTGCTTGTACTTGGAACGAAGCTGCGAAAAGTGAAGCAGCTAGTACAATCGTTTTATTCCAATTCATTGTTAGTATTTTGTTAATTTAGTGTGGTGCTAAATTAAATAAATTAAATTTAGTAAGGTAAATTCCTCTGTAAAATAATTGTTCTTAAAAATCTACTATTTTTTTGCTAATCTTTTGTTGGAGAATAGGATATATAAGAAGCGATAATATCAAATAGAAATGGTCAGAAATTTCTTTCTGACCATAGTGTTTTGTATCGATTATAATTTAGCGCTGATTACCGGTGTTTTTTGTCGAAAGATGACCACCGGTAGGTTGTCAATAATCGCTTAATCGGCCGGTGAAGGCTTTTTTGGAAAAAGCAGCGAAGCAATGATACTCAATGCAAGTATGCTGACAATAACAATCAATGAATGTGTTGTTGTAAAACCTACTTCGGCCAACCAGTGATGCAGCAGCATCTTTAAACCAATGAAGACCAGCAAAAATGCTAAACCTACTTTGAGATATTGGAATTTGTGGATAATATTGACCAAAAGGAAGAACATAGACCGCAATCCAAGTATGGCAAAAATATTGGAGAAAAATACAACATAGGCATCTTTGGTAACCGAGAAAATTGCAGGGATAGAATCCACAGCAAAAATCAAATCCGTAAATTCTATGACCAGTAATACAAGAAATAGTGGCGTCATATATTTCACTCCGTTCTCTACATGGAAGAAGTGCCCGCCATCTAATTTTGGTGTTACCTTAAAGTATCGGGAAGCGAATTTAACAACTGGGTGGTTCTGTGGATCTACCTCTTCTTCCTGGTTACGGTTGATAAACATTTTTACCCCCGTAAAGACCAGAAAAGCACCAAAAACATATAGAATCCAGCCGAATTTAGCAATCAGGGTCGCGCCAAGGAAGATAAATAAGAAACGCATAATGATTGCGCCCAAAATTCCCCATACCAAAACTTTATGGTAATAGCGCTCCGGAATACCAAAAGAAGTAAATAATAATACCATCACAAAGATATTATCTACGGATAGGGCATATTCCACAACATAACCGGTGAGATATTCCAGGCCAAGATTTTTGTTGTAGAGCTCGAGACTCGCCGCTAAATCACCCGGAATGATTTTAATATCGTGGTGGTGTTTGGTAATGATTTCCTGAAGGTGGTCTAAGTCATGGATGTTGTGTAGTTCAAATCCATAGTGACGAAGAAGCCAATAGAAACCCAATGAGAATAAGACCCAGATGGCGCTCATGATGCTAGCCATCTTTAGGCTAACAGGTTTGTCGCCTTTGGAGAATAAGCCTAGATCTATTGCGAGCATAAGTGCAATAAAGATGAGGAATCCGCCAAAAAACATTAATTCGTGACTCATTTTATTTTTTTCTTTCTGTTGTATATTTTACCAGCTGCTCCAACCCCGCTTTGTATTCACTGTCGGGAAAGTCTTCCAAAATCCGGAAAGCGTCTTGTTGGTATTCCAGCATCTTGTTTGTAGCGTATTCGAGCCCTCCGCTCTGGCGGACAAAGGCAATGACTTCAGCCACTTTGTGTGCATCCTCATTATGGTTTTTAATCAAATTAATGATCCTACGCTTTTCACTTGAAGTCACTTGATTCAAGGCATAGATTAGCGGTAAGGTCATTTTCTTCTCTTTGATGTCATTGCCGAGCGGTTTGCCGACATCATCTAATCCAAAGTCGAATAAATCGTCCTTGATTTGAAATGCAATTCCGATTTTTTCACCAAATTGATGGAGCTTATCTATTGTTTCCTGATCTGCATTGGAAGAAGCCGATCCACAGGCACAGCAAGAGGCAATCAGCGAAGCTGTTTTCTTCCGTATGACCTCAAAATAAATAGATTCTTCGATATCCAGTTTACGGGCCTTCTCGATTTGAAGCAATTCACCTTCGCTCATCTGATCCACAGCTTCCGATACAATTTTTAACAAGTGATAATCCTGATGTTTTACAGAAAGGAGCAGGCCTCTAGACAGCAGAAAATCACCCACCAAAACAGCGATTTTATTTTTCCATAATGCATTGATGGAGAAAAAACCTCTGCGTTCATAGGAATTGTCCACCACATCATCATGTACGAGTGAGGCGGTATGCAACAATTCTACGAGAGCAGCTCCTCGGTAGGTGGACTCATTAATTCCGTTGCAGATACCAGCAGAAAAGAACACAAACATAGGCCGCATTTGTTTGCCTTTACGTTTGATCAGGTATTGTGTAATACGATCCAACAAGGGGACGGAGCTTTTCATTGAAGCTTTGAATTTTTTTTCAAAAGCCTCAAGTTCGTGGGCAATAGGGCGTTGGATCTCTCTTAATTTTGACATGAATTGGGGTGAAATACCAAAATAGTTAAAGCTTAAAGATAGTGATTTTGTTACAACTCTTCGACTGCTTTCTCAAGATTTTTGTACCATTCTTCACCATAGGTGCGGATGAGCGGATCCTTTAAAAATTTAAATACAGGGACCTGTAATTCTTTGCCAAATGAGCATGCATCTTTACAGATATGCCAACGGTCATAGTGAAGTACGTCGAATTCGGGATAATGTGTTGTCCTGATAGGATAGAGGTGACACGAAACGGGTTTGCGCCAATGGACCTCGCCAAGTTCGTACGCCTTTTCGATAGCACATTTTGTAATTCCATTTTCCCAGGTCACATAGGCACATTCTTTATTCCCATCGACACAGGTGGTGGTTAGATCGCCATCAACATCGACAACATACTTCCCTTGCTCTTCAATCGCTTCAATACCTTTTTCGGTCATATAGGGCTTTACTTTGGGATAAATTTCCTCCAATATAGCCTTTTCACTCTCCAATAAAGGGGCGCCTGAATCGCCTTCAATACAACAGATTCCTTTACATTTTGATAAATTACACACAAAGTCATTGTTGATTAGATCTTCGTGTACCAATACATTTCCTACTTCAATCATTCTAATTATTTTGAGTAGCTTGCTTTTTGTCCCAATTTGTATTTTAATCCACTGGCTTCGAGTAATTCTAATGTTACCGAGCCGATGAGAATATCTACATTGGCTTTGACCGGAATACGGTTGCCATCATTGGTTACCCACAGATAAAGCTTGCTATTTTTTTTAAAGATACGTCCTGGTTTAATCTCAGGACTGAATTTGAGACATTCTAAAGTGCCTAATTCTGTTTTTATTTTTTCTATTCCAATATATTGTATGCCTAAGGTGGCAATCTCATCATTCAAAAAATAAGTCAGCTTAAAAGATTCTCCTGGTTTAACAGTCGAGAGATCTAGATTACGGGCAAAATAATAGGAAGAAAGCAAGTCGAAAGTCTGATCTACCTTCGAGTTGAAAGTCCCTTTATTGCCTACAACACTATTTGTCTCCTGGTTGAAGCGCACCTTATCATTCCGTCTATATCCTCCTTCACGAATGTTCTCTGTATAGTAATACGGTAAAAATGTTTTGCTGTTGATATACGAGTTGTATTCATTTCTTACGGTATATATCGCAAAGGCGCCAGCTGTTTTGCCCGCAGCATATAGATGAAAGGAAGGGTTTCCAGCTCCGTCCTTGGTATCTTCAACGGTTAATGTCCCCGTGGCGGCTGAAATAAAGCCATAACGGAGTTTGTATTTTAATTTCTCGCCACCTTTAAATGCCGATTCTTTTAAATGCGGTAAATCTTGAGCGAAAGCAGTACTTACGATAACGGATAAGTAAAGGAGCAAAGTCGATATAAGTTTCATGTACGTAAGTTTACGAAATTTGTTTGAAAAAGAAATGTTAATTTCATTCAAATAAATTTAACTTTTGGAGTTAATGAGACGTTCATGGACGATGACTTATACTTATTTCTGAGCTGATTTATTTAGGCTGTGTTCGCTTAAATACCGGGACCGTAGAACAGGGTTCACCGTACATAATACTTTTTGCCACCTTACTTAGTTTTACCGTAAACTGTACAAATGTAGACGCTGGAATAAAAGTATCGCCACAACCTTTCACAACGACACGTTGATCCCGAAATTGTTCCATGTCAATCTGTTCAATTGCCGCAGCATACTGAATGCGCAATAACTCTTCTGAATCCCCAAAAATAACTGTCGTTGCATAGGGCTCCAATTTGTTGGCCAATAACATATAAGCCCAAGTCGGGACAATGGCATCGGCAGTACACGTAATGGCGACATGTTTACCCGCGTATTGCGACCAGTCGTGTGTCTTAATGAACTCGCGGAAGTCCTTTTCTTTAAGAATCAAGCCATGGAAGAGATTATCCTTAATATCATATACTACATTGTCTGCCTTAGGATGGTAGTTGGCTAAGTCAACTGTGACTAACCCACTTTGCGCAACTTTGTTGACAATATTTGTTTGAATATCCATATTTACATCAAAAAAAAGCCGGACGATAATTCGTCCGGCTACAAATTTACTTAAAAATCTTTTAAAAGAATTTCACTCTATTGTCAATGATTTCAGCTTTGTCTTGTAATGCACGGAAAATAGATCCCCAAGCGCGTTGTGCTTTTGCTGCAAGCATTTGTTTCTTTTGTCCGTTGATATCCGAAATAGCGGCAGGATTGGTAAAACCGTTTACTTGTACAACATATACACCTGTATTACCTTCAATAGCTTTGGAAGGTTTGTTTGGCTGTAGTCCAAAAACAGTACCAACTACTTTGTTTTCTAATGCAACACCAGGGATAACTGGATTTGCGAAGACAACATTTTCAACGTGAATAGCTGCTTTACCAACTTTTTGTGCAACTTGATCAATAGAAGATGTACCTGCTAAAGCCTTGTCAAATTTATCTTTCAAGATTTTAGCTTTAACCATATTTCTTACTGCAGGTTCAATATCTTTCTTAACAGCATCCAAGGAAAGGGTTCCTTTAGGCTGTATGTCGACCAGGCTTGCTAAGATATAAGAGGTTTCAGTCTCAAATACTTTGTCTGAAATCTCACCTTTTTTAGCTTCGAAAGCCCATTTGATTAAATCACGCGGAGCTTCGGCACCATCTAGTACATTGTCCATCGCAGTTACGCGTGAGGCTGTTTTTGCTTCAAGACCAAGTTTTTTCGCTTCCTGAGCAAAGTTCTGTGCTGTAGCTGCAGATAAGAATGCTGTTGCTTTGCTATGCGCATTGTTCAACGTTTCTTTTCCACTGTTGATCACTTTGTCAATGATGGCAACTTTAGCATATTTTGAACTACCTGATTGTTTCTCAATTTTAATGACATGGACACCATATTGTGATTTTACAACTTTGATATCGCCTGTTTTACTTTCGAAGATGGCGGTCTCAAGATCTGGTGCCATACGGCCTCTTGTTAAAGTACCCAGCTCTCCACCATTGGTTTTGCTCTCTGGATCTTTGCTGAACTGAACTGCCAATGCTGCGAAATTGTCTCCTTTTTGAATCAAACCTTTGATAGAATCTGCTTTCGCCAATGCTTTATCCATTCCACCTTCGGCAGCAGGATCCAATAGGATGTGTGATGCTTTCACAGAGTCAGGGCTTACGATCGTCGAAACAACTTTTGCGATTTCAAACGCATTGTTGTTTAAGAAAGGTCCAACTGTTGTTCCGGCAGCAACATTGAATACAACTGAATCCAATGAAGGACTCAACTGTCCTTTTTTCACATAAGTAAACGGAAATTTATTATCTGAATTGATCGAAGCAAATAAAGAGTCATCTTTGGCAACGATTAAATCTTGTTTCAATTTGTTGATCGTCTCTTTTACGGCCAATGAATCTTTCGCAAGAGGTTTTGCATCCACCATTACGTATTGAATCGCACGTGTTTCCTCTTGTGTTTTGAACATACTTTTATGCTCATTATAATATTCTTGGTAATCTGCATCAGTCAATTTAGCATCAGCATCTTTAACAGAAGCGTAATCTAAAAGAATGTATTTGAAGTCTGCAAGTTTATTACGCTCTTGGTATTCTTCGTTTGCTTCCAAAGAAGTAACATATACGCTATTGGAAAGCAATTCGCCATATTTGCTGCTTAAACGCTCATCTCTAACGCCTTTCAGTAGTTCTTCCCATTGTTCAGCCACTTGTTGGTTACCTGATGTGTTCATTTGGGTGATAAAAGCACGCAGTTGACTCGGGTCAAATTGTCCTGTTTGTGGGTTGGTGAAGGCTTGAACGATTTGAGGCGAAGGGTTGTTACCTTGCACTAAATCATTTAATTCGTCTTTACCGACAGTCAAACCAATTTTTTCAATTTCCTTTTTCAAGATCTCTCTTGACAAAAATTGATTCCATACTTGTTGAACAGCGTAGGTCCGCATTTGAGGGGTGACTGCACCGCCCATTTGTTGTTTGAACATTTCCTCTGTTTGTTCAACTTGCTTACTGAACGCAGGATATTCAATTTCAGTTCCGTTGACTTCCCCTACACGATTTTGATGTCTCGCCCAAAAAGGAGCTCCCCCTCGAACGACATCGCCTAGTAAAAATGCTAAAATTGCGATAGCCATAGCCGCGGTCAAGATGACACCAGCTTTGTTACGCAAAAAGCCCATTAATCCCATAGTCTGCTTATTGTGTTTATATTGTGTAAATACTTGTATTTCGTTAATTTATGCATAGCATAGCAAAATGCGGTGCAAGATACAATTTTTATAAAAAAAAACGGAATATTTTCCTGAATGTAGCAAAACAAATTTGAAAACTATTTGTATAAAGTGGAGTTTTTTGTTCTCTTTTAGTTCAAATGATTCGTTTTGAATAACTTAATCGTATAAATAAACAGTCTGGAGCCATTGTATCAGATCCATAGCTGCTTTTAAACCAAACCGGAATCTGGTTTATGACCCACGATGAGCTATTTACCTAGCGAAGGGAAGAGGTTGTTGTTGGTAATGACCGTATACCCAGTTGCATTGGCTATATTGACATGTTTAAAATCTTTGTCGGAAGTAAATGATGAACCTTGTAAGTTACCGCGATTATCTCGAAAGAATGCCGTAATGGGAACATGATTATAAAAGGTCATGTTGCTGTTGCTATCGGCCTTACTTTCGTCATAGATAATCTCTTCTGTTTTGATGACAGAACCGTCAGCCATAGTAACCACAACATTTTTGGTAAAGACGGTGGTCTTTTCTTTTTCCCGCCGAATAGCATGGTCGGAAGTGATTCGCTGAGTTTCCTTTAAATTGTCATCATAAAAGATGATTTTTATGCTTTTTGGAAATTCGTATACTTCGGTGCTATCGTGTTTGATACGCATTTCGGGCGCTGTGAGATTCGCTTTTACCCGTGTGGAATCGCTATAAATAATATCGACATGACGTGAAATGTCGACCGCCTCTTCCTTTTTCATGTTGGCAAGGCGATCCACCTCTTTGAGATCCGGTTCGCAAGAGGTCAATGAGAGCGCCCCTAGTAAAGATAATATTACTAGGGGCGATATATTTTGGAATATGGATGAAGCAAATGCCTTGCGTACCATCGTATTAATTAATCTAAAGGAGGTTTTCTAAACCAGCGGTCATTTAGGGTAAAGCCGATATTAAAGTTAATATAACGCTCACGTAGGAGGTTATTGCTGATTTTGCCCATTTGGCCAAATTCTGCAGAGAAATTTATTTTAGAGAAGGCCCCTGAAAATTGATTTCTTGCCAATGGCAAACCTACGCCTACAGTAACCGCCATATCGTTGATATTCTGGTCGCTTAAGAAATATTGTGTTTTATTATACCTGAAACCAACTCTATAGTCTACTTGGTTCAAATATTTGAGCGAAGTAACATCTGGTGTAATCTGACCACCAATGGCTACGCCATAATTCTTCCGTAGTTCATTTTCACCCGCTCTTGTCTGAAATCTTGACCAATCGGCATATTTAAAATCGGCCCCTACCAACCAGCGGTTGTTACGTGCAAGGGTAATACCTACATTGTGTTTCAACGGAAGCGTCAAATGCCTGCTGCTACGGCCAGAAACATAGGTACTATCCAAAGGAATATTTTGGTTGTCTGGATCCGTTGAAGGTGTAATTCTTGTATTAAAAATTGTTGCTCTTTCTTTGATGTCATTATTTAGCGATCCTGAATAACCAACGATCAACGAATATTCTCTATTTAAAGGTTGTTCGTACTGTAATCCATAATCAAAGATAATTCCTTGGATTTCGCGCTTATTTTGTTGTTGCGTATTTAATGCTCCGGATGTAGGCAAAAACTCTACACGGCTATAATCATTTAAGGTTCCAAATAGATAAGACATATTGGCACCAATACTCAGACCTTTTACAATGCGTACACCCCAACCTGCATAGGCTTTAGTTAAACCACCTTCGCCCGTGAATACTTTCGTATAGGGATCAGAATTGACTGTTCCAGTTGAAGATGTCCGATAGCCTATATCTGAGTAGGGAAGGATACCCAAGCTGATACCACCAAATCGTTTCATTGGGAAAGTCATGGTGATGTGGCTAAAGGCAAAGTCAGCAGTATTATCGGATCTGGTCGTCGAATTTAACTGTGTGTAATTCCCGTATAAACCAGCATCAAAGGTTGTAAACTGTGTTGCAGAGTAAGATGCAGGGTTGCTTGGGTTGGTATTGTATACACCATTGATTCTCCGGATAGCGGTATTGACACCTCCCATGCCTCTATATTGTGGCAATAAATCTTCACGCATCTGACCAAGTCCAAATTGAGAATAAGGTGATGCGGATGTCGTTTTTTGTGCAAATGCGGTAGTAGAACTAGCTAAAATTCCACCTGCTAACAACAGTTGGAGTGATTTATTTCTTAGAGAGCTTGTAAAGCGTTTCTGCATGGTCAATCTATAAAATTGAGAAACTAATGTTTATTTAGTTTTAGTGAAATTTTCGAGTTATCTGACTCTTATATTAAATGTTCTTTGCTTTTAATCGCATACAAAACTATTCAATTTTTGCGAGCTTGTTAAGCCGATTTTGTTAAAAAAGGTTAAACGCTTATTGTACAGTAGTTTAGAAAAACTGAAAGTAGATTATGGTAAGTGTTATGATGGCGTATACGACTTCAAAAAACCATTTCTTTTTGGCATAGGTGAAATAATAAGCCATATAAATAGCGATAGAAGGGGCACAAAGTAAAAAATGGGCCTCCGTTAGTTTTTTATTCCAATAAAAAGAGACGATCGCTAGGCATAACATAAAAAACAACAGTTGAAATGACTTGCGAATATGCACGACACTTTTGAAAAAATTGTCTTTCAATACCAAAAGGAAGAGTATTAACGTAAAGATTACCGGGACGAGCACCAGATAATCGACTAATTGAATGCGAATAGCAGTAGGGAATTTGTAGGTAAATGGCAGCCAAATGGTATAAAACTGCTGCATTTTACCCATCCATAGATAGATAACCGCTAAGATAAAATAGACTGTTGCCAGGCCAAGTAAAGGGGTGATCCACTCACGCCAATTGAAGGGTCTAAAAATGAGTAGGCCTATCCACAATAGGAAGAACATACTCAGAAACGGGAAGTAGATCAGACTTCCTATACCTACAATCATACCGAGATCAAACATTTCGGCTTTAACATCTGTCTGTCGATAGAGGGAGAGCAACTTGCTTAACATCCATATCGAAATAAAATTACAGATCAGGGTCGGAGACAGTACCAAAAATGGTAAAAACAAGCTGGCCAGTGTCATATACATCAAAGCCACCAAGAAACTGGGTTTGCCCAGCAGGTTAAAATGGCTTGTGATGCGATTGAGTATCGTTGCTTGAAAAATCGTCAAGATCAGTGTGATAAAAACATTGGTCGAAGGAGAGAGGTTGATTAAGTTATTTTCTCCCAAAAGATTCCCCAAGGCAGGTTCAAAGATTACAGAATCAAGTTTGTCCGGAAGGTGAAGAAATATGCCTAAACATAAAACAAAACCCACGAGGGATAGAAATAAAATATTGATGGGCGAATAATTTCTAAACTGACTTATAATCATTGTATGCGATCAATAAAATGCTATTTATTCTTTTTTTCCAATTTGCTGATACGGCGATCGAGCAAGAAAAGGAAGAAAGCCAAACCTAAAAAAATGACCAACATGACCAATACAACAACGTAGATCTTACCTTCGCTACGCAATCCAGTCGCCATCTCGACATCATCTTGTGCAAATGTGCTCAAAGTCGATAAGAGTAGTAAGGCGATTGACAATGTTATTTTTTTCATTTGTTTAAAATATTATTCGTGTCGTTTTCATTGTTATACATGATTCGATACACGCTATTTGATTTATGTAATATCCTGTTTTTTATTGATTGGGCTTTACCCGATTTCTCTATGATAGAAATAGAGGATTGTATTAGCCGTTCAATTCTATGCGTTCAAATCTTTCTTTTCGAGCAAACGTACTCTATAGCGGAGTGAACAGATCCAAGCTGCAATCATTGGCCAGCCAATCATAGCTGCATAAAATGTAGGGCGTAGCTCGCTACTCATTTTTAAATCGCCAAAGGCTGCGTTTCCACCACTTCCGGGGTGAAGAGAGTCTGTCATCTTCGGTAGAATATAAAGTAGCACGATGATAATTGGAAATGCAAAGATATTGTACACAGCCGATATTTTGGCTCTTTTTTGCTCTTCTTCCAGCGCATTACGGAGTACCAGATAGGCCAGATACATAAGTGTTGCTATTGCAGAGCCATTAAGCTTCGGATCGTTTGGCCAGGGTTCTCCCCAGGTGATGTTTGCCCAAAGCATGCCTGTCGCAAGTCCAAGAAAACAAAATGTTATTCCGGTATTGACAGCTTCAATGGCCATTAAATCATACTCCTGTTTGCCCGTATTGAGGTATTTAATACTGTAAATAACGGAAACCAGGTACATAACGAACATGGCAGACCACATTGGGACATGAAAATAGACATTTCGTATGCTTTCGTGAAGGATGAATAGGCGGGGAACAGGTCCTAAAAGACCATTGATAATGACCGCACAGATAATCATTACCGCTAATATTTTCCACCATTTTTTTCTCATGGATAAATTGAATTTAGTTTGTTCTCAATTCTGACACTTAATCTCGCCAAAGGTACGGAAATAACAACAAAGAAATAGTGATGGTGATTACATTAATTGCAAGTAATACGATTATTTCTTTGCTGCTGGAAGCCCTTTCCAAGCCTTCTATTGCATTGCGAGACAGCTTGATTAATACGATTAGCAGCGGGATAATGGCGGGGAAACTCAAGATGGCCATTAGGGTGCTATTGTTGCCTGCTTTGGAGCTGATCCCCGAGATCATGGTAAAAACAGTAGCAAAACTAATGCTACCCAAGATGACCGAAATGAAGTAAAGGGTTGGATCACCGACAGGGTTTCTGAATATCGTCGAATAGACAAAATAGGCAATGACCGCCAGCAGGGTCATCATCATCATATTGTAAATGACTTTCGCTAAAATGATTGCTCTGGGATCGACCAGTGAATAATAGTAAAGTTGCCGGTTTGGGTTTTCTTGGACGAAGCTTTTGTTGATTGCATTGATCGAAGCGAAGAGCATAATGATCCAAAATAATGCATTCCAAGTAGCCGTATCAACTGATTTGAACGCTTGATAGCAGACGAAAACAGTTGATACGACATATAGTAGAATTCCGTTAATAGCATATTTTGAACGCCATTCCAGAATGATGTCTTTAAGAATTAAAGTTTTTACCTGTTGCAGCAAAGTCATATGCCACAAAGATACAAATGTATTTTGACCACGAGAGTGACCAAAACCATCAATTCTTAAAAAAGCTGTTTTTTTACTTATGCGTTAGAAATTTTGGACTTTGCAGCATCAGTTGTATTGTCGATTTTGCTTGCCAAATTTTGAGCAGCATTATTGGCGTGGTCCAAAGCTTCTCTGCCGGCTTCTTTTGCTTTGTTTTTCAGTGCATCTGCATCATCTGAAGCTCTGCTGAACGCTGCTTGTGCCTTTGATTTCAAATGGTCGAGTTCAGCCGAAGCTCTGTTAGCTAGTTTTTGTGCCTTTTTAGCTTCTTTTTTTGAAAGATCTTTCAATGACTTAGTTAAGCTTTTAATGCCATCATTTGCACGATCTAATTGTTTTTTTCCATCATCAGTTCCTAAAAGATACCATGCAGCAGCTCCCGCAGCTAATCCTACCAAAGCAAATGCCACTAATCCATTTTTGCTATTTTTCATAATTCTTCTATTTTGTTATATATTCAAATGATAATCAAGTATGATACCAAATGAACAATCACAGGGTGAATTTGTTTAAAAAGAATCAATAATTAACAAAATTTTACATATCAATTTTCTGCTGCTTTGACTGCAGATTATACAGATGCTGATAGAGACCGCTTTCTTTTTGGAGCAGTTCAAAGTGAGTACCGCTTTCGGATACGATTCCATTTTCGACAACGATAATTTTATCGGCATCAACAATGGTCGATAGTCGGTGTGCAATAATGATCGAGGTGCGTCCACGCATTAATTCCTCCAATGCCTCCTGCACCTGTCTTTCTGACTCTGAGTCTAAGGAAGAGGTGGCTTCGTCCAGGATAAGAATTGCAGGGTCTTTTAAAAGTGCACGGGCAATGGCAATGCGCTGGCGCTGACCACCGGAGAGTTTAACGCCACGTTCACCAACGAGGGTGTCATAGCCTTCAGGGAAATTTAAAATAAATTGATGCGCGTTGGCTCGTTTCGCAGCTGCTATAATTTCATCTTCTGTAGCCTCGAGCTTACCATAAGCTATATTTTCACGGATTGTCCCGCCAAATAACAAAACATCCTGTGGTACGATAGCGACCTGGTTGCGGATATCACAAAGTTCAAAATCGGATGCCGGTCTGTCGTCGTAACTTACTTCTCCTTTTTTTGCTGTATAGAATTGTAGAATCAATGAAGCTATTGTTGATTTCCCGGTTCCACTTGGGCCAACTATGGCGATTTTATCACCCGCATTGGCTGTAAAGTTGATGTCTTTCAGGATTTCAATATCGGGACGGCTTGGATATGCAAAGGAAACATGATTGAAGCTTAGTTTACCAGTCATGGTTTTGTGGACTTCCTTGCAAGTTGGTTTCACATTGAGATTTTCTTGTGGCTCATCCAAAATTTCCAAAATACGTTCACTCGCTCCCAAAGAGCGTTGGATATTGGCATATAGCTCAGGAAAACTGCCCATAGAACCTGCTACAAACATCGAATATAGAATATAGGTCGTCAGGTCGCCTACTGTCATTTCATGGATAGAAACTAATGCCGCTCCATACCAGATGACAGCGATCACAGCTCCGAAAATACAGAAGATAATAAAAGAAGCAAAAGCACCTCGGAAGGTAGCTCCTTTGACCGCTAATTTCACGACTGAATCCATCTGATTACTGTAACGGTTGAATTCGAAATATTCATTCACAAAGGCTTTTACGTTGCTTATCCCTAACAATGTTTCCTGAACAATACTATTTGACTCGGCCATTTTATCCTGTGCCTGTCTGGACAATTCGCGGATAAATTTTCCGAAAATAATAGCCGCCACAACAATGATCGGTAATATACAAAGGTTCATGAGCGCAAGTTTGGGGGATACCCAAACCAAAAGAAATACACCGAAACAAAGACTAATCAACTGTCTTAAGATTTCAGCCAATGTTGTTGTTAACGTATCCTGAATCTGTGAAAGGTCTGCAGATAAGCGGCTGTTTAATTCCCCAACACGACGATTGGCGAAAAATTCGATTGGTAATGAAATGAGTTTGAGGTAGGTGTCCTTGCGTAATGCGGATAGCGTACGTTCAGCAATCTCAACAAAAATGCGTATACGAAAAAAAGAGACGACTGATAGAAAAGACAGAATAATAAAGGCAATTCCACCAATATAATAAACGTGTGGTGCAAGCCATGGATAAGTTTGCTTGCCTTGCGCAGCATCAATCATGGCACCAAGCAAAGCCGGAAAGGCGAGCATGGCCAAACTGGATAATACCAAGAAAAACATGCCGACCCCAAATTTAAACCGATAAGGTTTTAAATAGGTCATCAATTTAGATGCTCTCAATAGGAGCTCCTTATTCAATTTTGGTTTTGGTAGATCTTCTTCTTGTTTATTACCGCTGTTGAATCCTCTTGCCATATCCGCTACTTCAAATTTTGTTGCGAGGACAAATGTAAAGAGATTAAAAATATTTTGCTATCATACTTTAGTCAATTTTTGAATAGAATCGTACTTTTTCTGATTTAAACAGCTGTTTTAAGTAGCTTTTCGTTGTGCAAATGCTTATTGCTGTGATGCTTTATCCTAAATTTTGTTGTTTCGAAGCTGTTTGCTGCGCTTTAAATTTATAGAGTAAATAGCCCAATACGGCGATAGTAAGTAGAGCGATATAGAGGAGGATGTTGCTTAGCGGCAGATTTCCGGATGTTTTGTCCCCCTGTGCCCGCAGCTTTTCGTTTTCTTTTTGAAGTTTACTTATGGTACCTATATAGGCTGAGACTTGCTTGTCGTAATCTGTTGCCAATTGTTGGTATTTGTCTTTCTCAAAATCTTTGATTTTCAATAGTTTTTGGGTTTCCAGGAAAATATTGTTATCTGTGATGACGATATCTTTAAGGATATCGATGCTCTTTTGCATGTCACCTTTTGATTTGAAAAGGCCAAAAAGTCCTGTTTTTTGTGTGAGGCTCGTGTCATAAGCCCCGAATTTCTGTTGTCTGGCATCGAGTAGGTCATTTACACGGCTTCGTTGTACCTCAAAAGAGCTGGAGTCTGGGTTGTTTTGCCCCTTGGCCTGTCCAAAGAAGCAAAAAAGAACGGTGATTGGAAGTAGGAATCTTAAGAATTTCATCATGTATTTGGACGATCTATTTATCAAATGTTTAGTTTAAACTAACGTTCATGGTAAAATTTTATTTTGCCATAAAGCTACACCTACAATTTTAGCCCTGTGGTCATTTTGACCAAGGATAAAAAAATGGAGCGAAAGCACTACAGATGAATTTATGAAATTAATCTTTAAATTCTATACGAATTACATTGGAATCATCATCATGAAGTCCGAGTAGCTGGCTTGCATTACCTTTATTGATGGCGATTTCAAGGTAGTTGGAAATACCAAATAAACAAAGTTTCTCGCCTTCTCCTACTTCGTTGTAATGCCAGGAAAGGTTGGTAATGGTTTCATTGCGTTTGAAGTAAAGGACAAAATGACGTCCTTTTTGAACTTTATTGAATAGATCTTTGGAGATATTGGTAATGGCGTTGCCGAAAGCATCCACATAAATGACGTTGCCTCGGATCATGTCTTTATCAAAGATAGGCTGCAAAGTTACTTTTTCGATGAGCTGTTGCATTGAAGTTCCGATTTCTTTCAGTTTGCCCCCCTTGGCAATATGACAAGCGGATTTAGAAAGGATGTCTGCGAGCGGAAAGTGAAGATACCGAAGGTCTTGCATTAAGTTGAGCTCATAGAGTTCCTGTGGTTCATTGCCATTCAGCAATAGACTGAAAATACCATTGTCGGCCCCGACGAAATAATGATCGTTGTATTTCATGCCGATATATTTCGACTCTTCATGAAACAGGGTATTAATTCCGATAATGTGTACGGTTCCTTTAGGGAAATAATGATAAGCGTTACCTAATACAAAGGCTGCCCGAGGGATATTGAATGCTGGAATTTCGTGGGTAATGTCAACAATATTGGCATCGGACAGCTGCGATAAAAGACTACCTTTTAACGCGGCTTGATAAAAATCTTTGTGTCCTAAGTCTGTTGTTAATGTAATTACTGCCATTATAATCTAATCCTAGATCGAATTGCTGTCGAATTCCCTTAAATATACCCTTATATTTATCTAAATAGTGGACAAAATTACTATTTATCAGATGATTTATAAAGCTAATTGGATAACTTATTTTGAATCTGTCTTTTTTCGATTGATATACACAAACATAGCGAAGATTTTATGTATAATGAAATCTTTGTGCCCCTTTGTGGGCTGTCTCCATAAGCTTCTAAATCATCGCCGTTTGTACGCTGTATATTCTTGGTTGTTTCGTTAGAATACGTTAATTTTGAATAGTATTATACAGGAACGATATTGTGTAATGGCTACAATCTAATTAATTCTAAATAGGATAAAATTTGAACGAATTACTAATTGCATTAGATGGTCTGAATTTGCCCATATTATGGGGAGCAGACAATGAGCACTTCGATTATTTGAAGAAGCAATTCCCAAAACTGCGGATTGTAGCTCGCGGAAGTGAAATGAAGGTGTTGGGAGACGCGAAGGAATTAGACCTGTTTGAGCAATCGTTTAAGGAAGTCATGGCTCATCTGGAGAAATTTAACAACATTACTTTATTGGATTTTGAAAATCTCCTTGGAGCAAGTGCAGGTTCTGCTGTCCAACAAGAAAAAGAACTTGCGGCCAAACATGCAGCCTTTGGATCCGAACCGATCGTATATGGACCTAATGGTCTTATTGTACGTGCACGTACGGCCAACCAGCGGAAGATGGTGGATAGTATTTCGAAAAATGACATCTTATTTGCTATCGGACCGGCGGGTACAGGAAAGACCTATACGGCGGTTGCATTAGCTGTTCGGGCACTTCGAAATAAAGAAATCAAAAGGATCATTCTAACGAGACCAGCCGTAGAGGCCGGCGAAAATCTCGGTTTTTTACCTGGCGACTTAAAGGAGAAGGTAGATCCCTATTTGAGACCGCTCTACGATGCATTGGACGATATGATTCCAGCAGAGAAGCTAAAAGGTTATCTGGAAAATCGGACCATTGAGGTCGCTCCTTTAGCATTTATGCGTGGACGAACACTTGACAACTGCTTTGTGATTCTGGACGAAGCTCAGAATGCAACGGATATGCAGCTGAAGATGTTTTTGACACGTATGGGGCCGACGGCAAAATTTATCGTTACAGGTGATATGACACAGGTAGATTTACCGAAAAAAAATCAATCTGGATTGTCTACTTCGATTCGTTTATTGGAGAATATCGAAGGAATAGACATTATCCACCTCAGTGGCGGAGATGTGGTTCGCCATAAATTGGTTCGCCGCATCCTCGAAGCGTATGGTGATATTTAATATTAAAAGAAAAATCGAGCCGAGCGAGCTCTTAAATAAATGCGCTGCATTTATGAATGCTATTAAACGCAGTCATAAATGAACAATTACTTACATTTGAATTTTACTTTGAACATGAATGCTATAAAAGAAACAAATTTCAATTTCGAAAATCAGACTGCTTTTTACCGAGGAAAAGTACGTGACGTTTATACGATTGCCGATACTTATTTGGCGATGGTTGCCTCAGATCGTATTTCGGCATTTGATGTGGTACTTCCACGTCCTATACCCTATAAAGGACAGGTGTTGAATCAAATTGCAGCCAAATTTTTAAAGGCTACGGCTGATATTATTCCAAATTGGGTCGTATCTGTTCCGGATCCAAGTGTTACTATCGGTCAAATGTGTGAGCCGTTTAAAGTAGAAATGGTTATTCGGGGTTACTTGTCGGGACACGCTTGGCGTGAATATGCTGCAGGCAAACGTGAAGTATGTGGTGAGGCATTGCCAGAAGGACTGAAAGAAAATGACAAACTGCCTGAGCCAATTATTACACCGACAACAAAGGCTGCTGTTGGACATGATGAAGATATTTCACGTGCCGATATCTTGAAAAAAGGTATCGTAAGCGAGGAAGATTATGTTCAATTGGAGCAATATACCAAAGCGTTGTTCCAAAGAGGAACTGAAATTGCCGCGCAAAGAGGGCTAATATTGGTGGATACAAAATATGAGTTTGGAAAAAAAGACGGGAAAATTGTGCTGATCGACGAAATTCATACACCAGATTCTTCCCGTTATTTTTATGCAGAAGGCTATCAGGAACGCCAGGAAAAAGGCGAGTCACAAAAGCAATTGTCGAAGGAGTTTGTTCGCAAATGGTTAATTGAAAATGGCTTCCAAGGGAAAGACGGTCAGGTCGTTCCGGAGATGACCGATGAGATCGTAGCTTCCATTTCTGAACGTTATATTGAGCTATACGAACATATCGTCGGAGAGAAGTTTGTGTATCCAGATCAGGAAAACGTACTGGAACGTGTGGAAAGAAATGTGGCAAACGCCTTGAAAACGCTAAATTATTAGTACATTGTATCCTCAAACAAAGGAGATAGACTAATGAAGTATACCATTGATAAGCACGATCGCTATATTGTCATTGAACCTCATGTCGATGTGATTGACGCGGATAACGCCGCTAAACTCAAAGGGGAGTTTTTGTTGCGGAATACGATTGGACAACGGAATATCGTTTTGGATATGATCCACGTTAAGCAAACTGACGAGGTAGGTATCCGTTTAGGCGTGCTTGCCCATCGTTTATGTCAGTCTGTTGGTGGCATATTTATTTTGGTTAATCTTTGTCCAACGTTAATGGATATGGTTCGTGTATCGCATTTGGATAAATCGCTGAAAATAGCACCATCATTAAAGGTTGCGGAGGATTTAATCTTTGCGCACGAATTGGAATCTGAGTATCGGGGGACTATTGAGGATTAATATGAAGTTTGAAGTTCTGATATTGGGAAATAGCTCGGCAACGCCGATGTTTGATCGTCATCCGACTAGCCAAGTGTTGAACTTTAATGAGCAATTGTTTTTGATCGACTGTGGAGAAGGCACACAAATGCAACTCAGCCGATATGGCATCAAAAGCAATCGCATAGGACATATATTTATTAGCCATTTGCATGGGGATCATTATTTGGGCTTGGTGGGGCTGCTTTCATCGATGCACCTTGTCGGCCGAAAAAGTGATCTCCATTTGTATGGCCCACCTGCGTTAAAGGAAATTTTAGACGTGCAGTTTTTGCATTCCGAGACTATCTTACGCTATAATCTTGTTTTTCATTCGATTTCACCGGAACAGCCTGGCGTTATTTTTGAAAACAGAACATTAAAAGTAAGTGCTTTTCCATTAAAGCATCGTATTGCCTGTACCGGCTTTCGTTTTGATGAGGGACCCCGCGCGCGAACATTGCTGGGCGATGTCGTGCAGGAATTAAATATACCGACCGCCTATTTTCCGATGATCAAAAAAGGATTTGATTACGTCGATGAAACCGGTACAGTATATCGTGCAGACGACCTGAGCCTTCCTGCCCCCTTATCGCGCAGTTATGTGTATTGTTCGGATACCGTACGGACGCCAGAATATCTGCCTTATGTGCAAAAGGCTAATCTGATGTATCATGAGTCTACATTCTTGCACGATATGGTTGATCGCGCAAAAGAGACGTTTCACACAACAGCGCTGGAAGCTGGAGAAATCGCCCAGGAAACTCACGCAAAGAAGTTGCTATTAGGTCATTATTCAGCTCGGTACAGAGATTTAAATCCCCTATTGGAAGAAGCGAGAACTGTATTCCCAAACACGGAACTCTCTGTGGAAGGTAGATGGTTTTCCGTTTAGTTTTTTTGATTTTTCTCTTATATCCCAGCGATGAACGGGTAAAGACCAATGAAATAGTGATAAAGGGGAAGTAATCAGGACCACAAAACGAATAGATACAAACAAACTACCAGGTAGAAAAAGCTGATAAATGCAACTGAAGATCCAATAGTCGCCTATGAATAATTGCTTATTATATTGCATATGATGAACAATTTATCTAAGTTTACGGCTCTAATTTTTTTATAATGGATAATCCATTCAACTTAAACAACCTACTACGGGAAAATATTAAGAAGCTCGTACCTTATTCATCCGCAAGAGATGAATTTAAAGGGGAGGCATCCATATTGATTGATGCCAATGAAAATCCTTTTGGATCCCCCTTAAACCATGATTACAACCGATATCCAGACCCTCTCCAACATCAAGTTAAAGCAAAACTTTCTAAAATAAAAGGTGTACCATCAGAGCATATCTTTTTGGGAAATGGAAGTGATGAAGCTATTGATATTTTATACCGTGCATTTTGTACCCCTGGTGTTGACAATGTCATATTAGTTCCGCCAACTTACGGGATGTATGAAGTTTCTGCGAACATCAATGATGTTGCTTTCAAAAAGGTAAACCTTACTGCTGATTACCAGCTGGATTTGGATGGTATTGCCAATGCAATAGACGCACATACTAAACTGATTTTTATCTGTTCTCCAAATAATCCAACTGGAAACTCAATCCGTCGTCAGGATATTGAAACGATCTTGAATAATTTTCAGGGGCTTGTTGTTGTGGATGAGGCTTATATTAATTTTTCTGCTGTCAAGTCATTTACGCAAGAACTGGCTGAATACCCTAATCTAGTGGTATTGCAGACTTTGTCTAAAGCTTGGGGGCTGGCAGCCCTACGCCTGGGCATGGCTTTTGCCAGTAAAGAGATTATAGCTGTTTACAATAAAATAAAACCACCATACAACATTAACCAGGCTACACAAGATATTGTATTGGAAGCCTTAGATCAGGTTGATCAAGTCAATGACTGGATCAAGGAGACGGTGGCGGAGCGCGAGAAACTCGTGCGTGAATTGCTTGAACTGGACTATGTGCAGCATATTACACCTTCTGATGCCAACTTTATTTTGGTCAAGATGGAGCAGCCACGTGAAGTTTACGATTATCTAGTTCAATATGGAATTATCGTTAGAGATAGATCCAAAGTCGAATTATGTGAAGGCTGCCTACGGATCACTGTTGGAACGCCTGCCGAAAATCAAATATTGTTAGAAAAACTTAATCAAATCAATAAATAATACTATGCCTGATAACTTAAAACGTGTACTGTTTATAGACCGCGATGGAACATTAATTTTGGAACCTGAAGACGAACAAATCGATTCTTTTGCCAAATTAAAATTCTATCCTGGTGCTTTGCAGTATCTTCCACGTATCGCAAAGGAGCTGGATTTCGAATTGATCTTGGTTTCCAACCAAGATGGTTTAGGAACGTCTTCCCATCCGGAGGAGAATTTCTGGCCAGTCCATCATTTTGTGATTGATACGTTTGCAGGAGAAGGAGTAGTGTTTGCCGAGGAACATATTGATAAAACTTTTCCACACGAGAATGCGGAAACCCGAAAACCGGGAGTTGGTATGCTTGGAGCTTATTTTGATAAGTCGAAATACGATTTGAGCCAATCCTTCGTCATCGGCGATCGTGTGAATGATGTTAAATTAGCACAAAACCTCGGCGCAAAGGCAATTTGGCTGCGTGCTAACGATCAATTAGGTGCTTTGGAAAACCTTGCGATAGATTCAACTGTTATAGCTTTAGAGACAACAGATTGGAAGACGGTGTATGAATTCCTTAAATTGGGTACGCGCACTGCCGAACATCATCGTAAAACCAATGAAACGGATATTTTTATTCAGTTGAATTTGGACGGTTCTGGTAAGTCTGATATCGAAACGGGATTGCCGTTTTTCGACCATATGTTGGATCAATTGGCTAGACATGGAGCACTTGATTTGACCATTAAGGCGAGAGGGGATCTTCATATCGACGAACATCATACCATCGAAGATACGGGTATCGCACTGGGCGAGGTCTTTTTGAAGGCTTTAGGAGACAAACGTGGAATTGAGCGTTATTCCTATACTTTGCCGATGGATGATTGTTTGGCTCAGGTTGCATTGGATTTTGGTGGTCGCAACTGGATTGTGTGGGATGCGGAATTTAAACGGGAGAAGATCGGCGATATGCCTACGGAAATGTTTTTCCACTTCTTTAAGTCGTTTTCAGATGCTTCACGATCGAATTTAAACATTAAAGCTGAAGGTGACAATGAGCACCATAAGATCGAAGCGATCTTCAAAGCTTTTGCTAAATCTATCAAGAAAGCGGTAAGACGCGATGCCGACCATATGCAATTGCCAAGTACAAAAGGAGTATTGTAAGATGATAGGAATTATTAATTACGGTGCGGGGAATATTTTCTCTTTGACAGCGGCACTGGATCGTGTTGGGCTTACCTATGGTATGGTTAATACCGCAGATGAGATCGATCAATACGATCGTATCATCATTCCTGGAGTGGGGCATGCTGGCGCAGCAATGGACAAACTACAGGAATCAGGATTGGTGCCTTATATCAAAAAGCTAAAAAAGCCTGTATTGGGTATTTGTGTTGGTATGCAATTACTGACGGCTTTTTCAGAAGAAGGAAATGCCGAAATGTTAAAGCTATTTCCTTTGAAGACGTTACATTTTGATGCCGAAAAGTCGGGTAAAGTACCACATATGGGCTGGAATAGTGTTTCCGTGCCAGCAAATAGTCCTTTATTTGCACATATTGAAGATCAGACTTATTTTTATTTTGTCCACTCGTACTTTATCGAATTCGATGCGACATATACCGCGGCAAAATGTGTCTATGGACAGCCTTTTTCGGCTGCAATTTCTAAAGACAACTTCTTTGGCGTACAATTCCATCCAGAGAAATCTGGAAAAGCAGGAGAGCAGCTGTTGCTCAATTTTTCAACTATTCAAATTGATTAAAAATATTCGACTATGTATATCATTCCAGCAATAGACGTCTTGGACAAAAAAGTTGTCCGTTTGAGAGAGGGTAACTACAATGACGTTACAACGTATGCGATTAGTTTAGAAGAGCAAATCGAAACCTACCGCGCAAATGGTACGGAACTCGTCCATATCATTGATTTAAATGGTGCAAAAGGAGACTTCAGCAATCAGGCCTATTTATTTGATATCATCCAGAAGACGGATATGAAGATTCAATATGGCGGTGGTGTTAGAAGCATAGAGAAGGTTAAAGAATTGGTAGATGCGGGTGTTTATCGCGTTATTGTCGGAACACAGGCAATCACAAATCCTTCATTTTTGGAGGAACTGGCTACATTGAACGAAGGTAAAGTAAAATATGCCGACCACATCGTTATAGCAATTGACGTTTTGGATGAAGTAATCAAATACTCCGGGTGGCTGGAAAGTTCTCCAATCAAATTGATCGAATATATTGATAAATGCTTGGTTTTAGGATTCTTTAGGTTCTTATGTACCGATATTAGTAAAGATGGTAAATTGGGCGGTGCAGGCGTTGAATTGTACCAAAAGTTGTTAAACCATTCTCCAATTATCAAGTTAATTGCTTCTGGCGGGATCAGTTCAATGGACGATATTCAGAAACTTCAGGAATTGGGCAGTGTAGAATCTGTTGTCGTTGGTAAAGCAATCTATGAAAATAGAATCTCGATCGATGAAATCAAAGATTGGAATTTAAAATCGTTAATCAGATTTTAAAATGCTGGCAAAACGTATAATTCCCTGTTTGGATGTCAAGGATGGGCGGACTGTAAAAGGAGTCAATTTTGTGGATCTGCGCGATGCGGGTGATCCCGTTGAATTGGCCTATGAATATTCTCAACAAGGGGCTGATGAACTCGTTTTTCTGGATATTACAGCGACACATGAGGAGCGTAAAACGACAATTGATTTAGTCAAAGCGGTCGCACGTCAGGTGAATATTCCTTTTACAATCGGCGGTGGTATCAATGAAATCAAAGATGCTGACATCCTGTTGAATGCAGGTGCAGATAAAATTTCCATCAATTCCGCGGCGGTACGTAACCCCGATCTTATCAATCAGATGGCTGCCGCTTTTGGTGCACAATTTGTTGTGGTTGCTGTCGATACCCGGTCCATCGACGGACAGCATTTTGTCCATCTGAGTGGTGGACGCATTAGGACGGAATTGAACACAGCGGATTGGATACTTGAAGCGCAGGAACGTGGAGCGGGAGAGATCCTGCTGACGTCAATGGATCATGACGGAACAAAAAATGGCTTTGATAATGGTTTTTTAAAAACAATAAATGACCGCATTCATATTCCACTGATTGCCTCTGGCGGAGCTGGTAATCAACAGCATTTTGTGGATGTTTTTCAGCAAGCTAACGTAGATGCTGCCCTGGCGGCATCGGTCTTCCATTATGGTGAAATATTGATTCCCGATCTTAAAGCTACTTTGCGTCAAAATGGAATTGTCGTAAGATAGGAAACAAGATCGATCAAGGAGAAGTAAGCCATAAACTTGCTGAATGCAATCCTGAGAAGTTAAAAGAGAGCTCATGGCTCTTCGAAAATAATTAAAAATTGAAATACTAAAATCATGTTAGATTTTGCAAAAAGTGACGGCCTCGTTCCAGTGATTGTGCAGGACTTCCAAACGTTGGAAGTGTTGATGTTAGGCTATATGAACGAGAAAGCTTGGGAGAAGACACAAGCAGAGAAACGTGTTACGTTTTTCTCCCGAAGCAAAAATCGCCTTTGGACAAAAGGAGAGGAGAGTGGAAACTTTTTGAATGTAAAAAGCATCCATGTTGATTGTGATAAGGATACTGTTTTGATCAAAGCAGAACCAATGGGGCCAACCTGTCATACAGGGAGCAGAAGCTGTTTCAGTACAGACTTCAACCAAAATTTTCTGTTGGAGCTAGAACGTATTGTCAACCATCGCTATGAACATCCTTCTGACGAATCTTATGTCAATCGTCTGCGTTCTCGCGGTATCAATAAGATTGCGCAAAAGGTTGGCGAGGAAGCCGTAGAAACAGTAATTGCAGCATTGACAGAAACAGATACTGATTTTATCAATGAAACTTCAGACTTACTGTTTCATTTGATCGTATTGCTGCGTGAGAAAGGATTTTCTCTAGAAACAATTGCGAAAAACCTCGAGAGCAGACATCAATAGGTATTTGAAGGGACATCTTACTTCGTGCTCCTAGCTCACTTAAAATCGGAAGATGGCAACACCGTTGAACAAAATCCGAAACGGGGAGAAGGCTTTAAGCTAAGATGACAAAATAATCTAAGAAGTGCAGTATATTTGTGGATATACTGCACTTCTTGTTTCTACCGGCTAACAATACGTATTGCTGTATTGATTTTTACTGGACTCACAGTTCGATCAGTGGAGAATTTAGTCCTACAGCATAAAAACTGGGCGTAAAATATGCGATCCGGCTGGAGAAGGAGTTTTAGCGAAATTACTATGGATATTACATTAAAATCGACATTACCAGGACATCAAAACCCTATTTTTTGTGTAGAGAAGGGCTATTATACGCATACATTTTTTACAGCTGGTAACGATAAGGGCGTTGTCGAATGGGATATTGAGCAGAATGCATTTAAGCGTATTCTCTGCGCGGTAAGTTCATCGGTATACGCTTTACGGTTGATAACGGGTACGCCGATTCTGGCCATAGCCTTGCGCGAGGGCAAGCTGCTTTTTGTACATGTAGAAGAGCAAAAGCTTGTAGCAAGCATACAACTAAGCACCAAAGCTATTTTTGCATTGGCTTATATGTCCTGGAAAAATGAGCTTTTGGCAGTAGGTGAAGAGGGGACATTGTATGTCATTGATTTGGCAACTTATAAAAGTATTTACGAGAAGCGTATATCCCCAACAACAATTCGAGCAATTGCAATTGATGAAGGACTTGGACGAATAGCATTGGGCGATAAAGATGGACAGGTTTATATGTTGGACAGTACTGACTTTCATGTTATTACTGATTCAAAATTGCATAGTATGCCCACTACGTCGCTGGCATTTATCCATAATAAATTGCTAAGTGGTGGAAGGGATGCGCAATTGGTGATTTCAGATCCAAATCAATTGACAACTAATTTTTCCTTTGTACCTCATCTTTTTACCGTATACGGAATATATCCCCATCCTGACGCGCCAATTTTTGCAACTGTCAGTCGCGATAAATCGTTGAAATTTTGGTCCACAGCCGATTTTGCACTATTGAAAAATATGAGCCGCGAGAAGATGCAAGATGGTCATCATTTATCTGTAAATGCAGGAGCATGGTCCGAAAATGGACAATATTTCTTTAGTGTCGGCGATGACAAATTAGTGAAGGTCTGGGAATTTCATTTATAAAAGATTGGGCAGAAGGTACGGACTAACTGAGCAGATAAAAAAATAGATTTCCTCTGTAGCGAATTCATAATTATATCGTTAACTATGGTAATTATAAATTTAATTGACCTTATAGTTATATTTTATGAAAAGAATTTGGCTTATCTTATTAGGCTGTATAGCGCTTTCGAGCTGTGATAAAATCGAAAGTAAAGGAATGTATCTGACTCGAGTGCCCATATTCGAAACAATGGAAAGTATACGGGCTAAAGCTAATCCCGTAAGCAGCCCTACGACAATTGTTCAAACTGGAAAGATCTATATTTATCAAGATTACCTGTTTATTAATGAGCCGGGGAAAGGTATTCATATCTTTAATAATGTCGATCCGTCAAAACCTCTGGCGATATCGTTCCTGAGTATACCTGGCAATGTGGATCTTGCGGTTCTAGATGGAAAGCTGTATGCTGATAGTTTTACAGATCTATTGACCTTCGATCTCGAAAACCCTGCATCTCCCAAATTATTGACACGGAATAAGGATGTGTTTAAGATGTTGCTTCAAATGGATTACTTCAATAACACTGCCGATCGCATCATTACAGGATTCCGAGATAGTCTGGTAAGCTATAGCCAAAAGGATAAATATTCACCCTATGACCGAAAAGATATTATGTATAACGAGACCAATTCGGGATCTGGAAAGGGCGGATCTATGGCGCGATTTACCATTGCCAATAAACATCTATATGCTGTAGATCAAACGACATTACACCTTTTTAACGTACAGAATGCAAGTAAACCGGCCTATGTAAAGGATATCAAAATAGGCCCTGGTATCGAAACAATTTTTCCCTTTAAAAATAGCCTGTTTATCGGTTCCAATACAGGCATGGTGATTTATGATATCACGACGGCATCTGCTCCCGTAGAGCTGTCACGTTATGCACATATTCGTGCCTGTGATCCTGTCGTTGTCAATGAGAAATATGCCTTTGTAACTTTACGCTCAGGCGTGGTATGTGGTGGACAGCAGAATTTGTTGGAAGTTATCGATATCCAAGATCTGAGAAAACCGATGTTGAAAAATACCTTCACTTTGGAGAACCCCTACGGCCTGGCGCTAGCAGACCAAACCTTATATGTCTGTGATGGAAAATTTGGATTGAAGTCATTCGATGCCAGTGATGTTAGCCAAATAGGTAATAAGCTTTTAGAAACTCACAAAGATCTGATGAGCCTAGATGTTATCGCTGGACCAAAATCGCTGATCGTTGTTGGAGAAAAAGGTGTACATCAATACGATTATAGCAATAAGGCCAAATTGAAGGAATTGAGCATTATTCCTGTTATTAGATCCAATTAAGAAACTATTTCAAGAGCTTCATTATTCTGATATGAAAAGACTTTCAATTGCCATTTTGGCTCTTCTCGGGTATTTAACTGTTGATGCCCAAACAAAAAAATATACAAATCATAATGAATTTTCGGTTATTACTTATGGCCCTGCCTTTCTCGAATCTGGATTTGGCCTGCATACATTCCATGGGGTGCAGCTCCATGAAAATATCGCTCTGGGTTTAAATACAGGGGTGGATAGGTATCCTGTAAACAATGAAGGATCAAAATGGTTTTTACCACTCTCAGCCAAAGTAAATTATGTGGAATTCCCTGACAGAAAACGTAGTTTTTTTGCAGGATTGGATTTAGGCTATAGTTTTGCTTTCTTGAATAAAAATCTAGTCGAGAACAATTTAAAATATGAATATCAGGGCGGCTTGTTGGTAAATCCACAGCTGGGTTGGCGCTTTAAATTTAAGAATTCAGCGAAATATTGGTCTTTGGCAACAGGATATCGGTATCAGCACTATAGCCGAAAGGAGACTTATACGCGACCCTCAGCAAGTTTACCAGACACTAGCATAGGGTATGGAATAACACAAATGGATAAAAAATATGATCTGCACCGTTTTACTTTACAGGTAGGATTTGGTTTTTAGGTATCGATCGGATGTTTTTTTGTATTAACAGGTGTCGATTGCTTTAATTATAAAAAAATAGCGTAAGTATACGGTTCGTTTTTCAAATCTAGGCCGATACTTACGCTATTTCACTCTTCAGTTGTAGAGCTTACTTATTCGTTGTCTAAAAGCTGTAATACCTGCGTAAGGTATTTCTCATCGACTTCATCAAAACTATTTAATTCACTGCTGTCAACGTCCAGCACACCGATAATCTGTCCCTGTTTAAAAACGGGTAGCACTATTTCGGACCGCGAGAGCGAACTACAGGCAATGTGTCCCGGAAATTGCTCCACATCAGGAACAATCAATGTTTTTTCCTGTGCCCAAGCTCCCCCACATACGCCACGACCTTTTTTGATACGCGTACATGCAACGGGTCCCTGAAAAGGGCCTAATACGAGCTCGTCTCCATCAACAAGATAGAAACCAACCCAGAAAAAATTGAATTGTTCTTTCAGTGCAGCAGCGATGTTAGCCAAATTGGCAATTTGACTAGGCTCGCCTTGCAATAGCCCTCCAATCTGAGGAAGTAAATTTTGATATTGTTCTTCTTTGCTACCTTTAGCTATTTGTAAATCCTCTGCCATAAAAATCTATGTAAAAAAAATAATCATGCATTTGCTATCAGTACGACAATGCCAAACGTGTTTTGCCTGTCCAAAAAGCTTCACGACATATTGCGTCCCAACCTGCATGAAATGAAAAAGCGCTAATACGCTGTTCAAAGTTAACAGAATATTAGCGCTTTCGCATCAGGCAAATGTTATTATTTCTTGGTGTTGATAATGTTCACCCGAATGTAGTTGCTTCTTTTGCCGGAAGGCGTTACAACAACGGCTTTGAAAACACGTTCCTTGCTATTAGGAACCGTAATTTTCACTGGACCTGTATATTCTAAATCCAATTCTGAAGGATCATAGTTGTCTAATGTGTAATAAATTTTGGCCCCTTCAACAGATGGTTTCAAACCTCTGATCGTATATTCCGAAGCATATACGGTGGTATCTGTTATGCCATATACTTCCGGTACACGATAAAATGTATTGGTTTGGTCAAGTTTAGCCAGCTGATTTGCTGCACGCTGTTCTGAGAAATTTTTCCAGTTCTTTTTCTCTGGCTGAGTCCAGGCAATTTCAGAAAGTGCTAAAACGCGCGGTAGCACTGTAAATTCGACTTTATTGGATGATCCAATATACTCTGTCCAAATATTTGCTTGTACACCTAAAACGTGTTTCTTGTTGTTCTCAGCAATTTTGCTAGGCATTGGGTCTGACGAATATACTTTGCTCAATGTGGAAAGTCCGCCGATACTTAAAGGTTCTCTGTTTTGATCAGGTCCTTGTTTGTGATCAAAATATAGACCATAGCTGTTTGCCGTAATGATCACATCGTGACCTTGATTGGCTGCATCAATTGCACCTTGATCGCCTCTCCAGCTCATGACAGTCGCATTAGGCGCTAAACCGCCCTCTAAGATCTCATCCCATCCAATAATACGCTTACCTTTACTATTGATGTATTTTTCCATACGTTGGATAAAATAGCTCTGTAACTCATGTTCATCTTTGAGGTTGTTATCTTTGATTCTTTTTTGACAAAATGGACATGTTTTCCATTTTGTTTTTGGACACTCATCACCACCGATGTGGATATATTCGCTAGGGAATAAGGGAATGACTTCATCAATTACATCTTCCAACAATTTGAATGTCTCTTCTTTTCCGGCACAGAAAACATCGTCAAACACTCCCCAAGTCTGAGCAGCTGTATAAGGTCCTGGCTTATCACCACAGCCCAATTCTGGATAAGCCGAAAGTGCTGCTAGTGCATGCCCAGGCATCTCGATTTCCGGTATAACCGTTACATATTTAGCTTTTGCATAAGCAACCACTTCTTTGATTTGGTCCTGGGTATAGAAACCACCATAAGGTGTGTTGTCATAATCGCCATCTGTCTTGTAGTTACCCAGCAGTGTTTGCTTGCGGTAACCGCCAACTTGAGTCAATTTTGGATGTGATTTGATTTCTATACGCCAGCCTTGGTCGTCTGTCAAATGCCAATGAAACGTATTCAATTTGTAAGATGCAAGAATATCAATGTATTTTTTTACAAATTCTACAGGAAAGAAGTGACGGCCAACATCGAGATGTAATCCACGATAGGCAAAACGAGGTTCATCTTGGATTGAAGCTTGTTGAATTTCTATGCTGGCCTTTTTATCTACAGGTAGCAATTGGATCAACGATTGCATACCATAAAATAGACCGGCAGCTTTTCCGCTAATAGTTGCGCGGTCCGAACTTATGTTAAGTTCATACGCTTCAGCATTAGTGGATTTTGCGTTTTTGGAGGAGAAATAGATCGTATTGCTGCTCGCTGATTTCACTACTGATAAATTGAGATTGTAGTTGCTTTTTAGGAAATCCTGAAACAGCGTTGCAACTTTTTTGTCCTCTTCGCTATCGAAGGCGATTTTGGTGTTAGCGTTGATTTTAAACGTGCCATTTTTAATTTGAACCTGTTGCGGTAATGGCACAATGTTCAAGGTAGCATCTTTCTTTTCTTGCGCAAATACTGCTGCTCCTACACTTAGAGCCAGCGCAAGTGAAAATAGTTTCTTCATGCGTGAGATTATAACTGAAATAAGAAGTCCTAAAAATAGGTGAATAAATACGTTTTAGCAAAGAGAAAATGTAACAAATAGGGTATGAAAACACTGTTAAAAGTGTTCTTGGGCACTTAGAAGTGTTTTGGGTAATAGCCTGTTTGAAGTAGATCAATCGTTTGTTTAGCCTGTTAAAGCTGACATTTTACTTCGAGGAATACGATCTAAATTCGCGTAAAAAAATGTGCTTTTTAACTGTTTTTTCTTTTTATGACCAGATGATCTACCCATAAATATCATTTGCTGTGCAGGCAGCTGATTTAGACGATTGAAGCGATAGAGGAGATAACAACCTTGGACCGTCTTCTGACAACAGCCATTTTTAATCTGTTATTACGACTTAATTTATAGGTATGTTAAACGGATCTTATAGGGGCTTATCCGAATAAGGTCCGAATGAGGTCCCTATAAAGTCCCTATTAGCTCCTTATAATTTATAGATATATTGTTTTGATGCTTCAAGGTGAAGCACCTTGAATAGGGACCGATTTGTAGTAAAACTGAGGTTCGGGAAATGACAAAGGAACCCGAAGGTTCCTTTATATCTTTGCGTTATAGTATTAGCAGTAGGTATCCGTTATCTAATGATTAATATCGGATATGTTCAGCAAATGTTTATGCATTAAAGTCGTTTCAATGCTAATTTGATCATATCTTCTACAGAAAGATTGCTTTCGGTCTTTAAAATGGTATTTAAGACCTTCTCTGCCGCGGCTTTGTTGAATCCGAGCATAACCAGCGCTGATAAAGCTTCTTCTGGCACAGATTGGGATTGGATAGGTGATACCAAGGCTTCGAAGCCCTGTTTTTTTAATTTATCCTGAAGTTCCAATATAAGACGTTGTGCTGTTTTAGGGCCGATTCCTTTAATCTTTTGAATTAGGGCAACCTGGCCATTGACGATGGCAGACTGGATCTCATCCGGTGTGTTTGACGATAGGATCATCCGGCCTGTATTTGGGCCAATACCGGAAACAGAGATCAAATTTTCGAATAATTTTTTCTCGCCTTCTGTCGCAAAGCCATAAAGCGTGTGTGAATCTTCCCGAACTTGAAGTGAAATAAATAGTTTACAATTTTCCTGATCCTTGATTTGGGAGAAGGTATAGAGAGAGATGTGGACATAATAACCAATCCCACTCACATCGATAACAACATGAGTGGGGGCTTTATATGCTAATTTTCCATTGAAATATTCGTACATAGTATACGAATATAGGAAGATTTTAAGCTATTCTATAAATTTTTAAGATGTGCTTGTACATCTACTACGGCAATGGTAACCATATTGACGATTTCGCGCACAGAGCTGTCCAATTGCAATACGTGAATTGGTTTGTTCATACCCAAAAGGATTGGACCTACAGCCTCAGCTTCACCAACTTCTTGCAATAATTTATAAGCGATATTTCCGGACTCCAAATTAGGAAATACGAGTGTATTCGCAGATTTTCCATTTAAGCAGCTGAAAGGGAAGTTTGCTGTCAACATTTCGCTGTTTAAGGCGAAGTTTGCTTGTAAATCACCATCAGCAATAATCTCTGGATGTTGATCGTGTAAAATCTGCGCTGCCGCTCTTACTTTTGTTGGCGTTTTTCCTTCGCTTGAACCAAAATTAGAGTAAGATAGTAATGCAATACGTGGCTGAATGTTCATGCGTCTCACAGCTTTATCCAATAACAGGGTAATGTCTGCTAATTCTTGTGCTGTAGGGTCTTCATTTACGGTTGTATCACCCATGAAGATTGGTCCTTTTTTAGTTAACATCATATACATACCTGCGACACGGCTGCCTGGTTTAGCACCGATTACATGTAATGCCGGACGGATTGTATTTGCATAATTTTTGGTCATACCGGAAATTAGGGTATCAGCTTCGCCAAATTCCACTAAAGAGGCACCAAAATAGTTGCGGTCGTACATCAACTTACGGGCATCGTATTTCGATATACCACGGCGTTGTCTTTTGATGTAAAGATGTTCAATAAATTTCTTCGAACGCTCCGTTTCGTTGTCGACTTCAGCAACTGGGTCGATAATTTCAAGACCATCCAATTCAAAAGCATATTCTTTGATTAAACGCTCGATTTTATCTCTTCTACCTAAAAGAATTGGAATCGCAATGCCTTCTTCTTTAACAATCTGTGCCGCACGCAACGTTTTGTAATTGTCTGCTTCTGCAAAGACAACACGTTTAGGATCTCTTTTAGCAGCCATAGTCAAATTGCGCATAATCGCATCATCTTTACCAAGACGTTTACGTAGGGCGTCGCTGTATTGATCCCAATCTTCGATTACGGTCTTTGCTACACCTGATGCGATGGCAGCTTTTGCAACAGCCATGGAAACTTCAGTGATCAAACGCGGATCGGTAGGTTTTGGAATGATATATTCTTCCGAGAATTTTAAATTGCTCGTGTTATAGGCTTGATTTACTTCTTCTGGAACAGGTTGTTTCGCCAAATCTGCAATTGCACGCACTGCGGCAATTTTCATTTCCTCGTTAATTGCTGTTGCACGTACATCCAAAGCACCACGGAAGATATATGGGAAACCCAATACATTGTTTACTTGGTTGGGATAATCTGAACGACCTGTACCCATGATAATATCGTTACGTGTTGCCATCGCCAAATCGTAAGCAATCTCAGGATTTGGATTTGCCATTGCCAATACAATTGGGTTTGGAGCCATCGATAACAACATCTCTGCCGACATGACGTCTGCTGCCGATAGACCGATAAATACATCCGAATCTTTTACAGCATCTGCCAGGGTGCGAATATCGCGATCTGTTGCATATTGTGCTTTCATGCTGTCTAGATTTTCTCTATCAGTACGGATTACACCTTTGCTATCCAGCATCACAATATTTTCTTTGCTAGCACCTACTGAAATATACATTGCTGTACACGACATTGCAGCTGCTCCAGCACCATTGACAACGATTTTTACTTTTGAAATATCTTTACCGATAATTTCACAGGCGTTGATCAATGCCGCACCTGAGATGATTGCCGTACCATGTTGGTCGTCGTGCATCACTGGTATGTTCATTTCTTCCTTTAGACGGCGTTCGATTTCAAAACATTCCGGTGCTTTGATATCTTCCAGGTTGATGCCTCCAAAAGTAGGCTCCAATGCTTTGACAATGTTGACAAACTCATCGACATTTTTGGTGTCCACTTCGATGTCAAATACATCAATGTCGGCAAAAATTTTGAATAATAAACCCTTACCTTCCATGACTGGTTTACCAGCTTGGGCGCCGATATCGCCTAAGCCCAATACTGCTGTACCATTACTGATAACAGCAACAAGGTTTCCTTTTGCGGTATATTTATAAGCATCTTCTTTGTTCTCAGCAATAGCCAAACATGGCTCCGCTACACCTGGAGAATATGCTAATGATAAGTCTCTTTGCGAATTTGTTGGTTTGGTCGGAACAACAGCTATTTTACCAGGTCTACCCATTGCGTGGTAGTTTAACGCTGCCTGTTTACGATTAGTGTTACTCATTACGATTTTATTAATTTAAGGCTACAAATCTATCATTCTTTTTGATAATTGGAAATATTTGCCAATATCTTATTATAATTAGACAATAATATGTTACTTCAGGACATCCAACAGTTTAAACATTTGCTGACGCATGCTGGAGGCCGGCCCAGCATAGTTGTTAACCAGTAAAGTGTAGGTAAATGACTGTCCTGTTTTATTGGTATGTACACCTGTATAACCAAGTACGCCGCCGATTGTTCCACTTTTCATCTTCATATTGTTATAGGTGGGAAGACTTTCGTAGAAAGCAGGGTACCAACTTTGTTTTTGTGCATACTGCATAATCTTATTCATCGCTGCTGTGGTCACTCGGTTTTGAGGCGATAGTCCCGAACCATCCATACTATTGAGTTCACTGGATTTTATGCCTAATTTGGCATTCCAATATTTTTGGATATAATAGGCGCCATCGTCGGTACCTGTTTTACCCGCTGTTGTATAAGCGATCGCTTTCAATAGGGCTTCTCCATAGAGATTGATGCTCTTTTGGTTAAACCAGTAGACAATTTTATCTAAGGTTGGGGATAGGTGAATATCCAGGGTTTGTTTTTTTGAAACATCGACTGAATCCATTTTTGTCCCAGTAGCAGGCCGTTCGCTGGCAACAATACCGTTGTTGTTTAAGACTTCATTTAATTGATAAGCGAGATCGTAAGCCGGATCGGGAGAGGAGAGCTCAATTGTTTTCTTGAGATCCTGGCCATACGAACCACGCACAAATATCTTAGTTGAATAGGGGGCAGCATAGGCGTATACGTTGTCGCCGCTTCCTGATTTACCAGTGGTTGTTTCATTGATAATTTCCAGATAGGGAACTTGGGCTGTATAACTAAGGATCTCCGCTTTGGCGCCAATTTTATTACTTGGGGTAAAATTTATGCCAAAAGCGTTCTCACACCAATTGAGCGAAGAAATCCCCGCGCCGTAGTAGTTACCCATGTCAGTCCAGATCCAGCCACCCGGAAGCTGGTTCCCATTATAAAGCCGATCATCGGCGATGATAGCCCCATTAATACCTTTTATACCGGCATTTTGGATCGCTGTAAGCCACTTGTTCAGTATCGTTGTTGCCTGAGTCTCCGGATAGCGAGCGCTGCCAAGGGTGGGGTCTCCCGTACCTGTCACAATAATACTTCCGTTTAATACACCGTTCTCGTCGATTTCACCTGTATAATACAGGGTTGTTTTGAACTGAAAATTCTTGCCCAGGAAGTCCAATGCCGTGGCCGAAGTGATTACCTTCATGGTGGATGCGGTTGCTAGTCCGATATTTTCATTTGCTGCGAATACAGTCTGGCCTGTTTTTCCGTCGAAAACTATTAGTGAGCTCAAACCATTCCTGAGGCTTTCCTGATTTTGAAACTGCGTAAAAGCATCCTGAATTTTACTGCGAAGATCCTGCGCAAATAATGGAGTGGTAACGGTCGTTAACGCGTAAGTAGAAAAAGCAATGGTACTTAGCAGAAATTGGTTCATATATAATATTTTTTTATCGTCCTATGGTATATCCCAGTTTATCTTCAATGAGTTTGTAAACACGGTATCTATATTCGTGCTGGCAATCATGGATATTCCATTGGATTTATCATGATGACTTGAACGCAGCCTATTTTAAGGGAAAAGCGTTCGCTGTACTTCGTTTGTTTTATTTGGCTTAAAGTTAGGCATTCGACCCTAAAAAATCCTAACTTGCATAAAATTGTATAGACGACATGAAGCATATCGAAAAATTAGCTGCCATTCGTGAGGCGATGAAGGTTCAGGGAATCGATGGATATATCATTCCATCTTCAGATCCTCATATTAGTGAATATCTACCGGAACGTTATAAATGCATTGCCTGGGCCTCGGGTTTTACCGGGTCAGCAGGTACGTTGGCAATCACACAAGATTTTGCTGGCCTTTGGACAGATTCTCGCTATTTTGTCCAAGCAGTGGAGCAATTGGCAGGAACAGGTTTTGAATTGGTGAAATTGAAAGTGCAGGGCGCAGCGGAGTATGCAGATTGGTTGGGCGAGCAGTTGGGTGCTGGTGCTAAGGTTGCTTTTGATGGCAATCTTGCTTCTTTATTGGTGGCTCAATCTGTTCAGAATACTTTGGAGCCTTTGGAGATTAAAGTGGATGGTCATGTTGACCTGTTGTCATCATTATGGGAAGGACGACCAGAGCTACCTAAGGAACAGGCCTACCTGCTGGACGAAAATATTACGGGGCAGTCAACAGTTTCTAAAATTGAAGCTGTCCGCGCGGAGATGAAAAAGAACAGAACGGAGGCTCATCTGATCTCATCTTTGGATGACCTGGCCTGGTTATTAAACATCCGTGGTCAGGATGTACCTTGTAATCCTGTTGTTTTGGGATTTGTATTGATTACAGCAAAAAAAGCAACGCTTTATATTGAGCCTTCGAAGTTGACAACTCAGGCAACGGAAGAATTGAAAGGCTATGGAGTGGATATTGCAGCTTATGAGGATCTCTTTGAGACAGTTCCGACATTGGAGGTTGCATCTATTCTTATCGATCCAAAACGTACCTGTTTTGCTGTTTTCGACAGCGTACCTAAACAGGTTAAAATTGTTGAGAAAATAAACCCTTCGACGAGTTTAAAAGCAATTAAGAATAAGGTTGAAGTTGAAAATAATCGCCATACGTTTGTAAAAGACGGTATAGCGTTGACTCGTTTCTTCAAATGGTTGGAAGAGAATGTCTCCTCTGGTGAGCTTTCTGAATTATCTATTGCTGACAAATTACGTGGATTTCGCGAAAGTCAAGATGGCTTTGTCGACGTCTCATTCACGACAATTGCGGGATATTTGGATCACGGTGCCCTGCCACATTATTCGGCTAATGAAAAATCGAATTATACACTACAGCCTAAAGGTTTACTATTGGTCGATTCTGGGGGGCAATATACTACAGGGACAACGGATATTACAAGAGTGGTAACGCTTGGAGGTCTTACGCAGGAAGAAAAAGAGGATTATACCCTTGTGCTCAAGGGAACAATAGAAGGCTCTCAGGCCATCTTCCCTGCTGGAACGCGCGGCTATCAGATCGATGCAATTACGCGTCGTCCATTGTGGGAAACATTACGCAATTATGGGCATGGTACGGGACACGGTGTCGGTTTCTTCTTGAATGTACACGAAGGTCCACAAGTGTTCAATGCCGCTGCAATAGATGTTGCTGTTGAACCAGGTATGATTACTTCGATAGAGCCTGGATTGTATCGCGTCGGCAAACATGGTATTCGCATTGAGAACCTCGTGTTGACCCGTAAAGCAGGATCTTCCGAATTTGGAGACTTCCTGGACTTTGAGACACTAACAATATGTTATATCGCAACCGATTTAATCGAAAAATCCTTATTGGATAAGAAACATATTGCCTGGCTAAATAACTATAATCAGTGGGTATTTGATCAATTATCGACTCATCTTACGGTTGAGGAAAAGAATTGGTTGGCAGACAAGTGTCAGGCGATTTAATCGCTCAAAAAGAATAACGACAGTGGCTGTCCGCTGTCCACAACAATACGTTGTCAAAATAAAAGGCCCCCCAATAATTAAGTAATAAAGTTTGGGGGGCCTTTTTTTAATCGATTTTTTTCAAAATCTCATAAATAGATTCTTTTCCAAAAGGTTTCAGAATGAAACCGCTTATAAAAGGGTAATTTGCCAGTTGCTCCTGATCGTTTTTGCTCGTAGAGGAGCTGACAATAAAAATCTTGGTTCGTTTGATGAAGTCTGTCCTATTTTCAAGTACATCCATTAACTCCCAACCGGTCATAAATGGCATATTGATATCCACAAAGAGTATGGCTGGCATCAACGACTGGCAGATGTCATTGTTATCCAAAAAATCCAATGCATCCAGTGCATTTTTGAAGGAATGAAAGTCAATCTTATAGTCGGTAAATCCCTGTAGCATATGGCCGAAAATAGTACGTAAAATAGCATTATCATCAATGAGAATGATCGTTCTTTTAGTTTCAGGAGTCATGGTCTTTTTGATTAATAATTGTTTTCATCGTGTCAATAAACCTCATCTTTGTCGTTGATTGACATCGCAGTTTTTCTTTTACTCTTTTACTTGTGAGATCACGCTGTCCAGGATCGTAGCATTCATTTTCTACGAACAGGATTGAACGCTATTTTTTTATAGTTGTATCAGCGGATCTTTATATGCTTTTTCTAAAAATTTGACATAAAAGGTGCTACCCGAATCGATTTTACTTTGTACATCGATCTTTCCGCCCAATGATTCGATCTGATATCTAATGAGAAACAATCCGACACCTTTAGTCTCAAATCCACGGTGAAAAACCTTTTTGAACATAAATAGCTCAGATTTGTATTTTGGCAGGTTAATACCCAGCCCGTTGTCTTTAACCGTTAATAACGTTCCTTCTTGTTCCAGATGCGTATGTATTTCGATCCTAGGGGCTCTATCTTTTGCCGTAAATCGGAGTGCATTACTCAGGAGATTGCTTAAGATACTTTCCAGGTAAATCTTTGGATAATAAATATCTTTTACATTGAATTCGATGGAAATAGTCGCATTTTTTTGCTGTATTTCTTCCATAAATTGCTGTTGCACTTTTTTGAATACGTCTAGAAAACTACATTGCTCGTAAATCAGTGAATTGTTTGATTTGATATCAAGTATACCCCCCAAATCATGTAATGTTTCGTTCAGGTTGTCACTGCTAATATGCAGAAGGTTCATAAAATCAGCCTTTATTTTTTCATCATCCGTTACCTTGATTTCGTCAATAAGCATCTGTATATTGCTGAGCGGGCCCTTTAGATCATGAGCGAGGATGTTAGCAAATTCTTCCAGTTGTCGTATTTTGGTTTCAAGATCTATTTTGACTAGATCCGATTCAATCTTTTGCCTCTTTAGAATTTCGATATTCTTTTTTGATTCGGAAATATCCTGCACCTGGACGATCAGAAATTGTGCGGTATTGGCATTATCAAAAACTGCCGCAACCGTTACAGAACACCATACAAAATGCCCTAATTTATGTAGATAGCGTTTTTGAAGCGTAAATGCTTCGATTTCGCCCCTGACAAGTTTTTCTCTAAGTTCAACATCTTTGTCTATATCGTCTGGGTGTGTTCGATCAGTAAACTTGGTTGTCGACATTTCTTCATGAGAATAACCAAGAATTTTGGTTAACATGTTATTGGATTCTATGCAGTAACCTTCGAGGCTTGTCAAAGAGATTCCCAGACCAGAGAAATGAAATGCTTGATTAAACTTGTGTTCATTGAATTTACTCTTTTCATTGGACTCGACTTGTTTTGTAATGTCGGAAATAACCAGGGCTACCCGGTTCAGCGCCCTATGTATAGGTTTAATCTGTAAACGGTACCATTTGTCTTTGTGCTCTTTTAAATTGGATTGAAAATCCATCTTAAGTTCGCGGTCCAATTTTAATGAACTTTGTATTAATTGAAGAGCGGGCACTGCAAGATCAGGTGGGAAAAGTTCCGTGATGCTCTTATTTAGAAATTCTTCTGGCGTATAGAACAATAGATCCGGATTGTTGGTCCAGTAGTTTTTAAAAATCCCAGTATCGGTTACTTCGAATACAAGATCATTCAATGAGGCAACAAGCAATTGAAGTTGGTGTTGTTTATCTTCTAGGACACGATTTTTATTGACCAATTTTGTTACATCAATAAATGAGATTAAAAGACCTTTTTTATTGTCTTCTATAATAAGATTAACATTGAATTGATACCATCTAAACTCTTGACCCTTTTTTCGTCCTAGGATAATTTCATTTTGGTTTTGGTTTTTGGAAAGAGCACTAAAAAATGGCGTTTCTGTAGGCGATAATTCTGAAAGATCATCAGCTGTGTAAAACGTAATTAATTCATGTAGTTTGTTGGTGTCTGCCGTACTTTCGAGGTCTAAAAGCTCTTGTGCGCGTTTGTTAAACAGTAGAATAGTGCCATCATCGGTGGTCGTGATTAATCCCTCCAACCTTGTATTTACAGTTTGGTCAGAAAGCATAGATAAAGAGTCCCGTTGCAGATGCATTATCCAACAATGTTTAGGGTTAATTTTCTCATTTATAAGCATAAGTGGCCTATCAGCCCCTATTTGCAAAATTGGTAACTTTTACCCCAAAATAATAAATAAATATTAAAATATGTAACTTTTTGTATAAATTACTAGCAAGCAGATTGTTATGTGTGCATAGTAATCTGCTTGCTGGTATTTTACATCTTCTGTACCTAGGAACTTATGTTTAATTCTTAATTTTTTCGAGCCAAATCCAGTTAAACCAAAGTGGCTGTAATTCTTTACTTTTAAAGGTTACGATATGTTTTCCGGGCTTATCGAATTTAAATTTGCCGATGCGGTTTTCGACAAATTCTTCTGTATAGTTGTTTTCATTGGGTTCGACCACCATTTTGTTTGTAGGAGCAAAACTTCCTTTCAACAGCTGATTGGCAGTACTAACTTCAAAAACACTGTTTTGTTTATTGGGATTATGTGCTGAGAAATCGAGTGAGTAGACTCCAGCTTCAGGGATGGTTACCTCCCAATCGATCTTCGTATCACCCGTCAGGATCGCATGCGTTGGATTTTTGCCGTTATAGCGTACAATTTTGAGTCCTTGGTTGAGGCTATTGGTTGATTTCAACGAAAAGCCACCAAAGGTTGATTCCGGGATTGTATTTTTGTCCAATTCCAGCGGACCGTTAAAAGTCAATTTAACTTCTGAAACATAGTGGTCAGGTTGCGGGTCAGGTAATTGGATATGGATTAGACTGAGACTTTGATCAAATTTTAGCGCCGTAGATACACTTCCCTTCATTAGTGAAACCTGTTCTGGGGTCGATTTGATTCCTGTAATCCGAAGTGTATGATCTAAGGGCCAATTAAAGACGTGCGCATATACGACTGTTTTTTGCCCTTCTTTTTTTGTGGTGAGGTAACCCCAATCGAAATGGTTGTTTTTTAGATCAAGTCCGGTACTGCCATAGATGCCCTCTCCATAGCTGTTTAGCCAATTTCCAACTTCGTGCAGACGACTGACACTTTCGTAGGGAACTGTTCCATTGGCACGTGGCCCGATATTTAAGGTGAAGCCCCCGTTGAGACTTACATTGGAGATTAATGACTGGAAAATTTGACTGGTTGATTTCCATTCATTCTCCTGACCGTTGTAACCCCATGAATGGGCAATCGTCCCAGGGGTTTCCCATGGATGGTTAATGTAATTGCTGCCAAATTGGTTATCTCCTAATGTCTCAAAATCCACGTTCTCCGCATCCGTAGGAAGACCTAGGCGTGAATTAATCAAGCAATTAGGCTGTAGTTCACGGATCAGTTTGACAACTTGCAGTAATTGTTCTTTTTTAATGATTGACTTTTGATAAGGGATCCACATGTCGAACCATATCAATGCAATGTCGCCATAGTTGGTCATCAGTTCGCGAAGTTGAGGGATAACTTTCTCCTGCCAATATTGATTGTATTGGGCATCGGTAACATGTCCCGACAGCTCCTGTTGATGATTCCAGCCGTATGGATGTTCCCAGTCAATCCAATGGGAATAATAAAAACCTAATTTCATGCCGTGCTTTCTACAGGCCTCTGCGATATCTTTGATGACATCCCGATTGGAACCACTCAATTTTGGGAGGCTATAATCACCAACTTTTGTGTCCCAAAGGGCAACACCATCATGATGTTTGGCGGTGATGATGATATATTTCATCCCAGCCTCTTTTGCTAGAAGAACCCATTGCTCAGGATCTATTTTACTCCATTCGAAACGCTTTGCCAAAGTACCGTACTCTTCTTTGGAAACGCGGTTGCGATATCTTAACCACTCGGCGTAGTTATTCATATAACGTAAAGGTTCACCCTTCCACATGCCTTCAGCCGCACTGTATAGTCCCCAATGAATGAACATGCCAAAGCGTGCATCTTTAAACCAAGAGGCTTTTTCAGAAGTTTGTGCAAATAGTTGGGCCGAAATACTGAATAGCAATAATGACAAAATCAGTAGTCGCTTGATTGATGGTATCATAAAGGTTTTTCTGTTTTTTGACTTACAAGATAGGCAAAAAATCGAACATCGATCCTTAAATTGGATTTTGGAGTGGTTGTAAACGATGGAATGTAGTCGGTGAAAAAGTGAAAACCCCTCGTATTTAAACTAAGGGGTTTCATGTTGTATGAAAACTTTAAAGCGATTATTTCAAGTTATAGGCTTGGATAATCTTTTTAAAAACGGCTGTATTGTTGTAAATGCCCATAAAATTTTGCGCACCTGGTCCATAAGCAAAGACAGGTACCATAATATTGGTATGGTCATCGCTACTGAAATTGCCTCTAACAGTTCCCTTTTTATAATTGGCATCCAATAGGGAAAGTCCACCAGTTTCGTGATCTGCAGTGACAATGACTAGTGTTTCACCATCTTGGTCCGCAAATTTTAGGGCTTCCCCGACAAGCCGATCAAAGTCATGTTGTTCGGTAACAACATAGGGAAGATCGTTGGCATGGGCTCCATAGTCGATTTGTGCACCCTCGGCCATGATAAAGAAGCCATTTTTATTTTTAGACAAAAGCTGAATCGTTTTTGAGAGGGAATTTTTTAACATTTCTCCCCGTCCATCGAGTATTCTTCTTGTCGCAGAATCCGCTAGGAGCACCAACTGTTTGCCCGATGTCGCTTTTTCAAAGTCGTCTAAATTTTGCTGTAGCTGATACCCTTTTTCGGTCAGTTGCTTCATCAGTGTATTATCCTTGTTGTTGAGGAAGCTTTCGCGACGGGATCCAACTAAGATATCCACATGGCTATTTTTGAAATCTGCCGCAATTTCCTGTGACATTGTTCGGTCGATCTGATGTGCGTAAAATGCAGCCGGAGTAGCATCTGTAATATCTCCCGCACTGATGATACCACTTTTGATCCCGTGTTGAGCAAGTGTGTCGGGAATAGCGCTCAACAATTTACCGTCAGCATCCACGCCAATGTAACGGTTATTGGTTTTATGTCCAGTAGCCAAAGCTGTCCCGCCCGCAGCGGAGTCGGTAAAATCCGAATTAGACGCTTCGGTGCGCGAAAGACCAATATGTTTCATATTGATGATATTGGACTGACCAAAATTGGCACTTAAACCTGCTTGTATTTGGGCCAAGCCCATTCCATCACCAATAAGTAAAATAACATTTTTGACCTTACTTGTTGCGCCATCATTTTTATAGGTTGGCTGATAGGGAACGTAGGCCTTTGGATTTGCGTATTCGACTTTAGCGTTGTTTAAATAGAAATTCTTAAGCGCAGTAGGATGGTCTGTATTGATCCAGTCTACCCCCATGTGACCAAGTTCTTTCCAACTATTGGGACTGTCTTTGGTAGCCCAGAAACGAAAAGGTTTACCCAATTTATGCGCTTTGTCTATCACGGATTTCATCTTTTCAAGGTCGGGTGGAGTAGGCGTCCCTTTGCCATTCCAGACAGAATACTGTTTAATATCCTGACTGATCATCCCAATATGTTTGAGCTGTGCCGGCGTATAATCTTTTTCCGGCCGGCCATCAAAATAAATCATCGATGGATAATTGTCGAACTTTTCCGGCGGCGGGATTTCACCGCTGACGACAATTTTAATGGCGGAAGGATTTTTCTGCTGGTCGAATATAGATTCGTTGCCCTTCAAATCGGCCAACAATTTAGACAATACCTGTTCGTAATTTTCTTTGATATCAATCACGAGCTGTAAGGTCTGCTCAGGTTTGGCATAAGGTTTATTGCCGTTCTCCTTAAAGAAAGCAATTAAAGGGTCGATATAAAGTTTTTTTAACGTCTTCCCTGGTTTGATTTCGCTGCTTTCATGTGCGACGTAAAGCTCTCCATTGCGATAGAAGACATCCGCTTCGATAGAGCCCATTCCAGCATAGTAAGCCTCCAACAGCGGGATTTGTTGTTTGTAATCATTGTGGCTGTGACCTGCATTGGCAGTCAGTTTCTGTTGTGCAGAAACTGACTGAATGCTTAGGCCGGCAAATAGCAGCCATATTAATTTATTGTTTTTTACCATCCTGCATTTTGTTTAATGACACCGGAACTGTTGTCGATCTCGCGTTGTGGAACTGCCCAAACATCATGTACTTGCGGATTGAAATTTCTAGCCGGCCAAATTACAGCACCATCGAAATCGTGTAAAGGTTTGGCATAGGTAGCTTGCGCATCGCCCCATCTGACCAAATCACGGTGACGGTCTGCCCATTCACCAGCAAGCTCATTGCGGCGCTCACGTTTTAGGTCTACAAGGGTCATTCCGCTCTTTGCTATTAAACCAGCTCTCTTCCTAATTTTATTTAATTCAGTATCACCGGCCCCAGCCCCATTTAAATTAATGGCTGCCTCGGCTTTAATCAATAATACTTCGGCATAACGCATCAATGGTACATTGAGGTCTGTTGTTCCGTTGTCGCCATTAGGATTAACGTGTGTTGGAATAGGATTGGCGTATGAAAATGGTTCCATGTACTTTTTGAACTGATAGTTCGAAGTCGCACCACCGTCTTTTGTAAATGTACGTTCTGCACCAAAAAACTGGAATTTATCCCCTGGTTTCAAGATTGTTGCTTCACGACGCAAGTCACCTGTTTCAAAAGAATCATACAGTTCTTTTGTCGGTAGATAGTAGCCCCAGCCGTTGTAGATTCCCCAAGCTTTATTGGTAAGCATAACACCGGGAAGTTTGCTGCCCCAGCCAGTACCACCACCATTGGGTGTACAGACCACCGACCAAATATATTCTTTGGACCAGTTGTTAGCCGCCTTAAACACATCCACAAAATTGGTCAATAGATCATGTTTGCCCGAACTGATCACCATATCCGCGTACTTCGCAGCATTGGTATAATCTTTTTTGTATAGATATACTTTTGATAAATAGGCCCATGCAGCTGTTTTGTGCGCTTTACCATAATCGGTATCCTTCATTTCAGAAAAATAAGGAAGGTTGTCGGCCGCTTTTAATAGTAGTGAAATGATGTAATCGTAGTTTTCGTTAACGTTGTTGGCTCTAGCTACAGGAACAGAAGCATCTGTTTCAGGCGTAACAATAGGCACACCTGCCTTGTCGTTACCATAGTTTGCCGCCAATTGAAAATAAACCAAACCTGCATTGAAATAGGCATCGCCAATGATCTGTTTTTTTCGCGCTTCATCCATGCTTATATTGGGAACATTGATAATAATATCGTTGGCCCTTTTTATAATCGCATAACGCATGCTCCATTGCGATTCTGTATAACCACCACCGATATAATTGCGGTTGAAGTTTTTGATATTGTCGGCTTCCGGTTTGTTACGTCCCGTTACCATGTCGTCACTGGCATTAATAAACCAAAACATCCCACGACCGTAATAATCCTCTTCATTGTACTTTTCGTACATCCCGGCTTCTGCTTTGATCGCATCTTGTTCCGTTTTCCAGAAATTCTGTGCGGATGGTGAGCCCTCTGGTGTTATATCTAACTGTTTATTGCACGATGCAAAAAGTGCTACTGCTGCTATTGCAAGGTATTTTATATTCGTTTTCATCGTTTTATTTTTTTAATGGCAGATGAGTATAAATCATCGGCATTTTTTTTAAGATTAAAAATTGACATTTAAACCAACAATAAAGCTTCTGGCTTGTGGGTAACGTCCCACATCAAGACCATTGTTATCCATTCCAATTTCAGGGTCAAAACCTGTATATTTCGTAATCGTAAATAGGTTGTTGGCGGTTGCATAAACGCGTACGTTGCCCATTTTAAATTTGTTTGCAATTGATTTTGGTAAGGTATAGCCTAATGTAACGTTACGAATGCGGAGGTAAGAACCATTTTCGATGTAAAAATCGGACGCATTGAAATTGCCATTTGCATCTGAAGTGGAGATGATCGGCACTTTACCATTTGGATTTTCTGGAGACCAGGCGTCCAAAATGCCCGTTAACTTATTGTAAGAAGGGCCACTCGCACTATACGTTGTTCTTTTGATAGCGTTGAAAAGCTTGTTGCCTTGAACGCCCTGAGCAAAAATATTGAAATCAAAATCCTTATAATTCGCATTAAAGCTCAATCCATAGGAGAAATCCGGATATGCACTGCCCGCAAAATAACGATCTTCCGGTCCGATTGAACCATTGCCATCGATATCTACAAATTTGAAATCTCCCGCTTTTGCATTAGGCTGAATTTTTTGTCCATTGGCATTTTTGTAATTATCAGCTTCGGCCTGGCTCTGAAAGATACCATCTGTTTTTAGTACATAGTAGCTGTAGAGCGGTTGACCAACAGTAATAGAGAGCGGAGCCAATTCATTCCTGAAATTAGTACCTACAGCAATGGTGTTCAAGCCTGGTGCTAATTCTTCAACCTTGTTATTTAATTTGGTTAAGGTTGCGTTGATGGAATAAGTAAAGTCGGAATTTTTTGAACTATTGTACGTTAATCCCAGCTCAATTCCTCTGTCTTTGACTAAACCCGCGTTGATCGTTTGACTATTTAAACCTGCTGTACCTGGTAGTGATCTGGTCAGGATCATTTTATTTGTTTCCTTAATAAAGTAATCGGCGACTAAGTTAAAATGGTTGAAAATTCCCAAATCTACACCTATATTGGTCTGTTTACTTTCTGCCCAAGTGAGGTTCTTGTTGGCCAAAATCGTTTGTACGTATCCTTTTTGTAAGGTCGGTGTTTGGCCGAAATAACTTTGTGTCGATGCTAGTAGCGGGTTAACAGCTGCAGCTGACAAACTACCGAGATTACCTAAAATACCATAACTACCGCGTAATTTTAATTGATCTAACCAGGTTGCTGACTTTAAAAACTCTTCTTTACTTATTACCCATCCTGCTGAAGCAGAAGCGTAGTTTTTAAATCTATTTTCTTTTGTCAACATGGATGAACCATCTCGTCTACCAATTAACGATAGTAAATACTTGTCGTTATAACTGTAGTTTGCTCTTAAGAATAGCGATGATATTGCTGTTGAAGCATAGCCACTTTCCGAAGGTTGAATGGTATTCGCATTTGTTAAATAACGGTATTGTTTGGACTCATCGTCAAAACCTGCTCCGGAAGTATATAGATAGGTGTTCTTTGTTTTTTGAAAGGTATAACCACCGGTTAGGTCAAGTTGATGCTTGTCGAAAGAAGTTTTGTAATTTAAAACTTGTTCTGCAAGGATATCATTTGCATCATCAGCTCGTTCAACTAGACTATTGCTCAAAACCGGTTTACCTATTTCAGGACGTCTTGGTGTAAAGCTTTTAAATCGAGCATTTGATTTAGTAATACTTAAATTAGATCTGAATGTTAAGCCTTTTGCCAATTGGATGCTAGCATAAGGATTGACAACAAGGACATTGACCGGATTGTTGATGTCGATGCGCATCAGTTCGGCAACGGGGTTAATGATATCACCGTAATCGCCAGGGAATGGACCCGGTAGACCAGCAAAGCTTCCATCTGCATTGTAAGGGGTTCCATTAGTTGGATAATAAATGGCAGAAAGTAGGGCTCCTGTATAGTCACTGCTGGTATTGGCACCATTTCCATTGGTACTGCTATAGGATAAGTTTTCACCAACTTTCAACCAAGGGGTAAGTTGATGTTCTGAATTTATACGGAAATTATAGCGCTTGGTTTTGGTATTCAGTACAATACCTTCGGCGTTGCGGTAATTAAAACTCAGGTAAAAGTTGGACTTCTCGCTACCACCATTAATTGCAGCATTGTAATCCTGTAGTGTCGCATTTCTAAAAACTTCATCCATCCAGTTTGTTTTGGTGACTAAACCTTCTGGGTATTTGGTCGGATCAAAAGCAGGTAGGATAGTTGTTCCACCATTTTGAGCGGCTGTTGCAGCGACTTGTGCACGTTGTTCGGCATTTAAAGGCTGTAATTTTCGCCATGCACTTTGTTGACCTAACTTGGCATCAACGCTAATTTGCATCTGTCCTTTTTTTCCTTTTTTAGTGGTGATCAATACCACACCACCAGAAGCTCTCGCTCCGTAGATCGCTGCAGATGCATCTTTAAGGACCGAAATGGATTCGATATCGTTTGGATTGAGCTGTGGGGTGCCTAGGAAAATTGAACCGTCAATAACGTATAGTACACTTTCGCCATTGATACCACCGGCACCTCTGATATTGATACGTGGCGTTGCAGTTGGGTCACCACCTTCATTCGTAACAATAACACCTGGTGATTTACCAGCCAATACTTCGCCAACACTGTTGACAGATCTAGACGATAATTTGTCAAGTGATACCAAGCTGACGGCACCTGTTAATGTTTCTTTTTTCTGGGTTCCATATCCCACTACAACAACTTCTGATAAGGTCGAACGCTCTTCGCTTAGCGTTACATTTATAACTTCATTTTCACCAACAGAAACATCTTTAGAATGGAATCCGACCATCGAAAAGGAAAGTACGGCTTGCGGTCCTGCTTCGATACGGAATGCACCTTTTATATCTGTTGTGGTCCCAACCTGCGTACCCACTACTTTTACAGAAACACCCGCAATTGCAGCCCCTGTTGTGTCTCTTACAAAACCGGTAACGATGCGGTCTGCCTTGATGTTTGCTTGCGTGTTCAGGATCACATAGTCCTCTTTTTCCACCGCATTGATTCCAAGCTTATTCAAGAGGGAGCGAACAGGTTCAGTTTTAAAGCTGCCGCTTAAGACTGTGTTCCGTTCTTGCAATAGATCGGGATTGTAAACAAAATGAAGGCCCGAAAGACTCTCGATTTTGTGGAGAATCACATCGAGTTTTTCGCCCTTGCTTATTTTGATGTTTACGCTGCTTTTGTCCAAACGTTGGGCCATGCTTGGGGAGGCCATCAATGAACTGCAGAATACTGAAGTAATCGAAAATGCGATGCAGGGATACTTCATGATCCGGTAAAAAGAGAATTCTCTCTTGAATGCAGGTGTTTTCATTTTTTTGTAATAATTAGGTAATGAATTACGCATGGTGACTAAGATGTTTTAGGTAAATTTTTAGACATTATTTGTGGATTTTAAATACTTTATCCTTTTCAATCGTACTGTACTTTAGGTGATGCAGGCTGCAGATGATATCCAGTATTTCGGCCGGATTTTGTGTGCTATTGAATGTGGCTGTTGTTTTTAGAGACCTAAGCGATGTATCCTTTAAGATAATTTCAATGTTGTAGATATATTCCAGTTTTTTTGCGACCTCTTGGAGATTTGTTCCATCAAACGCTATGGCGACAGCTGTGTTTTTTTCGACCACGATACGTGAAGATTGTGCGGTTTCTTTGCTGTAACGTAGACTTTGGTTTTTGGTTAATATACCCAAGATTTTATCTTGTTGCTGTACTGCAACCTTACCGGTAGCAACGGTGACTTCGACTTGGTCGGAAGCCTGATAAGCTTTTATCCGAAAGGAGGTACCCAATACTTTAACCGCTAGCTTGGATGCAAGCTGTACCTGAAATGGGTGTTTTTCATCGTGGGCAATATCAAAGAAGGCTTCCCCTTCAGTAAGGGCTATTTCACGGATATTTCCCTTGAATTTACTTGGATAGCTGATTTTTGAAGATGGTTCCATGATAATTTCCGAACCATCTGCCAATACAATCTTTTTATGTTCACCTGCAAGGGTTGTTGTGACGATCTGCGCAGATGGTGTGATAGGTTGATTATTTACTTTCCAATAAAGAAGTCCTATGGAAGCAATCATTAAGATAGCGGCCGCTATTTTGAATACAGGTGAATACAGCAGGGAAGGTCGTTTACTTTCCTTTTCTGAAATACCGGACTGGATATTGGCCAATAATTGTTCGCGCAGCGCAGCTTTGCGTTCCTGCGGAATTTTTTTTGATGCGTTATCCAGTTGGGCGTACCAATCTTCGACTTGTTTAATCTCGGCGGCGCTGGCCTCTCCATTTAAATATTTTTGCAGTAGCTGCTTTGCTTTTTCTTCCATCATTTGAATACATGTCACTTCAAATGGGAAATGGTACTAGTCGAAAATATTAGGAGTATATTAAATTATTGTTAACACTCAAAAAAATGTAGGAACTGCCTAAGAGAGGCTTTTTTTGAGCAGTTTCATGGCCGAGGTAATTTGATTCTTGACGGTTTGTACCGATACATTCAGCTCGCTCGCAATTTCCTTGATTGATTTTTCTTGCTTGCGGCTCATTGTGACGACCAGTCGCATACGTTCGGGAAGCTGCATCAACGCTTCTTCAACTTTTTGCTGAGCATCTTTTAGGATCAGCAGGTCGTCCGCTGAATCTGCATATTGTTGGTTCATTAAAGTCGCTAGTTCGGCTTTGTGTCCATCTTTAACTGTCGTATTCCGAAAATGGTTGATTACTTTGAATTTTACAGCCCCATGTAGATAGGCTGCAAGGCCACCAGATATGATGACCTGTTCACGGTTTTCCCACAGCGAAATGAAGATTTCCTGGGTAATGTCCTGAGCCACATTTTCGTCACCTATTTTCTTAAAAGCGGCATCAAATATGGCTTCCCAATACAGATTAAAAATCTGTTCCATGGCAAAGTGGTCACCTTGCTTTAATGATGCTATCAATAATTCGCTCACAAGATCAGTTTTAATTGGACAAAGCTAATAACTCAGTATTCCTTTAAAGTTAATAAATCTTAAAGAGTATATTTTGTCTGTTATAAATTAATCTTAGGGATTTCTGCTGAAATTGAGCGGCATATTTTTATTCTTTATATTCCTTGCCTGTAGCGATGTCTATAAAATAGCTCTCATTCTGATTGTGTTCATTTTTATGCTGTACCCAACCGTTGGGATTGATGGTCATGTAGCTTTTGTTGCCGATTCGTTGTTTTGTCTTATTGTTGTATAAAGTATAGCGACCATCTTTATGCTCCTGTAATGCGAAGATTTGTCGTTTACCATCTAAGGTTTCAATATGTTCGAAATCGGGGTTTATATCCCAAGTCTTTGCACTTGAATTCCATATGCCTTTTGTAGGTTCCAGATCACCTCGTTTTACATCAATTAAATAAAGATCTTCTGATGAATCGATGTATTTTATTTTTCCGGTCTTCCAATTCTCCTCCATGGCATTTGAGGTGAGTAACATGTGTTTGTCTGGCCAGATCAAATTGTCTACCTGATCCAGGATATAGAAATTCGGGGCTTTGATGGTGTCCAATAAGTTGCCATCTTTATCTATATATAGCCAATCATAAGCCCAGATGGCATGATCGTAGTTAAATCTGCCTAGAATAAAATAGGGCGAATTAGTCACCGAATAAACTAAGGAAATTTCTTTTAGAAAGGCAATCTGTGTAGCATTGGCTTGTCTAATTTGTTTTGGAAAAGCTTTGTCGTATTGTGGAAAGGCATATATGCTGCCTGTATTATTGTCTTTTAGTAGTTTGGGGATTGCTGGGCTGTAGCGCTCCTGATTGATGGAATCGAGCTGTATGGTCTCATTTTTCCAAAGAAGGTCTATTTTGTCTATGCCTGTCAAAGCGGATAAAATCGGTTTTTTGCTTTGGATATCAAGGATGGCAAAACTGTTTGCTGATGCTGGAATATAACGTCCGTTTTCCAAGGGCATCTCAATGTGTTCTTCTATTTTCTTAAGTTTTTGATCTTTTAGCAGATATAGGTTTCCATTGAGGATCAGGTGCTTATCGTCTAAGGAGTAAGTTGCAAGGTTATACTCGTTCTCATCGTAAGGAATATCTTTTTTCAGCAGGACCTGATTACTTTCCAATACCCGTATTTCGAGCTTGACATAAGTAGCTGTTTTCTTGATATAACTGCTTAGGATATTCCAGTCCCATCTCCAGAAGGGTAATTTCTTTTCATATTCCTGGCGTTTCATTACAAGAGTCAGCTGTTTGAGGTCTAAGAGCTGTAAATCTGCGTCGGAATAATGTTCGATAAATTCACCTTTGCTGTTAATGATCCCCGTTTGATCCTTTTCATTGGCTACCAGTGCATATCCTGTGGACGTGAAAGGCTGAGCCCAATGGAACTCTTGGGATAGCTTCTTATGGAATGCACTGTCGACATAGACAAACTGCTTGTTTTTGGTTTGATAGGGAATCCATTTAACCCGGTCATTTTTTGTGATTATGGCGGATTCCTGTGCACATGCTGTGATACATAGCATAGCTGTTATACTTAGCAATAATGATTTGATCATCCTTTTTTTCTATAAATTGGACCTACTTGTTTGCAGCTCGCATGTTATTGCAATTGCTCTCGTTGATCGAGCCCGAATCGTACACGCTCTGAAACGCGTTGGTTTCGAAGCTAAAGTAGTGGAAAACAAGCTTTAGAAAAATAGCCGATTTCAGTGATTATCTTGGCGGCAATCAGGGGAGATTTAGTGTAATGAAAGTGAAATGGAATACCGTATATTGTAAGTTATAGCCTGTTGGCGTGTAAAATTAACCGTTCATTGGACAGATGATATCGGGAAGGAGCAGCGCTAATTTTGGGGTTGAGCCGATTAAATTGGTTAATCGGCTCAAATTTTGCTTATTGTTGAGCCGATTAGTGTGATCACTTTTTAGTAACCGGAACCAAAAGAACCTTCCCTTTGTTGGTTTGGTACCAGTATTTGTTGCCCAGGTCATCTTCGAAATCATGGTTTACTCGCGACTTATCAACCTTTCTGAAGCTTTTTACATCAGGGCCATTGAATATTTTATTTCCAATGAAAATGTGGTTCGCGTCTTTTGCTACAGCGAACTTGAGAACCTCGAAGGTTTTCGGATCTGCTTCGGCAAATAATTGTTGCTCGTAATAGACATGATTTTTGTCGCGCGACCAAAGGACTTTTCCATTTGCCCCTTCCAATAGCTCGAAACTTTCGGCATCGACCGCTGCATATTCAAATTGCTTACCCGAGATAATCACCAATTGGTCAATGATTACTGTCTTATCATTAAGGAATTTTATGTTGTTTGACGAAGGAAGCTCGATCTCCAGTATGCCGATGTTTTGATAAGGCTCGTAGTAGAGCAGTATTCGGTCATTCAGTAGTAGATAGGCTATATTGAGAGCCTTAACGTTCTCTGTTTTATAGTGGATCGGAAGAATCGCTTTGTCTGTTACTACGAAAAGTTGATTTTTATCTTTTACAAAATTACTGTTAACTACGTTGAATGAAGCATAGTCGACGTTCAGCGGTTGATACCTATAAAAGTAATGTGCTTTATCTTTAGCTAGTGCTGGAAGTTGATGATATAACGTTGTATAAGTTGCAGGATCTGCTCTTTCGATAATTGTAAGCTGGTTTTGATTGCACGCTGAAGTAGCCGAAGCAAAACCTTCAAACTTGAATACATGCTCCTGATCGATTGGAATGTTGTTTTTCAGTTGAAAGGTCTTTACATCGACCAGCTCTTGCGGGCATCCCATAAAATAGACGTGATCTTTATCGCGGGCATAGACCTCTTTGATCACAGCAAAACTTGCCAGATCGGCAACCATCTTTCTCGAACCTCGTTCAAAGCCGTTTCCGCCCGGTATAAAATAAATCGCACCGCTCTTTTTGTAGTAATCTTCAGACAAAGGACTCACTTGCTCTTTGCAGGAAAAGAGCAGACCTATCAAAGCACTTATTATTCCCGTTTTTAAGATATTTTTCATACTCGCCAACGTTATACCTTATCGCAATTATTGATTATTCATTGATGTAACGCACCGCAAAATCGATCCAGTCTGTAATAGATTCATCCAGATAGATGTCTGGCTGTATACCTATATTGTCAATCGGATATTGCGGTAAACGGGTAGATCGGTAGGTTGGCAAAAGGAGCTGGTAGTTGTCGCAACCAAATTTGAACTCACGTATAGAGCCATAGTCAAGGGCGCCCATACTCGGGGTTCCCATGATTTTTACTTTTTTGCTCTGGCGGGAACTGAATAAAAAATTCTCCGCTGAACTGGCTACATTTCTATTGGCTAGGATAATGACCTGTTGCGGACTCTTTTTATTAAGGACAATCGTATCTATGATCACCTTCTTGTCACCATACAGTACAAAGTTTCCGGTATTCTCCCTGTATTCCCGAAGATCTTCGTCAATTCTTTTTACTTCATTCAGAGAATCCTGCTTGATATTCTTGATGGCATAATCACGCAATCCATTGACTAAGGTTTGTGTCGCAAAAAACTCAACACTCATAATCCGGATAGGGTTAGTTAAGATATAGGGCAACAGGGGCTGGTATACATCGTCCGTTCCACCACCGTTGTTTCGTACATCTATAATAAGTCCTTTACTGCTTTCGATCTTTTCTTTGTTTTTTTCGATCAGCTCTTTGAAAGGGGCTATGTTTTCATACCCGAAGCTTGAGATTTTAATATAAAATATATCGGGACTGATCGATTTTGAACTTATTTCCTCTTCTGGTTCTGCCCTTGAGGTTTCGGTACTTGTCTGTGGAGCATTTTTCTTTTTGGAAAGATCATCTAAGACAATGTGTTCATCGTGGAAGAAGTCAAGATATTCCTGCAAAAGTTGCATACAGGTCCCATTTGAAACCAGCAAGCTTTTCTTCGTCAATATATTTTTTTTAGCTTGATACAGGTCCTTATTCTGCTTGGTTTTTTCTGGAAAACCAGGGTACTCGCTCTCTATTTTTATAATTAATTGCTTAAGTGCTTGTGAGCAGTTGCAGTTGGTTTGACCATATATTGGTCGAACAAAGAAAACAAGACAAAAGATGAGGAATAATTTGGTATTGGTCATGGATATGGTTGTTAAAATTAATGCAATTTAAGAAATAGCGTATTTTCTGATAGCTTAAAAATTGAATAGCCTAAAAATAATAGAAATATATAATTGATTCGTGAGTTGTTTACAATTCGTAGCATATATTTATAATTTGTAAAAGCCGGAAATAAATGGTCATCTGTCTATGTACAGGCCCGTATCCTTTATTTAAAACTTTAATGATAAATAATATTTTGATTTGGTTTTGTTTATTTATATATTTGTATATATAAACTATATTAATGTATTCTATTTTGTTTTTCTTTTAATGGGAAAACAAAGTGTTTTATCTGTCTATATTGCCAGCGACGGGGAAACACTTTTTCGCTAAATGAATGATTTGAATACATGTTGATTTAAATGCTGGTATTTCCTGAAAAGCCAAGGGGCGAACGTTTATATGTAGTAATGTGTTAACCCCTCTTTAGTCTCCTTGGTTGTAATACTGTTTTTTTTACAATAAAGTATTGATTATTTGCAATAATGATCTGTAACAGTCTGATCTGTTGGGGTAATTTATTGTGCCAAATTTTTAATCTTAAATCATTTAGTATGGAAATTAATAGCCAATTAATTATCGATCGGCTTTCTCAGCGTATGGATCTCGATCGTGCCTATCTTTTTAAATATCAGTTTCTCGGTCAGGAGTATTATCATTTGCTTCTTGCGCTCAAGCATGTGAGCGGGCTTTCACCGAAGGTCTTAAAGCCTATTGTGGAATTATGTTTAATGGACCAGAAGAATATTTCTTTTGAGCTGGTGCCAATTGCTGAAATGCTCAGTAAAGTCAAAGTGGGCAGCCTGTATTATTCCTATGCCTCCCTACCTGAAAATACCGTTCATCAGGCTGGTAACAAAAAGAACCCACCCCTTCAAGCGAAAGAGCTAAAAAGTGTTCTAGAAATAGCTGATGAATATTACCAGAAGCTCTTGCCTATTTCAGCGGGCTTCTTACAGGGGGCTGAAACATTTGGTCAACAGGGCAACTATCAAAGGGCTGTATTTATGTTACATCAAAGTATGGAAAACCACTTGCGTTTTTTACAGCTAATGATTGACGGAAAAGCCAATAATGTACATCATGTTAATAACAGAATTAAAAGCCTCAATGAACATTTTTCCATGTTAAGGGAGTCCCTTGTCGGAAAGGATGAGGAAGAAAAGAAACGTTTTAGATTATTGGACAGTGCCTTTGATGCGGTGAAACAAAACAAGGACCTCGAAATCTCCGCCTTTGATGCCTCCTGGCTTTATGAGCATTGCAAGTTTGTTCTTCATACAATTGAACAGCTGTACTTGAGTTTTATGGAAGGCCTTAAAACCGGCTATGAAAAATTGTTGGCAATAGCGGAACAAAAAGTCGCAAATAAAAACGTCGAAGTTGCAGTAGGTAATCTGGCGGCGAAGGAGACTACATTATCGAATGCCGCGGCCTCGCAGTTTCATGCATTTCCTTGGCCGGAACGGTATGAGGAAGATATAATTCATGTGCTGGCTCAGATTCGTCAGGAGAATAATCCCGAACAAATGATGCTGCTCAATTATTACGTAAGCGATGCACATGGAAAAGGACTTTTTCATTTTCCTGCGGTGGAAAATGAAAAGGTAGAAATCTACCTTGCAGTAATAAAAAAGAAAATAGGTCACTGTCATTTTCGAAAAATCGTTTACGGTCGAGTTACTGCAGTTGTAGCTTTTATGAGTACAGATTTCCTGGCAACAAAACTGGATCTGGGCAGCCGTTTCTCCCATACCATCTGGAATGAATCTGTTGTTGTTTACCGTCGTCCGAGTTATAAACCGACATATTCGGTTAACCCGGTCAATTGGCATGATACATTGTTTAAGACATCCATTTCTTGGACACGCAATTCAAAACTCATGCAGGATCTGCTAGGTGTATTTGCTTTTGAAGGACTTGCTAGTCCACAATTGGCTGTATTATTTTTAAATCAATTGACTTCAATTGGACTATACAGTTATCTCTACCTCCGGATCGGTTATGCCCCAATGAATGTGACTATAGCCGATCTGGTAGACTGGACCTGTATCTGTGATAAAAAAGTGAAAGAGTTTTTTACCACTAGAGGTGATATAGAAGAAATATTGAATGCAGAGTTATTAAAACAAATGAAAGGGCGGGTCTATGAGCTTCCTTCACAATTAGCTCAGCTTGATATGGACTACTTTAGGTCAAAAGCGAGAGAGATTACAGATTTCTTTGTCGATCTCTGTGATCAGAGCATACGGTATATGGAGCTGAAATCGGAGGTTAATTTCAATAAGCAATAAAATCTGAATCGATCAGTAAAGAAAAACTATCCAAATCATTTGAATAATCATTAATACGTTATAAGGATGAAAAAAGTATCTACACAAACAGCATCTTTTGGAGGGATGATGTATACACAAGATTTTCAGCTTAGTTACACTTATGTCAGATTGCATGTGCAACAAAAGATTGGTGGACTATCGAATGTGGAGTTTGTAGCTGGTGGCGCAGCTCCTTGGCAATTGTTTCGGAAAGTTGAGGAAACGGGGCAGGTTCATCTCCAGATTTATCCAAGGCATTTGAAAAATGTGCTGTATGGACTCATTCAGCAAAATAGGTTGGTCGTCAGAAATGTGGAAGGAAGATATTCTTTTTACCATGTTGATAGAAAGGAGGAGCATGCAAAATTTAATTAATGATATTGGCCGAGAGAGATTTCGCGCAGAATTTTCCATGTACTATGCGGGTATTATTTATCTCCTGATATTAAATCGGATCAGCGTCGGTTTTACCCGTGAAGAAATGGCTTTCTTAATGGGACAAGAGCAAACCTATGTTAAGGAAATGGAAGAACTTAAAATCCCGGCCGGAAATCTTGAAGTTATGGTGCATCTCAGTTGGGTATTTAATCGTAGGGGTATAGATATCAGTAGATTTGACAATAAATCTAGCTATCAGTTTGAGTTGACGATTTGGGAAGAAAAGGCTATTCGATACTATCAAATGGAATATTTTATCAATTCCGTTGAAACTATGACTTTTTTTCAATTAATGGAGGAAATCAGGGTAGAAGATTCAGACCAAGCTGAACAGTTCGCATGCGATTGCATGGTAGTGGAAATCGTTTTGGGTAAGCTTATCGATATGGATTATTTTAAGAAATATAGAACACCGCTTGAACTATGGCGTTATGCGGAAAAGTATCTGGGAGAAAAAATTTGCATAAAAAGCTTGATGCATGAAATTGGCGTGTTCGTAGGAAAGAAAGGGAGTGCACCGCTGCGGAAAACTAAAGCCAAGAGTTTTGGCTTCCGCTATATCGCACATAAATAAAAGATATTAAAAATATGGAAGATATAATAGGAGTACCTTTAGAGGTACCACGAAATTTTCGGTTAATATGTGAGCTTTTTGGTATCGCTGTACCAGCCTTTATCCAATTGTTTTTGGATCATTACTCTTTTATAGATCAGAATTTTAAAGATAATTCGAGCTATAATATTGCGACTAGGGCCATACGTTTTATCAACGATAAAATTCCTAAAGACCATAATCGTTTGAAGATCGAATTAAAAGATAATGACAGGGATGTTGGGATAAGATTATTGCGACGTCAGGTAAAATTAGCAGTCAATAGAAATTATAGTACCGGCGAACGCAGAAATAGAGGGCGTATTATTACTGCGCAGCTTTATGATCTTTTTGCTAAAAAGGTAATGCTTAAAGATCGAATCTATTTAGATGAAAACATATACTTTAAATTGAGTAAGGATTTTCTGCTGACTTGCATTATGAATTCCGTTCATCCATCGCATTATATCAATACCATGATGCTGCAGGCATCAACACCTGATTTTTTAGCAGCAATGCACCTCGATAAAGCCACTTATAATCCAGTTTTGGGATTTATTCATCGTGTCCATGACGGTTACGGCGGCCTTATTGATTGGGAATATCGTAATACATCTTTTTTTAAACGATTTGTAATGGATTTGCAGGAGCTTAATAAACGATATTTTTTCTATCGGGATCTTGATCAAAGAGTTGCACTTTATCACGTCTGGCTAGATAATCTTTTGGAAACTAAGGATGACGAATTTTAGTTATAAACAACCTTTGGAAAGTTCGGGAAACAACTTGTCTTTTGATGAAGATGGCGTAATCTTACAGCGGTTAAATAGAGGTAACTAGGATAAAAAAATGATGACTTCTTAAATTAAATAAATAATGGAAACATTCGAAAATATTAAATTGACAACGGCATTTAAACAATTCTGCGATCTGTTTGGTTTTAGCCCCGAAGGAGTGCTGCAGGCGTTTATTGACAAGGTTGACATTGCAGAGTATATGTGTGATCCAATACAACCCGATCGTTGGGCTAATGTATTTGCGATGGAGTATTTGATCCAATATACACAGTCCGAAAACAGTATTGTTGAATATGGGGAATTTGCAGAAGAGTGGGTGAAAATGATGGAGACTGGTGGAGATGATCTGATCGGAAATACAAGACTACTGTTGGATACCTGGCACAAAAAAGTCTTAGAGGATCGTATTCATAGTATTATGAAAGAAGATGAAGGGGACGATATAGCGTAACTTTATGTTAAGTTTGATCAACCTTGTAAAATACGACAATCAAAATGTTTAAACCTAACTCGTCATTAATAGGGCAACGATAGTGATTATAACATGCAATCAAAATGAATTGCTATATTTAATCATGCATGCAAAACCTGAACAACGAAAAACATCAATAGTACCAGTATTATGTAAAGTTTTTATTGGTACTATTGGTGTTTTTGCTATTTTGACAACTTGTTTCTATCATAATCAACTTGATGTTGACGGCAACTTGACAATAGGATTTCCCTGGACATTTTATAGGGAAGGAACCGGCTATAGCCCAGATCTTAATGAGCAGGTCGGATACCATGAATTTGAACCTCTAAAATTGATCGGCAATATTCTTTTTGCTGCAACCCTGGCTTTGATGATCTTCCGGATTTATAGCGTTACCATACGAAAGCGCTAGGTGGTCTATGAATTTCATAAAGAATGTCAAGCATACCTTTTCTATTTTGAAGCTCTTTGGCTACATCAGATTATTCTCCTTAATAAGATTTCTGTAGAATTGTAAACTTTCCTCCAAATAAGAAATATAACTTTCTTTGTCGCTTAAAAGCTGCTTTTCCTTTGCTAAGGGTAATTTTTCGCCCTTTATCTGAGCTGTCGGAGGATTGATCAAGCTATTCATATCCGTTTGTAATATATCCGCAATTTGCTGTAGACGTTCAATGTCTATTTTCGTCGTTCCAATCTCAAGGTTCTGATAGGCTTTTAAGGAAATATATAGCTGTTCAGCCATTGCCCGTTGTGATATCTTGAGATATTTCCTACGCTCTTTAACGGCTTTGATAATTTCTTGTGATGTAACATTGCTCATGGTTAGTACAATTCAAATTAATGTGAACACAGGGTTTGGTATAGCCAAAGATAAGTAATTTGAAAATATAATCTACTTATATGGTAGTCTTTATTTTTATTTATTTCAAAACTACTGTTACCTCCTCGAAAAATCTTTCCCGCTAAGGCGCATTAAATGTTCATAGCACCATTTAATATAGGAATATTTTCTACCTAACTGTTGGAAATGAATAGTCAAACACCTTATTTTTGAATAGTCTACTTATTTGGTAGTTTTTAAAAAAAAATAAACATATGACTAAAGTATTTACATTGATTGCATCGCTCACTTTCTCTACAGCGATTATGGCGCAGCATAAAACAGCCTTGCTAAACGGTCAAGTGACTGGCTATACCACGCAGGACAAAGCTTTTCTGAGCTATCGGAATGGTACACAACGCATAGCCGATTCGGTTATCATCGGTTCAAATGGAACATTTCAATTCAATTATACGATTGCCGATCCGACAATAGCTAGCCTAACGGTAGGTAAAACACTGGCCTTAGCGCAACGTTCAAAAAGTCTAACGTTCTATCTTGAAAACACAGCGATCAAGGTTCAGTCTACCGATTCATTGAAAAATCCATCGGTTCAAGGAGGAAAGACAAATACGGAGCTTAGCCGATTAAAGACGCGGCTTGAAAAAATTGCCCCTTTGCGTGATGCGCTGAATACAAAATATTTTTCGGCAAGCCAAGAGCAACGAAACTCCCCCGAATTCAAAAAGGAAATCGAACAGCTCAGCGAAAACTATCAGCTTGAGAATAAAAAAATCCTGGAAACCTTTATTTCAGAGAATCCCAATTCTTTCGTCAGCCTAGACCGTATTGCAGAGGTTGTAGGCTATGCTCCCGAAGCTGAGGACCTGGATCGATATTTTAAACAGCTCAGTCCAGAAATACGTCATTCGGAAAAAGGAAAAGCTTTTGCACTACAGATTGATCAAACCAAAGCGACGTCGATCGGACAGATTGCTCCGGCTTTTACGCAAGCTAACCCAGAAGGTAAAAATATTTCCCTTGCTGATTATCGAGGTAAATATGTGTTGTTGGATTTCTGGGCAAGTTGGTGTGGTCCCTGCCGTCATGAAAATCCAAATGTCGTAAAAGCTTATCATGCCCTAAAAAACAAAAAATTTACCGTGCTCGGCGTATCTTTAGATCAACCAGGCAAAAAGAACAATTGGCTAAAAGCTATTGCAGATGATAAATTAGAGTGGGATCAGGTTTCGGATCTTAATTTTTGGGATAACCAGGTCGCTAAGCTTTATAATATCCGATCGATTCCTCAAAATTTTCTGATCGATCCCAATGGAAAAATAATAGCCAAAAACCTTCGTGGTGAAGATTTGGAACTCCAACTTTCTAAATATATCGTTGATTAAAAAGTAAACATAAAGAATTTATGAAAAGACAGTTATCGATTTTATCCCGTAAAAAATCCATTGCTACGACGACAGTGCATGTTGTTGATTCAGCCTATATTTCCCAAGCACGAATGTGCATGCCTATTCCATATATGTAGGTCTAAACTACTCCCTCTATTTTATTCATTGACGATATGGGGTTTACCTCATGTTGTTATACTTTTTTGTCGCAAAAAGGGATGCCGAGCAAATGCCCCTAGGGCATTGCCTTGTCCCTGTGTGACATGCTACACTTTTATTAATCGAAAATTACAATGAAACAAAAATTAATCTATTTTTTGTTGGGGATCCTCTTTGCCATCCATGTTCAGGCACAGTCTTCTCGTAAAGTTAGCGGAATTGTATCTGCACCGGATGGTACTCCTTTGGCTGGAGTTTCTATCCGGGTGGAGAATACGAAGGAGGCCACACAAACAGGTAGAGATGGTCAATATAGCATCCATGTCGCTGCTTCCGAAAAACTTATATTTAGCTTCATAGGCTATCAGGTCCGTCACATTGATTTAAAAGGACGATCATCGTTGGATGTTGTGTTACTGAAAGAGGAATCTGTGTTGGATGAAGTTGTGGTATCAGCAGGGGGGATTCTCAGGACTCCCCGCGAGCAGGGCTATGCAACAACGCAGGTCACCGGCGAAAATCTCACCCAAGGGAAATCACCGACTATTGCTGGGGGGCTTCAGGGGAAGGTACCGGGATTGCAGATCAATCAGATCAGCAGTGGTGTGAACCCTAATTACCGGTTGGTGCTTAGAGGAAACAGATCTTTGCTGGGCGACAATACAGCTTTAATCGTGTTGGATAATGCTGTTGTGAGCAGTGATCTGCTCAACAATATTAATCCTGCAGATGTAGAAAATGTACAGGTTCTGAATGGAGCTTCAGGTGCTGCTGCGTATGGAGCTGAAGGATCCAATGGGGTGTTAATCATTACCACGAAAAAAGGACAGGCGGGACGTACCGCGATCAACTTGAGTAATACCTTTACATTGGAAGAAATCAGTTTCTTTCCGAAGTTACAGGATAAGTTTGGTGCAGGGTCCACTTCGGGTACACAGATCTACAACCCCGAAGAAAACCAACAGTATGGTCCTGCTTTCGACGGGTCTACCGTTGCGATCGGTAATCCGCTGGAAAATGGAGAACAGCAATATGGTACTTATTCAGCACGTAATGATCGTTTTGATTTTTGGAATGTCGGCCGCAATAACCAAACTGATCTTTCGATCTCCTCCGGAAATGATAAATCTTCGCAATACATCGCCGGTCAATATCTTACCGGTCGAGGAACAACCCCCGGTGATAAATACAACCGGATCTCTTTTCGTTTAAACGGTACAAGAGCTTTTTATCCCAATCTGACCCTGGATTATTCAGCGAGTTATGTCGAGAACTTTTATGATATTACCTCAGCAACAAGCTCCATTTATACGCAGTTAACACAGACTCCAGCCAATATTCCATTATTGAGCTACAAAGACTATGTCAATAATCCCTTTGCGACACCTGATGGCTGGTACAATCCTTGGTACTTAAATCCTTATTGGACAGCGGATAATTATCGGTCGAAAACAAAAAATAGCTATCTGACAGCCAAAATCGAATTAAAGTATCGTCCGACAACTTGGTTGGAGTTTACCTATAGACCCTCAATTTCCAACCGATGGTATGATTCAAAATCTGTTTCACCCAAACAGACTTATTCGAGCTATTCTGTCAATACCATTGGACGTACCAATTTAGCGGGTGGTGTTTCGGACACCGAATATAACAGTGCCCGTATCAATCATGATCTTCAGATAGGGATAAAAAAAGATGTCAATGACTTCTCTTTCAACTTTAATCTGACCGGTACCGCTATTAGCCGACGATATAAATCGGTAGCTGTTTCGGCATCGGGTCTTGAAATCCCAGGGCTTTACAATGTGTCCAACCGAATAGGGGAAGCTGGCGCCAGCGAATCGAATAAACTGGCACGTACATTTGCGGTATGGGGTGACCTCTTGGTCGGATACAAAGATTACCTTTTCTTACATGCTACAGGCCGAAACGATTGGACATCTGTCCTCAGCAAAGCAAATAGATCTTATTTCTACCCTTCTGTAGACTTGTCTTTCATTCCAACGGATGCCTTTAAGCAACTAAAAGACAATTCGATTGTCAATTACTGGAAGTTGAGAGGTAGTCTGTCGCGCACTGGCTATGTCAACGTGGATCCTTACTCGCTGGTACCTACCTTCTCCTCAGTTACAGGATATAGTAGCGGAACTTTCTTTTCTCAGGGAAACCGCATTATTTCATCTAATTTAAAACCAGAGATTACTACAGGGTTTGAGTTTGGTACCGATTTTAGATTGTGGGATAACCGCATTGATGCAAATATCACCTACTATCATACAGGAACAACAGGACAGGCGATTCCTGCCGGGATAGCGATTTCCTCCGGCTATTCTCAATTTTATGTCAATACAGGTAAAGTAACGAACGAGGGGATCGAAACCGCTTTGCATATTACGCCTATTCGTAGCAGGGATTTCCAGCTAACAGTTGGCGGAAACTATACGCACAATAAAAACATCTTACAGGATCTTTACCCCGGATTGGATCGTATTTCTATTAATGGAAGTAGTGTGATCTATGGACAGAAGGGCCTGGAGGTGAATCAGATCATCGTTTCCGATTATGCCCGTGATGAGCAGGGGCGTGTCATCGTCGACGCAAATACAGGTTACCCTTCAGTGGCTTCGGAAAGTAAGATACTTGGCAATACCGCACCACGTCACCGCCTGGGCCTTGACCTTTCTTTACGCTGGAAGGATTTCTCTTTCAGTACTCTTTTTGAATATCGTGGTGGGTACAAATTTGCCGCTATAGACCTCGGTAGCACGCTTGATTTTGGCGGTTCATCGGCTCGAAGTGCCTACTATAATCGGGAGGCGTTTGTCTTTCCAAACTCCTCTTATTTAGATGCTACCAGTGGTCAATATGTAACCAATGATCATATTACAGTTTCAGACGGCGGAGCTGGATTTTGGACTTCGGGCACATACAATAGGGGCGTGTACAGCAATTATGTGATTTCTGGTAATTACTGGAAATGGCGCGAGGCCTCGCTTTCCTACCGCTTACCACAGCGTGTCCTTTCTCGCCTAAAAGGTGTGAAAGCTGCTTCGGTCAGCGTCCAAGGACGTAATCTTTTGCTATTTACCCCTAAATCCAACGAGTATACCGATCCCGATTACAGTGCCAATGATAACAATGCCATAGGGGTCTCGACGACAGGGCAGACTCCACCTACACGCTATTTTGGAGCTACACTGTCCCTTACTTTTTAACTAGTGAACTATCATACACTTATTCTCAATGAAAAAAATACATTTGAAAAATATATTGTCCCTTGGGATCATCATTGCACTATCTTCTTGTTCTCAATTGGATATCAATGAAAATCCCAATGCGGCAACCGAAGCGACCATAACACCCGACCTGGTGTTGACGCAGGCGATCGCGGCCACGGCTTCCAATATCGTTAGCTATCATTCTTATGGCGCATTTTTGGTTGGATATCAGCTTCCAGGTGGTGGAATTGGTGGTTATGGAGATACATATACCTATAACATTACATCCAATACCAATGTTGGATTGTGGAACAATGTGTTCAACAATCTTCGCGATTATCAGTTTATTATCAATTATGCACAAAAAAGTCCCGAGTATAAATTCTTTGGCGATATAGCGCGCATCTTTAAAGTATTCAATTATCAGTTGCTTGTCGATGCCTACGGTGATGTTCCTTACACGGAAGCGCTCCAGGGGGATAACAACTTGGCCCCTAAGTTTGACGATGATGCAGTCGTTTACCAAGCTTTGGTTACCGAGCTCGATGCAATTATCGCGGATATTAAGCAGTATAAAGGTGATCTAAATTACCGGAGTTTATCGAAAAAGACCGATCCGGTGTTTGCTGGTAATCTCGATAACTGGATTAAGTTTGCTAACAACCTTAAATTGCGTCTTTTGGTGCGGGCAAGAGGCACTTCTATAGACAACTTTGTCCAATCGGCTTTTAGTAAATTCTCGACGGATGGATTTCTGATCGATGATGTACTCGTAGATCCCGGATATCAGGCCACGGCAACACAGAACCCCCTATTTGCAACTTTTCATAGCTCAACTGCAGGTTCAATTTCGACGGCAGCCAATTATTATGTGCCTTCTAAATATCTGTTTACGTTCTATGACGGTCGTAAAATAACCGATGAAAAACGGGGCAAACTTACGTTCCGAAATTTCCCCAATACATCTATCGGTCAACTCGGTGATGAAGTTAATAACCCCAATTCTGATGACTATGTCTGGTATGTTGGAACAGGTAGTGCAGATGCCCTAGGTGTATTGAAAGGACGTACCGCAGGTTTACCTATATTTCTTGCTTCGGAAACATATTTCTTATTGGCCGAGGCAGCTCTATATGGGCACGAGCTTAGTGGCTCGGCATCAACCAATTTCGAAAAAGGCATTTTAGCTTCATTTACTTATCTGGAGAAGAATGCGACCAACGCGTTAGCAACAGGACAGGTACCTACTAACGATGCTGCGAATTATAAAACAGAAAATAGTACAAATTATCTTGTCGATTACGCATTGGCTACCACAACCGCACAACGGTTGGAGGCTATCATCACGCAGAAATATATTGCCTTGAATTTTTTCCATGGTCATGAGGCCTGGAACGAATTTCGCCGTACAGGATTTCCAAAAATTGTCAATGGTTCGCAAGTTGCCACGGAAACATTTGCATCGGTCCAATCGGGTTCACCCCGCGCGGATAAACTTCCAATACGCAATCTTTATCCACAGACTGAAATAAATTTAAATGCGAACGTTCCCAAATTGACGAATGGATTTTCGGATCCAATCTTTTGGGATATCAATTGATCAACATCATCAACTAAAGCTTGAAAATCAATGAAAATAAATAAAAAATCACTATTAGGCGTGGCAGCTGTCGCCTTGAGTATGACGCTCTGGGGCTGCGTGAAAGAAAAAGGTGTCTTTGAAGATGGAGGAAGCTCAGGTATCGTGCAGCTTGTACTTCCTGCACGGACAAGCAGTACGGCAATTGCCCGTGCTGTGACGACTGTTTTTGAAGCCCTGGACGTTGTGACGCTGCCTGTAAAAGTTCAGTTGACAGGTGCACAGGGTGCCACAGAAGAGCTGAAGCTAACCTTGAAAATAAACGATGGCTCTGTTGAAAAATACAACCTGGCCTGGCAATCTAAATATGAAACATTGCCTACTCGTTTATATGCTGTGGACACTTATGATGTTATCATCCCCAAAGGGGCAAAAGAAGCTATCTTGAATATTAAAATTTATCCTCCACGTTTTACTGCCATCGATTTTACCAAATCCTATGCGCTTGGCGTTCAGATCCAGTCTGCGACAGGAGGAAAGATCAGCGGAAATTATGCCGAAGGGGTTTATGCGGTGTCGATAAAAAATAAATACGATGGTATTTATGAGGTCACAGGAACCTATCAGGACTATGTTAATGCTGCATTCACGGGGATCTATCCACAGACCGCAAATCTGGTTACGCTCACAGGTAATACCAGTGAAATTAATTATACAACCTTCAATAACGGTAGTTCTCCGCATTCCTATTACTTTAATGCAGGGGGATCAAATTCATATTTCGGCAATTGGAGCCCGATATTCACGTTTGACAATGCAACGAATAAGGTCACAGCGGTGACAAACTATTATGGACAGGGTACCAATAGTAGTGGACGGTATGGCGAGATCGACAATACGGCAAATAACTATTATGATCCAGCAACTAAGACCATACATGTGACGTATTATCTTGTCCAGCCTTCCGGGCGGCGGGGGAAATTTACGGAGATTTATACGTTCAAAAAAACGCGTTAGTTGATACAAAGTTACCACAGCACTTTTTCAATATATTTATAGCTATTTTGCAGGGCGGCTGAGTACACAGTCGCCTTTTTAGTATTACTTTTTTGTTAAGCTTTCGCAGCTTGCTAACCCGGTTTAGTTAAAAACTGTTAATGTTTTATTGACCCTGCCTTCATATAGCATTTGTAATCTTGTACCCATAAATCAAATGCGCTACTTATGAAATTTAAAGCCAACAATGTCTTTTGGTTGTTATGTGCCATTGCAGCGAGCTCACCCGCTGTTCAAGCCAAATCGCTCACACTAACCACGTCACAATTTACGTATGCACAGGGGATCGTTAAAGGCCGTGTGGTCGACGCCCAAGGAAATGCTGTCGCAGGAGCAACCGTTCAAAATTTGAAAAGTAAAAAATCTGTTCAGTCTGACGAAAAAGGAAATTTTCAGATCGAAGCCGAAATGGGTGATAACCTGAGTATTTCTTTTATTGGGTATAGCAGACTTGTGCAAGCTGTTACCCAATCCAATGGGCAGATATTTTCCCTACAGACCGATGAAAACACACTGGAAGAGGTGACCATCTCTATCGGATATCAGCGGATCAGAAAGTCGGACGTCACTGGCGCGATCGCTAGCGTTAAGGCCGAGGAACTTAATTTGAGCGCACCAAAATTATCCCAGGCATTGGTTGGTAAAGTAGCGGGCGTACAGGTGATGCAGACAAGTGGTGCTCCATACGATGGAACAAAAATGCGTGTTCGCGGAATGGGATCGATCAATGCAGGTTCGGATCCATTGTACGTTATTGATGGTTATCCAGCAGGGAACAATCTCAATATCAACCCCAATGATATTGAGTCTATCGATGTTTTAAAGGATGCCGCTTCTGCAGCGATCTATGGGTCCCGTGGCGCTGGTGGTGTTGTATTGATTACAACCAAGCGTGGCAAAGAAGGTAAAAGTAATGTGGACTACGAAGTATTGGGGGGCTTTGGTCAGCTTTCCAAGAAAATCGATGTTTTAAATTCGGAACAGTTTATTGATCTCTTGATTGATGGTCGTAACAATTCCTATAAAGACCTTCTGGCTACGAAAGGGATTGCTTGGAGCGATAGTAGACGCTTTGATGATAATAAAACGCGTATCGCCAATGTCGGAAATGCCGGTTCAGTAAGTATTCCTGAAGACTACTATGACTTTGCGTCCGGTACAGCAAAAAAAGCGAAATATGATACGGATTGGCAGGATGCCTTATACCGTAATGCTCCTTTCCAACGTCATAATCTCTCTACGTATGGTGGTAACGAAAAAAACCGCTATTTCCTAAGTGGATCTTATCAGAATCAACAAGGGATTATGCTTGGGACGGATCAAAAAGTATTTAATTTTCGTGCCAATATCGATAGCAAAGTAAGCAAGAGGTTGACCGTCGGCGCAAATGTTTCGTTTACATATAACGACAATAACGAGGTGACGACAGGCCGTTACGACAGAAGTCCGTCTATGGCGGCTTTAATCTATCTGCCGACACTGCCGGTTTATAATGAAGATGGAACCTATGCCAAATACTTGATGGCCGATCTTTCGGCGAATAATTACGGTATCCAGAACCCTGAAAACCCATTGGCTTATGTTACTGAAATTAAAAACAACCGTCGTGGAAAGAGAGGAGTATACAACGCCTTTGCTGATTTTTCCATTATGGATGGCCTAAATCTAAAAATAAACGGTGGACTGTCTACTTATGACGAGAAGTATGATTATTTCCGTCCGACAAGTATATCCGATGGAAACAACAAACCGTTTTCACCGCAAGCAATTTCTGCAGCCTATGCAGATGCCAAGACAAAAAATGAATTGGACAAATTGCTGGAAACAACGTTAAACTATAACAAGACCTTTGGTGGTAAACATCAGGTATCTGCTTTATTGGGCTATTCAGCTCAACGAACAGATTACGATTATCAAGGTGTGAGAGCCAACGGTTTTAATAATAATGCGATAGGGGAAATTACAGATAAAGGAGCCGATCCTTCTAATTTCCAATTGCTAAAAGACGATACGTTCAAACGTACGACAACGCTCCAGTCTTATTTCAGCCGCGTAAATTACAGTTTCGATTCGAAATATTTCCTTTCGGCATCCATTCGTACAGACGGTTCGTCGCGCTTTGGACCGAACAGTAAATGGGGAACTTTCCCATCGGTTTCAGCCGGGTGGACCCTCTCCAAGGAAGAGTTTTATACGGATTGGTTAGGGCAACAATCGACAGTCAAACTAAGAGCGAGCTGGGGTCGTAGTGGAAATAATAATATTGGTGATTACAATGCGATATCCGTGATCAACTCACCAGCGGGTGTGATCCTTGGGGATAAAGTAGAGACCTCTTATACGGCAGGCAATCTACTCGATCCAAAATTGAGCTGGGAAACAACTTCGCAATACAACGCCGGTCTTGATCTCGGTTTGTTGAAAGGCCGCCTCAACATTATGACCAACTTCTACCTGAGCCGCTCCTTCAATTTATTATTCAACCAGCCACTCTCCGCTGTATCTGGATCAACAACGATATTGACCAATCTGCCAAATTCGAAGGTGCAGAATAAAGGTTTTGATCTACAGATTGATGCAACACTGATTCGCAAAAATGAATTTGAATTAGGATTCAGTGGAAATATCAATGTCAACAGAAATAAAGTGCTCGATCTTGGTGGGGCTTCTACCATCTTGACGAATGGTGCTGAACGCTCCTACTTAACGCATATTACACAAGAAGGAAGTCCAATTGGTATGTTCTATGGCTTTAAAGTTCTGGGGGTTGCAACAGAGGAGAACTATAAAACTGTCGCACCTTCAGCGGCTTCAACAACTCCGCTACAACCTGGAGATCTTTATTTCGAAGATGTAGATGGCAATGGTATCGTCAATGACGCCGATAAACGTGTGATCGGCAATCCGCATCCTAATTTTACCTATGGCTTTGCCGTCAACGCACGCTATAAGGCATTTGATCTACGGGCATCATTTAATGGCTCCCAAGGGAATAAAGTGCTGGATGGCTATGATTATTACCTCTACAATATGGAAGGTTCAGGTAACCAATATGCGGATGTCGCACAACGCTACCGTTCGGCTCAAAATCCGGGAAATGGTAAAGTCTACCGTGCATCGCGTGGCGGTACGCAAAGTAACAGTACACGTCTTTCCGATTTTTATCTGCAGGACGGTTCATTCTTGCGTATGACAAATATTGCCTTGGGTTACAATCTTCCCAAAAGCCTAGCAGAAAAGCTAACACTTTCTGGGGTAAGGGTCTACGCGACCGTGGACAATCCATTTACGATTTCTAAATACAAAGGCTACAATCCGGAACCGGATTATAATCAACGTGGCAACCTGACTCCAGGAGTGGATTATGGGCTTTATCCATTGGTGAGATCATATAACCTTGGTGTGAAAGTAACGTTCTAATAGCAGGATCGAGGAGCTATTGTGCGTAGGAATATCAAGGAAAACCTCGTGTTAATAGCTCCAGTATTGTAAAAATAGTCCTACAGACTGCTCTTTGCAGTTCCGTGGGCTGACGAAAAATAAAAAAATAACAGGATGAAAAAAAGATATATATTACCCTTTGTTTTGTTGGCAATGTCTTCATGTACCAAAGATTTTTTAAATCAGAAAAATCCCAACGCCGTTACGATCGATGATTACTTCAAGTCAGAAAATGATGTGCTCTTGGCGGTTAACGGTCTTTACCAGTCCCTTCGTTCAGGAAGTACGATCGGTGAATCCAGTACATTGTATAATGAGGAACGTTCGGATAATAGTGGACGTAATGATAACCAATCCAACGCCGGGGAGCCATTCCAATTCAATGACTTTTCGTTGCTGCCAAGTAATACCTATCTAAAGACTCATTGGTCGGCTATGTATGCGGCAATCAGCCGCTGTAATGTGGTTCTGTCACATGTCGACGATGTGACCTTTACAAGTGCAGAATTAAAAGGACGTTATATTGCGGAAGCGAAATTCGTTCGTGCATTATTATATTTCCATATGGTGCGTAAATTCGGAGATATTCCATTATCTACGGTACAGGTGACCAGTAAAGAGCAAGCAAATGAATTGGCTTTTCGGCAAAAAGAGTCGGTTGTGTACGAACAGATCATTAAGGATTTGACGGAGGCATTGTCAAGCAATCTTCCCAATACACAGAAAGATTACGTCATCGGCAGAGCATCTAAATCGGCCATTAATGCAATTTTGGGACAAGTATACTTAACATTGGGAGCAACGCAGACGTCGGGAAGTGCAGAAAATTTTGCGAAGGCAGAACAGTACCTCAATGCGGCCTACCAAATGCGAACTTTTGGCAAACTGAACGAAATCCCCTATGCGGATGTTTTCGATGTGACTAAGAAGAATAGCTGTAAAGAACTTGTTTTTCAGATTCAGTACAAACAAGGTGACCAAAACTATAGCTCGAGTATTGCCCGTAATTACCAGGCGAGAGGGGAGACCATCAATTCACGCTATAACTCTACAGGTGCTGGCGAAGTTGCGAAACTAGATTTGATTAAAGATTACGAGCAAGACGATATCCGAAAGGGCTTCTCGGTAAAGTTTGCGGCGAATACACAGGTTAACGATTGGTTTGTAACCAAATTTAGAGATAATAGTGACGCTGCCGGTACCAATGGTTGGGGCGGAAACGACTGGATCTTGATCCGCTACGCCGATGTGATGCTGTTATTGGCAGAAGCAAAATATCACTTGGGCAAAGATGCGGAAGCTATCGCGCTTTTGGATCAGGTACGTGAACGTGCAGGATTGCCTTCGTATGCTACTTCCATGTTGAATACGGCTTATCGTAGTAAATATCCAACCTTAAAGGAGGCCATATTGCATGAACGCCGTGTAGAACTGGCATTTGAAAACCAACGTTGGTTTGATTTGATCCGTAATTATAATGCACAAGAACTGGTAACTTATTTCAAAACGAAGAGCCAGGCTGATTATGGAAATGCTAAAATCTCCAATATCTCGACAAAAGATAGATACTATCCAATTCCTTTTGATGAATATAAGCTAGATCCAGCACGTATGTATCAAAACCCCGGTTATTAATCTGCAATTGAATAGCTATGATAAAAAATATCAGAAAGATCTTGTTACTTACCTTGGGAATATGCTGCCTGCATATTTCCAAAGGTCAAGTAAACAATATGCCTGTTGGTCCACAGGATTGGCTGATCAAGAAGAATTATTATGCATCCTATTTGCTCTTAAAAGATCCTGTCCTTATACAGGAGCTCGTGGGCTCCAAGCCGATAGCACAGGTGTTGGAAAAACGGTTTGAACGTTTTAACAACAGCGCCAGTTGTCCTGATCTCATGTGCTATTTGAATGCCTTCAAATGGCAGGATAACGAAATTGACCTGTTGGCAGACCAATTGGCGGAGCAAATTGGTCATAACAAGAAATTGGACCAGCTTGTTCAGGCTAGTCTTATTCCATCAATGACCTATGGTGTGTTGCATCATGAAACGGCAAAGGCCTATTTTACGAAAGCCTTGAAACAGGATTTAAAGGCAATGAATTATGTGGTGGACGTCTATGGAGGAGGTAAAAGTCCCAATTACCCCAAAATAGATTCGATCTCTTTCGATGTAAAACGTGCGGCCTACCTTCATCTTTTGGACGATGTTCGCCAAGACATCCGCAAGGATATTCCAACACATAAAACGGCATTTTTTTTGACCATGATGACTGCTGTACGCTTGTTGGAAATTAATGAGCGATGGGACGCGGCACAACTAGAACCGCTGATTGAACTCGAAAACAAGAAAGCTTACGAAGCGGTCAAAAATACCGATTTCGCAAGCTATCCCTATAGTCTGTTGTTGACCTTAGGTGCAGGCCCCGAGGTGTATGGACAGCCTATTAGTCCAGGTGGAATGTTACGTGCGCGGATGGCAGCCCGAAGCTACTTTGAAAAATTAGCTCCTTTTATTGTGTTGTCTGGCGGTAAAGTACATCCCTATAAGACTCGCTTTATTGAGGCAATAGAAATGAAAAAGTATCTGATCGAGGTTATGGGAGTACCTGAAACGGCAATATTGATTGATCCGCATGCGAGACATACGACCACAAATTTGCGTAATACAGCACGTATCCTGTTAAATTATGGTTTTCCGAAAGAGAAATACGCCATCGTTAACAGTAGTAAAGTGCATATTGATGCGGTAGAAAAGATGGGCGATCGTTGTATGCGTGAATTGGGGTATATTCCTTATACATTAGGTAAACGAATTTCAGATGTGATCATCGAGTTCAAGGCAAAAGAAGAGGCCTATACGATCGATCCTGATGAACCCTTAGACCCTTAGCCAACTAACTAGGCCGATTGCTAATCTATTAACTGAGCAGATCGGCTTTGTCTATGGCTTATGGGAAGCCATAAAAAAGGTCCGCAGCATTGCAAGCTACGGACCTTTTTTATTTTAAAACAATGGATTTTCCTTCTTTAGCCGAGCGTTTTGCCGCTTCCAGGATTTCGACCACAGTGACATTATTATTGATCGATCCGAGATCATTTTCGGATGGCATGGCATCTTTCAGAACCTGTTCCAGATAGGCAATATGGTTCTCAAAATAGGGGATCGTAGTCGGTATATGTGTAGGTGGATCATTCTGCTGTTTGTATTTTAGAAGCTCTTTATCGTTTTTAGCGTAGAGCTGAGCTTTTGTGCCAAAAACCTGCAGATCTTTAACACTATATGGCCAAGCCCAAGAAGCTTGAATAATGCCCGTGCTGCCGTCACGGTAGCTTAGTATGATTGTAGCGTTGTCATCGACTTTTGGATAAACCTCAGGCTTGAGCTGTTGTGTAAAGGCTGTCACTGAAATTGGCCTTTCTCCATTTTTGAGCCAAGTCATCAGATTGGCGCCATAACAGCCAAAATCCATCACTGCACCGCCACCATTTTTTTTCGGATCAGTAAGCCAGTCGAGGAAGTAATTGCTACAGCCAATTTCTTTAGGTCCTTCGTGCCCGTCTTTTACAAGTATACGTGTGATTTTTCCAATTTCACCCTTGTCGACCAGCTGCTTCAACTGTTGATTACTTTTATACCAGGTCGTTTCGTAATTTACCAAAAAGGGTGTTTCGAACTGTTTGGATAAAAATGCAATACGTTTTGCGTCAGAAAGAGTCGTCGCAAGAGGCTTTTCTACCATCACTGGGATCTTAAGCGGGAGACAGGTCTCTGCGACGTCGATATGCTCATTGGTTGGATTGTAGGCGAGTACCGCATCCGGTTTGACCTGTTTCAATAAGCTGGGTAAGTCATGGTAGAAGATTTCGTCAGGTAAATTATACTGCGTTCGTATTTTGTTTGATAAGGTTTGATTCGGTTCGGCAATACCGATAATATCGACTTTTTTATCCTTATATAAATTTAAAAGCAAGAATACGTGGTCATGGTTGAGCCCTGCAACAGCAACCTTAAGCCGTTCACTGGCCTGTGCAACTTGTTGGAAGAATAGGAGCAGGTAAACTAGGCGGATAAGATGCTTCATATGTTAAGTTTAGTTAGTATAAATATACCGATTTGTGCTGAGGATACCCGTTGTAAATCCAGGTAACTTTGCGGTGCGATTGGATGATGTCGGCCACAATGTCAAAATAGGTTTCTCCACGACCAGCTTTTAGCTCATCTAGTTTCTTTTGAAAATGCGTTTGATTGAATGGTGATTCTGCTCCTAGTTTACCTTGATAATAGGCCAAAGTTGTTTCAACGCCCAATGACGTCCTGCTGTGTGCAATATCCTTCCAAACAATACAATGTGAATTGGCGTCTTTGAAGGTCCCAAATCCACCGTAAAGCAGGTCGTCAAAGCCGTCTAGGCTTCCTATCTTCCAGCTTTCGCTGGACATGTAGACGGCATTGATTTCTTCGTAAAAACTTGCAATATCGTTGATGCTATAGCCATCAATCACAGCCACGCCGAGATCGGGATTGCTCCCCACAAGTTGCTTAAAATCTGTCCAGAGGTCCTCCCCAAGAAATACTGTTCCAGCTGCTTTGTTTTGCCATTTGTTCAACAATTGAACGAGTTCGGTTCTAATGGTACTGGGCTGATAGGTCAATGAACACAAAAATGAGCTTAATGCAGTGCCATCCGAATCACTGACCAAAAAATGAGCAAGTGTACCGACCAATTTTTTTTCATCTGTTTTCATCTCTGACCTTTATTTTTAATTGTCTAAAAATAGCCTAACGAAATCGTTTGCGGTTTTTTAACAAAAAATCCTATACATTTAACGATACATTTAAGGATAAATCTAATGTTATGATCTACCGATTTACTTGCTATAGTATATTAACTCTTGTGAATATACTCTTTAGGTTTGGGATTTCTGTATTCGGACAGCAACATCCTAACGTTATTGTCATCCTGAGCGACGATGGAGGTTATGATGATTTTGGTTGTTACGGCGGTCGGGAGGTCTATACCCCAAATATTGATGCACTTGCGAAAAATGGCGTGCGTTTTCAGTCGGCCTATGCCTCAGCTTCAGTATGCGCTCCTTCTCGGGCGGGCTTACTTTCTGGCCGCTACCAGCAGCGCTTTGGTTTTGAACATAATATTTCGAAACGCCCGACTGCGGGTGTCGCACCGGAAGATATCGGAATGGATACGCAGGTAGCCACCATTGCTGACTTCATGAAGTATAACGGCTATAGAACTGTAGCGATTGGCAAATGGCATCAGGGGGATGGTCCACAATTTAATCCATTGAAACGTGGGTTTGACCATTTCTATGGTTTTATTGGCGGTGACCGGCCTTACTTCCCAATCCATGGAGCCGTGAAGCCAACGCAGCTGCTTTATGACGATCGACATGTAGTTCCCGAAGACTCTATTCATTATTTGACTGAAACATTGACCAATAAAGCAATTGCGTATATTCAACAGTATCGAAGCCAGCCTTTTTTTATGTATTTAGCTTTCAATGCTGTGCATACACCCGTCGAAGCGCCCCTGAAGACCATTGATAAGTATAAAGATGTAGCGGATCCTTTGCGACGTGCTTACTTGGCTATGTTGGACAATATGGATGAAAATATTGGACGTCTGATCGAACATCTAAAGCAAGAAGGACTTTATGAAAACACCTTAATTATTTTTATGAATGATAATGGTGCGGCAACAAATAATGGCGCAGACAATGGGCAATTGCGTGGTTTAAAAGGATCGAAATGGGAAGGTGGAATTCGGGTTCCCCTTATCATGCAATGGCCGGCCAAGCTACCGAAAGGGATAACATCAGATGCCATGGTATCGGGAATGGACATCTTACCCACCAGCATCGACGCAATAAAAGGGAAGAAAATCCAGGGCCAGCAAATCGATGGCATCAGTTTACTCTCTTCCTATAAGGATGTGAAAAATGGACACGACTATTTATTCTGGCGTCGAGGGATTGCACGTGCTGTGCGACACAAAGAGTGGAAACTGATTGTGGTTAAAGATGATCCGATATTATTGTTCAATCTTAAGGATGACCTTCGGGAACAGCACAATCTGGCCGCTAAATACCCTGAGCGTGTAAAGGAGATGCTGCATAAACTGACGGAATGGGAAAAGGGACTGGAGAATCCCAAATGGCTGAGCTCCGTATTGGATAATGATCAAAATCAACTGATGAAACACCGGATGGATGTCGTCGGACGAGCCGCAGAACGACAATATCCTTAAGTAATGAATACTAAAAACAGATGAAAGGACTAATCCTATTTTTATTGTCCTTTGCCTTGGTTATGGCAAAGGCGCAGAACAGCGATACGTTTGTGCGTATTAAAAAGCATGTATACGATGATGAGTTAAGTGGCCCATTGCCAAATGCAGATAAAACGTTAAGCCTAAGTAATCAACTGCGTGCTGACGGTACTTGGGCAGATATCGATTACAGCAGTAAGTCAATATCGCTTTGGCCTCCGGGAGAACACTTGGATCGGTTAAGGACACTTATTGTTGCCTATGTGTCTCCACAAAGTGCATCTTATCAGCAAAAATCACTTTATGATAAAATCCTGCTTGCCGCACAATATTGGGCAAATAATCGTTTTGAGTCTTCAAATTGGTGGCATAACGAGATCGCTTCGCCAAAAGCCATCGGTGTCTGTCTTATCCTGATGAAATTTGGAAAGGAAAAAATTCCTACTACACTAGAGACTCCACTTGTTGAGCTGATGAAGCGTGGTGATCCTTACACAAAAACAGGGGCGAATAAAAGTGATATTGCCATGCACTATTTTTATCGTGCATTGATCTTGGAAGATGAAAATCTTTTAGCTGCTGCTATGGAGCAGCTGCTTTTTCCGATACAGCTCGTGAATGGCAAGGAAGGCCTGCAATACGATTTCTCTTACTTACAACATGGCCCTCAATTATACATTGCAGGCTATGGGGAGGAATTTCTGAAGGGGATCTCAAAAGTTTTGGCCTATGTGCGCGAGACACCTTATGCTGTAGACATGAAGAAACTCGGCCTTTTTGAACATTTTCTTACAGAAACCTACCTGCCAATTATTCGTTCGCGCTATATCGATTTTAATGTACATGGTCGCGGGATCTCACGCCCCAATATCTTGGAAAAAACACAGGAAACCGCCATATTACAACAAATGAAGTTGATTAATCCCGCCAAAAATACCATTTGGAATAAAGCGTTAGCAAAACTAGATAGCGTCCAGCCTTTTGACGCTGAGCATATTGAGGCTCACCGCCATTACTGGAAAGGAGACTACACGACTCATCTGCGGAAGCAATTCCATTTTAATGTTCGATTGGCCAGTAGCCGTACCAATAAATCGGAGTCTGGAAATGGAGAAAACGTTCTTGGTCGCAATATGTCAGATGGTGTGACCAATATTCAGGTATTTGGACCCGAATATTATAATATTATGCCCGTATGGGAATGGGATAAAATTCCTGGAACGACAACACGCGATTATCCAGGCGACCTGGAATTGAAAGAACAATGGGGAGCACTTGCTGCAAATAACTTTGCGGGCGGCGTAAGCAACGATAAGACAGGGGCTTCAGCTATGTCGGTCCAGTACGACGGGGTCAGGGCTCAAAAAGCCTGGTTCTTTTTCGATCGGGAAATTGTTTGTTTGGGTGCTGGGATTCATTGTGCTGCGCCAGAAGCTGTGGTAACAACCTTAAACCAAACCTGGCTGAATGGACCCGTTGTCTGGAATGGAAAGGAAATGTCTGCACTCGATTCAGTACAGAGACCTGTCAAAGCAGGCGATTTTATAACCCATAACAATGTTCTGTATTATTTTCCAGCAGCTATGAATGTTGGATTGACAACCAAAGATCAGGTTGGTTCCTGGTACCGGATCAACCGTTCCCGTTCCAAAGATGTTGTACATGGAAAGGTCTTCAAGCTTTGGTTTGATCATGCTGTTGCTCCAAACAATGCGAGCTATGCTTATATTGTTGTGCCTGGTACCAAAACTGTTGATACAAAAGTAATGCAGCAGCTAAAAATTTGGCAGAATACATCGGATATACAGGCCGTGGAGCATAAAGGGAGCCGGATTCTACAAATTGTTTGTTATCAAGCAGGAACGTACCAAGTTGGCGATTGGTCTATAAAGCTCGATCAACCTGCTATCATGCAATTGAACCTACGAGAAGCAACTAGCATGCAGCTTGATGTGGCAGATCCACTCCAAAGAGCCAAAACAGTGAAGGTTCTGCTCGTCAATAAACAGCTTCGTGTAAATCAATCGTTGGAGGTTTCGCTTCCACAGGGCGAATACGCCGGGAGTACTGTAAGTCACCAAATCGCGATCGGGAAGAAATAATCCAGATTCAATTGGAAAGCTTATAAAAATACAATGGGGAGATATTTAATATCTCCCCTTTGTATTTTTATTTTTTGAGCTGCTCCAACCGTGTCAAACCTTCCAGATAATAATAATCTGCATAGGTCAGCGGAACATCGATTTCCGAATGATGGGGTAAGCTACCGACACTATGCTGCAGTAAGAAACCGCCATTGCTTGCATATTTGGCAAAATAGGTACTTCCAGATAGTGTTAGCAGGCTTTCCTGAGCAAATGTCAAATAGGATTTGCTTTCGGTGCCAGTGGTCAATGTTGAGAGTTCAATCAGTGCAGACGCAACAATAGCTGCAGCTGAGGCATCGCGCGGCACAAAATTTAATTTCAAGGAAGAAAAATCAGCATCCGATTTATAACCCGGCTTTCCGGCATTAAAATCCCAATACGGAATTTTATCTTTTGGAAGATTCGGATGGGTCATGTAAAACTTCGCCGCCGCTTTTGCCGTTTTAAGAAATTCTGGTTTTTTGGTCTCCCGGTACATCATGGTAAATCCATAAATAGCCCAGGCTTGACCGCGTGCCCAGGTTGAATTGTCGGCATAGCCTTGGTTCGTTTGTTGGTGGATAGCATGGCCATTACCATCGTAATCGACAACATGGTAAGTACTGTAGTCTTTACGAAAATGGTTTTTCATGGTTTGGGTGGCATGACTGATAGCCACATCCTTATATTTGGTATCTCCAGTCAAGTCGGACACATAACACAGCATTTCCAGGTTCATCATGTTGTCGATAATGACTGGATATTTCCATAGGGTCTTGCCGTCCCAGGACTTCTTCTCGTTCCATGATTTGATGACGCCCACCTGCGGATTATAACGTTTAAGCGCAGTATTGGCCGAGTGGATGAGGATATCCTTGTAAGCGGCAACCTTTTTGGGATCTTTGAGGTATTTAATGGCATTGCCATAGGAACAATACATCACAAAACCAATATCATGATGTTGATCAAGGTCTTTGGCTTTTTCAAGCGCCTCTGTCCATTTGATCGCCGCAGCTTCGGTCTCCTTATTATGGGTATGGTTGTAGATATACCATAGTGAGCCTGGAAAGAAACCACCGGTCCAATCCCATTCGTCTGTCCCTACCAGTTTTCCTGCAGGACTCAATGTGCGTGGAAATTTGCGCTGCTTTTCTGCTGCTTGTTCTAAAAATTGATATTGTTTTTCTGCAGCTTTAAAACTTGTGTCAATAAAGCTTGGTTTTTGATCTGTAAAACTCAGTGCAATCAGACTGGATGTGATCACAAAAAGTGCTTTTAGACCAGGTTTTCTTTTTTTCATAACGGCTTATATTCTTAGTAAGTTACATAATAATCTCGATTCTTTTTATTTTATAGCCTCTTGGCGAATCGTAAAGGTATATTTTCCAGCGGATTTGATGCTTTTAGCGGTGAGTTTAATACGATAGAGTTCCTTACCCCATACCTGACTCAAACGTGGGTCATCCTGAGGAATGACATCGTAGCTCGCTGTGAACTGTCCGGCATCAAAGTGCAAGGTTGCATGCCCATTATTGAGGCGGATTTCCCCTTTGCCAATTTTTGGTTCCTGAGCAACCAGAAAATGGATGATATTGGCCTGCTTAGGACCTGTGATTTTAAACTCATCCTGAATGTCCAGCCCGTTTTGTACGAGGGTATAACTTCTATTCCAGTGTTCAACATTCGCCGACTTCGGATATGCTTTTCCAATATCAAGTTGGAATCTATTTTGTGCAGGCAGAAATGCTACATTTTCAGCTTTATATTCCTTTCCAAAAGATTGGTCTGCTCCATTGATCATCGGAACATTATGGTAAGCACTCTGCATCGTCCAGATACTGTATCTGTCATCGCTAAAGGTCTTTTTGGTATAGGTGCCGACACCGGCGTCAATGAACAGTGGTTGTTGATCCGCGTATAAGATAAAACTCCCGACATCGTTATGGTTGTGACTTTCATTATTGAAACCACCTTTGGCAGCAAAGAAAAACGGACCCTTTTTTAGATATATAAATTGTGTTTCCGGATACCACTTCGCATTATTTTGAGGGAGTGCAGCTGTAACACGCTCTAGTTGTGGATAGCATCTCAGGTCCTCGAAGGCACGAAAAATATCCCTTGAAGGTTTGAAATTTGCAGTTTTGTCGCCGGTATTTTCCATATATCGGGCAAATTGCATCATCTCGCTACTATTGACATCCTGTCCATAACGGTAGATCAATAGTGGGTCGCCGCCACCTTTTGCCGAAGCATCGGCAAAATTAACTACCCATTTATCTCCGCCAATATAGGATTGTGCAATGTACTCACCCATATCGCGAATTATAGGTTTATCAAAAATATTGATCTTGCCCTTGGTGGCCAGCGAAAGTATTTTTAGATAATCGTACAGTTTGCCCGCAGCATGGCCCCAATAGGAGGGACCCTCTTCGCAGGCACCGTCTGTTTTGACATAATTGATAAAGCGATCCACGGAAGACATTGTCTTATAAATTCCCGCCAGTTGTATATCGGGATTGTCCTCAACCAAAAGCAAGGCCGTAAGAACATTAAAGTTACACCATGGATTCCAGTTATTGACCACCTGTGTTTCCTTGAGTTCAAATGCCTGCCACCACATGTCGTTACGATCCAAATAGGGCTGTATAATGCGTTGTTGGATCTGTTGTTTTAGACGGGTACTGATTTCGGGGTTTATTGTATTGAATGTATCGCGGAAGAAATAATGAACCCAGGAGAGGAGCGAGCCTACATCACCGGCCATCAGATCGACTACTTGTGTGCGCTCTTGCGGCAATGATCGCTTACTGGACTGAAAGGCCCCAAGGTGTGCCGACAGAGACCATGTTGCCATTTCCGTCAATTGCCAACTGCCGTTTAGGATTTGGTCAACAAAGCGCCCCTGTCCTTCTGCAAGCTCCGCCAACAGTAGGTTGGTCAGCGCAGTACAATTTTCGTTCATTGGCTTTTCCATTATGCTGCGGTTGCCTGAACGCTCATATTCAAGGTAGTCGGTTGCTTTGACGACCTGCCATTGGTAGCTAAGGGCCTCGTTTCCCTTTTTTATAATACGCTCTTTAAAGGGAGCCATCAGCTTATCCCAGGCTAAACGGTCGGAATAAGCCGGGTAGGGAACCCAAGATTTGCCATTGCCTAGGCTGGCTTTCAGGTTCTCCTGTTTAAAAGCTCCTGTTAGCAGGTTCAAATCTTTCCCTAGCAGTCTTTGGAAAGAAAAACTGCTAAGGAAAAATAGTAGGATTAAGTAAATTCTCATAATTACCAATCTTGATTTTGTGGTAGTAATGCCGGGTTCATTTCAATCTCTTGCCCTGGTATTGGCCAAAGCTTATGACGGCTTTGGTAACCACGCGTAACGAGATTGTCTCCGGTAATACTTTTTTCGATGTAGTCTTTGGAGAGGCTTTCCAAAAGGTTCCAGCGCTTAAGATCAAAATAACGCCATCCTTCACCTGCTAGTTCTACGGCCCGTTCGTGCTGGATACGTTTACTCATATCTGCTTTGCTACCGACAACCAAAAATGAACTGCCACTATTTAATGCTGGCATTTTAGAGCGTGTACGTACTTTGTTAAGCTCAGTAATCGCTTTGTCCAATTGATTGGACTCGTTGTACGCTTCGGAAAGCATCAAAAGTACATCGCCCAAACGTATGATAGGGAAATTGATCGGTGTATGTGCACGATCGGTAATGGCGCCTTTTAGGTTCCCTTCAGGAACAAATTTCCGCCATAGATAGGTGTACCAACCCCGATTGTTGCGGATCTGACCAAAGTTTTCGTTTACACCGGTTGCCAATATCAGCTGCATATCTCTTTCTTTGTTGGCATTCCATCCCAAGTAATGCGAATAAGGTACGATCAAGGTTTGATTCATCCGAGGATCGCGATTGGCATAGATCTGACGCAGTTTTGCTGTATCTGGTACTTTGGTAAGCGTGCCTCCAGATTGCGTAGACTCCATCGCCTGTTTTTTGACCGCATTATCCGTTGTATAGTTGGGGAAATAATCATTCCAGTTGAATGGACTGCCATCGCGGTTTTCGTAGCGATCAGCAAGACGTGTGCTCGGCATACAGTTGTTCCAGTCACTACCAAAGGTTGAACGCGTTCCCATATAGAAGGCCATGGGCATACCATAAGGGAATCCGGTACCACCCATATTCTGAATGGCAAAAATCATCTCCGGCGATTGATCGCCATCCATGGTGAATAAGGCCGAGTAGCTTGTGTTTAAACTATAGCCATACGTGTTGGTCTTGTTGTAAACAATCTCTTCAAAATCCCGGATTGCTCCAGCCCAATCTTTATTGTAAAGGGCTACTTTCCCTCTCAAAGCATACGCAGCTCCTTTGGTGACCCGGCCATAATACTTTGCATCATAGCTTACCGGCAATTTTTCAATTGCATAGTTCAGGTCATTGAGGATAAACTTATTGACATCTTCTACCGAAGAGCGACTATTTTTAAGATCAGCGAAATCTTTGTTCAAGTCGACAGTTTCATCGTATATCGGCAAGGCGCCATATAGATTGGTGAGCTGGAAGTACATGAGCGCACGTAAGAACTTCGCTTCCGCAATAAAGCCCTCCTGTTTGGCCTTGTCTATGGTCATGGGCTGGATATGCGCGATTGCATGATTACAACGTTGGATAAGATCGTAACCCGCTTGCCATCTATCCACAATAATTGACGAACGGTCCGTAAAAGTACCGCTGATTACTTCGCCCAAACCCGGAGGATCATAGCCCAGACCAATATCGGTAAGTCCATCGTAAGAAAATTGCAAGCCAAAGGTGGCTTCTTTTTTTAAGTCGTTATAACAGCCCAGTACGCCAGCTAAGGCCTGGTCTTCATTCTGCCAGAATGTGCTAGCACTTACCTGACTGTAGGGGTTGGTATCAAGCTTATAACAAGATGATAAAGCAATGCATCCGGCTATGAGTAGTGAAATCTTTTTCATGAGGTTTAATTAATTAAAAGCCCTATTCAACTTTTGTTCATAATTTATCTGTTACAGGTAGGGAACATATCCCCTGTCGCACACCTTTCTTCTTAAAAGGATAAGCTAACTCCAAAAACGGCCTGTTTCATTGTTGGATAGTTGGTCCCGCTGATCTCCGGATCGAAACCTTTATATTTGGTAATGGTCCAGAAATTTTCCAGCGAAGCAAATACACGTAGGTTTTGTACCTGTATCCGCTTGGTGATATCGTTCGGAATTGTATAGCCCAGCTGGATATTTTTTACGCGGATAAACGCCTTGTTCTGTAACCAGAAATCACTGTTTTTGGTGTTTCTTGTATTGGTATAAGGCAACAATCGCGGGAATTTTGCATCTGTTGCACCTTCAGTCCATCGGCCATCGGCAATTTCCTGATTGATTTGATAGCCCCAGCGAACAGTAGGTGTGTAATAACCGTCTGTCCACACGACTTTGTTGCCTGCATTACCTTGCAAGAAGACCGAGAAATCAAAACCTTTATAATCGAATCCCATGTTAAAACCGTAAGTCATCCGTGGCGCTGTACCATGACCTACCGGAACCCGGTCATTGTCGTTGATGACGCCGTCGCCATTGGTGTCTTTATACAAGAGATCCCCTTTTTTAGGTGTACCATAGGATGCGAATGGATTTACTTTTTGATTGGTGTTTGGATCGATTGGCGCATTATCGATCATCTGTTGCACGAGCTGCATATCAGCATCTGTCTGTAATATGCGGTCTGTCAACAGGATATATTGGGTATTGATGGCATAACCTTCCTGAAGTAAATTGGAACCGCTGATAGACTTGTCATTGCCTTTAAATTTGACCACTTTATTGTCAATAAAGGTAAAGTTACCGCCAATGTTGAATTTAAAATTATCGCCAATTTTATCGCGGTAAGTCAAATTCAGCTCGACACCATTATTGCGTACCTTCGCTGCATTGGTGCGTGGTATTGTTGCATTTCCAACGACAAGCGGAGCGGGTAGGTTGATTAAGATGTTGTCTGTTACTTTGTTGAAGACATCGATCGAGCCACCTAGTTTGTAATTGAAAAGGTCAAAATCTAAACCAGCATTCAGGATATAAGTGTTTTCCCAAGTCAGAAGTGCATTACTCAATACGGTCTGCGCAAAACCTACATAGAGCTGGTTGTTTAACACATAGTTTGTTGGATTATAAAGCGCTTGATATTCATAATTGTTGATGTTGGCGTTTTTGCGGAAAGACTCATCGGAGGTTCCATTGTTACCCAAGGCGCCATACGATGCACGGAATTTCAAGTTAGGCATCCATTTGATGTCATAGAAATCCTCTGAAGAAACTTTCCAGCCAAAGGACGCTGAAGGGAAAGTTCCCCATCGACTTTTTCCGCTCATAAAACGCGATGAACCGTCCGTCCGTAGATTGGCTTCCAACAAATATTTGTCATCCCAGGATAGGTTGATCCGACCAAAAAATGAACGCATCGCCCAATCGGTGATATTGCCGGAAGCTGAGGCATCCATAGTCGCCGCATTCAGAACGGTCAGCGACGGATCTACAAGATCGAGTTTGGATGCCGCAAACCATCCATCTTTAAAATACTCCTGGCTGGCGCCCACCATGACTTCATAGTTCAGTTTCTCAAAGAGCTTGTTTTTATATTTGGCAATTCCATCCATGTAATAGCGGTAGGATTTGATTGATTCGTTAGTTACCGACGAACGGCCTGTACCCGCTGAGGCAATTGTATTTGTCAAAAAGTTCCACCGGTCATTGAACACGGGTTGGGAATAGACGAAATCATCGTCATAGGTATAGGTGTATGATCCTTCGATGGAAAGTCCCTCGATGGGTTTCAGTTTTCCGTAGAAGCGCGACACGAAGCGGTTTTTGTTGATATTACCTTTTTGCGCATAAAGGCGGTGAAGTACGTTGTTGGACTGCGGGTCATCTTCCGGATTGTTTGGCGAACCAAATCTTCCATCTGGAGCACGCAGTACCATTCCTGGAGTACTTGCTGCGGCAAAAGTAAATACGTCATCGATGATGTTGGTACCAATATCTGTTTTGGAAACGACACCATTGATATTGGCTCCCAACGTTAACCAGGGTTTTACATCAGCTTCTAGATTGATACGTCCGGTATGACGTTTATAGGTTGCCTGTTCGATGATCCCAGGGTTGTTGAGGAGACCATAGGAGCCAAAGAATTTGATTTTGTCACTACCTCCGGTAAAGGAAAGGTTGTGGTTTTGGCTGATTTTGTTCTGGAAAAGGTCCGAAACCCAGTCCGTATTGGGATATTTCAATGGATCCTGTCCAGCGTCCTGGCGCCAAAGGTCGATTTTTTCCTGCGAAAATATGGGCTTAGCATTTGGATCGCCATTGCGATAACCTTCATTGATCAGCTCCATATAGTTGGCATAGTTGGAAACCATTCCAATGGTATTGGATGGTTTTTGACTCGAGAAATAATTGTTGTAAATAACTTTAAATTGTTCCGATTTACCCTTTTTCGTTGTAATGAGGATAACGCCATTTGCGGCTCTTGAACCATAAATTGACGCTGAAGCAGCATCTTTTAAAACCGATATGCTTTCAACATCTTGCGGGTTGATCAGGTTCATGTCGCCAATAACACCGTCGATCACGACAAGTGGATTGGCATTATTGAGCGTGCCCTGTCCACGAACACGTAGTGTTCCCCCATCACTGCCCGGTCTGCCTGAGCCCTGATTAACATATAATCCCGGCGCCTGTCCAGCTAGACCAGCTGACAAGGAGGTTACAGGTCTGCTTTCCACAACCTCGGACATCTGGATGGAAGAGACCGAACCGGTTACATTCTCTTTTTTCTGTGTACCAAAACCGACAACAACAACCTCGTCGAGTCCCTTGGACTCATTCTCCAAGGTGATCGTAAGCGGGCTGCCAGCTTGCGCCTTCGTTTCGATACTTTTATAACCGATGCTCGTGAAAACCAATGTTGCGTCGTTCTGCTGACTCTTGATTTCGAATGAACCACTTGCATTGGTCGATGTTGCTAGATTCGTTCCTTTAATCTGAACGGTGACATTGGCGATGCCTTTGCCATCTTTGTCTACAACCTTACCCCGAATGGTTGTCTGCTGCATGGCCAGTGAAAGCTTGCTGTTTGTTTTAACAGGTGCAAATGGAGTCGCTTGTGTTGTCAGGCTAGATACGACCAACAAGCAGGATAATGGTATTGCCGGATACATCCAACGATTCTTCGAAACGGATGTGTTCTTGATCTTGATCATAGGCTTTTAGATTTAATTGGTCTGAAAAATGAATTTTCTGTGAAGTGAATTTACAGTATTGATAGAGAACAAAAAGGACGTTTTCTCGCAATCGTTTTCGTAACAGCCCGACTAAAAACCGAAAGATTTTTGGTTAATATTTGTTTAGCAATGTAAGACTGCCGGGAGTATTTGGATCAATAATTCAAAGGTCATTGTAGCGTCTGTAAGCGATTGTCGTTTAATAAGGAAATTATGTAAACCTATTTCTTTTCATATGATGAATATCAAAAAAACCGCGTTATTGTTGTGTCTGTCACTTGGAGCATATGCAGGCTATACACAGACAAAGTGGAATGTAAAAGCCGGAGTTGCCTTTTCAAATGTGGATGCTAAAAATAAAGCGGGCGATAAGGCCAATACGGCTGCGGTTGCAGGCCTGTATTTGGGACTCGGTCCCACATTACGCCTCAGCGATAATTTCTCTTTAGAACCGGCCTTTGTATTCGCTAAACGGGGCTTTGAACGAAAAGATGGGAGTTTTATAGGGTGGGGCAAGGATTTTAAAGCGAATACGTCTTATATCGAAATGCCTATCGATGTTGTCTTTAATGCTACGATCGGCACAGGTAAGTTGGAGGTCGGTATAGGCCCTTATATCGGTTATGGATTGGGCGGGAAGTGGAAAACTTCAGAATCTGTTTACCTAGACGATATTGCAATTGATAACAAGGGAGATATCAAGTTCAAAAATGATTCGAGTGAAGGTGAGTATGGGGATTATACACTTGGGAGACCTTTTGATTATGGCGCTCGTGCAAAAGTGAACTATCTTTTTAGGGAACATTATTTTGTCGGCATAGAATTTCAGAAAGGAATTGCCAATTTAGAATCCAAATGGGGGGATTATAAATCCGGGAATGCTATACGTAATCGCTCCTTGGGTATTTCAGTTGGCTATCGGTTTTAGTAACTTAAAAACAGTGAATAAATAAGAGTGTTGTTGGAAGCATGAGCTCGTCTCATTAATCCAATCGTTTGTCTTCAGCGCCTAGTGTCTGGAAACAAACGATTGGAAATAAATCTTTCCGTTGTACTTGCTACTATTGGCTGTTAGAATTCAATCCGGTAGTTAATAGTCGGAATAATACCAGTCCATTTTTGAGGTTCAATGATACGTTTGCTGAAATTGTAGTGCATACCCACAGTGTTTTCTCTATTAAGGAGATTCTGAATATCCAAAATAAATAGATGGCTCACTTTTTTGCGGTTAACCCGATAGCTCGATGAGAAATCAACACGTACGTAGGGATCGGCAGTCAGGGTATTGATGCGATCTTGGTCAATAACTTCTTCGTCTAAACGAAGCGATTCTTCTTCCAGAACAGGAGAGTACTTTCTTCCACCGGCATAAATTAATTTGCCATTAAGACCAAACAGATTATTTTTACTCTTTCCCACGGTCCATTCTTTCCCCATCAATAAATTTCCTACATAACGCGTATTGAATGTGGTATTATATTCTTTGCCATTGCGTGCTTTGAATTTGGAATCAAAGAAGGAGGTCGTTGCCATGAAGTAATAACCCTTACTCAATGATTTCTCAAGCGTTAGCTCAATGCCGTAATTTTTGCCGGTTCCTTTATTGATCAGCTGACGGTAGTTTGATGTACCAATGGCTGCAATATCCGATACATTGAGTAAGGAGAAGTTGATGTCGGAGTCTGTAGATACTGGGACATCATAAAGATGCTGATAATAGATTTCTGTCTTAAACCGGAGTGTTCTGCTTAGGTTCTTTTCATAGCCAATGACAGCCTGTGCAGATTTCGTTGGCGAAAGAGGCTTGTTTGGCTCAAGGCTTGTTTGATCGCTACTTTTGGCAAAATAGTAGACCAACGGCTCCAGTCGGTTATATAGACCAGTCCCAAAGGATATCGTTTGATCTGTGGTAACACGCCAGTTTAGGCCAAGCCTTGGCTCGATAGACCAACTCTTGCTCAAGGCGAAGTAATTTGCATGTATTCCTGTATTTAGCGTTAGTTTGTCGTTCAAAACTGTTTTTAACTGTGCAAAAGCATCATAAGTACTTGTATTCCCAGTCTCATTAATCCGCTCTTTCAATGCCGCTAGCTCGGTGTCGTAGGACAGCGCATAGAGGTCATAGTGTAATAAACTTGCATTTAAGCCCGCTCTAATCGTGTTTTTACTGTTGGCGCGATAGTTTAGCGTACCCGCATAGCGAAGAGCCGTATTCGTAAATTTGTCCTTGTGATAGAGGCTGGAAATATAGTCCCGTGTTAATGTATCGGTGCTATTGGAATTACGGCTAAGGGACATGGAAACAATATTGGTGAAATATAATCTTTCGTTTGCAATGTATTGATGTTTTAGTCCAGCACTCCCCGCGTTGAATTTTAAATTTAGATCCTGGGCGTCTGTTCGTTCTTCCCATTTTTCGTAATTACGCTCGGCAGTTTGTTGAAGTTTCCCCAAGCCACCTATACCGAATAAGGAAAAGGTTCCGGCTTTTTTTGTGGGAAATACAAAATTAAAAGAAAGGTCCTGATATTTTGGGACGCCAGTGTCTGAAACTTTTACGCCTACTTTTTCCAGTAGACTCAATGAAGAATAGCGGTAACTAATCAAATAGGAAGCGTCACTTCCTTTTTTGAAAGGCCCTTCTAACGTTGCTCCTACGCCCAAGACTCCGACGTTGAATGTGTATTCGCGTTTGTCGGTATTACCTTTACGGAACCTAAGATCAAAAACACCTGCTGTTGCATTGCTGTATTCCGCGGCAAGTCCACCGGTATAGAAATCAGATTTTCCCAATACCATGGTATTGAGCATACTGATTCCGCCGCCTGCAGCGCCTTCGGCTCCAAAATGATTGGGATTTACAATTTCGATACCTTCAAGCCGCCATTGCAAGCTTTTGGGGGAATTTCCGCGAACAATAATTTCATTGTCATCGCCGCCGGCAGCAACACCTGGAAAACTCTGTGCCATACGGGCGGGATCAAAAAAAGCTCCTGCATAACGATTCGTTTCCTCAGGAGAAAAGGAACGTCCACTCGTCATTGCCATCTGGTTGAGCGGTTGTTTTCCGGCATTGGCATAGACGACAGCTTCGTTTAATGCATTTATTTGCGGCTCCATTTCCACATTGACCATATTCTCCCGTCCACTGGTGATCAGTAATTCCGTAAATTCTTCTGGTTTATATCCGGCCATGCGAACTTGAAGCTGTTGACGCCCAACTGGAACTTGCTGCAGCCGAAATATGCCCTGTGCGTCTGTACTTACAGACTTTGTTCCATCACTGGATGAAATGACAATTGTGGCACCTGTAAGCGGTAATCTGGTATTTTTATCTATCACGGTTCCTTTGACAGTTTCGGTCACAACCTGATTTTTTTGCTTTGGCGATGCTGGTTGCTGGGCGAATGTAAACCCTGCTTGAAGCGATAATCCAATGAGTAAGATTGGCGATAGTTTCATAAAAGATTAGTTTTTATCTTTATGACAGCCGACTTTCAATTTACCCTTAGCTTTTACCTAATTTTTTGTTTTTCACCCCACGAATATGCATGATTCAACTTAAGTTAACATGTCATTACATGAAATTTTATAGGTTCTGCTGACAAGTAGTTATTAACATAAAGGCTGTTGATTACAAGTTAATTAACATTGTTGTTAACATTTTGGTTGGGCTATTTTACCCTAAATGCCTAATTGTAAAAAAATAGGAAGTCCGCTACGTTTTTAACAAAAGATCTGCTCTATACTAGAATGTTAACATGTTTATTAACAATTTTTGAGACGTTTATTTACAAATTCCAGGCGGAGTGCATTCAAATGGTGGAGTGCTTTTAAATGGCTCAGTTTATTCAAATGGCGCAGTTCATTCAAATAGCGCAGTACATTCAAATAAAAGCTTCCCGAAAAATTAACATTTTGATAATCTGACGAACCTATCTTTGTTAGGTGAAAACTACCGAAGCCAATGTAGATAACCACTATGTGTTGCGTTTTAAAGAAGGTGACCCCATTGCCTTTGCCTATTTCTTTGAGCGGTATTGGGAGGATCTATACACCGTCGCTTTTCGTCATCTTCGGGAAGAGAATCAGGCTAAGGATCTTGTGCAGGAAGTATTTATCCATATCTGGGAAAAACGATCGCTCGTGAGTACTGAATACTCCGATATAAAATTCTATTTCCACAAAGCACTCAAAAACAAAATACTGAATTACTACGCCTCGGAGCGTGTACGAAAACAGGTCTTGGAGAAATCAATGGAACGCATGGAAGCTTTTTCCAATTTGGATAGCCAGGCCTTTGCCAGGTATAAGGCGCTGGAGGCTATTGTGGATGATTCGATAGACAAATTACCTAAATTGATGAAAGCAGTCTATCTAATGCGTTCTGACAATTATTCAATAACACAAATTGCCAAGGAACTTAATCTGGCGGAACAGACCGTTAAAAACTACTTGTCAGAAGCCAAAAAGATCATGCGGTACGAATTGACAAGAAGATTTGCGGACCACGATTCTGTATTTTTATTGCTTGCGGGTAGCTATCTCCTTTATGATTATTTAATATAAAGAACATATTTAATTAAAGTACTTTGCCCGCTTTGATCTGTATTAGTATTAAAATTAATGCAGGTGAATTTAGAACGCTTTAAACTTATCATAACAGATTATCTCGGGGGGAAATTGACTGAAGGGGAAAAAGGTCATGTTGACGACTGGTACGAGTCTATTTCAAACGACGACATTCCACCTTTTATAGATGCAAATCATCGGGAAAAAATCAAACAAGAATTATTTATTCGTGTAGGAATAGCTGAAGAACCTGTCAGGGCAAAGAAGGTGGCCAACATACCGGTCAGAAAATTCTCCTGGCTTTCAGCAGCGGCGGCTATTTTAATCCTAGGAGGCATCAGTCTGCTATTTTTACAGCACAACCCGATGTCGCTTTCTCGGAAGCGGACAGAAACGGTCGCATTACTGACAGAAACGGTTACGAATGCGGGCGAATTGAAAGAAATTCAGTTACCTGATGGCACATCTATTTTTTTAAACGGAAATACACGTATCCGCTACGATCGTAAGAATTTTGCATCAAATAGAAAATTCTTTTTAGATCGGGGGGAAGCATTCTTTCGGGTCAGACGGGATACTTTACATCCATTTAAGATAGAAACAGGCAGCGTTTCTGTTGCAGTCCTAGGAACATCATTCAACGTCAACAATTCGATGTCTACTAAACATGTGACGGTCGAAGTTAAAACTGGGCGGGTGAGTGTTCTAAATGCAAAAAATGGAGCAAACCATATCCTTACAGTAGGTAAGGCCGTCCGGTATAGCGTAGTTAAAAATGATTTTGAAACTTTCGATCGCGATCCAGCTTACATCAGCCTTTGGACACAAGGCGGTATGCAATTGAATAACATCAGCTTCAAGGAACTGAAAGAAATAATCTATAACCGCTTCGGTGTTGTGTTGCTTACCGAAAATCTGAATACAGATACTTTCAATTATTCGCTTATGATACCGCATGTACAGTCATTAGACCAGGTGCTGAATATCGTTTGCAATATTCATCAAATCAAATTTAGGAGGGAGAAAAATGAAATAATCTTATACAAATAAGCTGTAAGGGGTAGAACAGCATAATTTATCTGCCCAAGAAAAGTGCTCATCTGGCAAACCGCTAAATCGACCAGTGAGCACCTGAATATTCATGTTTAAAACATTCATACAAATATATGTATAAAATAATTAAGCTTACCGGCCTTGCGACAAAGCTTGCTATCTGCGCTATGGTCTCTTGTGCTGTAACCAATAGCCATGCTGAGGGATTGGAAAAGATCAATCGCGCTTACTGGGATAATATCAATATTCATTTGTCTAGTGGTAACGCCGCGCAGGCGGTACTGCAGTTGTCAAAACAAACAGGTCAAGCGATCGGATACGATCGGAATATGCTCCAATTAGATCGGATTTTAATTGCCGAAAAAAAATTCCAGAATGCAAGCTTCGAGGAAGTCCTTGCCTATATCCTGAACGGGACAAACATCAAGTCAAAAAGAGTATCAGGTGGTATTGTCCTTGTAAAAAATACGGGTAAACAGGAGTCTTATGATTTGAAATTGCAGCTTGTCGATCGTACAAAACAACCTATTGGGGGAGCTTCCGTACATATTCCACTGACTGGACAGAGCGCCTTGTCGAATGCCAAAGGTGAAGTGACTATTCGACTAGCTGCCGGTGTATATGATGTACTGATAAGCCATATTGGCTATGAAAAAAAAGAGTTGAACGATCTCAAGCTCGATGCCAGCACAGCAGGTATACGTCAGGTGGTCTTAAACGAAGATGACAACGAATTGGATGAAGTGGTCGTGACTGCATTGGGCATCAAACGGCAGGATCGTTCCCTCGGTTATGCTGTCGGTAAAATTAAGGGCGAGGATATCAATCGGGTCAATAATGATAACTTTCTGGTTGGTATGGCAGGTAGAGTACCCGGGGTTTCGATTAGTTCTACAGGACCCACTGGTTCAAGCGTGAATATGGTGATTCGGGGGGCATCATCGCTAAGTACAGACAACCAGCCGCTATTTGTCGTAGATGGAGTGCCCTTGATGAATAGTTTAAATAATGTTGGTCAGATCGGTGACGACAACAAAGTGGATTATGGTAATGCAATTGCCAACATCAATCCCGAAGATATTGACAATATTTCCATCTTGAAGGGGCCAAGTGCAGCTGCGCTTTACGGCTCACGTGCAGGTAATGGTGTGGTGCTGATCACAACCAAAAGTGGTAAGAATGCGGAGAAGATGACTATTGCTGTGACGAGTAACACAGTATTTGATATTCCGTATAAATTTATTGAATTGCATAACAAATTTGCAAGCGGTACCTTGCCATGGCGACCAGGCGACCTGCCCGGCAATTTAGTTATTGAGGAGGAGTCTAGTGTTATGGTAGGCCCTGCACTGGATAAGGGGTATAAAGCTGTCCAATGGAATAGTCCACTTGACGAGAACGGTAAGCCCATTCCTACGGAACTAAAAGCGTACCCAAATAACATTAAAAACTTTGTCCAGACCGGGGTCACAAGTACCAATGGGATTTCCCTGAGCAACAGAAGCGAAAAATTGGACTATCGTTTCTCGTATTCCAATATGGCCAATAAGGGTATTATCCCCAATTCGGATCTGTTCAGAAACACCTTGAATATCAATTCGACCATGCGCCTTCGCAATAGTTTGACATTGGGGCTCTCGCTAGATGCCAGTAGAAATAACTCCAACAATAGACCTGCAGGAAATCGGGGAACCAATCCGATGCAAGCGGCCTATGAAGTTGCACCTCACATCAATATTCTGGACTTGCAGGATTATTGGTTGCCAGGGCAGGAGCAGATCCAACAGCGTTCACAGTCTATTGGTAATCACAATAATCCGTATTTCCTTGCCTATGGAGTGAATAATGCTTTTACAAGAGACCGCGTCTTTGGAAACCTACGGTTAGATTGGACCATCAAAAAAGATTGGACGGCCATGATTCGGTACGCAACGGATATCTATTGGGAAAATAGGGAAACAAAAATCCCTTACAGTTATACCAACGAACCCAGAGGTGCTTATGGGATTGTTAATCTGATGAATATGGAACAGAATATCGATTTTCTGACAGCATATACAAAGAAGATGAGCGACTTTCAGATCACAGGGTCATTGGGTGGAAATTTGCGGTATAATCGGGGTAAATCCGTGCAAAATACCTCAAAGAATGGCGCTGGACTAATCACGCCGGGACTCTATACATTGGCCAATATCAGTCCATTAAATTTGGATTTCTACAGTACAATTTCTGAAAGAGCCATAAACAGTGTTTACGGACTGATCAATCTAAGTTACAGAGATATGGTTTATTTAGATGTGACTGGGCGCAACGACTGGTCCAGCACCTTACCTGTGAACAATCGATCCTATTTCTATCCTTCGGCATCCCTAAGTGTGCTGGCTAACCAGGTGTTTTCTTTGCCTAAAACGATCAATTTGGCAAAACTGAGAGCGGGTATTGCACGTGTTGGAAATGATACTTATCCCTATAATCTCTCCAATGTACTGAGTAATCCAGGTAGCTGGGGTGATGTATTGCGGCTAACACGTTCGGGGTCACTCTTGGTTCCTAATCTGAAGCCCGAAATTGCCACATCTTACGAATTTGGCTTGGATCTGGGCATGTGGAATAATCGACTGAAGTTTGAAGGAACCTACTATAAGCTGGAGAACAAAAACCAAATTATTTCAACAACACTTCCCGGATCAAGTGGTTTCAATTCGAAAAATATCAACGCCGGACTGTTAAGCAGCCGCGGTATTGAACTTGCTGTTTCCGGGCGACCTATTGCAAAGGAAAATTGGTCCTGGGACGTTGGTGTCAACTGGCATCGCAATCGTACCCGTATCGATGAGCTTTCTGATGGTGTAGAATTCTATACCTTTTGGACCGACGGTCGGGGCGGGGCACGTACCTATGTCGGGGAAGAGATCGGGGATCTGTACGATTCCAAGTTAGTGACCGTCGAGGATCAATCGTCGCCGTATTATGGTTTTCCTATTCTCAATAAAAATGGTTCTTGGCAGGCTGTACGGATCAATAATAGCCGCAACAAAATCGGAAATTTTAATCCCGATTTCACGATGGGCCTACAGTCAAGTCTTCGCTATAAAAAATGGACAATGAATATTGCCGCAGATATGCGTTTTGGCGGGAAATTTATGTCGCAGACCTATCGCTATTTCGAATCGAACCTAACCACGCAACGTTTTCTTGACCAAATGATCAACCCCAATGGGATGACAGGCGAAACGCTACGCAATTATTTGGTCGATAACAATCTTGTTCGCGTGCAGGGCAATAGGTATCCCATTGTTGGAGGACCAGGCGAAGAGTATGGTGGTTATCCGATCAGTGTGGGGGGGCTTGTTGGCAATTTTGGGGTGTTTAATCCGGGCGTTATCGCACAATATGATGCCAAAGGCAACATTACCGGATATACAGAGAATCTTGGTGGTGAAGGAACAAAATATATCGCTTATTCAGATAATTACCCTTGGGATTTTATGAATGCAGCGACATTTGATGCTTCTTTTATCAAGCTTCGGGAACTGTCCTTTAGCTACGATTTATCAGGAAAATGGCTGAAACGTCTCGGAATAGAGAATGGCAGCGTGGGGGTCTATACCCGTAACCTGATCGTATGGACCAAAGCAAAAGTAGGTATAGATCCGGAAATGGCCTTCCAGCCAGAAACTGGCGTTGGATTTAAACAGGGGATTGAGCGCTACAACGTTACCCCTTGGTCAATGCCTATTGGATTTAAAGTAAATGTGACATTTTAATATACGACATAAATGAAAAATCAGTTGAAGAGATTCACCATGGCTGTAGTAGGCCTTGGGATGGTATGGAATATTTCAGCTTGTAAAGATCTGACCGAACTTAATATCAATCCGAACGGTGTAAGTGAGGAAGATGCCAATCCCAATCTGTTATTGCCGACGATATTGACAGGAACAGCGAAAAAATACAACGAATTGAGTTTCTCAGATCTTGGCGGAGTTATGCAGCACACCCAATTTGATGCATGGTTCAATTCACATAATGACTATGAATGGACAGGAGGGATTCTGAGCTGGGATGCCTATTATGGTTTTCTACGTGACAATGAGCTTATGCGTAAACGTGCGGAGAAATTGGGGCTAGATTTCCATAAAGGAGTTTCGCTGGTGATGCGCGCTTACTTATTCGGATTGGTGACTGATCTCTGGGGAGACGCTCCTTATACCGATGCCTTAAAAGCGGAACTGGGAGATGCTGTATATAATTTTCCGAAATACGATAGTCAGGAAATAATCTATAAGGGAATTATCGAGGAGTTGAAACAAGCCAATGAACTTCTATCCCGCCCCGATGGTTCCTATGAAGTACTGGCGAATGCGGATGTTTACTTTGGCGGAAAGGCTTCGAAATGGCGTCGTTTTGCCAATTCTTTGGCATTACGGTATTATATGCGTATTTCAGCAAAGTCAGCAGACTTTGCCAAACAGGGGATTGAAAGTATTGTTGCCAATCCCGATAAATTTCCAATTATTACGAGTACCACTGATGATGTATTGATGGATTTTGTTGGAAATAATGCAAATGACTCCTGGCCGTCAAATACGGTGTATGATGCCAGTGGAAGTAATTTTAGACGAATGAAAATGTGTGCAACACTGGTCGACCGACTACAGGAACTTGGCGACCCTCGTTTGGCGGTTTGGGCAAGAAAGGTAGACATACCCATTGAGATCCGCAGCAACGAGCCCGCAGGTACAGATAAGATCGTCAATGGTGTCCGGATTGTATCACCGGATGTCGTCAAAGGTGTTCAGGTGGATACCGATAAGGAGTATGTTGGACTGCCGCCAAGTGTATCTAAAAACCCTTCAGCCTACAACCTCAATCCAACACCGGGGCAGACCTCGATCAATCCGCACGTTTCCTACCTGAATGATAGCTATCGTTCGGCGAAGGGAAGTTTGTTAAAAGCACGCTTGCTTTCTGCTGCCGAAGTTAATTTTATTTTGGCTGAAGCAGCCTGGAAAGGATGGGGGCTGCCTGAATCAGCCAAGACCTATTATGAGCGTGCTATACAGGAATCGTTGGCAAGCTGGGGAAGGGGCGCAGACTATTCCAACTATATCCGTCAGAAAGGTGTGGCGTTTGAAAATACGCAAGTGCAGATCATCGAACAAAAATGGATCGCCAGTTGGTCAACTGCCTCACAGTCCTGGTTTGATTATCGTCGCACAGGGTACCCCGCTTTAAAGGCCGGCCCCGCAGCCATTCGTACACAGCTTCCTGTTCGTGTACCTTATATGCAAACCGAAATGAGTGTGAATCAAAAAAATGCAGAGGAGGCCTTGAAACGTATTGAAAAGACAGCGTATTCACAGGCAGACAATGAAAATAGTGCCTGGTCAAAACCTTGGTTATTGCAAGGAACAAACAAGCCCTGGTAATTAGTAGTTAAAAGTTATTAAATAGAGTAATCAAATCGCTTATAAAATCAATATCACAATGAAAATCAAACATATCCTTCTTGCTGTAGTACTGTGCTGTGCTTTATTGGAAGGGAAAAGCCAGACGGATAATAAAGCCAAACAACCTGACCGGATTACGTTGACCTGGTCCGATGAGCCCAGCAGTACACAGTCTGTTTCTTGGCGGATCAATGCGGATAGGACCAAAATAATTGGTCAGATTGCTGAAGAACAGAGCAATCCAGAACTTGAAAAAAACGCGATTACAATAAATGGAACAGCGCTACCGCTCGATCGAGGACAGCAAGAGGATGCTTATGGACAGGTAACCTTCCGTGACCTGAAACCCGGTACAGTTTATGCCTATCGCGTTGGAGATGGCAGCAATTGGAGTGCTTGGAACCAATTTAGGACTGCGGAGCGTTCAGGCGCGTTTTCATTTATCTATTTGGGTGATGCACAGAACGACTTACGTTCACGCTGGGCACGTGCCATTCGGCGTGCTTTCCAGCAGGAAGCGAATGCACGCTTTATTGTTCACGCGGGCGATCTGATCAATCGTTCGAATGCAGACGAGGAGTGGGCAGAATGGCATGAGGCCGCGGGATTTATTCATCAGATGATCCCTGCTGTTCCAACACCGGGTAATCACGAGTACCGTCGCGACTCGCTTGGGAAGCTTGTACTTGACCCGCATTGGAAAGTACAGTTCAACTTGCCTAGGAATGGCCCTGAGGATATGCAAGATGCTGTTTACTACCTCGATTACCAGGATCTACGTATGATCTCCCTAAATTCTCAATTGATTATGCTCGACTCTACTGCAGCAGCCATACAGGAAAAGTGGCTGGAGAAAGTGTTGTCTTCATCAGCAAAAAAATGGAACATTGTTGTCATGCACCATCCCGTATACTCTACGGCAAAAAATCGTGACAATACCATCTTGAGAGAACGTTTCAAACCTATTTTCGAGAAATATGGTGTCGATTTGGTCCTTCAGGGCCACGATCATACCTACGCTCGTGGCGGGCTGGGTAGAAAGCGACCTGTCTATCTCCTGTCTGTAGCGGGGCCTAAGATGTATGAATCAGATTCTGAACGTTGGATGGAAGTTGCAACGTCACAGACGCAATTGTATCAAGTGATCAAGCTGACCGATAATAAACTGTATTTTTCGAGCTATAAGTTGAATGGGCAGTTGTTTGATTCATTCGAGTTGTCAAAAAAGTAGAACGACATAGACGGAAGGTAATCCATTCAAACCGGATTACTTTCCGTCAATATAGGTGCAGGATTCAATCCATGATGCGATTAAGATGTAACTGCGGCGAGATCGCCGGTTTCTAAGGTATAACAAAAAGAGATTGCAAAAAAAATAGCTATACAGCAATGAAAAAGATTTTATTTTCTACTATCTTGTTGAGTATGATAGTAAGTTCTACAACCCACTTATATGCTCAGTCGAACGATTTAATAAAAAAATTAGATCAAAAAAGTTTACACGTTGCCGCACACCGGGGAGCTCATCTGGAGCAACCTGAAAATTCAATTGCTGCTATCGAAGAGGCTATTCGGCAGGGGGCTTCCGTGGTTGAGGTAGATGTGCGGGCCACCAAAGATGGTGTACTTGTGCTGATGCACGATAAAACAGTCAATCGGACGACAACCGGGCAAGGAGAGGTCGCCAAACAGACCTATGCCGAGCTTCAACAGCTTCACTTACGCAAAAAGGCTAATGGTGAAGCTTCGGATCATGTTATACCAACCCTATCAGAAGCTTTGCGCGTTGCAAAGGGAAAAATCCTTGTTGATCTCGATTTTAAAGAAGATCGCAAAGAGTTTATTAAGAAAACCTATGCGCTTGTTGAACAGGAGGGGATGGAAGACCAGGTAATATTTTTTCTCTATGATTATAAAGACATGCTCAAGATTTACAAACTCAATCCAACGATCACACTTTTTCCGAGGGCACGCAGTATGAAGGATCTAGAGGCCATACTAAAGATGAAATTAACCTCAATTGTCCATCTTGATGAATCATTTACTGATACCGAAAAACTTAATGCATTGCGCCAACAGGGCATTTATTTTTGGATGAATAGTTTGGGGGAATATGACGACAAAGCTGAACGGGAAGGAAAGAGTGCATATCGGTCTTTTTTGGAGAAATATCCTTTTGTACGTCTTATTCAAACAGATCATCCTAGTTTGTGGCGCGAAGTGCTCTCCGGCTCTTAGTCTATTTTTATCTGTTTAGTTAAAAATGCTTGATTTTATTGTAGCGATATTGGTAAAATGATCGTCATTCAAGATATAACTAATGGAAACCACAATGAATAAATTATTTACTGGAAGTTTTGCTATTCTCTTTTTACTGACGAGCTGCAGTAAGGAAAATGAAGTGACTGTACCTATGGACGTTCAAAAACAGCTGGAAAGTTTTGAATGGAGCCCTATCGTGTCTGCGAAAGGGACGACAAACGAGCAATTGAAGCATAAACCGAAAGATTGTGAAAAGGATAATGTGTATACGTTTACATTTGCTGAACCAGCTAATAAGTTCACTGTCAATCGTGGTAAAGAACTATGTGGGGATGATAAGCTAACATTTGAAAGTTTGATTTTTTCTGAACAACAGCATCGCGCATTTACCTATGATAAAGAGAAGAAAAGTATCAAGTTTGCCGACAGTAGCCCTTACCAAAGTTATGAGGTACAGCTTGATGGTGATCAGCTCATATTAATTTCGCGCAATAATAATCCTCTAGCATACGCAGCTCCAATTGAATACTATTTTCAAGGTAAGCGAACGGCTGCAACAAAATAAGTAGTATATTTCCTTTAACATTCAAAATAAAGACGGCTTGCTGTCTTTATTTTTTTGTTCAATTCTGTTTTGATGAAATTGCAATTGAATATTTCACATTAATTTTTTCATTGTCTAACTGTTTTGTTGTTGCCCAACATGCAAGAATGAATTTCGTGGATGTTTGCCATTTGCTCTCCTCTACTTCAATACATAAAGTAGACCCTGTGTCAGGTTGTTTAGATGACCGCTGTTCAAACCAATGCTGCCGCCCTATGATTATTAAAAGAATTAGGAATCAAAATTTAACTTGATTATTTAGGCTAAATCGTTAATTTAGCGGTTTGGAAACCGGTTGCATAGATAATGTGAAATAATAAAACCGGATCCAATTAATGAAGAAAACTAGATAAATAATAATCCACTTATGAAAGTCCGTATATTACTTATGGCGGCAATGGCGACATTGCTCTGCCCACAACTTCAAGCCCAGCAATTGCCCTATAAGAATAGTACATTACCAATTGAACAACGGGTAAGTGATCTATTGGGAAGAATGACTGTGGAAGAGAAAGTAGGACAGTTGAGTAAATTGCTGGGCTGGGAAATGTATAGCAAAAACGGAAAGCAGGTTACAATCAGCAATAAATTGCGAAAGGCAGTAAAAGAACAGTATATCGGATTATTATGGGCAACCTTACGTGCAGATCCTTGGACACAGAAAACCTTACTGAATGGCCTGAGCCCTGTAGAAGCTGCGCGCGCTACAAATGCGATCCAACGTTATATGGTGGATAGTACTCGACTAGGGATTCCATTGTTGTTGTCTGAGGAGGCGCCACATGGACATATGGCGATTGGTGCAACAGTGTTCCCTACCGCGATCGGACAGGCGAGTACATGGAACCCACAGTTGATTCAGGATATGGCATCAACAATCGCCATGGAGACTTATGCTGTGGGTGGTAAAAACGGCTACGGTCCTGTATTAGATTTAGCACGAGATCCACGTTGGTCGCGTACTGAAGAGACCTATGGGGAGGATCCCTATCTGATCGGTCAGATGGGAGCTGCAATGATCCGTGGTCTTCAGGGTGAGAAGTTAGGTGAGCGCGATAAAATAATAGGAACTTTAAAGCATTTTGTAGCCTATGCTGCTCCAGATGGCGGTCACAATGGTGAGTCCGTATCGTTTGGTGAACGAAGCCTCAGACAATATTTTCTGCCACCTTTTGAGCGTGCTGTAAAATCAGGAGCAGGGTCGGTTATGACGGCATATAATAGCATTGATGGTATTCCTTGTTCAGCCAACCCCTGGTTGCTAAAAGACATTCTACGTAAAGACTGGGGATTTACGGGGTTTGTCGTATCGGATCTACTGAGTATATCAGGGCTCAATGGAGGGCATGCAACAGCAGCGACTGCAGAAGAAGCGGCTTCACAAAGTATACATGCTGGATTGGATGTCGATCTAAGCGGGACTGGTTATGGTTCAAATCTGCTTAAGGCTGTCCAACAGGGGCTCGTTGAACCTGCTGTTCTTGATACAGCAGTGGCCCGTGTACTGCGAATGAAGTTCAATCTGGGGCTTTTTGATCATCCCTATGTGGATGAAAAGTTGGTAGCCCAAAAAGTCGCTACGGCACAAAATAAAACGGTGGCAAGACAGGTGGCCCGCGAGTCGATTGTTTTGCTTAAAAACGATCAGCATATCTTACCCTTAAGTAAATCGTTGAAACGAATAGCCGTTATAGGACCGAATGCCGACAATGCCTATAATCAGCTGGGCGATTATACTGCTCCACAGGCTGAGGGAAAAGTTCAGACCCTCTTGACCGGAATACGGGCGGCAGTTGGTAACAGTACCAAGGTCGATTATGTGAAAGGTTGTGCAATCCGTGATACAAGCAATTCCGATATTGCTGCCGCTGTCGCAGCTGCAAAGCAGGCCGATGCGGTGGTTTTAGTCCTGGGTGGTTCGAGTGCACGTGATTTTAAAACGTCATATCAAGCAACTGGAGCAGCCAATGTTGATCCCAATACGGTAAGTGATATGGAGAGCGGAGAAGGATTTGATCGCGTTTCTCTGGATATGATGGGCGATCAGATCAAGTTGTTGAAAGCGATACAGGCGACGGGAAAACCAGTTGTACTTGTTACGATTATGGGGAGACCATTGAACTTAAATTGGGCAGCTGAACATGTGCCTGCAATCGTGAATGCCTGGTATCCGGGACAGGAGGGAGGTTTGGCTATTGCCGATGTATTGTTCGGTGACTATAATCCGGCTGGAAGATTACCGATTTCGGTACCTCGTTCGGTCGGCCAGCTTCCTGTACATTACAACCATACAAAACCTAAACATCACGATTATGTGGAAATGTCGGCCAAACCATTGTATGCTTTTGGTTATGGGTTGAGCTACAGTAGTTTTTATTACTCCAATTTACAGGTCTCGCTGAAGGAGACTGGCAATGATTTTGTATGTACAGTGTCGTTCGACGTGGTAAACCAGGGCAAATTGGCGGGCGATGAAGTCGCTCAGTTGTATGTTGTGGATGAAGTAAGTTCGGTGGTGACACCTGTTATGCAGTTGAAGCGGTTTGAGCGTAAAAACATTGCCGCAGGAAAGAAAGAACGTTATTCTTTTCAATTGACCAAGGAGGACCTCAAACTTTGGAATGCAGGTAATGAATGGAAGACAGAAAAAGGCAGGTTTAAACTTTTGGTCGGCGCATCTTCCGATGATATCCGGTTGAAGGGAGAAACGGTTTTAACAAAGGATTATTAATCCTAGACAAAAATATGAAATGGGGCGGTCCAAAAAAATTGGACCGCCCCATTTTTTATCTTGCGAGTTGAAACCACCTACTGTACCATTTCAAACTGCTGTATTATTTCGAATATTAGACCCACAGCGATTTATATTAAATGCTAGGCAGTCTCTTTTTTGCTGTACCGATAGCTTGGTGTCTTAGTCGGATCTACTGGCGCTGTTTCTGTTCAAGAAAGTTACCTGAGCACAATATGCTTGATACTTTTCCGATTCCAGGTATAGGTGATATGGATAAGACCGTTTGTGTCCTGAATAATTGTCGGATAAGAATACTCATCGTTCTTTACCCCATCTTCAAGGGTTAGGACATCTTTCCACTGTAAGCCATCCTTTGATATGGCGACATGTAGTTTTGTGCGTCCTTCCCACCAGTCGTTGCCAGCGATAGCCGGATTGAAGACGATCATAAATAAACCATTATTTAAACGGATGGCGTCGGTGGCTGAATTGGGATTGAGCAGGTTTGTGGCTTGCCAGAGGCCCCAGGTAAGGCCTTGATCTGTTGAGAATGCTGCCATCACCTTATTTTCTTTACTTCGACAGAGTACCTGAATGCGTCCATCCGCATGTTGGATCACACTTGGCTGAATAACCTGGATACTGGTATCGGGGCGTATTGCGCTGACAGACCAGGAGCGGCCATGATCGCGGCTGATTTCCAGGTGTGCTTTCCAGATTTCTTCTTTGGACTCCATGCTGGAAGGGGAGAGAATCAGTCCGTTTGTCAAGGTGAGCGGTTTATTCTTGATAGGCCCCAATATACCTTCAGGCAACTGCTGCGCTGCAGACCAGGTCGTTCCTTTATCCAGCGAATGTTTGACATAGCCTTTCCATTCTCTGGGGTTGGCCCCTATTTTATAATACAAAGATAGGGTGTCACTGTGCGGGTATTGATAGAAGACAGGATTCCATGTTGGAAAGCGGTTGTCACCAAGGATACCGTCTGCAATCTGTACAGGACGCTGCCATTGTCCATGGCTATACAGTGAACTCCATATGACAACATCGGGGTTAGATTCATGTGTACCACCAAACCAGGCTGCCAATAAACTGTCTTTTCCGATGACTTGAATCGTGGAAGCATGGCATTGTTGGAATGGAACCTGGCCTGTTTTAAAAATTTGCTCTGATACCAGGATCTGAGGTTTATACGTTGCGCACGAGGATAGAAAAAGAAGGATAAATAGTGGAAATAGGTTGATTTTTTTCATTGGAATTTAAGGTTCTAAAAACCCCATAGTTTGTTGATGTCTTATTTTCTTATTCCTGAGCAGAGGCTTTAGGAATATTGAGATGTTCAGGCGGTGATCGGTAAACAATGACCTTGTTAAACGATAAAATTCCGTTGGATGATACCCAACGGAATTTTATATTATTTGCTTTGCAATTGAATTGCAGTAGCATAGCTAAATCGTGTACTAGGGCTTCTCAAGGTAATTTGGTTACCACGTTGAGACCAGTCCAATTTACCTTTATGACCCAAAATAGCGATTTTCTTTACGCTAAAATTATCAGGTACTTGAAAGACGTATTCATTTGGCTGCTGGTAAGTATCACCTTCAGAAAGATGGAATACATTGACCACTTTACTGTCTTTGCTTCTGGTGTAGTAATAGTCTCCTTGGTGATATGGAGCAATCGTACGTGTTGCAAACACTGCAGTTTGATTGATTTTCATCCAGGCTGCCAGTTCGTTCAAGCGCTCGTATGCTGCCTGGTCATAATCTCCTGTTGGACCAGGGGCGATGTTCAATAGGTAGTTTCCACCGCGGGAAATAATTTTTACCAATGTTTCAACAATCTTTTTTGTCGGTTTGTATTGGTCGTTGGGCACATAGCTGAACGAATTACCCATGGTGATGCAACTTTCCCATGGAATATCCAAGGGATGTTCAGGAATCGCTTGTTCGGGTGTGACATAATTTTCCCAGTTTCCAGGCACCGTACGGTCGACAACGATAATGCCGGGTTGATTTTTCCTTGCCATGCCACCAATGCGGTCCATGTCAATATTCTGATCCATTTTGATTGTCTGTTGCCAGTCAACAGATTTGTCAACAGTTTCTAAAGGGCGCACCTGGCCACCATCCAACCAAAGAATATCAACTTTGCCATATGCTGAGGTCAGCTCGTTGATTTGATTGTAGGTAAAGTCTTTGAATTTTTGCCAACGATCCGGATATTTTTTAGGGTCATAATTTACATTTCTGTCTTTTGGCGGAAAGTATGACCACCAGTAGTAATCCGAGTGCCAGTCCGGTTTGGAGAAATAAGCCCCAATTTTAAAACCGTCATTGCGGAAGGTATTGAAGATTTCTTTGGTCACATTTGCCTTTGGGTTGGTGGAAAATGGTGTTTTGGAGGATGTAATTTTATAATCCGATTCTTTGGTATCGAACATGGCAAATCCATCGTGATGTTTTGTTGTAAAGACGACATATTTCATGCCGGCAGCTTTTGCGGCATCGGCCCATTTTTGTGGATTGAAATCCGTAGGATTAAAGGTGGTCTGTAGATTTTCGTAGTTCTTGAGGTATTCAAAATAAGTTTTACCATGTTCGGGTTTGCGTTGGGTCCAGCCTTCATCTTCAGGACAGATACTCCAGCTTTCAACGATTCCCCATTGACTATAGGTACCCCAGTGCATGAAAAGACCAAACTTCATATCTTGCCATTGTTCGAGATTTTCAATTACTAAGGGATCTGTCGGTTTTTGATAGCCATTAGATACGTTGTGTGCCTGGCCAAACGCTAGTGTTGCGCTTGAAGCGATAAGCGCAGTGGATATAATGGTTTTTAGTTTTTGCATGGATAAAGATAGTGAAAATGATAAAAAGAAGGCCACCTTAGGTGGCCTTCTTATAGATAGATGTAGTTTACGCGTTAATTAACGTCCCAGAAGATTTTGGTATCAAGCTTATCTTTGCTTTTTACAGCGTCATAATTTGTTCCATTTAAATTCACTTCTGTTGCTGGAATATTCCATCGCGTTGGTACAGTTTTTTGAATATCGGATACCTCTGTTCTAAAAGTAAATACTGGGTAATTTAATCTTCTTACTTCTGCCCAGGATTGTAAAGGTTGAATAACGTTGAAATGCAACCATTTTTGAGTAGCGATTAATTGAATATTATTAGTTCCCCATCCAATATTTGAGATATAGGTGTTAATCTGAGCATCTGTTGGTTGCGCTGCGGCAGTAGTCGTATTGTCTTTGCTTAATGCCCTGATCGCAGGGAATAGTGCAATGGATTGTTTTATGCCCTGCTCGAATGCTGATTTTGCAGCCGCATTATTTCCAGTCCTGTTGTAATACTCAGCCAGTAAATAATTGACTTCCGATGCCGTGATCAGTAACCCTGGAAAATATTCATTTCTCGAGTAAGTAGAACGATTATAGATGGCAATCTTACTTGGATTAGCTGGTGTTCCGGAAATCAAAGCAGTTTGTTCTGCACTCGTTAAAGACTGATCTAGTCCAATATAGGCCCCATTTGCACCTTGTCCAGGTTCAAAAATAAATGGTAACCTCGGATCTGCCTTTGAAACCATGTTGTCAATCATCACTTTCCCGGCAATATTGGCATTCCAGCTTTCTAAACCATCTCTAAATCCTCTCGCATTGATATCGGATCCCGAATTGAAGACACTAATGTCAATATTATCAGCATTGGTGAGAGTTAATGGATAGGTTGATTGATTTCCAATGATGTCGGCCAACTCTTGGTTTGCTCTTGCTGTAAAAGTTGAGGCAGCACTTACGCGAGTCAACATACGTAAGCGAAGGGAATTACAATATTTTTTCCATAGTGTTATATCACCTTTATTGATTAAATCTTGTGTTTTAAAAGACGTAGAAACACCTGAAGTTAGTGCTGGCAGCGTATTAAGCTCGGTACTGATGGCTTTTAGGTCATCCAGCATCGTTTTATAAATATCTTCTGCAGTATCATATTTAGCATACGAGCTCGGATAATTTCCACCATTGGTACTCAACATGCCTGCCTGCGACCAAGGGATATCTCCATGTAAATCAACAACCTGTTGCGTTTGATCATAAAAGAAAATTTTCGCTGCAAGGTAAAATATGCGTAGCTGAGTTCGCTCTGCTTCTGGCAGTGCTGTATATACTTTTTCAAATTCTCTGTATTGTGCAAGACCTGCATAATAAGTATTCCAACGATCCTGGGTAGAAGCACCTCCAGGTATCAATTGATTATTTTCATTTGCCCATCCCGTAGCCTGAACATAGCGATTAGCAGTCGATCGGAGGATAACAAAGTAATTCCAGTAACTTGGGACAACCAGTTCTCTGTAGGAATAGGTAATTCCCGCGAACTGTTTGTCGGCTGACACTTCACTTATTTTTCCTGGATCTCTATATAACTCATCAAAAGATGATTTACTACATGAGGTTATTGCTGTAATACCCGCGGCACATAGACCAGCAAGTAAGATGTGTTTTTTGATTTTCATAATTTTAGAAACTTGCGCGTAACATTAAACCATAAGTTCTTGTTGCTGGACCTGAACCAGCATTGGTAATTTGTTGTGACCAGTGTGAACCACCTGTCATTTGTTCAGGATCGAGGTGTTTAGCCGTTCTGTAGATGAAGAACAAGTTTCTTCCAAAGGCCGATAAACTGATGTTTTTCGCTTTTAACTTGCGAGCGAAATCTTTCGGAAGCCTATATGCGAGCGAAAGTTCACGCATCTTGATATAGTTGTTTTTCTCTACATAAAGTTCATAACGAGAGTTTCCACCATATTGTGGGCCACCCCAGTTATAGGTTGAATTGAAATAGGTCGCTTGGGAGATGATGTTCGCGTTTTTAGTACCATCTAATAAAACCCCATCCAATAACATACCATCATGATAAACCGTTTCTCCGTTAGGTCCAGTGGAGCCAGTGGTAGCGATTCCTTTTCCTCCGGACAAGTAGTAGCTCAATCCACCATGTTCAGCGTCCATACCCTCTAAGGTTTCTTCTAGCAAACCTCTACTTTTCATCCAGTTGATACCGGTAGGCATAATATGTCCTCCCCAGCGGAAGTCAATTAGAGCGTCCAAAGTGAAATTTTTGTAACTAAAGGAGTTGATGAAGCCACCAATTGCTTTAGGCATGGCATTACCAACTTTTTTGTACGTTGTATTATCCAATTGATATAAACCATTTGCGTCAACAACCATTCGTCCTTGATCATCTGTTTTTACCGGCCGAGCGTAAATATCACCCAACGGCTCTCCAACTCTGGAAATAATCTTAGCCGCATCACCATCAATAAATCGGTGCTCTAATTCGGTTGCACCGCCCGCTAATTGCTCTACCTTGTTTCTGTTGAAAGCAAGGTTAACGGTTGTATTCCACTTGAAGTTTTCGCTTTGAACTGGAGTACCGTTAACAACAAATTCCCATCCTTTGTTACGTAATGTACCTACGTTTGCAACAATAGAGCTAGCACCAGTCGTCATTGGTAAAGAAAAATCTAGGATCTGATCTCTGATTTGACCATTATAATAGGTAATGTCAAATCCTAATCGGCCTTTTAACAATCTAGTTTCTAAACCAAATTCGATTTCATGCTTGGTCTCAGGTTTAATGCGCTCATTTCCGAAGCCGGATGTTGGTACCTGTGTATAAATCACAGATCCTGTTCCTTGATCACCCAGTGTTTTTTGTGAAAAGCTTAAAGCACTTTGGAAGATATTAGGATAATTTCCGACAATTCCCCATGAACCTCTTAATTTCGCATAATCAAAGATTTCCGGAAGTTTAAAAGCCTCAGATAGGATCAAGCTTGAGTTGACCGATGGATAATACAAAACATTTTTATCTGGGTGCATCTGTGAAATAAGCTCACGACGTAATGTGCCCTCTACATACCAATAGTCTTTAAAACTAAAGTTTAAAGTTCCAAAGGTCGCATCTCTTAATGACCAAATTCTAGCTTGTGAGCTTCTGGAATCATTAACAGAGGCTGATAGATCATACCAATTGCGTTGAGATAATCCACCGTTAGTCCAGCCGCTAACCGAAAAATCTTGATTTTTTGTCGCGGTATAGCCTACTGCAGCTCCTAACTTAATATCCTTGGTAACTTGCTTTTTATAGGAAGCAAGAAGGTCGGTGTAATAAACGTTTTGATTTTGATTTTTTGTCGTAAATCCTGATTCGGTGTCAAAGCCGTAAAGTAATGGGAAGCGATTAGGGCTTCGGTCTTCAAATCGTGCTGATGTAACGTCAGCAGAGAATCTAGCACGAACAGATAAGTCGTCTGTGATCTGGTAAGTATTGGTAAATGAGCCAATTAAACGGTTTGAATATTCATCACTTGTTTTAGCTCGCGTATTCCAATAGTAATCTAATACATCGACTTTATATCCGTTGTGGATTAGATTTTCACCTGGGGTAAGACTTTGATTTGTTCCTGTTACATATTTGTATCCTAGGCTCGTTTGATACCGATCTGCATACCAGTCTGGGTTGTCAAAAGTGGAAATCATCCCCGTAAAATTGTTAATCAAGCGGTCCGTCATAAAAGGTCTGTTATGCGTATGCTGATTGATATAATTAACCACAACATCGGTTGTTAGTTTATTCCACAATTTAAATGTTGAGTTAAAATTGACGATGTTCTTTTTGTTATACGAATCGAACGACGTCATCTGATTATCTTGACGAGTAAGGGAGAAACGAACATTTGACGTTTCTGTCGCGTGGCCTAAGGCGAGATTAAGAGATGTGTTGTTGGGATTATTGAAAAACTTTCCATAAGCATTTTGAGCTTCATAAGGCCGCACTTTACCGTCCCAAGCCACCGTTGGTAGACCATCAAATTTAGGTCCGAAGTTTACCGTTGCAGGTAAAACCCCTCTTGTGACTCCATCTACAGCCCGATCAGCACCATAATAGAAAAATTTATCTTCTGCCTGTCCTCCATTTGCATAAGCTAAGCTATAACCTGGCCCACGTACATTTTGGAATTTAGGTAGGTAAGCAATTTGATCATGCGTATAGTTTGCATTAAAATCAATTGAAAAGCCTGTACCACCCTTATTTGATTTTGTTGTGATAAGGACAACACCATTCATTGCTTCAGATCCATATAGTGCAGCAGCTGAAGCTCCTTTTAAAATGGATACTGTTTCGATATCCTCAGGGTTTAAATCCTCAAGGCCATTACCACGAGCACGTTGGTCGCCCCAATAATTGGAGTTATCAAATTTATTTTGGCGCATAGGTACCCCATCGATAATAACTAACGGTTGGGAGTTTCCAGTAATCGAGTTAATACCGCGGATATTGATATTTACCCCTGAGGTCGCTCCTCCTGGAGCAGTTGTGATGCGTACGCCCGGTGCTTTACCATACAGTGCCCCCGCAAAGTTTGGCGAACCAGTTTTTGTTAGTTCTTTGGAATCAATCGTACTCATGGCATAACCAAGCTCTCTAGGTGCTTTTTTGATACCCATGGCGGTAACAACAACTTCTTCAAGGTTAGATTGATCACTGGTTAAGCTTACATTAATTGTTTTGTTGGAACCAACCACAACTTCTTGAGATTTGTAGCCCACCATGGAGATACGCAAAGTTTCACCAGTTGAAGCTTGGATTGTGAAAGATCCATTGCCGCCAGTTTGTGTACCCCTGCTGGTTCCTTTTACGGAGACAGTGGCGCCAGAAATTGGTCCATTAGCATCTGAAACTATTCCAGAAATGCTTTGCTGCGCATAGAGCGATGTAGCACTGAAAAGTGTACATAGCGCCAATCCTGCAGTTTTTTTGTAAAATAGACTCATGTTTTAGGTGTTTGTTAAAAACGTTAGTTAATTATGTTAGTAATATATTTTTCGATAACTAAGGCAGTTGTCCCCTTTTGTTGTGCCCTTTTATGCAGTGTGGAAATTGCCAACGTTGTCTTCCTTGAAATTTTCGGAATACTATATTCATTAATGGCTACTTGAATATGAGGCGCCAGAATATCCCCGATTTCTGCACCACGGCCACTGATGATTATTTTATCGGGATTTAGAATGTGTATTAATGTCGAAATTCCCTTACCTAGCAAATAGCCGACTTTTCCAATGTTGTTGATCGCTACTTGATCTCCGATTTGGACAGCTTCAATTAATGCGTCGATTTTATTGATGTGTTCATGGGCTAGTTTATCGTAAATGGAATATTCCCCATTTTGTATGTCCCGCTCGGTATTTCGAATGGCCGCACTAATGGATGCCTCCACTTCAAGACAACCCCGTTTGCCACATGAACATAAGGTTAATGTGTCTGAAAGTGGAATATGGCTAAATTCACCGGCATAACCCGAGGTTCCTTTGAAGATATCGTCATTGATGAGTATTCCTAAGCCTACTCCCCAGTTTAGATTGATCACGAGTGAGTGAGATGAATCTTTTGCTTCACCAAATTTTCGTTCCGCTAAGGCGATACAACGTGAGTCATTGTCAATGATGGCTGGAACCTTAAATTTTTGTTCAAATAGTTTTCGAATGTTATATAAGGGCGAATCCTCATTGTATGATTCATTGAGACCTGTTTCCGAATCAACAAAACCGGGCATACTTATTCCAATACCGATTACTTGCGTAATGTCAATGTTGTTGGAAATAATAAAATTGTTTAATGCCTCCAGAATGGACGCGGTTGCCTCCTTATCTCTAAGGTCAATAGGAATATTATTCTGCGACGAAATTGTTTCGGCCTTAAGATTTGAAGAAGATATGGATGTATAAAATTGATCGATAGACACGCTAATAATACTTTGCTGTAAATTTTCATTAAGCATGTATTGTATGGCTTTTCTTCCACCGGTGGATGCTGCATAACCTTTTTCGACAACAACATTCCTTGTCAAGAGATCATTGATCTGCTTGGTGACAGAGGGGATGCTTTTCGATAAAGAATTTGCAATATCTGCAATCGGTTGCATCGGTCTGTAATACAAAATTCTCAAAATTTCGCCGCTCATAATTTAGTTCAATTGTATTAGTATAAATATTGGTTTTCTCTAAGTTTAATAATGGCCGATAAAAATCATTTCATCTCGGCTTGGTCTTTCATAGTAACTTGCTTATAGTTGATCAATATGTTTAGATTCTTATAAGCATTGTATGTTAAAGATAAATACACTTTATGTTAAGTTCAAAATTCTTTTTAAAATTTTTAAAAAGAATTTGATGATAATGCGTTTTTGGTCAAAAGAAGGCTCTTTTTTTTATCTAAAGAAGAAAGGTTGGTAGGCTTTTGTAACGAAATTGCTATAATTTTAAATGATATTTTAGGGGAAAATTCCGAATATCATCTCGTTAAATAGGTGTTTTTTTAGGGATGTAGCGCTTATTGCTGTCCGTATAGTTTGATATACTGGTAAAATAAAAGAGCCTGGAAATACCAGGCTCTTTCATAAATCTAAGGGCAATTGCCGCGAGATTTTATTCGTTTAATATGCGATTATTTATTTGACGTCCCAGAAGATCTTAGTTGTTCTTGTATCGTTTGCTTTAACAGCATCGTAATTAGCACTATTATTTGAAATCTCTTGGGTAGGATACAATAAACGTTTAGGAGGATTTGCGTAATTAGCCAATCCAGCCACAGGGTATGTCAATACTGGATATCCTGTACGTCTCAATTCAGCCCAAGCTTGTTGTGCCTGTAAGAAACCATAATGTAGCCATTTTTGAGTCCATATTAATTCTAGGTTCTTTGCTTGAGTTGTTGAGAAGCTGATAGTCGACTTGTCTACAAAGTCATTGATGACGTCATCTGTAGGTTTTTTCTCTGTTTTCAGTCCTGAAGTATTTAAATTATTTAAATAATAATAGAAAGAAACGGATTGTTTAACAGCGACATCATAAGCATCTTTGGCCGCATTACTTGCTCCCCATCTTAATAGCGCTTCAGCCTTATTGAAATTGGTTTCAGAAGCGGTAATGACAATTCCTGGCAATGCATTGTTGTCGAAGATAGTTGCCGAATCCAACACAGCGTAGTCTTGATAATTCTTCTCCATATCCGCCGAAGTAAAGGAAATTGGCATTGCTCTATACTCTTTGTTCTGAACGAACTTACCGTTTACTGTTTTTCCAAACTTGTCATAAAGGACAGGGATACGTGGATCGTTCGCTGGCAACATTACTTTGTTCAACATATGATCTGTTGCGAATTGATTGGGACCTTCAATCAAGGCCTGTCTCAACGTTCCTGTATAGTTGGTTAGAGGCTGCAATAAGATGTCTTCATTTCTAGGGTTGTAGTTTGCCGTTGCGCCACCATCTGCCAATGGATATTGTGTGGGGTTATTCAGCATTTCGAGTACTTCAGTTCTTGCTTTTGCCTCATCAACAAAAGAAATACGCATCAATAGACGCAGGCGAAGTGAATTGGCATACCTACGCCATTTCGCAACATTACCGCTATTCAAGATATCGTATTTTGAAAAATCGGGATTGGTCGTTGCTGTTGATAAGTACGTGTTGATATTTTTCAATTCGCTGATGAACTGATTGTATAATTCTTTTTGTGCATCAAACTTTGGCTTAATAATCGTACTTGTTGTTGGTAGACTACCGGCTTCACTGAAAGGGATATCTCCAAAGTTGTCAACAAGTTTAGATGCTTCGTCAAACAAAACAATTTTGCCAGTCTGGATAAAGATCTCTTTACTTGCTTTCTCCGCTTCAGGAAGTTCAGCGTATGCTTTTTCCATGCTTCTTGTGATACCTAATACACCAGGGGCATAAAAATCCGTCCAATATGCGTAAGAGTAGCTATCGTTCGGCTGATACATGGTATTTGACGGATAAAAAGAAGCTGTCTGCGTATATACTGCCTGATTGGACAGGATAAATGTACGGTAGTGGTAATAAGCTGGTCTTACACGATCATTATTTAGCATTTCGGCAAAGAACGCCGGAATATTTGCTTTTGTCGATGCATCTGGGTTTTGAAACTTGTCGTCAAGTTGTGATTTACAGCCGACCATCGTCGATAGGGCCGAAACCAAAGTTAATATAGAAAGAAAAGTTTTTTTCATGATTCTCGTGGGTAAAAAATTAAAAATTAGCATTCAATGAAAAACCGAAACTTCGGGTAGCAGCAGATGAACCAACGTCTACACCTTGTGCCCACCATTTGTTACCTACTGGAGCTTCAGGATCAAGATTTTTCAATGTGCGGTAGAAGTAGAATAGATTCCTGCCCAACAAGGAAACCTTTAAATTGTTAATTTTAAGCCTTTTGGTGAAGCTGTCCGGAATACGGTAACCTACAGACAATTCTCTTAATTTGATAAAATTGTTGTCGTATACGGCACCTTTTTCAGTCCAAGAATCTGCACCCCATCCGAAAGTATTCATGTAGTACTCTGCAGCACTCAAATGCACATCGTTTGCTTTTCCTGTATTGGCGTTAACCCCTTGCAAAGTCACCCCATTTTCGCGGTATGGTAAGGTGTTTTCATATAGACCAGCACTCATGCCGTATTTGAGGTTTTCGGACACCATTTTACCTCCAAAACGATAATCAGCAGTAAAGTCTAACATAAAGTTTTTATAGGTAAATGTATTGGTCCAGCCCCCGATCGCTTTTGGCATAATGTTACCAGCATATTTGTACTTGGTTTTGTCGATTACATAAAGTCCATCGTCAGAAATCAAGTTATTGCCGTTTTGATCTTTTGCAATGTCATAAACGTAAATATTTCCTAATTTTTCACCCTCTTTTGCGGTAATCTTCAAAGAGTTTTCATCGGCTGAGTAAAATACCAATTCTTCAACACCTGGTGCTAGGGTTTTAACAGTCGACTTATTAAATGAATAGTTCAGTCTAGAATTCCAGGTAAAGTTTTCATTTTGAATTGGCGTACCGTTGATGGAAAGCTCCAAACCGTTATTGGCAATTTTTCCGATATTCAAAATTTGGGAAGTTGCCCCTGTAGAGGCTGGTGTTGTAAGTCCTAAGATCTGGTCATCGATATAGTTGTTATAGTAACTAACATCTAATCCTAATCTATTTTTTAGAAACTTCAATTCCATACCTACCTCAACCTCATATTTACGCTCAGGACGTAGATTAAGATTTCCATAATTGTTTCTGTAGGTCAATGATGGAACAGCTCCATTGATTGTCAATAATGGATTCTGGTTGTAAGCGATATTTGCTTCGTAGATTGCGGCATCATTACCAACAATACCGTAGGAAGCGCGAAGTTTACCGTAGGAGAACTTATCCGACTTGATATCGAAAGCATCGCTGAAAATAAAGCTACCACTAACGGAGCCATAGCGATAATTATTGTTCGATGAAGGTAGTGTAGAAGAGTATTCAGAACGATAAGTACCGTCTAAGTAAGCAAATCCTTTATAGCCAATATTCAAGGAACCGAAGTAGGCATATTTTAGCATTTCCTTTCTGCTATTTGAAGTTGTTGCCTGCGCGTAACTGTTGCTTAAGCTAAACCAGTTTTCGGTAACAAGACCACCTGCTGTACTTGAAGATTGATCATCATAACGTTCTGATCTTGATTGGAAACCCACGCTCGCTGAATAGTCAAAATCCGCATTGATTTTGTTGCTATAGGTTGCCATTACATCACCATAAAGAATTGAATAGACTCCTTTTGAAGTTGCAAAGCCTCCGGAACTGCTGGTAGTTGAATTGTAAGCTGTTGCGTATTCGTTGTATTGTTTGTTGATGCTCGTTGCAGAAGTTAAGTCATTACCGATTCTTCCGCGGAGTTTCAAGTGATTTACAACATCCCAGTTTAATGTGGCACTTGTCAAAATCCTATTTTCGGTCTCATCATAACTGTTTTTGTATTGATTCCAAAAATAATCTAAGAGGTTGGAAGCCCGCATCGTGTATTTGAAGTCTTCAGGACGCCCTGTTCCAAATTTGGAATATTTGTAACCATCAGTGGTTTGATACGCATTTTTCATTGCAGACATATCTTCTGTTCTGCTGAAAAATCCGTCAAAACTTCCAAGTACCTGACCCAACAGATACGTTCTGTTATGGGTGTTGGTATTGATAAAGTTAGCGACGATATCGGTCGACAATTTGTCGCTAAGTTTTAGCGTGCTATTGAGATTGAAGGTATTTCTGTTCTGTTTACTACCAGGGCTTGTACTTTTATAGTCCATTCTGGTCGCACTCAAACGGTAGTTAATTTTCTCCGTTTGGTTTGAGATACCGACGTTAATATTGGAATTGTAGCCTTTGTCAAATACGTCGTAGTAGTTGTTTTCACGTGCTTTGTATTGACGTACCTGTCCGTCCCACCACATAACATCTTCGCCAGTGAATTTTGGACCAAAACTTCCGTAGGATCTATAGTATGGTCTTCTTCCTGATGGAGAATTAGCATCTGTAAACCAACCTTCGGCAGATGCGCCGTTAGCGATGTTTGTCGCGGCATCGTAGCCAGGACCATAAATATTTTGGAACTTCGGTAAAAAGGCTGCTCTTTCGATTGATCCATTATAGTTGAAGTCAATGCCTAGACCTCTACCTTTTGTGCCTTTCTTTGTTGTAATAACAATTACCCCACTTGCAGCGTCCGAGCCGTACAATGCACTGGCTGCGGCACCTTTTAAGATGGAAATATTGTCGATATCAGCTGGGTTGATGTCCAGCATACCATTACCTCTAATACGTTGATCGTCCCAGTAATTATTATTGTTTGCACCAGTCGCACCACCTTGTTGGTCGTTACGGATGATGATACCATCGACAACATAGAGGGGCTGGCGTTGATAGTTTAATGAATTGATACCACGGATTTGAACGTTAACCGCACTGGCAGAACCACCCGGAGCAGTGGTAATTTTCACACCTGGGGCTTTACCGTATAGTGCTGATCCAAAGTTGGTGTTACCCGCTTTGGTAATTTCTTCTGCTTTGATATTGCTAACTGCATATCCTAGCGCCTTAGATTCGCGCTTGATACCCATCGCAGTTACAACAACTTCATCTAAAGCTGAAGCGTCCTCAGTTAAGGAGACTTTAATCGATTTAGCGGAAGTAACCGTAATTTCTTGCGTGTGGTAACCGACAATAGAAACACGTAATACTTCTCCCGGAGCGGCTTGAATCGTAAAGGCTCCACTTGCATTTGTTTGGGTTCCTTTGGTAGTACCCTTAACAGAAACTGTCGCTCCTGAAACAGGACCTTTCGCGTCTGTTACTGTACCAGTAATGGTTTGTTGTGCGTAAAGCGAGGTGGCGCTAAATAGCGTACACAATGCTATACCTGTTGCTTTTTTGTAAAATAGACTCATTTTTTAATGATTAGTATGAATTACAATAAGTAAATGATTAGTGTGGTTATTTATTGAATTAAAATTTTATTGATATGGTTTTCGACTACAATTGCTGCAGTGCCTTTGATTTGTGCGTGTTTGTTTAAAGCTGACATCTGGATATTCGTTGTTTTTGCAATCTCAGGGATACAAAATTCATTGATGGCAATTTGTATTTGCGGATTCAAAATCCTTCCTAATTCTGCACCTCTTCCGCTGACAATAATTTGTTTTGGATTAAGAATATGGATGAGTGTTGATATGCCTTTACCCAGCATGTAACCTATTTTTCCTAAATTATTGATCGCAATTTGATCGCCTACATGCGACGCCTCAATTAAAGCATCTATTTTGTTGAGATTGCTTTTTACAAAGGTGCTGTAAATTGAATATTCGTTATTTTGGATATCAGCTTCCGTTCTTCGAATGGCAGCATCCAACGACGCTTCCACTTCAAGACACCCTCTTTTTCCGCAAGAACATAAGGTGTTGTCATCTGAGAGTGGGATATGGCTAAATTCTCCCGCAAAACCAGACTCTCCTTTAAAAACAGAGCCATTAATAATAATACCCAATCCTACACCCCAATTTAAGTTGATAATCAGCGAATGATCAATACCTTTAGCCGCCCCAAACTCTTTCTCTGCTATAGCGATACATCTGGAGTCGTTTTCTATGACAGTAGATAGCTGATATTTTGCTTCTATGCTATCTTTTATGCGATATAGCGGATGATTATGGGGATAAGATTCATTGACACCCAACTCGGAGTTTACAAATCCTGGTATACTAAGACCAATGCCAATTATTTTATTGCTATTGATTCCTGACAGTTCTAAAATCGATTCAATTTCACCCAAGAGTAAATCAGAAGAATTGCTAGCCTTTAATTCTAAAGGAATATCGCGGTGTTCGATGACTTTTTGCTGATTGAGATCTGTAATGGTAAATGTAGAGAAATGCTGATCGGCTGAAATCGTTAAAATATAAAAATTCAGCGCTGGATTAATTGCGAACTGTAAAGGACGTCTTCCACCGGTGGATTCTGCAAAACCACATTCAACAATTATCTTTTCTTCGAGTAAACGATTGATTATTTTTGTGATGGAAGGTGTACTCTTGGCGAGTTTTTTGACCAGCTCTGCAATAGAAAGCGCAGAATCAAAATAAAGGTTTTTCAGTATTTCTTTTTCCATCAGTTTGTGTGGTTTCTAAAAGTTGATTAAACTTTTGTTAAAGATATGTTAAATCGTATATAAGATCAAAATACTTTTTAAAAAACTTTAAAAAGTTGCCGCTACGCTTTGTTTTTTTTATTTTTTCTGTAACAATCTACCTTCCTGTTTATGCCATTAAATTGTGGATTACGCATAAAAATGAAGGGTAAATACGTTATATTTACCTTTTAATTATACAATCTGATTATGAAACAACGCTATTACTCCTTGGATGTCTTTCGTGGGGCTACTGTGGCACTGATGATTATGGTGAATAATCCGGGGACATGGGCTCATATGTTTGCACCGCTAAAACATGCAGAATGGCATGGATGTTCACCTACGGACCTGGTTTTTCCTTTTTTCCTTTTCGCAGTAGGCAATGCCATGTCTTTTGTTATACCTCGTTTACAGGAGGCGGGACCTGCAGTATTTTGGCAAAAGGTAATTAAACGGACGATCTTGATTTTTGCGATTGGACTTTTCATCAATTGGTGGCCTTTTGTGAAATGGGATGGTGCGGAGCTGGTTTTTAAGCAATGGGTGGACGGAACGGATCCGAGCCGGGGAATTCGGATTTTCGGTGTACTCCAACGCATCGCAGTTGCTTATTGTTTTGCTTCGATTTTAGCTTATTATTTTAAAGAAAAAACGATTATCTGGATCTCGGCAATCATACTGTTGTTATATTGGGCAATCTGTGCAATAGCCGGAGGAGCAGATCCCTATAGCTTGGAGGGCTGGTTCGGTACAAAGTATGATATAGCAATCCTAGGTTTGCCGCATGTTTACAAAGGGGAGGGGGTGCCATTTGATCCTGAAGGGCTGATGAGTACCTTGCCAACAATTGTTCAGGTCGTCTTTGGCTATTTAGTTGGTGTATTTATTAAAAAGCAAGGTCAGGTGGATTGGCTGTGGTCCAAAGTACCGGCCTCAAGTGAACCTCATTTTAAATTGCTGGCGGGAATGTTTGTGACCGGATTTATTTTGGTCGTATTGGCTTGGATATGGGCCTTGGGTTTTCCGATCAATAAAAAAATATGGACGAGTTCCTATGTGCTCTATACAAAAGGTTTGGCAACCATGACACTCGGTGGTATGATCTGGTTTATTGAAGTGCAGGGTGTCAAAAATAAATTGACACAGTTTTTTGATGTTTTTGGTAAAAATCCTTTATTCATCTTTGTATTGAGCGGTATTCTACCACGCTTTTTGGGATTGTTCCGTATTCCTGATGGTGTAAAAGAAGATGGTACACAAAAATACCTCGACGCTTTTGCCTGGTTTTATAAATACGTTTGCGCGAAAGTGCCTGGGATACCAGAAGTTGGTTCTTTTGTTTATTCACTATGTTTCTTAACGTTGATGTGGGTAATCTGCTATTGGTTGGACAAGAAGAAAATCTACGTAAAGGTTTAGTAGTAGCTGAGCCTTTGCTTATTAAATTATTTTGGCAACCGAAGATTTTTGCTATCTTTGCAGCCAATTAATAAAATTTTTAACGCTTTAATATTATTCAGGAAATGTATTTAAGTAAAGAGTACAAAGCTGATATCTTCGCAGAATTTGCTGGATCAGCTACAAACACAGGATCTACTGAAGGTCAAGTTGCTTTATTCACTAAGAGAATTGCTCACTTAACTGAGCACTTGAAAAAAAACAGAAAAGATTTCGGTACACAACGTGCCCTACAAATGTTAGTAGGTAAACGTCGTTCATTATTAGCTTATCTTTACAAAAAAGATATCAACCGTTACCGTGCGATCATTAAAGGTCTAGGTTTACGTGATATTATCAAATAAGCTTTAATACAAAGGTGTTAAGAAAGCCATCCAATTTTTGGATGGCTTTTTTTTTGTGTTTATCGTGCCCGAATTGTTATTGGACTTTTCACGTCAGCATGGTCGTTTTCTATTCGTCATGGCTTTTGTCGCTGTTCAGGACTTCCTTAGGTTAGCGGAGGAGATTGGCCTACTTGTCCTTACTTGAGTTTCACTATTTAGTCGTTATTTAATCGCTTTTTTCTCGGAGCTTGCTCGCTGTTTCTTCGCTTCCAACCGAAGAAGTACCGAACAAGCTCCGAACAAGTACCGAAGAAGCACCGAAGAATCTCCGAAAATGATAGCCATGTTTTATACTTTGTCTTATACTGAAATAGGTTTACATTTGGTCTAATACGGTTCCTACTTTACAGTTTTGGTAGGTTAATTGATATTATGAATTTAATTGTTTTTTTGTAAACTTTTGTATTTTTTCCTACAGT
>PJTO01000055.1_pt1 | contig 170548 bp, 147 predicted proteins | sample 1512101 | NCBI WGS metagenome assembly PJTO01 (sample SAMN08177690, study PRJNA422409) | Soil metagenome, whole genome shotgun sequencing project. | reverse complement strand
CATGCGGTGCCAGCTCAGCCGCATAGTCCAGGTCATGTCGGAGGGCCATAATAAAAAACGGATTCACGTTGCACGTGAATCCGTTTTAGCTCAAGCCGCCGACAGGTCAATGCCTTAAGTGACTGGCATTAGCCTGCGGGCGCCTTTTTCGTTATGGAGCCAGGAAGTCGAGCAGCGTGAGCGCCACCACCTTGGTGGCCTTACGCAAATCCTCCAGCTGCACGTGCTCGTCGGCCTTTTTGGCGTTCGACTCCTGCACGGTGCGCGGCCCGGCGCCGTACAGCACCGCCGGGATGCCGCGCTCGCCGTATAGGCGCGCATCCGCGTACAGCGGCGTGCCCTGGGCCGTGACCTCCTCGCCGAGGATGGCGCGGCCGTGGCGCTGCAGGCTGTCCACCAGCTTGTCGGAACCGGGCAGCGGGCGCAGCGCATGCGAGAGCAGCAGGCGGCGGATCTCCAGCCGGATGCCGGGCATGCCGGCCACCGCGCCTTCGATCAGGGCGCGCACCTGCGCCTCCACCGCGACCGGGTCTTCTTCCGGGATCATGCGGCGGTCCATCTTCATGACCACCTTGCCCGGCACCACATTGGTATTGGTGCCGCCATCGATGCGGCCGACCAGCATGGTGGGCGAATCGATGCCGGGCACCTGCGACTTGATCTTCTTGAGTTCCGGCAGCTGGCCGTAGATCGCGTTCAGGATGCGGGTGGCGGCCTGCAGGGCGTCCACCGCGGTTTCCGGCATTGCCCCGTGGCCGGCCTTGCCGTGCACCGTGATCTCCAGCTGCAGGCAGGCGTTGTGGGCGGTGACGATGTTGTAGCTGAAACCGGCCGCGATCACGTAGTCGGGGCGGGTCAGGTTCTGTTCCAGCAGCCAGCCGGGGCCGAGCAGACCGCCGAATTCCTCGTCGTAGGTGAAGTGCAGCTCGAGCGCGCCCTTGAGCGGCAGGCCCAGCGCCTCCAGCGCGCGCACGGCGAAGACGTAGGTGGCGAAGTCGCTCTTCGAGACCGCCGCGGCGCGGCCGTAGATGGCCCCGTCATGGATCTCGGCGCCGTAAGGCGGTTTCGACCAGCCCTCGCCCGGCGGCACCACGTCGCCGTGGGCGTTCAGCGCCAGCGTCGGGCCGCCCGCGCCATAGGGGCGGCGCACGATCAGGTTGGTGATGCTTTCCATGCCGTAGTCGCGTACCGCCTGCTCCGGTACCGCATGCTTCTCGGCGTTCCAGCCGTATTGCGCGAGCATCTCCGCCACCGCTTCCGCATGCGGTGCGTTATTCCCCGGGGGCGTATCGGTGGGAATGCGGATGACCTGCTGCAGGAAGCCGACCTGCTCGTCGAAGTGCTCGTCGATCCATTGCAGGAGTCCTTGCTGTGCTTGATCGTTCATCAGTGTTGTCCGGTTTTTGCGCCCGCTTCGAACCAGGCGCCGACCTGCGCCCGTTCGGCATCGGTCATGTTGGTGAGGTTCGCCAGCGGCATCGCCTTCATCTGCACGGTCTGCTGGTAGATGCGCTGCGCGTTCTGGCTGACGAGTTCGGGGGTATGCAGCATCACGCCGCTTGGGGCCGTCGCGAAGCCCGGCTGGGTCGGGTGCTGCGCGTGGCAGGACACGCAGCGCTGGTCGATGATGGTGCGCACCTGGGCGAAGCGCGCCGCGTCGTCCGCGCCGGTCTGCGCCTTGACCGGTGCCGGCGCCTTGGGCGCGATGGCGAAGGCCAGGATCGCCAGCAGGGCCACGCCGGCTGCCGGGTACTTCCACTCGACGCGGCCCTTGTGGCGCAGGTTGAAGAAGTGGCGGATCAGGACGCCCGCCGCCATGATCACGCCCAGCACCGCCCACGAGTACTCGTGGCGGTAGGTCATCGCGTAGTGGTTGCTGATCATGATGAACAGCACCGGCAGCGTGAAGTAGTTGTTGTGGACGCTGCGCTGCTTGGCCTTGATGCCGTGGATGGGGTCGGGCTTCTCGCCGGCCATCATGGCGTTCACCATCTTGCGCTGACCGGGAATGATCAGCATCGCCACGTTCGCCACCATCATGGTGCCGACCATCGCCCCCACGTGCAGGTAGGCGGCGCGGCCGCTCAGCAGGTGGGTCAGTACATAGCTGCTCAAGACCAGGAAGGCAAAGATGGTAAGGCCGAAGGCCAGGTCGTGCTTGCCCAGCGGGGAACGGCACAGCAGGTCGTAGACGATCCAGCCGATCACCAGGCTGGCCAGTCCAATGCCGACGGCCTGCCAGCTCGTCAAATCTGCCACGCTGCGGTCGACCATCATCGCCTGCGCGTTCAGGTAGTAGACGATCACCAAGAGCGCGAAGCCGGAGATCCAGGTGGAATAGGCTTCCCACTTGAACCAGTGGAGTTCCTTGGGCAGCTCGGCGGGCGCCACCAGGTATTTCTGCGGGTTGTAGAAACCGCCGCCATGCACCGCCCACAGCTCGCCGGCCACGCCCTTCCTGGCCAGCTCGGAGCCCGGCGCCGGCGGACGGATGGTGTTGTCGAGCCAGACGAAGTAGAAGGACGCACCGATCCAGGCGATGCCCGTGATGATGTGCAGCCAGCGCACCAGCATGTTGAACCACTCCAGGGCATACGGGTCGAGATAAGCGAAACCATCCATTGGGCGTCCTTGTCGAGTATCCCTCGACGATAACGTGATTTCAATTTCTGCAACATGAAATTTAGCGTATATTCGACATAACTGTATTGATATACGCCCCCCATGGCCAGCCTGCCCCAGCACCTCGACCTGCACCTGATCCGCATCCTCTACCTGCTGCTGGTGGAGAAAAACGTCTCGCGCGTGGCGCTCAAGCTGAACCAGCCGCAGCCCTCGATCTCGGCCTCGCTGCGCAAGCTGCGCGAGCTGACCGGCGACCCGCTGCTGGTGCGCGGCGCGCGCGGCATGGTGCCGACCCAGCACGGCGAGAGCCTGCTCAAGCCGGCCAAGCGCATCCTCGACGAGACCGAGAGCCTGTTCGTGCGCAAGTCGCCCTTCGTGCCGGAGGAAGCGGCGCGCACCTTCCACATCGCCGCACCCGACTACCTCGACACCCAGTTCCTGCCGAACGTGGTGGCGGCGCTGCGGCGCGGTTCGCCCAACAGCAAGGTGGTGATCCACAGCCTGGGACCGGGCCTGGACTACCTGCGCATGCTGTCCGACGGCGAGATGGACCTGGTAATCGCCAACTGGGACGAGCCCCCCGCGCACCTGCACATGTCGAAGCTGTTCGAAGACCCGATCATCTGCACCATGCGCGCCGACAGCCCGTACGCCAAGCGCACCGCGATCGATGCGATGACGGTCGAGGATTACCTGTCGCTGCCGCACGTGGCGCCCTCGCAGATGCTGCCGGGCTACCATGGCGTGATCGATGCCCACCTCGACCGGCTCGGCATGCAGCGCAAGGTGGCGGTCGAGTCGCCCTACTTCGGCGTGATTCCCTACATGCTGACCCAGAGCGACCTGGTGCTGACCACCGGGCGCCAGTTCATCCGCTTCTACGAACGCACGCTGCCGCTCAAGAGCTTCACGGTGCCGATCAAGTTCCCGCCGATGCGCTTCTACCAGCTGTGGCACCAGCGGGTGCACCAGTCGACCGAGCACAAATGGCTACGCGACCAGGTCAGCGCCGCGGCGCGTGCGCTGGTCGCCAAGTAGGCGCAATACCGCTTATCTGCTCAAGCGTATAACTGGAGGGCTTGCAGGATTTATCATCATTGACTCTCATGAGGCGATGCGAACCATGACCACCCTGTCGGACCTGAACACCTGCCCACCCACTGCCTTCGTCGAAGCGCTGCGCGGCATCTACGAACACTCGCCCTGGATCGCCGAACGTGCCGCCGGCCTGCGGCCTTTCGCCAGCGTCGCCGCCCTCAAGCAAGCCTTGCAGGCAGCCGTCACGCAGGCAAGCGAAGACGAGCAGCTGGCGCTGCTGCGCGCCCACCCGGAACTGGCCGGCAAGGCGGCGATCGCCGGCGAGCTGACGGCGGAATCCACGGGCGAGCAGGCGGCGTCCGGCCTGAACCGCTGTAGCCCGGAGGAATACGCCGTGCTGCACGCGCTCAACGCGCAATACAAGGAGAAGTTCGGCTTCCCCTTCATCCTGGCGGTGAAGGGCCCGACGGGACGCGGCCTGACCCGCGCCGCCATCATCGAGACCTTTGCACGGCGCCTGAAGAACACGCGCGCCGACGAAATGCGCGAGTGCCTGCGCCAGGTGCACCGCATCGCCGAGATCCGCCTGAACGAGCTGCTCGGGGTGCAACTGCTCTTCGGGCCGCAGGTGATGGACTGGGCCGAGACGCTGGGCGCGATCAGCGATAGCCCCGATGGGCTTACCTGCGCCTACATGACGCCGGCGCACCAGCGCACTGCCGCCCAGCTGCGCGACTGGATGAGCGCGGCCGGCATGGACGCGCACATCGACGCGGTCGGCAACGTGGTCGGGCGCTACGCGGCCTTGATACCGGATGCGAAGACCCTCGTCACCGGCTCGCACTACGACACCGTGCGCAATGGTGGCAAGTACGACGGCCGGCTCGGCATCCTGCTGCCGATCGCCCTGGTGCGGCACCTGAACGGACGTGGCGAACGCCTGCCCTTCCACCTCGAGGTAATCGGTTTTGCGGAAGAGGAAGGCGTGCGGTATCAATGCACCTTCCTGGGCAGCAGCGCCATTACCGGCCGCTTCGACCCACGCGTACTCGACCAGCAGGACAGCGAGGGCACGAGCATGCGCGCCGCATTGGGAGCCGCCGGCCACGATCCTTCGGCCATCCCCGCCATCGCACGCGATCCGGCATCGCTGCTGGGCTTCGTCGAAGTCCACATCGAGCAAGGGCCGGTGCTGCTCGAACGCGGCCTGCCGGTCGGCGTGGTGACGGCGATTGCCGGCAGCTCGCGCTACCTGGTCGAACTGACGGGTGTGGCCAGCCATGCGGGCACCACGCCGATGGGCATGCGCCGCGATGCGGCGGCCGCCGCGGCCGAGATCGTGCTGCTGGTCGAGGAGCGCTGCAGCGGACGCGGCTCGCTGGTCGGCACGGTCGGGCAGCTCGAAGTGCCCTCCGGTTCCGTGAACGTGATCCCGGGGCAGTGCCGGCTGTCGCTCGACATCCGCGCCGCCAGCGATGAAGAGCGCCTGGCGGCCGTGGACGACATACTGGCGGGCGTCAGCGCCATCTGCGCGCGCCGCGGCATCGAGGAAAAGCTGTGGAAGCTGGTGGAGGCGGACGCCGCGCCCTGCGCGCCGCGCCTGATGGACCGGCTGGGCGCGGCCATCGAGGCCGCCGGCCTGCCGCGCTTTGAACTCTTGTCCGGAGCCGGGCACGATGCCATGGAGATGGCCAGCATCACCGAGGTGGCGATGCTGTTCACGCGCTGCGGCAACGGCGGCATCAGCCACAATCCGCTCGAGACCATGACGGCGGACGATGCGGAGGTGGCGGGCGAGGTGCTGCTCCACTTCCTGGAAAGCATGAGCAGGCAGTAAGCTTTATTTCTTCGTCGCGCGCGTCGATTCGTCTTTCGGCGACATCTTCAGGATCGCCAGGATCACCAGCGCGAACAAGGCGCTCAGGACGGCGGTCGCTTCCCGTCCCATGCCGGCGGCAATGCCGATGGCAGCGCTCAGCCACACGCTCGCGGCCGTCGTGACGCCTTTGACGTCTTCCTTGTCGGTTTGCTTCAGGATGGCCCCGGCGCCGATGAAGCCGATGCCTGCGGTGACGCCCTGCAGCACGCGCGACAGGTCGCCGATCTCCATGCCCGCCTGCAGCGGGATCAGCACGAACAGGGCCGCGCCGAGCGACACCAGCATGTGGGTGCGCAGGCCGGCCGAGGCGCCCACCGACTCACGCTCGTAACCGAGCATCCCGCCCAGCACAACCGCCACCAGCAGGCGCACCACGATGCGCGTGATGTCCTCGACGTTGCCGAGGTCCGAAAATTCTTGCTGTATTGTCATCCAGCTTCGATCCAGCCAATCCATCCTGCTCCTCCCGAGGTCTCCCGGGAATGATGCCATCCAATCAAGATTTATGGCGCATGGATGACTTCGGCTCGTTCGAGCATGGCGTGCAAGAGCACGTTGCATCCCGCCTCCAGGTGGGCCGGCTGGGCGTCCTCGATCTCGTTGTGGCTGATGCCGTCCTTGCAGGGCACGAAGATCATGCCGGACGGCGCCACCCTGGCGGCGTAGATGGCGTCGTGGCCGGCGCCGGAGACCACGTCCATGCTCGAATAGCCCAGCTTTTCGGTGGCGGCGCGCACTGCGTTCACGCAATCCGGGTGGAAGGGGCAAGGCGGGTAGTAGGACACCCGCTCGACCTCGATGGCCAGGCCGCTGTCCTTGCGGGTATTGGCCACGAAGGCCAGCATCTCTTCGTGCATGGTGTTGAGCAGCGCGTCGTTCACGTTACGCAAGTCGATGCTGAACTTGACCTGCCCGGGGATCACGTTGCGGCTGTTGGGGAACACCTGCACCATGCCCACCGTCCCGCGTCCATAGGGCGGGTAGCGGTTCGCGATGGCGACCACTTCCTGCATGATCGACGTCGCCACCTGCAGCGCGTCGCGGCGCAGTCCCATCGGGGTCGGGCCGGCATGCGCTTCCATGCCCGTCACGGTGCAGTCGTACCACGACAGGCCCATCACGGCCGGCACCACGCCGATCACCTTGTCCGCGTCTTCCAGCACCGGGCCCTGCTCGATGTGGGTCTCGAAATAGGCGCCGATCGGATGCTTGCCGGGCACTTCGTCGCCCAGGTAGCCGATGCGTTCCAGTTCCTCGCGCACGCTCTTGCCTTCGGTATCGACCGCCGCATAGGCGGTCTCCAGGCTGAAGGCGCCGCAGAACACGCCCGACCCCATCATCACCGGTACGAAGCGCGAGCCTTCCTCGTTGGTCCAGAAGGCGACTTCGATCGGCGCCTCGGTCTGGATCTTGCGGTCGTTCAGGGTGCGCACCACTTCCAGCCCGGCCAGCACGCCGTAGTTGCCGTCGAACTTGCCGCCGGTCGGCTGGGTGTCGACGTGGCTTCCGGTGACGATCGGCAGCGCGGACGGGTTGCGCCCTTCACGCCGCATGAAGACATTGCCGATCTGGTCGACCGTGACTTCCAGCCCCGCCTCGCGGCCCCAGCGCACGACCAGGTCGCGGCCCTGGCGGTCCAGGTCCGTCAGCGCCAGGCGCTTGACGCCGCCCTTGTCCGTGGCGCCGATCGCGGCCAGGTCCATCAGCGACTGCCACAGGCGCTCGCCATTGATACGCAGTTCGTCCATGCAGGTCTCCTTGGTTCAAGCCAGGGTGGCGGAAAAAGCGGGACGCTCGATGTAGCGCCCTGCCCCGGCTTCGGCACGCAGCGTGCCGCGCTCGAACACCAGCTTGCCCCTGGCGACCGTATGCGTCGGGACGCCGCGCACCGTGCGGCCTTCGAAGACGTTGAAGCCGCCTTTCGAATGCTGGGTCTGTGCCGAGATGGTGCGGGTGCCGCTCGGGTCCCAGACCACGAGGTCGGCGTCCGCCCCGACCGCGACCAAGCCCTTGCGCGGGTACATGTTGAAGATCTGGGCCGCGTTGGTGGAGGTCACGCGCACGAATTCCGAGGGCGTGAGCAGGCCGGTGTTCACGCCGGCGTCCCAGACCACGGCCATGCGTTCCTCGACGCCGCCGCAGCCGTTCGGGATCCTGGTGAAGTCGTCCTTGCCGGCCGCCTTCTGCTCGGCGCAGAAGGTGCAGTGGTCGGTGGCGGTGGTGTGCAGGTTCCCACCCTGCAGGCCCTGCCACAGCGCCTGCTGGTGCTGCCGGCTGCGAAACGGCGGGCTCATGACGTGGGCGCGGGCGAACTCGGGGTCGGGATGGCGGTACACGCTGTCGTCGATGACGAGGTGGCCGGCCAGCGCTTCGCCGTATACGCGCTGCCCCTTGGCGCGCGCCCGCGTAATCGCCTCCAGCGATTCGGCGCAGGACACGTGGACGATGTAGACCGGGGTACCGAGCACTCCCGCGATGGCGATGGCGCGGTTGGCGGCTTCGGCTTCCACTTCCGGCGGGCGCGAGAGCGGATGGGCCTCGGCGCCGCGGATGCCCTTCATCAAAAGCTCTTGCTGCAGCTGGTAGACAAGTTCGCCGTTCTCGGCGTGCACGGTCGGGATCGCGCCCAGTTCCAGTGCGCGGCGGAAGCTTCTGACCAGGGTCTCGTCGTCGGCCATGATCGCGTTCTTGTAGGCCATGAAGTGCTTGAAGCTGTTGACGCCGTGCTCGCGCACCAGCACGCCCATTTCCTCGTGCACCGACGGGTCCCACCAGGTGACGGCGACGTGGAAGGTGTAGTCGCCGGCCGACTTCTCGGCCCAGCCGCGCCAGGTGTGGAAGGCCTCGAGCAGCGACTGCTTCGGGTCGGGAATCACGAAATCCATGATGGTGGTGGTGCCGCCGGCCAGGCCGGCCGCGGTGCCGCTGAAGAAGTCGTCGGCCGTGACGGTGCCCATGAAGGGCAGCTGCATGTGGGTATGGGTGTCGATCCCGCCCGGCATCACGAACTGGCCGCCGGCATCGACGATCGTCGCGCCCGCGGGCGCGTCGAGGTTCTCGCCCACCGCCGCGATCCTGTACCCCACACACAGCACGTCGGCGCGGAACGCACGGTCGGCATTCACGACGGTACCGCCACGGATCAAGGTAGTCATGACTCTCCCTTCAGGTTGGATAGTTGTTCGCTGCGTGATTCACGCTTCTCGGCGCCGGCGCGGTGCGGCCCTTCATCATCAGTCCGTACACGATGGCCGCGATCACCACGCCGACGAACCAGGCGTAGGTATAGATGGTCTTGAAGGCCTCGCCCACGTTCGGAAAGGCGTCCGGCAGCGCCGCGTTCAGGAAGCCGGGAAGGTTGGGCAGCACCCCGGCCGCGAAGGCCACGATGGCGGCGACGTTCCAGCCGCCTTTATACGAGTAGCTTCCGCCCTCGTTGTAGAGCTGGTCGACGTCGAGTTTTGTTTTGCGCACGAAGTAGTAGTCGACGATCATGATCCCGGCGATCGGCCCGAGCAGAGCCGAATAGCCGGTCAGCCAGATGAAGATGTAGTTCTGGGTGGTCTCGAGTATCTTCCAGGGCATCATGGCCAGCGCGATGCCGGCCGTGATGTAGCCGCCGATGCGGTAGGAGATGCGCCTGGGCGACAGCGCCGAGAAATCGTAGGCCGGGCCCACCAGGTTGGCGGCCAGGTTGACGCTGGCGGTGTCGATCAGCAGGATGATGAGCGCCACCAGCACGGCGATGCCGGTCATGCGGCTGGCCACGTCGACCGGATCCCACAAGGCCTTGCCGTACAGGACGATGGTGGCCGAGGTGACGGTCACGGCCAGCGCCGCGAGCAGGCCCATCGGCAATGGCAGGCCGAGCGTCTGGCCGACCACCTGGTCGCGCTGGGTCTTGGCGAAGCGGGTGAAGTCGGGGATGTTCAGCGCCAGCGTGGCCCAGTAGCCGATCATCGCCGTCAACGACGGCCAGAACACTGCCCAGAACAGGCCGGCCTTCGGTCCGCCCTCGACGAACGCGGAGGGCTGGCCGAGCAGCGGGCCGAAGCCGCCCACCTTGTCGTACACCCACCACAGCAGCAGGAAGCAGATCGCGATCTTCAGCGGCGCGGTATAGGTTTCCAGCTTCCTGATCGATTCCATGCCGTGCACGATGAAGTACATCTGGATCGCCCAGAAGCCCAGGAAGCAGGCCAGCTGGCCGAGGTTGATGCCCAGTCCTGGCAAGTTCTCGCCGCCGATCGGGGCGCCGAGGAGCACACCGAGCAGCGTGTAGATCATGCTGCCGCCGAACCAGGTCTGGATGCCGTACCAGCCGCAGGCGACGATCGCCCGCATCAGGGCGGGAAGCCGGGCGCCGCGGGTGCCGAAGGAGGCGCGCGCCAGTACCGCATATGGAATGCCGTACTTGGTGCCGGCGTGGCCGATCAGGAGCATCGGCAGCAGCACGATCACGTTCGCGAGGAACACCGTGAGCACCGCCTGCCAGGCCGACATCCCGCTTTCGATCAGGCTGGCCGCCAGCATGTAGGCGGGGATGCTGATCACCATGCCGACCCACAGCGCCGCGAAGTGATACCAGCGCCAGGTGCGCTGCGCGGCGGTGGTCGGGGCCAGGTCGTGGTTCCAGAGTTCGGTGCTTGCGCCGGTTGGCGCGTCATGGTGCGTGGTCACGGGGGGACTCTCCTCGTCGGTTGCGAAAATGTGCGACCGAGTGTAGCGCAATCGTACTTACGGCGGTGCGGGGTTTCGTCGGGTCAGACGGCGACCGGTTCCGCCCTCGGATTGCGCGGGTCCTGCGTCCAGTTCATATAGGGTTTGCCGGTCTCCTGCGGCACCATGGTGATGCAGGCCTCCACCGGACAGGTGATCTCGCACAGGTTGCAACCGACGCACTCGGCATCCTTCACCTCGTAGCGGCGCGTGCCCGCATCGTCGACCAGGCGCGCGATCGCCTGGTGCGAGGTGTCCTCGCAGGCCACGTAGCACTTGCCGCACTTGATGCACTCGTCCTGGTCGATCCGGGCGATCACCTGGTAGTTCATGTCCAGGTACTTCCAGTCCGTCGTGTTCTGCACCGCCTTGCGCGAGAAGGCCGCGATGTCGGGATAGCCCTTGCTGTCCATCCAACGCGACAGGCCGTCCTTCATCTCTTCGACGATGCGGAAACCGTGCAGCATCGCGGCCGTGCACACCTGCACGCTGCCGGCGCCCAGCGCGATGAACTCGGCCGCGTCGCGCCAGTTGCCGATGCCGCCGATGCCCGAGATCGGCAGGTTGCGCGTGGCCGGGTCGCGCGCGATCTCGGCCACCATGTTCAGGGCAATTGGCTTGACCGCCGAGCCGCAATAGCCGCCGTGGGTGCTGGCCCCACCGACGATCGGGAAGGCGACCATGCGGTCGAGATCCAGGTGGGTGATCGAGTTGACCGTGTTGATCAGGGACACCGCATCCGCGCCGCCGGCCAGCGCGGCGCGTGCCGGATGGCGCACGTCGGTGATGTTCGGGGTCAGCTTGACGATCACCGGCAGGCGCGTGTGCTTCTTGCACCAGGCCGTGACCATTTGCACGTAGTCCGGCACCTGCCCCACCGCCGCGCCCATGCCGCGCTCGGGCATGCCGTGCGGGCAGCCGAAGTTCAGTTCGATGCCGTCGGCGCCGGTGGCTTCGACCAGCGGCAGGATCGCCGCCCAGGGCGCTTCCTCGCAGGGCAGCATCAACGAGACGATCAGGGCGCGGTCCGGCCAGTCTTTCTTGACCTGGGTGATCTCCTGCAGGTTAATTTCCAGGCTGCGGTCGGTGATCAGTTCGATATTATTGAATCCGATGACCTCGCGGTTCTTGCCGTAGTGGGCCGAGTAGCGCGAGGAGACGTTGACCGCCGGCGGATCTTCGCCCAGGGTCTTCCACACCACGCCGCCCCACCCCGCCTCGAAGGCGCGCACGACGTTATAGGCCTTGTCGGTCGGCGGCGCGGAGGCCAGCCAGAACGGGTTCGGGCTCTTGATGCCGCAGAAATCGATGCTCAGGTCGGCCATGCTGCCTCCGTTTTTGCTTGGATGTCTTCGTGGATGGCCATTGCAGCCAGCTTGCCGTGCTGGACCGCCTGCACCGTCAGGTCCTGCCCCGGCGCGACGCAGTCGCCGCCGGCATAGATCCCCGGCAGCGCGGTGCGGAAGCGATTGTCGATCCAGATGCGCTCGTCCTCGCGCGACAGCTCCCGTGCCAGCGGCTCCTGGAAGCCGTCTTCGTTCATGCCCTGGCCGATGGCCTTGAACACGGCGTCGGCTGCGATCTCGACCACGCCGCCGGTACGCACCAGGCGTCCCTCTTCCATGCGGGTCTGTTCGAAGCGGATGCCGGATACCCGGCCGTTTTCGTCCAGCAGCACCTCGAGCGGCGCGGCCCAGGTGCGGATGCGGACAAAATTCGCCTTGGCGATCTCGATCTCGTGGCCGGTTGCGCTCATCGATTCCAGGCCGCGGCGGTAGACCAGGGTCACGTCCTCGGCGCCGAGGCGCTTGATCTGCACCGCCATGTCGATCGCGGTATTGCCGGCGCCGATCACGACGGCGCGGCGCGGCACCGGGAGCAAGGACAGATCACTGGCCTGGCGCAGCGCGGCGATGTAGTCGATGGCCGCCATCAGGCCGGGCGCATCCTCGCCCGTCAGGCCGAGCGTCCGGCTGGTGCCCAAGCCGATGCCAAGGAAGACGGCGTCGTAGCGGATGTGCAGCTCGGCCAGGCTCAGGTTTTCTCCGAGCCGGCGGCCGTATTCGATGTGGATGCCGCCGATCGACAGCAGGAAGTCCACCTCCTGCTGGGCAAAATCGCCCGGAAGCTTGTACTTGGCGATGCCGAATTCGTTCAGGCCGCCGGCTTTCGGACGCGCCTCGTACACGACGACGTCGTTGCCCAGCATCGCAAGGCGGTGCGCGCAGGACAGGCCGGCCGGTCCGGCGCCGACCACGGCGATCACCTTGCCGGTGCTTGGAGCGCGCTGGAAGGGATGGCCCTCGAAACGGGCGTTGTCGATGGCGTAGCGCTGCAGCAGGCCGATGCGCACCGGCTCGCGCTCGGCCGGGTTGTTGCGCACGCAGGCGTGTTCGCACAGGATCTCGGTGGGACACACCCGGGCGCAGCTGCCGCCGAAGATGTTCGCCCTCAGGATGCCCGCTGCGGCACCAGTGACGTTCCCGTCGTGGATGTTCCTGATGAAGCCGGCGACGTCGATGCCGGTCGGGCAGGCGTTCATGCAGGGGGCGTCGTAGCAGTACAGGCAGCGCGCCGCCTCGACGGCGGCCTGGCGCGCACTGAAAGGAGGCGCCAGGTCGGTGAACTGCGCGGCCAGCTCGCCGTTCGAGCCTGCCGCGGGCGGCAGGTGCTGGAGTGATTCGATCATGTGCATCCCTTCTTGTTGTAGGTCGACGACATGCTGCAGTGTGGCCAGCTCATGCGCTGGCACAGCGCATCCGGAAGCTGAACGCGCGGTCGGCAAAGCCGACCACCCTACTTCATCTGCGGGAAGGCGAACTCCGGTCCGCTGCTGGCAGTACTGGGCCAGCGCTCCATGACCGCCTTGTGGCGCGTGTAGAAGCGCACGCCCTCCGGTCCGTAGGCATGGTGGTCGCCGAACAGGCTGCGCTTCCAGCCGCCGAAGCTGTTGAAGGCCATCGGCACCGGCAGCGGCACGTTCACGCCCACCATGCCGACCTCGATCTGGCGCACGAACTCGCGCGCCACGCCGCCGTCGCGGGTGAAGATGGCGACGCCGTTGCCGTACTCGTTGGCGTTGATGAGTTCCACCGCGCGCCCCACGTCCGGCAGGCGCACCACGCACAGCACCGGGCCGAAGATCTCTTCCTTGTAGATCGTCATGTCGGGGGTGACGTGGTCGAACAGGGTGCCGCCCACGAAGAAGCCGTTCGGGCAGCCGTCCACGCGGTAGCCGCGGCCGTCGACGACGAGCGTTGCGCCCTGCTCCACGCCCTGGCCGATCAGGCGTTCGATGCGCTCCCTGGCGGCGCTGGTGACGACCGGGCCCATCTCGGCGCCCGGCGCCATGCCGTCGTTAACCTTGAGTTTTGCGGTGCGTTCCGCCAGTGCGGCAACCAGGCGGTCGCCGGCGTCACCGATGGCCACGGCGACCGAGATCGCCATGCAGCGCTCGCCGGCCGAGCCGTAGGCCGCGCCGATGAGCGCATCGACCGCCATGTCCATGTCGGCGTCCGGCATCACCACCATGTGGTTCTTGGCGCCGCCCAGGGCCTGCACGCGCTTGCCCTTGGCCGAGCCACGCGCATAGATGTATTCGGCGATCGGGGTCGAGCCCACAAAACTGATGGCCTGGACGTCGGGATGGTCGAGCAGCGCGTCCACCGCCACCTTGTCGCCCTGCACCACGTTGAACACGCCGTCCGGCAGGCCGGCTTCCTTCAGCAGCTGCGCGTGCAGCAGCGAAGGCGAAGGATCGCGTTCCGAGGGTTTCAGGACGAAGGTATTCCCGCACGCGAGGGCGACCGGGAACATCCACATCGGCACCATCACCGGGAAATTGAAGGGCGTAATGCCGGCCACGACGCCGAGCGGCTGGCGCATCGACCAGGCGTCGATGCCGCGCGCGATCTGGTCGGTGAATTCGCCCTTGAGCATCTGCGGGATGCCGACCGCGAATTCCACCACCTCGATGCCGCGCGCGACCTCGCCCTGGGCGTCGGCGAAGGTCTTGCCGTGTTCGCGCACCACCATGGCGGCGAAATCGTCGACGTGCTGCTGGCACAGCTGCAGGTACTTGAACAGGATGCGCGCCCGCGCCAGCGGCGGCGTGGCGGCCCAGGCCGGGAAGGCAGCGAGCGCGGCGCACACCGCGGCGTCGACGTCGCGCGGCTCGGCCAACGCCACCCGCGCGCAGGGCTCGCCGCGCGCCGGGTTGTAGACATCGATCTGGCGCGTGCCCTCGGCGTGCGCCGCTTGGCCGTTGATGAAGTGCGAGATGAGATTCATGTGTCTAGTCCAGGTTTTTCAGTATGTTGGCCAGCTTCCCGAACAGCTCGTCGATGTGCTGCTTGTTCAGGATGAGCGGCGGTGACAGGGCGATGATATCGCCCGTCACGCGGATCAGGATGCCGTCCGTGAAGGCCTTCTTGAAGGCGCTGTAGGCGCGCGCCCCCGGTTTGCCGGCGATCGGTTCGAGCTCGATGCCGGCCACCAGGCCGATCGAGCGCAGGTCGATCACGTGCGGCAGGCCGCGCAGCGAATGCAGGGCGTCTTCGAAATAGGCTTGCTGCGATGTGGCGTTCTCGATGATGTCCTGCTCGCGGAACACCTCGAGCGTGGCGAGCGAGGCCGCGCAGGCCAGCGGGTGGCCCGAATAGGTATAGCCGTGGAACAGCTCGATGCCGGCCGGCGCCTCCATGAAGGCGTCGTGGATGAAGCGCTTGGAGAACACGGCGCCCATCGGCACCACGCCGTTGGTCAGGCCCTTGGCCGTGGTCATCATGTCCGGCTCGACGCCGAAATAATCGCTCGCGAACGGCGTGCACAGGCGGCCGAAACCGGTGATGACTTCGTCGAAGATCAGGAGGATGCCGTGCTTGTCGCAGATCTCGCGCAGGCGCTTCAGGTAACCCTTGGGCGGCACCAGCACGCCGGTAGAGCCGGACACCGGCTCGATGATCACGGCGGCGATGGTCGACGCGTCGTGCAGCGTGACCAGGCGTTCCAGCTCGTCGGCCAGCTCGGCGCCGAAGTCCGGCTCGCCGCGCGAGAAAGCGTTTTTCGACAGGTTGTGCGTGTGCGGCAGGTGGTCCACGCCGGGCAGCAGCGGGCCGAAGCTCTTGCGGTTGTTGCCGATGCCGCCCACCGACAGGCCGCCGAAGCCGACGCCGTGGTAGCCGCGCTCGCGGCCGATCAGGCGGGTGCGCCCGCCCTCGCCGCGCGCCCGGTGGTAGGCCAGCGCCATCTTCAGCGCGGTGTCCACCGCTTCGGAACCGGAGTTGGTATAGAACACGTGGCCGAACTTGTGGCCGGTGTACTCCATCAGCTGCTCGGCAAGGTCGAACGCGGCCGGGTGGCCCATCTGGAAGGTGGGCGCGAAGTCGAGCTGGCCGACCATCTCGCTCACGGCCTGGGTGATGCGCGGCTGGGCATGGCCGCAGGGCACGCACCAGAGGCCGGCAGTGCCGTCGAGCACGCTGTTGCCGTCCACATCCTTGTAGTACATCCCCTCGGCCGACACCAGCAGGCGCGGATTCGCCTTGAAGTCGCGGTTATTCGTAAAAGGCATCCAGAATGCGGACATCGAGGTGGGCCTGGACTCGTTCATGCGTCTCTCCCCGCCATTGATTGGCGAAAAATTTTTACCAGTTGGCAAAATATTGATCAATAATAGTCAGCAAGGCAACACCGGCACAGATACACCAAGGGTAAAACCGACCAACCGTACAGGCAACGCGACCTGTACAGTGAATGGAGTGGTGGCGATGGAAGAAGCTGTTGTGACAGAGGTCATTCCTTCTGAAACCTTGCGATCAAAGTGCAGTATGGCAGGTGGCGCGCCATGGCCGCTGCTCGCCATCGACCGGAAGGGGCGCGGCAGCCTGGTCGAGCAGATCGTCGGGACTATCTCGACGATGGTAAACGAGCGCCAGCTCGGTGCCGGTACGAAAATGCCATCGGTTAGACAATTCGCAAAGTGCAATGGCGTCAGCACATTCACGGTGGTCGAAGCCTACGAGCGCCTGCATCAGCTGGGGCTGCTGTCCTCGCGCCGCGGATCCGGATTCTTCGTGGCGCGCAGCCTGCCGCAGGCGCCCTGCGCCCCGAGCGCGTCCCAGCCCAGCCTGCAATCCGAAATCGACGCCCTCGCCCCCGACCTGTACAGTGGGCAGGCCGAGGCGCTGCCCGTCGGCGCCGGCTGGCTGCCGCCCGAGTGGTATGGAGAAAATACCATCCTCGACGCCGTGCGCCATGCGATGAAGATCCCGGCCAGCCGCCTGCGCGGCTACGGCCACCCGCTCGGTTTCCCCGCGCTGCGCCAGTACCTCGCCACCAGCTTGTCGGGCGAGCTGTTCGCCGTCGAACCCGAGCAGATCCTGCTGACCAACGGCGCCACCCACGCCTTCGACCTGGTGCTGCGCACCCTCACGCGGCCCGGCGACGTGGTGCTGGTGGAAGAGCCCGGCTACAGCAACCTGCTGTCGCTGGTGCGCCACCACGGCTGCATCCCGGTCGGCATCCCGCGCAGCGAAGCTGGGCTGGACATGGAAGAACTGGCGCGCCAGGCCGCCCTGCTGCATCCCAAGCTCATGTTCGTCAACACGGTACTCCAGAATCCGCTCGGCACCTCGCTCTCGCAGGCTCAGGCGCACCGCCTGCTGGCGCTGGCCGAGCAGTTCGATTTCTGGCTGGTGGAAGACGACATCTATCGCGAGCTGGCGGCCCCCGGCGAAGCCTCGCTGGCGGCCATGGACGGGCTGCGCCGCGTGATCCGGGTCGGCAGCTTTTCCAAGACCCTGTCGCCGGTGCTGCGCGTGGGGTCGCTGTGCGCCTCGCATTCCCTGGTACCGGAACTGCTGCGCGTGAAGATGGTGGCGGGCCTGACCACCTCCGAAATCAACGAGCGCGCGGTCTTCCACGCCACCGGCACGCGCGGCTACCGCCGCATGGTCGAGCGTTTGACCAGCCAGCTGGAGGACGCGCGCGAGCGCGCCCTGGAGGCCCTGCTGCATGTGGGATTGCGTCCGCTGGCGCGGCCGCGCGGCGGCATGTTCGTCAGCGCCGGCTGGGCGGAGGCGCCGACCGCGGCAAGGAACGGCCGCAGTATCGCCGATGCCGCGTTAAGAGCCGGCATCCTGCTGGCGCCGGGCGAATTCTTCACGCAGCGCGAGCCCCAGGGCATCTGGTTCCGCTTCAATGCCGCCTATGCGGCCGACCCGCAACTGCTCGACTTCCTGCGCGCACAGCGCTGAGGACACCATGGACACCCACGTCACCGACAGCGCCAGGCGGCGCGACAAGCTGGAAAGCGCGATCATCAAAGCCGCCACCCGCCTGTTCGCCGAATGCGGCTACGAAGGCACCAGCATCGCCGCGGTCGCCGAACGGACCGGCATCTCGAAGCAGAACCTGTTCTACTACTTCCCGACCAAGCAGGGCCTGTACCAGCGCGTGCTCGACGACGTGCTCGACGACTGGCTCGAGCGCATGGCCAAGCTTGCCGATGCCGGCGGCGAGCCAAGCGACGTGCTGCGCGCCTACGTTGCCGCCAAGCTGCGCTTCTCGCGCGAACAGCCCTGGGCTTCGCGTGTGTACGCGATGGAGGTCATCGGCGGCGCCAAGTTCTACGGCGAACAGATTCGCGCCCGCGTGGTGCCGCTGCTGCGCCGGGACATCGAGGTCTTCGAGCGCTGGATGGCGGACGGCCGCATCGCCCGCGTGGACGCCACCCACCTGCTGTTCGCGCTGTGGGCCATGACCCAATCCTACGCCGACTTCTCGGCCCAGATGGCGCTGGTGCTGGACAAGCCAGAACTCACCGGCACGGACTTCGAGGATGCCGAGCGCCTGATCGGCGACCTGGTGGTGCGGGCGGTAGTTGCGAACGGCTGAAAACACCGGGTCCGGGATCTCGTTCTTCGCTGCCGATTGCATATACTTGCATCTTTGCAATTCATCACGACAGGACGGACATGGACTTCCGAGGCACACCGAATGACGACCTCATCGATCAGGAAAAGCAGGGGCTTCCCGCAGGACCAATCTACGGCCTGGAAGGCAACGACCGCATCATCGTCACCACCGGCCTGGCCATCGGCGGCCCCGGCAATGACGAGATCGTCGCAGGTGCTTCCTATGCGACGGCCGCTTACTGGGGTTCGCCGCGCGGCGTGATCGTCGACCTCGGCGCAGGCAGCGCCGAGGACGGATTCGGCACCGTCGACCGCCTGATCGGCATCAAGGTCGTGCAGGGTTCGGGCCATGACGACATCCTGCGCGGCGGCGCTGCCGACGAATACTTTCATGGCGGCGGAGGCAGCGACCTGGTCGAGGGCGGCGCCGGCTTCGATACCGTGAGCTACTACTTCGAGAAATCGACGGCGGCCGAGGTGCGTTACGACGCGGCCAGCGATACCTTCACCGTCGTCAAGCGCTTCACCAACGGCGACCGCGGCACCGATATCCTGCGCGGTGTCGAAAAGATCGAATTCGTCGGCGCAGGGGCGGACGATGCGGTCATCCTGCGCTCGCAGTTCGTGGGCGACTTCCGCAGCGCCGGCACGCTCAAGCTTCCCTTCCCCACGAACGCCGCGCTGTCGCAGTTCAAGCCGGGCGACTTCAACGGCGACGGCAGCACCGACTTCGCGGTCGTCACCCAGGTCGGCACCGGCACCGCCCCGGCCCCTACCTATGTCGTCCTGGGCGACCGCAAGGGCGGCCTGCGCGACGGCACCGCCGAAATCTTCGGGCAGCCGCCCCTGAAGATCGTCGGCGGCGGCCGTACCATCGTGGCCGACTTCAACGGGGACGGCCGCAGCGACATCTTCCAGCTCGATTTCGGCGACGACGCGCCGCCCTTCCCGGGCGGAATCAGCAGCCTCTACCTGTCTTCCGTGTCGAGCGGCCGCCTCGAGGACGCCAGCGCCAGCCTGCCCCAGCGTCCGGACACGAATCACGGCGGCAGCGCGGGCGACGTCAACGGCGACGGCCACATCGACGTGCTGGTGAATGCGCTCGACGAAGGCAATCTTCTCCTGATCAACGATGGCAGCGGGCGCTTCACCGAAATGCGTGCGCTGCTCCCGCGGCCCTCGGTCACGCTCGGCCACGTGGATTATCCTGAAACCAGCACCTTCTCGGGGATCGGCGATCTCAACGGCGACGGCGCCGCCGATCTGGTCCTGGGCACCTGGGACGGCAACCTCATGAAAACGCCGAGCAAGGTCCTGCTCAACGACGGCACCGGCAATTTCACGCGCAGCGCGCCGATTTCCCTGCCGGCTGCCGGCCTGCCGGGCGAAATCGTGCTCGAGGTCGAGCGCATCGACCTGAATGGCGATGCGTTTCCGGACCTGATGCTGAGCGTGACGAATGGCGGAGACTCCGCCACGTTCTACCATGCCGACTACATCCAGCTCCTGGTCAACGATGGCGCCGGAAGCTTCCGCGACGAGACCGCGGCCCGCCTCCCCCAGGACAAGGACACCAGCCAGCCCGGCTGGTTGATGTCCCTGTCGGCGGTCGATGTCAACAACGACGGTTTCGTCGACATCCTGGCCGAATCGGCAGGCACGCCGGTGACGTCCAAGCTCTACCTGAACCGCGGCGACGGCAGCTTTGCCCTCGCCTGGGAATCCGCGCCGGGCGAACGCGTCCAGGCGGCCGACGTCGACGGCGACGGCATGCGCGACCTGGTCGGCATTACCAGCGGCGGCGTGATGTCGGTGTGGCTCAACAAGCTCGCCAACGGCCATGTCTACCAGGCGAACTTCGGCGGCGAGGTGCTGCTGGGATCGAGCGGGAACGACGTGTTCCTTGCCCGCTCCGGCGTCAATGCCTTCGACGGCGCTGCCGGTTTCGACGTCGCCACGCTTCCGGGACAGCGGCACGCGTATACCTTGCTGCGCAACGATGCCGGCGTCACGCTGTCCGGCAAGGCCATCGAGGTCGCCCTGGCCGGTGTCGAACGCGTCCTGTTCGCCGATCGCGTCCTGGCCTTCGACATCGACGGCAGCGCCGGACAGGCCTACCGCATCTACCAGGCCGCCTTTGACCGCGCTCCCGACGCGGCCGGCCTCGGCTTCTGGATCGCGGCGATGGACCGCGGCGCCGGCCTGCACGACGTGGCGGCGCAGTTCATGGCCAGCGACGAGTTTGTCGGACGCTACGGCCCACTGGACACCCCCGCTTTTGTCGCGACGGTGTACCGGAACGTGCTGCACCGCGAGCCGGATGCGGCCGGCCTGGCATACTGGCAGGACTACCTCGAAGCAGGGGGCTCGCGGACGGCGCTGCTGGCCGGCTTCAGCGAGAGCCAGGAGAACCGCGCCCAGGTCATCGGCGCGATCGAAGGCGGCATCGATTACCTGCCCGGCGCGTGAACCAGGCGAAAATCCTTCTTCTGGACGAAGACAAATCGCGCCCACTCTGTATGATTATTGGCAATTAAACAATCAGGTGACCATGTCCAGCTATCCGACGCCCATCCTTACCACCGAGCGGCTCACCCTGCGTCCCATGACGATGCTGGATGCCGCCGACCTGTTCGCCGTGTTCTCCGATCCGGCCGTGGTGCGCTACTGGAGCGCCGAACCTTGGACCTCGGTCTCCTTTGCCGAAAGCGCGCTTGCGCGGGCCCTGGAAGGCTACCGTGAACAGTCGGAAGTGCGCTTCGGCATCGAGCTTGCCGAGACCGGCCTTCTCATCGGCACCGTCAACCTGCACCACTTCTTCCCGCAGAACCGCCGCTGCGAACTCGGTTACGCACTCGGCAGCCCGCATTGGGGCAAGGGCTACGCCACCGAGGCGCTGGAGGTGGCGCTCGACTACGGTTTCCACGAACTGCGGCTGAACCGCGTCGAGGCCGACATCGACCCGCGCAACGGCGCCTCGGCCGCCGTGCTCGAACGCCTGGGCTTTCGCAAGGAAGGCTACATGCCCGAACGCTGGTTCGTGCACGGCCAGATGGCCGACACCGTCAACTACGGGCTGCTGCGCAGCTACTGGGACGCGCGCAGCCGCGCAGCGCTCTCCCGAAAGTGATAAATACGGTCCCGCTTATCCGCCCACGCTACCGCCAAACCCGGGATTTCGACCGTTCGTCGGATGACCATGGCGCTACATGGCCCCAGGGCCTACAGTGGCGCCATCAACTCAACCGAAGGACCACGCATGAAACCCTCTCGCTTTGATACGTTCATGACCGACATGAAAGACATCGCCCGCAAGGCCAACCGTGCCCTGCGTTCGGGCGCCCGCACCCTGGCGTCGCTGTCCTGGCCGTCGCTGCTGGCGGTGTCGATCGGGCTGGCGCTGATCCTGAGCATCGTGCCGCTGGCGCTCACGCTGTTCATCGCCTTCCTGCTGCTGAAAGTCGTCGCGACGGCCCTGTTCGGCCGTCGTCCGGCCCAGATCGTGGAGTAAGCCATGACTGCCGCCCCGATCAACCGCGCACTCGACTTCGTGCGCGAAGCCGTCAGCGAAGCCAGCGCCCTGTGGTGGGGCTTCTTCGACTGGCTGGCCCTGGTCGAGTGGCGCAAGCTGTACGTGACCTGGTTCCTGGTGTTCGTCTTCGGCATCTCGTTCAACCTGACCGAACCGGCGGTGTGGTTCATCCTGATCTCGTTCGGCGTCAAGGTGCTGGCGGGCGGCAAGCGCCGCGCCGAGCTCACCGCCCGCGAAGCCGCCGACAAGGCCAACGTCGCCACCCTGGAGCGCCGCCTGATGGAAGCGCAAATGGCGACGCTGCAGGCCCAGGTCGAACCGCACTTCCTGTTCAACACGCTGGCGCTGATCGGTCAGCTGATCGAGACCGACCCGAAGGAAGCGGCGCGCGTGCACGCGCACCTGATCGAATACCTGCGCTCCTCGCTGCCGCAGATGCGCACCAAAGGCGGCGGCACGCTCGGCAAGCAGGTCGAGCTGTCGCGTGCCTACCTGGCCATCATGCAGGCGCGCATGAAGGAGCGCCTGCAGGTGCGCTTCGACGTGCCCGATTTCCTGGGCAGCTCGCCCTTCCCGCCGATGATGTTGCAGACCCTGATCGAGAATTCGATCAAGCACGGCCTGGAGCCGAAGGTGGCCGGCGGCACCATCACGGTCCGCGCCCATGTCGAAGTGGCGACGCTGCACGTGGACGTGTGCGACGATGGTGTCGGCATCGACCTGCACGCCGACGAAGGCGTAGGCCTGGCCAACATCCGCGAGCGCCTCGCCCTGCTGTACGGGAAGGATGCCGAGCTGGTGATCGAGATGCCACCCGGCGGCGGCGCCTGCGCCTCGATCCGCCTGCCCTACCGGATGACGGAGTTCGACTGATGAATCCTGGCGCCCCGACCGCGCTAATCGCCGACGACGAAGCGCCGATGCGCGACCAGCTGCGCATGCGCCTGGCGGAGGCCTGGCCCGAGCTGCGCATCGTGGCCGAAGCCGCCAACGGCGCCGAGGCGCTGGCGCTGGCCGAGCTGCACAAGCCCGATATCGCGTTTCTGGACATCCGCATGCCGGGCATGGGCGGCATCGACGCCGCGCGCCAGCTGTACAACCGCTGCCACATCGTGTTCGCCACCGCCTACGACCAGTACGCGCTCGACGCCTTCGAACAGGGGGCGATCGACTACCTGCTCAAGCCGGTGACGCCGGCACGGCTGCAGACCACCTGCGAGCGCCTGCGCGCGCGCCTCACCAGGGCGCCGCAGGACATCGGCGCGCAGCTGCTTGAATTGGGCACCCTGCTGAAGCAGGGCGGCGCGGCCAGGCCGAACTACCTGAAGTGGATCCAGGCCCAGGTCGGCGGCAGCCTGCGCATGGTCAGCACGCGCGAGGTCCTGTTCTTCCAGGCCGACGACAAGTACACCTGCGTGCAGACCGCGACCGCCCAGCTCCTGATCCGCAAGACGCTCAAGGAACTGGCGGACGAGCTGGACCCGGACGAGTTCTGGCGCATCCACCGCTCGACTCTGGTCCGGGTGGATGCGATCGCCGAGGTGTTCCGCGACCTGCGCGGGCGCCAGATGGTCCGTCTGCGCAACTTCCCCGGCGAGCTGGAAGTGAGCCGCAACCACGGGCATCTGTTCCAACAGATGTGATGCCCTTGGTGGCCTGGCGCTCAGCCGAACAGGCCTTCGTCGGACCCGTCGCCGTCGAAGAAGCCGCCGCTGCCTTCCGACCCGAAATCACCACCGCCGAGCAGGCCGTCGCCCGTGCCGATGTCGTTCAGGCCGGCCTGGTCGGCCAGCGCGCCGCCCGACAGGTCGGCGCCTGACAGGTTTTCTCCGCCCAGCAGGTGGGCGCCGCCGTTTCCGCCGTGGTCATGGAACAGGTTGTCCAGGCCGTGGAAGAGGAAGCTGCCGGCTGCCACACCGGCCGCCGTCGCGGCAATCGAGCCGAGCAGGCCGCCACCGCCGCCGCCACGCAGGAAGCCGCCCATGCCGCGGCCCATCGAGCCCGGCATGGCGTGCTGGTAGTGCATGTGGTGGGATTGCGGGTGGCTGGCGTGCCTGCGACTGCCCCAGGAATGCGGGTCGAGGAAACCGCCGCGGCTGGTCTGTTGCTGCTGTTGATGCAGCTGGTTTTCCAGAGCGGCGATCTGGGATTTGGCGCTATCGAGGGCCTGCTCCATCAGCAGCACACGCTGCACCAGCAAGTAGGCGGCATCGGGCTGTTGTGCGACTGCGCGCTGGATGAGCGCGTCGGCTTCGGGGTCTTTCTGGATGCCCCGGGCCTGGACGAGCTGGCCGAGGAAATCATGCAGTTTGTGGCTATCGGATGGGCTCATGGTGATGCTCCTCATCGAACGTGGTCAAATCTGCATGTTGTGCGGATATTAGCGTTTTCAAGGCCGACCGACTGCGAAGAACGGACTGATCATGTTAACCTAGGGCCGTGATGACTTGGATCCGTAAAAGTGGACACCTGCCGCAAGTGCGGCCTTGGGAAACACAGCTACTCGCTCGCCAGTTCGTGTAGCCTCAATTGCATATGGGTCATTATCTTCCGTTGCGCATTCTGACTCAATATCGTCAGGCCATTGAGGAACTTTACAAGTTCGCATAGCCAATATTCTGAAAAAGCTGATTAATATGCAAACCGGAAACATGACCCAGTAAAGCAAAACTGGGGCACCAGCAAAATTAGCGAATATACGCTCTACACTTAGGCCTGGGGACTCACGCCCCCCACTTATCGGCATACAAAACTGTACTTGAGCAGAAAGCTCTTTAGGACCTTCTTCCATATAGCGACGAATAAACTCCCAATGAGCACGGACAAAATCATCAGGCGCACGTTGCTGCGCTGTCGAGGCTAAGTCATTGGCGCTGATAGAACCGACATAGCTCAAAGCGAAAGTTTCAAGAACCGTATTTCCATCTGCATCAAGCACGTGCCCTTGCACCTCCCATTCATTCCATGCACCAACTTTTGCAAGAGTAAAGAATAACTTATCCCACGCTACTGACAAGAACGTGCCATTTGTTCGAAAGACGTAGACCATACGTGTTTTTCGATTAAACCGGATTGGGTAATGAGTGTATGCAAAGGACTCCTTGCGAAGCAACCAGATCAAACCAAAAGAAAACAATATCACTATTAGCATCATCGCAATCCCATTTAACAAAAGGATTGTCGAATCTAACGGCGATGGCAATACACCAAGCCCCTCCAATATCCACTGCAATGCGCCCCAGCCCAAGACCCCATTAATCATCACTAAAATGGTTACAGCTACGGCTGTGACGCTCCCCTTCCAACCGTACCACTTATCCACGGATTCAAGATAACATGAATTCATTTTAATGACGCTCAGTTGGTAATGCGGCGCAGTGGATAGGCGTTGTTTCTGCTTCAACTGAAACTTACGCTCGAATGAGGTTAGCGGACGATCCACCGCATATTTTCTCAACAAACCGGAAAATTCCATTTTGAGCTCTCACTTCAATGCTTGCAATAGCTGGGCTTGTTCAGTTTCCATGTCGGCATAACGCTGCCCCTTCATAATTCCCCATGGACACCGCTCGAGCCAGTCCTGAATTGGATCGTCTTTCATATACTCGATAAGTAGACCTATTGAAATAGACAAAGCGATAAGTGCGCCGATTATGGGAATAGCCAACGAGAAAACTATTGCGAGCGATAAGGCAATCCCTGTTATAGCCGACCCAACATATAGCCAAGCCAACCCGTATTGCCCCTCAGCGCGCGCCTCTGTAAATTTAATCATATCTAATGCTGCGACCAGAAATCCAGTCGCTATCCCGCCAACTCTCGCAGCATGCTTGCTGATCTGAGCCAAGCTAGGGCCTATACCTTGCCCAAGACTTAATCCGAGTCCAGAACGGGCCGTGAGACACTTACTTAACGCCTCAGACATGGTCACTGCAATAGACACCATTCCTGCATAACGTCGCACCACTGCGTCGGTCTTATTATTGCTGAGGCTTTTCTCTTCGTCTGTATATAGTTTCGTCAAAATCGCGACTTGCAAAATGCATGTAATGGCTCCTTGGCCAAGGTTTCTATGTAACGCTCTTCGCCATTGTTCTCGACTTACTGCCTCCATTGCTTCCACTGAGGTTGTGCTGCCGGCCAACCGCGCAGCTTGTTGTTGTCGAGTGAGGTTGTTCGGAAGATTATTTATCGTTTCCTGGTCTATTGGCACCAGCCACCGGCGTCTCACACTGCCCGTCATTGGTATCCCATTAATTTGCGCCCGTCTTAATTCAGCAGCTACAGCCTTCCTCAGCTGGTTCTTACCTACAATGCCGCCACTTCGCTGAAGCAGTTCTTTAACTAGATAGGCATGAAATTCCCTTTTTGTACCTACGACTTCACATAGGACAATAGGATGTCCTGAAATTAAACCGGCAGCGACAACAGCCGCTCTAAAACCAGTACTACCATCCATCACCTTTCCGAACATTTTCGCCAGTGGACCGGCAACTTGAGTAACCAGATGCACGGCTAACTCTTTTGTACCAAGGCCCAGTTTCTCAGTGACGCTTAAATGGAGTCCCAAAATATTATCCCACGGGAACTGCCTGAAATCTAATGCAACGGCCGTAGCACTTTTTATAGCCTCTGCAGTTATCGTTTGATTAAGCACCATTGCACGCAATAGAAAATTCCGTGGATCGGTAATATCACCGTCAAGCCATTCGTTATATAGTTCGGCACAGACTTTTTTGTCCTGCGTAGATGTTATGCAGTTCGATACCACGGCCGCATATACTGCGCCAGATTGAGCATTACGCGCATCGTAATTACATTCAAAATATGCTAGCAACTGCGAACTTCTCATCCATGCCACATGAACGGGAGCTAAGGGAATAATATATTCTTCTCCAAATTTTTTAAACTTAGCGTTAAATTTGTCCAGCCACTGCTGCCGCTCTATGTCATTAAATTTCTCTTTATACTTTTTCCATGAGCTTTCTGCTGCGCTAGCCAGGTGCGCCGGCGTAACCTTACCTATATTATCTGTTCGTGCGCGAGTAGATTCCGAAAACCAATGCCCGAGCGGATTAGCACTTTTTTGCTCCTTTGCAAGCTCTTCTGCAGCTTCAATTTCTCTATCCTCGGCCTGCTTCCTTTTGATTGCTTGGATCTGATCAATTGCGGCACTAGCAAAAATCCTTCGTTTTTCTTCCGGATTTTTGTTAATAAATTCATCAGCTTTTGTGGTCATCAAAAATGCCAACTCTTGAGTGATTCCGGCTGGATCAGGTAGAGTCACAATCAACCCGTTACTCGGCCGTATACGTTCAAATTCTTGCTTTAGTCGTTCCGCAGCGCTCTGGCGTGAGCAAAAACGGAATGGACTCCAAGCCAAGTTTACTTTGCTCTGGTTCGAAACCATTGCATACTCCGCCACCGTATCTGTCAGCTGGATAATTGGCTTATGTGGCTGTTGGTTTCCTTTAAGGACAGCTTTGACATTGATCTCTGTCATGTGCCTCCGACGGTAGGCTTCATCCTCATTTGCTTTTCGCACGGCATCCGTCCATAGAACGTCACTAAAACCCAACCACACTTTAGAAGCGTTTAGCGGATCGGCGACGGTAATGCAGCTTGCGACAGCGCGATGACCTTCGTCTGTGCAATTGAATGGCTTCTGAGGCACGACAGGAGTTTGGCCAGGGGTCTGAAGCAACTTAGCGAAGTAGCCGTCAGACGTAACAAAATACGTTTCCCAACGCCGTCGTGCCTCGTCGAACATGTTTATGTACCCACTTCGCAGTAATCGTTTGGTGTAATAAGCAATCGAGGAAGGCAGCTCAATCGCCACGCCTGATGCCGGCGGGGCGCCTGAATTGACGTGTGCGATTGCATCACGCACCAGCAGCAAAGGCAGACCACGCTTGTCGCAAAAATCGCATTTCATTGTTACGGTCATGTCTGCTGCCCTGTTAGCAAATTGGTGGAACAACGGAGTGCTTCCCACACCTTCTCTTCAATCAGTGCGAAGCAATCGGATAGCCTGGTATCTTCGGCGGAGCCTGTGACAGCCCGAATGGCGTCAATGACAACAGGATGCCCATCAAACGTCGGAACAGTTAGCAGACCGCGAGCTGCGAATTCGACGAGGTCAGGTTGTTCAATAAGGCCATGACGCCGTACCGCGCGCTCAATTAACTGCTCAGCGACCGCAGCCTGACTCGTCAGTTCAGAAGCCTCATAAATCCCTGCTCCGAGCAATGCACGGTTCACGAGCCCGATCGCTTCGACACGATGCCAATCCCATCCTACGATGCCGCTCGATGAGCAATCATTATCGGATTCGTCTGCTATCGGTCGCTGAGCTGTGAGCCAAGTCCCTCCGAGCCAGTAATGAAATGCCTGCGACTTACCAAATAGTCGTCGACGTTGCGCTATGTTTAATATCCGCAGCAGTTGGTGCAGAACACGGGGGTCGTGTACGCGTAGCCAGAGCTTGCGTGTAGAGTTCGGTTGCGCTAGTTGGATGGCATTCCAGTGTCGCGTAAATTGATCTACGTTTGTGTCAGTCGTGACGAAAAGGGCGATTGGAGGACGTCCCGATTGTTTAAACTCGTCTCGTATCCAAGCAATCAAGTCGTTCCAGCTGTCCTCAGATTCTCTTCTTAAATCGAGCAAGATGGGCATGAGGTGGCTACTGGACGTAAGTCGCTTTGGTACGAGAATTTGCGTCGTTAGCCCCTCCGGTAGCTTTTCTGCCATCGCCGGATCAATCAGGCCAAAGGCGCATTTGCGCACAGTGAAAGACTCGAGAAAACGGTCCATATTGTTCGCTCATTACACAGGTACAACGCTGTCACCCGCAGCCGCAGCTCCGGAAGCGCGAAACTCGCACAACTTTAGCTCGCCTGGTTTCGGTAAAGTCTTTTCGGTAGCACTGCTCTGTGGCCCTGCCAGCTCTTTCTTGCTCGCCTTGAACTCCACATTCCCCGGCGCATGCACCTCGATATTCCCCCCTTCCAGCTTGATGTACGCCCCCTGCGCCGTCAGCAACACATGCTTCTTTGGCGCCGCAACCGTCACCGACTTGGTCACGCTCGCCACCGTGATCTTCTTGTCCGCCGTCAGCCTGGTCGGCCCTGACTGGCTCTGGCTGCTCAGCTTCCCGCTGGCCGCGTGCAGCTTGATGCCTACCTCCTGGTTCGGCTTTTCCTTATTGGTAGCTTTGCCGTAAGTGAACAGGCTGATCCCCTTCGCAACCAAAGTGGACGAGTTGCCCTGCGCAACAACATTAATGTCCTGCCCCGCAACGATGCTGCTCGTGGTCCCTGCCGAGAGCACGGCATCCGCCGGCGTGGTAACGACGATGCCCGCTGGACTCGACAGCTGCAGCTGGGGCTCGCTGTACGCGACGGCGCCATCGGCGGCGGCTCCGATCACCTCGGCGCTATGCGCCATTTCTTTCACGGCCGCGAGTTCTTCCGGCACTGGCTCCCCCCCCAGCCTGGCGTTATGCTTCTGCGCCAGGATCGCCACATCGACCTGCAAGCGATGGCTCTCTCCAATCTGCGACACTGCCTCGCGCGAATCGAGCTGGCTGCCACGCGCCCCCTGCCGCGCATCGGTGGACAGCAACATCCCCTGCCCCGCCCGCAGCGCCAGGCTGTGCGCCGTCTTCAGCTCCGCCCCGAAGCCCACCGTCTGCAGCCGCTCGTTATCGGTCTGGTGAACCAGATGTCCCAGGTTCAGCTCCGCCGTGCCTTCATGCGCCTTCATATGACACTGCAAGGAAGTGCGCGCCTGCCCGGGGCTGTCGTCGAACACCAGCTGGCTGTAGGCGCCGCTGCCGGACTGGCTGTCGCCCATGCTCTGCGACTTGAAGCCCGACAGCACCGCCGCATGCCCGTGCCCGCCGCCTTCGCCCGGAAACCACGCCGGCGCATTGCCGGTCGCCGCCGCGGGACCATGGGCGACCCCGTTGTGCTGGGCATCGGGCTGCCCGCGGCCGTTGTAGAGCGCGCCGATTACCACTGGCCGGTCGATGTCGCCCTCGATGAAATCCACCAGCACCTCCTGCCCCACCCGCGGCAGCATATTGCTGCCCCAGTTGGCGCCGGCCATCGGCGTCACCACCCGCACCCAGGTCCCGGCCGTGTCGTCGCCGGGCGCACCGGTATGCCCGTCCGGCGACGGATGCAAGGCGCGGCTGTGGCTCATCGCCCCGCGCTGCCAATGGAATTGCACCTTGATGCGATGATCCCTGTCGGTATGGACCACCGCCCCCGGCGGCCCCACCACGATCGCGGTCTGCTGGCCGCGCACGGTAGGACGCGGATGGAGCAGGCGCCCATGTCCTTCCTCCCCCGTTGCGCGGTACGGGACACTGGCAGGAATCGCTTCGATCCGGTTGCGATACGGGGGTCGATCCCCCGCAAGCTGCCGCGCGATCCTGGGCTCGGACTGGTGCATGGCCATCCCGGCGACCGGCCCCTGGCCCAGCAGCTTGTCGACCGTCTCGAGCATGTCGGCCGTCAGGTTGTTGTGCATCAGGTGCGTCGCAGCGGTGATCACGAAGCTGCGCGCGTCGTCGTCCTGCGCCTCGTCGAAGCGGGCATGGCCGTGCAGCGTGAAGCGCGTGCCGGGTGTGAAGGTCCGCACGGTGCCTGCGGCGATGTGGACCTGGCGCGCCGCCTCGCAGGCCTGGATCTGGTTCTCCGCCAGCCGCTCGCCCTGCTCGCGGGTCTCCCACGCATACAGTCCGGGCGCATCGCGGCTGATCAAGGCTTCAGCCGGGCCGGCATGTCCCGCTGCCGACACCTGGCGCTGGCGCACGGTCCGGTAGTCCCAGCTTCCCAGCTCGATCCCATTGCTCGGCAGGCGGGATTCGGTCCGCCAGCGGTCGATGCTGTCGGCCTTCATGACGGCGCCGGGACGCGTGAATGCGACCTGCTGCTGCTCGTTCGGCTGGAAGGCGCCGTTGTGGTCGGCGATCACCATCGTGTGTGCGCCCAGCGACGGGCTGTCCGCATCCCCGCTGTGCTCGAAGAAGTAGAACAGGCCCTCCTCCAGCATCAGGCGCTCGACGAAGGCGAGGTCGCTCTCCTGGTACTGGGTCGTCAGGCTGCGCTTGGGATAGATGCTGCGATCGGCGATCTCCAGGCGCCAGGCCGGCGCCAGCCGGGCCCGGCCGCCATAGCTGCCAAAGACTACGTCGAGGATGTCGAAGACCGACATGTCCTGGAAGACGCGGCTGTCACGGCCAAGCGAGAGGAAGCTGGTCCAGGGCTGCAGCGTCAAGGTGTAGCGGGCAAAGCCGCCATTGGCGCCGCTCATCTCCATCGCCGTCACATAACCGTGGAAGGGCCGGAGCGTGTCAAGACTGGAGGCAGTGAGCAGCTGGAGCAGCGCCGGCTGGCCGACCAGCGACTTGAGACGCATATCGGCCTCGGTACAGAGGGCATCGATGGAAAAACGGAAGCCCCGGCTGATCCCTTCCTCGCCGCGCATGCATTCCGCCAGCAGCGCGCTGCCCAGCGCTGTCGTCAGCCTGAGCAGGCGGGTGTCTTGCGTGAAGCTGCCGAAGGATGCGAGAAGACTGGCAATCTGGACGTGCTCGGACATGCTTCCTCCCATACGCGCATACAAGGCGATTCCAGCGATTACACGCCGGGATTGCCATGTTGCTCTTGAGGAAGCTCAGCTTGCTTGCTTTCTGACAAGCAAAATAAAAGCGCTGCCGCGTTTGCCGCGTGCAGCGCTTGTGAGCCGGACGAGTGCCGCTTACCGGTTGAGGTCTCCGCCCACAAAGGCATTCGGCAGCTGCTCGGCCGCCGTGGTTTCGAACACGTCGCCGTTCAGGTTGGTCAGCACCACCGGCAGTGCCTTGCCGCCCAGCTCCAGGATCACCTGGCGGCAGGCGCCGCAGGGGGCGATCGGGCCGTCGGTCTGGCCGATCACGGCCAGGGCCGTGAAGTCGCCCGGCTTGTAGCCGTGGGCGATGGCGCTGAAGAAGGCGGTGCGCTCGGCGCAGTTGCACAGGCCGTAGGAGGCGTTTTCCACGTTACAGCCGCGGAAGATGCGGCCGTCCTTGCATTCCAGCGCAGCGCCGACCTGGAACTTCGAGTACGGCGTGTAGGCCAGTTCGCGCGCGGCGCGGGCTTCGTCGATGAGTTTCGCGTATTTCATGGTCTTGGTATCAAGGACGGATGGTCTTATAGATCATCGGCTCGGCCGCCGCTGCATCAAGGCCGATCTGGTAGGCGGCCTGCACCTGGCGCACCGCCTGCTCGGCTGCCTGCTGGCTGCGTGCATGCACCATCGCCAGCGGCTGGCCGACCGCGATCGCATCGCCCAGCTCCACCAGATTGGTGAGGCCGACGGCGAAGTCGATCGTGTCCTGCGGACGCACGCGGCCGCCGCCCAGCGCCACCACCGCCAGGCCGAGGCCGCGGGTGTCGACCGAGGTCGCGTAGCCTGCTTGCAGCGCGGGCACCGGCACAATGACCGGCGCGCTTTCCAGGTGCGCGTCCGGCTTGTCCATCAGGTCGGCCGGGCCGCCCAGCGCGGTCACCATGCGTGCGAAACGCTCGGCCGCTTCGCCGGAATCCAGCGCCGCCTGCAGCTTGGCGCGTGCTTCGGCGTCGTTGGCGGCGATGCCCGAGATGACCAGCATCTCGGCGCACAACGCCATGGTCACTTCGTGCAGGCGCTTAGGGCGCGATTTTCCGGTCAGGTAGTCGATGGCGACGCGCACTTCGACGGCATTACCGGCCGCGTGGCAGAGCGACTCGTTCATGCCGGTCAGGATCGCCGAGGTGCGGGTGCCGGCGCCGTTACCGACGTGGACGATGCTCTCGGCCAGCTCCACCGATTTTTCGTAGGTCGGCATGAAGGCGCCGCTGCCGACCTTCACGTCCATCACCAGCGCGTCAAGGCCGGCCGCCAGCTTCTTGGACAGGATCGAGCCGGTGATCATGGCCACCGATTCCACCGTCGCCGTGGTGTCGCGGATGCTGTAGAAGCGCTTGTCAGCCGGGGCCAGCTGGGCGGTCTGGCCGATGATGGCCACGCCCACGTCCTTGACGACCTGGCGGAATTTTTCTGGATCCGGCACGGTGCTGTAGCCGGGGATCGAATCGAACTTGTCCAGGGTGCCGCCGGTGTGGCCCAGGCCGCGGCCCGAGATCATCGGCACGAAGCCGCCGCAGGCTGCAATCATCGGGCCCAGCATGAGCGAAACCACGTCGCCGACGCCGCCGGTCGAGTGCTTGTCGACTACCGGGCCAGACAGGTCGAGGGATTTCCAGTCGAGGACCTGGCCGGAATCGCGCATCGCCAGCGTGAAGGCGACACGTTCGTCCATCGTCATGTCGTTGAAGTAGACGGCCATCGCGAGTGCCGCGATCTGGCCTTCGGTGGTGCTGCCGTCCGGGATGCCGCGCACGAAGAACTGGATCTCTTCGGCGCTCAGGGTGCCGCCGTCACGCTTTTTGCGGACGATTTCTTGGGGGAGGAACATGATTCTCTTTCAAAATTCTACGGACGTAACGGGACCTCGAGAAACCGTAGCGAGCGGAAGGAGTGTTGGCCGAGAAGCGCAGCCGTACTTACGGTACGGCGAGCATCGCAGGCCAACAATCCGACGCGCAGTAGGTTTATCTAGGTTCCCTCAGACGCCGTAGGGGATCCATACGTTCTTGACTTGGGAAGCATGCTGCAGCACCGTGCGGCCGCAGGCCTGCTTCGCATCGAACCAGTCACGGCCCTTGGCGCCGCCGACCCAGGTGCGCTTGAGCGACTCGCTTGATAAGCGCTCGACTTCCGCGCAGCCCTCTGCCGAACCGTCGTGGCGCCACACGGCATCCACGTCCGAGTGCGAAGCCAGCGTACGCGCCAGCTCCGAGCTTGACCCCGTGACGATGTTCAGCGCACCGCCCGGCAAGTCCGAGGTGTCCAGCACCTGGTACAGGTCGGTCGCCGACAGCGGCGCCGTTTCCGACGGCACCGCCACCACGCGGTTGCCCAGCGCCAGCGCCGGAGCGACCAGCGAGATGAAGCCCAGCAGCGGATTCTCGTTCGGGCAGATGATGCCGATCACACCGACCGGCTCGTTCAGCGCCACGGTGATGCCATGCATCGGCGGCTGGTGGGCCTGGCCGTCGTACTTGTCGCACCATGCGGCCCAGTAGAACAGGCGCTCGATCGAGGCCTGCACCTCGCGTGCCGCATCCTTGGCGCCGGTCTGCGCGGCGATGCGCTGGGCGAATTCGTCGGCGCGGATCGCCAGGTTCTCGGCGATGTAGTACAGCACCTGGGCACGGTTGTGCGCGGTGGCCTTGGACCAGCCGGACGCCTTGTGCGCCGCTTCCACGGCGTTGCGGATGTCCTTGCGGTTGCCTTCGCCGACGTCGGCCAGGAAGGCGCCATTGGCCCCGTTGATGGCACGGCTGTAGGCGCCGTCCGGGCGCGCCTGCTTGCCGCCGATGTAGAGCTTGGCGGTGCGGTCGACGGCGAAGGGGCTGCCTTCGTCCGACGGCTTGACGCGACCTTTTTCAGCGACGACCGGCGCAGCCGGGCGTGCGTCTTCCGACAGCGGCGTCAGGTACTCGTACATGCCCTCTTTGCCGCCTTCGCGGCCGAAGCCCGACTCCTTGTAGCCGCCGAAGCCGCAGGCTGCGTCGAACTGGTTGGCGGTGTTGATCCACACCACGCCGGCCTTGATCTGCGGCGCCACGTCCAGCGCCAGCGAGATCGATTCCGACCACACGCAGGCGGCCAGGCCGTAGACGGTGTTGTTCGCCAGCTGCACCGCTTCCGACGGGGTGCGGAAGCTCATCGCCACCAGCACCGGGCCGAAGATTTCGGCTTGCGCCACGGCGGCCGAGGTCGAGGCGCCGGTGATCAGGGTCGGCAGGTACCACGAACCCGCGGTCGGCGCTTCGCAGCTCGGCTGCCAGATTTCGCAACCTTCCGCACGGGCCGATTCCACCAGGCCGTGGATGCGCTGCTGCTGGATCGGATCGACCAGCGCGCCGATGTCGTTCGACTTATCCAGCGGCGAGCCCACGCGCAGGTTCTGCATGCGCGCTTTGACTTTCGCGATGAAGCGGTCGTACACCGATTCCTGCACCAGCAGGCGCGAACCGGCGCAGCAGACCTGGCCCTGGTTGAACCAGATCGAATCGACCAGGCCTTCGACGGCCGCGTCGAGGTCGGCGTCGTCGAACACGATGAAGGGCGACTTGCCGCCCAGTTCCAGCGACAGCTTCTTGCCGGTGCCGGCAGTGGCTTTACGGATGATGCGGCCAACTTCGGTCGAGCCGGTGAAGGCCAGCTTGTCGATGCCAGGGTGATTCACGATGGCTTCGCCCACGGCGCCGTCGCCGGTGACGATGTTGACCACGCCGGCCGGGACGCCGGCCTGCTGGCAGATCTCGGCGAACAGCAAGGCGGTCAGCGGCGTGAACTCGGCCGGCTTGAACACGATGGTGTTACCGGCGGCCAGCGCCGGGGCGATCTTCCATGCCAGCATCAGCAGCGGGAAGTTCCACGGCACGATCTGGCCGACCACGCCCACGGCGCGGTAGTCGGCGAATTCTTCCGACTGCAGCTGGGCCCAGCCGGCGTGGTGGTAGAAGTGGCGCGCGGCCAGCGGCAGGTCGGCATCGCGGGTTTCGCGGATGGTCTTGCCGTTATCCAGGGTCTCGAGCACCGCGAACAGGCGCGCGTGCTTCTGCAGCAGGCGCGCCAGCGCGTACATGACACGCGCGCGGCCATGGCCGCCCAGGGCCACCCAGCCCGGCTGGGCGCGGCGCGCGGCCTGCACGGCGCGCTCCACGTCGTCTGCGGTGGCCTGGGTTACCTGCGCCAGTTCGGTTGCGTCGGCCGGATTGCTGGTGGCGAAGGTCTGAGCGGCTTCGGTCCACGCGCCGTCGATGAACAGGCCAAAACGGCGTCCATGCTGGTCCAGCCACGCATTCGCTTCCTTGGTGCTTTCTGGTGCGGGGCCGTAATCCATAGTCTGAAGAATCTCTTTAATAGTTGGCATGACGAATCCGATGCTGTTTTATGGTTGCGCGTGGCGATGGGCGGCCGAGTAGTTGCCGGTCACGTAGTGTTCGAGCTGGCGTTCGATGTCGGTCATCAGGCTCGAGGCGCCGATGCGGAACAGGTGCGGCTGCAGCCAGTCGTTGCCGAGTTCTTCCTTCATCACGGTCAGGTACTGCAGCGCGGCCTTGGCGGTGGAGACGCCGCCGGCCGGCTTGTAGCCGACCTGGAAGCCGGTCTGCTCGTAGTAATCGCGAATCGCGCGGGTCATCACCAGCGACACCGGAATGGTGGCATTGACGCCTTCCTTGCCGGTCGAGGTCTTGATGAAGTCGGCGCCGGCCATCATGCAGACCATCGAGGCCTTGGCCACGTTGTCCAGGGTGACGATGTCGCCGGTGGCGAGGATCGCCTTCACGTGCGCTTCGCCGCAGGCCTGGCGGTACGCCACCATCTCGTCGTACAGGGCTTGCCAGTTACCGGTCAGGACGTGCTGGCGGGTGATGACGATGTCGATCTCGGTCGCGCCGGCGGCCACGGAGAGTTCGATCTCGCGCAGCTTGGTCTCCAGGCTCGACAGGCCGGCCGGGAAGGCGGTCGACACGGCGGCGATCGGCAGGCGGCCCTGCAGCACTTTCACGGCCGGCTGGATCATCTCGTGGTACACGCAGACGGCGCCGGTGGTCAACTTCTCAAGTCCCAGTGCCCCCATCAAATCGGCGCGCAGCGGGCGCATCGCCTTCATGCACAAGCGCTCGACGCGGCCCGGGGTGTCGTCGCCGCCCAGGGTGGTCAGGTCCATGCACTCAATGGCGCGCACCAGCCAGGCGGCCTGGTATTCCTTCTTGACGGTGCGGCGGTTCGCCAGGCTGGCGGCGCGGCGGTCGGCCGCGTTGCGGTTCACCTTGACATGCTTGACCAGCCCGAGGTCCAGGCCGACGGCGGTGTTACGTTTGAAATCCAGGGGCTGGGTCATAGCAGTGCGGTTCCGTTCGAAAGTGGTTTGACGCCAAGGTGCTTGGCGAGCGTTGCGCCGATATCCGAGAAAGTGTTCGCGGTTGGCAGTTCCTGCGGGGCGACGTTCGGGCCGAAGAAGATCATCGGGATGTGCTCGCGGGTGTGGTCCGAGCCCGGCGCGGTCGGGTCGCAGCCATGGTCGGCGGTGATGACGACCAGGTCGCCGTCCTTCAGCTTGGCCATGAATTCCGGCAGGCGCGCGTCCAGCTCGTGCAGCGCATTCGCATAGCCGGCGACATCGCGGCGGTGGCCGAAGTGCATGTCGAAGTCGACGAAGTTCACGAAAGTCAGCGACTTGGACGGCGCAGTGTCCGCCACCTCGACCAGGCGGTCGAACAGGGCCATGTTGTCGGCGCCCTTGATCAGCTGGGTCACGCCCTGCGCCGCGAAGATGTCGCTGATCTTGCCCAGTGCGATGACTTCGCCGCCCTCGTTCTTCACGTGATCGAGCAGGGTCGGCGCGGTCGGCGGCACGGCGTAGTCGTGGCGGTTCGCGGTGCGCTTGTACTTGCCGTTCTCGCCCAGGAAAGGACGCGCGATCACGCGGCCGATGTTGTAGGGCTTGACCAGCTCATACGCGACCTCGCAGACCTCGTACAGGCGCTCGAGGCCGAAGTGCTCTTCGTGCGCGGCGATCTGCAGCACCGAGTCGGCCGAGGTGTACAGGATCGGACGGCCAGTAGCGACGTGCTCGTCGCCCAGTTCGTCGATGATGGTGGTGCCGGAGGCGTGACAGTTGCCCAGCCAGCCCGGCACGCCCGTGAGTTCCTGCAGCTTGTCAGTGAGTTCCTTCGGGAAGGACGGCACGGTCTTCGGGAAGTAGCCCCAGTCGAACAGCACCGGCACGCCGGCGATCTCCCAGTGGCCGCTCTGCGTGTCCTTGCCGGTCGACTGCTCGCGCGCGACGCCCCAGGCGCCGCTGAAGCCTTCGCGCCGGCTGAAGCCCGCGGCCCATTCGCCGCTGGCCTTGTGCGCGGCGGCCGCCAGGCCGAGACGTTCCAGATGAGGCAGCGCCATCGGCTTGCCCTCGTTGGCCGCCCACTGGGCGATGTGGCCGAAGGTGTTGGCGCCTGCGTCGCCGTACTTGTCAGCGTCGGGCAAGGCGCCCAGGCCGAACGAGTCAAGCAGGAGGATGAATGCGCGTGACATGGATCGCTCGCTCTTTCGAAAAATTAGGCTTCCGCGCGCGGGGTCGCGCCCAGGCGCTCGATGAAGGAATGGATCAGGGTGACCAGGTCCTTGGCCGCGATCGCGGCGTACTTCAGGGTCTGCTCGTGCGACAGCGGGAACGGGGTCAATCCCTCGGCCAGGTTGGTGATCGCCGAGATGCCGGCGACCTTCAGGCCGCAGTGGCGCGCCGAGATCACTTCCGGCACCACCGACATGCCGACCACGTCGGCGCCCATGGTCTTGAACGCGCGGATTTCGGCGGCGGTCTCGAAGTTCGGGCCCGGGCAGGCCAGGTACACGCCTTCGTGCAGGGTGATGCCCTTGGCGGCCGCGGTTTCCTTGATCATGGCGCGCAGGTCGGCGTCGTAGGCATTGGCCATGCTGAAGAAGCGCGGGCCGAAGCGCTCGTCGTTCGGGCCGGCCATCGGGCTGCCCGGCAGCAGGTTGATGTGGTCGTTCAGGACCACGACACTGCCCGCATCGACCTCGGGACGCAGCGAACCGGCGGCATTGGTCACCAAGAGCATCTCGCAGCCGATCAGCTTGAAGGTGCGTACGGCGGAGGTCATCACGGCCGCGCCGTAGCCTTCGTAGAAGTGGCCGCGGCCCTTCATGCACACGACCGGCACGCCGGCCAGGGTACCCAGCACCAGTTCGCCGGCGTGGCCGTGCACGGTGCTGATCGGGAAGCCCGGCAGGTCGGCATAGCTGATCGACACCGCGTCCGTCATCTGCTCTGCCAGCACGCCCAGTCCCGAACCCAGGATCAATGCGGCGCGCGGTGCGAAACCGGGTTTGCGGGCCTTGATGACTTCTGCTGCTTCAAATGGGGTATTGCTGAACATGGTAGTCCTTGTGTGCGGATTCGGGAGACGTGAGGAGGGGCTGGAACAGGGTTTGCTACATACCAGCCGGAATATTATAACTATGCATGAGGGGCGATATGTATGGCAAATACCATTTTTCTTGGCGATTTATTGGTTTAAAAGATAAATGTTTGGGTGTATTGTTGACGTACAGACATATAAAACGATTTCCTTTGACGTCATCCAAACATTTGTCTAGTATAGCCAAACATTTGTTTATTCCTACCGACACACTACCGTGACCGAGCTGCCCAAGAAAGAACAGTTGTACGAGCTGATCCGCGCGAATCCCTTCATTTCGCAGCAGGACCTGGCGACCCAGCTCGGGCTGTCGCGCTCGGCCGTGGCCAACTACATCGCCACCCTGGTGCGCGAGCGCCGCATCCTGGGGCGTGCCTACGTGCTGCCGGACCAGCGCCCGATCCTGTGCATCGGCGCTTCCAACCTCGACCGCAAGCTGCGCAGCAACGGCAAGCTGGTGCTCGGCACCTCGAATCCGGCCAGCCAGGACGAATCCTTCGGCGGCGTCGCCCGCAACATCGCCGAGAACCTGGCGCGCCTGGGCGCGCCGGTGGCCCTGATCACGGCGGTCGGCAACGACGCTTCCGGGCGCGCCCTGCTCGCCCACGCCGACGATGCCGGCATCGACACCCGCGGCGCCCTGCGCCTCGACGGCGTCAGCAGCGGCACCTACACCGCGGTGCTGGGCCAGGATGGCGAGATGGTGGTGGCGCTGGCCGACATGGCCCTCAACGACCGCCTGAGCCCGGAGTTCCTCGCCACCCGCCAGCAACAGTGCGCCAGCGCCGCGTTGCTGGTGGCCGACCTCAACCTCCCCCACGACACCATTGCCGCCCTGCTCGACGGTGCGGTGCGCGACGGCGTGCCGCTGGTGCTGGTGGCGGTGTCGGAACCGAAGATGGCGCGCCTGCCGGAGCAGCTGCGCGGCCTGCGCCTCCTGATCCTGAACGAAGGCGAGCTGGCGACGCGTGTTGGCCGCGCGCTCGACGGCGACGCCGCGATCGGCGCCGCCTGCCGCGAGCTGCAAAGCCAGGGCGTGCAGGACGTGGTGGTCACGCGCGGCGCACGCGGCGTCATGTATACCTCCGACGGCGGCGTGATGCGCCTCGACGCCCCGGCGGTCGAGGTCGTCGACGTCACCGGTGCGGGCGACGCCTTCGCCGCCGCCGTCTGCTGGTCGCTGCACAGCGGCGAGGCCGACCTCGGCCTGGCCTGCCGCCGCGGCCTGCAACTCTCGGCCATGACCATCGAATGCGAGCAGACCGTCTGCCCCGCGCTCGAACCGGGCCACCTGGACACCCCTGCGGGTGTCCCCTTTAACGAATCTGTATTGGACTGAGCATGCAATCCTTCCTCCTGTTCTCGCCCGAAGTGGCAAGCGCGCGCGCCGCCGGCAAACCCGTCGTCGCGCTCGAATCGACCATCATCTCGCACGGCATGCCCTACCCGCAGAACGTGCAGACCGCACGCGAAGTCGAGCAGATCATCCGCGACGCCGGCGCGGTGCCCGCCACCATCGCCATCATCGGCGGCAAGATCTGCGTCGGCCTGAATGACGAGCAGCTGGAGCTGCTGGGCGCCTCGCCCGACGCGCTGAAAGTCAGCCGCCGCGACCTGCCCTATGTGCTCTCCACCGGCAAACTCGGCGCCACCACCGTTGCCGCCACCATGATCTGCGCCCAGCTGGCCGGCATCGAGGTGTTCGTCACCGGCGGCATCGGCGGCGTGCACCGCGGCGCCGAGACCAGCTTCGACATCTCGGCCGACCTGCAGGAACTGGCCCACACCAGCGTGGCCGTGGTCTGCGCCGGCGTGAAATCCATCCTCGACATCGGCCTGACCCTGGAATACCTGGAGACCCACGGCGTGCCGGTGCTGAGCGTCGGCCAGCCGGGCTTCCCGGCCTTCTTCACGCGCGAGAGCGGCTTCAAGGCCGACTTCCAGCTCGACACGCCGGAAGAACAGGCAGCCTTCATCCGCACCAAGTGGCAGCTCGGCCTGGCGGGCGGCGTGGTGGTCAGCAATCCGGTCCCCGCCGAATCGGCGATGCCGGCTGAGGAAATCGACGCCATCATCCGGCAGGCGCTGGGCGAAGCGGAGGCGCAAGGCGTCAAAGGCAAGGCCGTCACGCCTTTCCTGCTGGCCCGCATCAAGGAACTGACCGAAGGCCGCAGCCTGGCGACCAACATCGCCCTGGTCAAGCACAACGCCCTGGTCGGCGCACGCCTGGCCGTGGCCTTGAACGCCTGACCCACGACACGCCATGTCGATCGACCTGAAACAGCTGCGCTACTTCCTGGCCGTGGCCGAAGAGAAAAGCTTCTCGCGCGCGGCCGAACGCCTGCACATCTCGCAGCCGCCGCTGAGCCAGCAGATCATGAAGTTGGAGAGCGAACTCGGGGTGCGCCTGTTCACGCGCACCACGCGCAGCTTCGAGCTGACGGTGGCGGGCAAGGCGCTGATGGTGGAAGCGGCCGAGCTGCTGGCCAAGATGCGCATGACGATCGACACCATTCGCCAGATCGACCGCGGTGAAGTGGGCCGCCTGCGCGTGGGCATCGTCGGCTCGGCGATGTGGGGGCCCATTCCGTCCCTGCTGGAACAGTTCCAGAGCCAGTACCCGCGCGTGACCTGGACCATCCACGAACTGGGTCCGAACGACCAGTGGGAAGCGCTGCGCGCCAGGCAGATCGACGTCGGCTTCTGGCGCGAGCCGCGCATCGAGGGGGACGTGCTGAAGCAGACCAACCTGCGCCAGGACCTGTGTTTTCAAGAGAACGTGTGCGTGGCGATCAACGCGAAGCACCCGCTGGCGCAGAACGAGGCGATCGAACTGATCGACATCGCCCACGAACCCATGCTGACCCTGCACCTGGACCAGTCGGCCGAACCGCGCTACCTGATCCAGTGCTGCGTCAATGCCGGCTTCCAGCCGACCATCTTCCAGGAAGCGGCCGAGCCGCAAACCCTGCTGGCCATGGTGGGCGCAGGCCTGGGCGTGGCGCTGCTGCCCCAGACCACCAGCCGCATCGGCTGGCCGGGCGTGCGCTTCCTGCCGATCAAGAGCAATCCGCCCTCGGCGAACCTCTACATTGCCTACCCGGTGGAAGGCGATGCGCCGGTGGTGCGCGCCTTCCTGAACATCCTGTTCCCGGAACAGCCTACTGGCGCTTGAGCTCGACCGCCACCGTGCTGAGCGAGGCGATCTGGTGGCGACGGTCGGTGGGCCGGGTCAGCACGCGCATCGTGATTTCCATCGGCACGCCCATCTTGGCGAGTTCGGTCGCGGCACGCGGGCGTCCTTCGCTGGCCGCCTCGTGGATGGCGGAATCGATGAGCAGTGCGGTCTTGTAATCAGTTCGTCGGTCCATTGACTGATCCTAACATCCCCCTAGCTCGCACTCCAAGGCAATCGCCTTTCAACAAAACTTATTACAACAGCGGTTTTCATAAATTTTGTTTGAGAAGCAAGTTTTTCTTTATTCTGCGTTACTTCGCGCACCGTTCTCAGCAAGTCTCTGGTGCAAACTCTTGTCAAAAGATGAATAACTTAAACCTCTTCACAAGGAGCACACCATGAAAACCACCGCTACCATTTCCGCCCTGATGCTGGCTGTCGCCGTGATGGCCACTGGCTGCAAGAAAACCGACGACAACCCGAACATGGGCCCGGCACAGGAAGCCGGCGCAGCCGTCGACAACGCTGCCGCCAACGCCGCACAGGAAACCCGCGAAGCCGCACAGAAGGTCGAGAACGCGACCGAAAACGCAGCAGCACGCGTGGACGCCGCTGCCGAACGCGCTGGCGAGAACATCGAACAGGCTGGCGCCGAAGTCAAGCAAGAAACCAAGGAAGCCGCTGCCGAAGTGCGCGAAGCTTCGGACAAGGTGGGCGACAAGACCGGCGCCGCCCTGGAGCGTGCGGGCGAGAAGCTGCAGGAAAAGCGTTAATCGCCTGATTGCCTGACGGAGTGCGTGGCGCAGCCCGGCGGGCGGCTCAGTGAGTCGCCCCGCCGGCCTGCGCCACGTCGCGCTCCACATTCACGGCCGTCTCGACCGCCGTCATGATGCCCAGGATGATGTCGTCCAGGGCCATCGAGGGCGGATCGTCCGGCCGTTGTTCCGCCTGTTCGGGCAGGAAGGGCACGTGGATGAAACCCGCCCGGGTCGGCTTGCCGGCCGTGTGATGCATCAGCCCATAGAACACGTGGTTGCACACGAAGGTGCCCGCGGTCTGCGACACGCCCGCAATCAACCCCTTGTCGCGCATCGCCGCCACCATCGCCTTGATCGGCAGCGTGCTGAAATAGGCGGCCGGCCCGTCCTCGACGATGGGGCGGTCCACCGGCTGGCGGCCGGCATTGTCGAGGATGGAGGCGTCGTCGACATTGATCGCCACCCGCTCCACCGAGATCTCCGCGCGCCCGCCGGCCTGGCCGACGGCGATCACGATGTCCGGATGCAGCTCGTCCACCATCGCCGCCAGGGCCTCCCTGGCATCGACGAAGACACAGGGCAACTGGCGCACCTCGACGCGAAAGCCCTCGCCGCTCCACCCATCCAGTGCACGCACGGCCTCCCAGGCCGGGTTGACGTTCGCCTTGTTGAACGGCTCGAAGCCGGTAAGCAGTACGGTCTTGATCATCGGTTCATCAGGAAGTACAAGAGGAAGATGTTCGCCACCAGCAGCGGCAGCGCCGTTGGAATCTGGGCCCGGATGACGGCGTTCTTGTCGGGCAGGTCGAGCAGCGCGGCCGGCACGATGTTGAAGTTCGCCGCCATCGGCGTCATCAATGTACCGCAATACGCGCTGAACATGCCGATTGCCGCCATTACGGCCGGGTTGGCGCCGTATACGCCGACCAGCACCGGGATGCCGACGCCGCCCGCCATCACCGGGAAGGCGGCGAAGCCGTTGCCCATCACGATCGTGAACAGGGCCATGCCGATGCAGAACACCGCCACTGCGACGAAGCGCGAATCCATGTCGATGTAGGAAGTCGTCACGTGCGCCACCGCCTTGCCCACGCCGGCCTCGGTGAACAGCAGGCCGAGCACGGCCAGCATGTGCGGCAGCACAACGGCCCAGCTCATCGCATCGACCAGGCGGCGCGCCTCGCGCACGCCCTGCAGCGGGGTCGAGCGCGTCAGCCAGCAGGCCGCGCCCAGCGCCACCAATGCAGCGACACCGAGGCTCACCAAAGTCAGGTGCTTCGGGTCGAGCAGCGGTACGCCGCCGAGCTGCACGCTTGAGAACACTGTCGCGCCGAGCATGGTCACCAGCGGCAGAATCAGTGCCGGAATGAACAGCCGGTTACCGAGGCGAGAGCTGGAGGCGCGGCGCTCTTCTTCCGGCAGCACGGCCGCCTTGCCCGCGGTGACGCCCTTGAAGCCGGCCACCAGCGCCATCAGGATCATGAGTGCACCGACAAAGCTGGGGGGCAGCCGTTCGCCCGCCAGGTAGAGCAAGGCGTACAGCCCCCAGAACAGCGCGGTCGTATGGCGGCGCGGATTGCTGCGGTCACGCAGGTTCATCACGGCCACGGCCAGGAACAGCAGGCCGGCCACGACGTAGAACAGCTCGAGCGTGATCATGCCTTCGCCCCTGCCTCGCCCATCGTGCGGCGAATGTGCACATCGAGCCGGCGCAGGTTCCAGGCGTGGATGATGAAGGCGGTAATGGCGGTCGGAATGCCCCACAGCGCCATGTGCAGCGGATCGACCGCGATGCCCTCGGCGTTCAGGATGGTCTGCATCAGGACGATGGCGCCGAAGGCGACGAAGATGTCTTCGCCGAAGAACAGGCCGACGTTGTCGGTGGCGGCGGACATGGCGCGGATGCGGTGGCGCAGGGGCTCGGGCAGGCTGCCGTACTTCGTTTCGGCGGCGGCTTCGGCCATCGGCGCCACCAGCGGGCGCACCATCGAGGCCTGGCCGCCCAGGCTGGTCAGGCCGGCGGCCGCCGAGGTTTCGCGCGCGAACAGGTAGACGATCAGGAGGCGCCCCGCCGTGGCCGACGCTACCTGCGCGATCGCCGCCTGGGCGCGCTCGCGCAGGCCGGCGCGCTCCAGCAGCCCGATGGCGGCCAGCGGCAGCAGCAGGATCAGCGGCAGGTTGCGCGTCTTGACGAAGGCCGTGCCGAGCGAAGCAAGGATGCTTTCCACCGGCATCGCGGCAGCCAGCCCGGTGACGCCGCAGGCGGCCACCACCACCAGCACGGGATGCGCGCGCAGCAGGAACCCGGCGACGATGACCGCGACGCCGAGCAGCGGCCACAGGTTGACGGCAGTATGCATGAACTCTCCGGCTCAGTTGAAAGCCGGGCAATGTTACCTGTTCAGTGCAGATTTGCCAGCAGGAATTTTAACCAGGGTGGACAGGAGTGAAGGCGTCGTCGCCGATCACGGTGTTCCACTGGCGCACGTGGAAGGCGCGCACCAGGCCGTGGGTGACATAGGGGTCCCTGGCGGCGAACATCTGGGCCGTTTGCGGGCTGTCGCAGCTGAACATCAGCACCGCGCGGTCGGCGGGATTGTCCAGCGCGCCGGCAAGCACCAGCTCGCCACGCCGCTGCGCCTCCCAGGCCAGCTTCAGGTGTTCGTCGCGGAATTCGGCGCGGCGCTCGAGATAGTCGGGAGCGAGGTCATACATGAGCAGGAAGTGCACAGGTTCTCCGATGATAAGGCGGCGCAGGGGCCGGAATGATCGATCTTACTCGAACATCCGGCCATCCCCAACCGTGCGTGCCGCTCCCCGCCGCTATGCCACACTTGACGGGACAGTAACCAACGCCAGGAGCACGCCATGAACAAGATCACCATTGCCGGCCAACCTCTGCACTCGATCCTGGGCGCGGCCCCAAGCATCCTCATTCCCTTCGGTTTCATCCTCGACGCCATGCACAGCGCCACCGGCGACGAAGACTACGCCAAGGCCTCCTACCTGAGCATGGGGGCCGGCATCGTGGGCGGCCTGGCGGCCGGCGCCGCCGGCGTGGCGGATTACGTGGCCGACAAGCCCGAGGGCGAAGCCAAGCGCGAAGGCCAGCTGCATGCGGCCCTCACCGGCGCGGCCCTGCTGGTGGGCGCGGCCAACCTGGTGCTGCGCCGCCAGGGCAGCCATGCCCGCGGCGGCTCGCTGGCCCTGACCGCCCTGTCGGCCGCCGGCGTGCTGGCCTCGGAATACCTGGGCAGGCGCATGGGCGGCAGTAGCGAATCCGGCGAGCATGCCGAAGCCGGCGTGCATGCCGACGGGCAGGACGTGCGTATCGATCATCGCGCGCCCGACGTCGAGCAATACGTCGCCGCCGGTCCTTCCTCGCTGCACGCACCGGGATGACGCGCGGGGGCCCCCAGGGGCCCTCCCAGCTTGTTGTTGTAATAAGCCAACTGTTCCGCTACGCATCCATATTGCGTTCCACTTAGCGAAGTGCCGCACAGAACAAGTTCCAGCAGCAGGCGTAGACTGGAACCATGGACACTTCAAAGAAAATGGCGGCGGGGATCACGGGGTTTGCCAGCTTTTTGTGGCTGACCCTGACCGCCGCGGTCGCGGCCAACCAGCGTCGCCTGGTGTTCAATCCCTGCATCACCCCCGAATGCGAAAGCCCGCGCAGCAGCGGGCACCGCACCCGCCCCGTCGTCCTGCGCGCCAAGGACGGCACCCGCCTCTGCGGCTGGCTCCTCACTCCCCTCGTTCCGGGTCCGCGTCCCGCGGTGATGTATTTCGGCGGCCGCTCCGAGGAAGTGTCCTGGGTCGCGCGCGACGCCGGCAAGCTGTTCCCCGGCATGACCGTGCTGGCCATGAACTACCGCGGCTACGGCCAGTCGCATGGCGTGCCGGCCGAGATCCACATGATCGACGACGGCTGCACCTTGTTCGACTGGCTCGCCGAACTCGGCCAGGTGGACGCCGCGCGCATCGCCCTGGTCGGCCGCAGCCTCGGTTCGGGCGTGGCGGTGCAGGTGGCGAAGGAACGCCCGGTGCACTCGGTGGTCCTGATCACGCCCTACGACTCCATCCTCGCCATCGCCAAGCGGCGCTTCCGCGTGATGCCGATCGAGTACATGCTGCGCCACCGCTTCGAGTCGATCAAGTACGCGCCCTCGCTCAAGGCACCGACCTATATCCTGCGCGCCGCCGCCGACGACGTGGTGCCGCACTCGCACACCGACCAGCTGGTGGGCAAGCTGGCCACGCTGGTGGGCGACGACACCGTGCCCGGCTCGGACCACATGAACATCCCCTACCTGGAAGCGACCCAGGCCCTGATCGCCAGCTTCCTCACGCGCCAGTTCGCCAAGCCGGCCACCCCTCCCCAGCTGCCGGCGGCCGAGCCGAGCGCTGCGGAGGCGGCCAAGCCCCAGGTCGAAGTCGGCAAGGAAGTCGGCCCCAAGCCGGCGCTGGCCATCGACACGATGAGCGCCGTAGCAAAATAATTGGTGAAAATTGTCAGCAGTTATATTTCCTTGGAATAAATTGCCAAGTAAAATCGTATTTGTCATCAATATGTCGCTTGATGCATATTTGACAGGCTGAGCTGCGTACACCTGAATTTCCCTTCATTGCGCGGCGCTGCGGGCTGGTTTCGGCTCCAGGCCTGTCCTTGTAGCCGCATTGATGTTGCAGATGAGCTACAGGTATCAAGCACTGTCGAGAGAAACACTACCGCGATACAAATCGTAACCACACGGGCGCCGTGCGGCTGACACAATGCGCTTCGCATTGTCCGGCTCCCCGTCGCCATTGACGATGCAGCTTGCGCAGCCCGTTCCTGTCTCACTGTTGGGCCGGGTACAATATCGAAATTCCCAGGAGCCTCATTCATGAAACTCAAGCAACTCACCATGACCATTGCGGCGCTGTGCGTCGCCGGCAGCGCAGGCATCGCGGCTGCAGCGCCCGCGGCACCGAAGCTCGGCATGGTCTACGATGCGGGCGGCAAGTTCGACAAATCGTTCAACCAGTCGGCCTTCGAAGGCCTGCAACGCTTTACGAAAGAAACCGGCATCAAGGTCTTCGAAGTGCAGGCCAACAGCGATACCCAGGCCGAGCAGGTGATGCGCGGCCTCGCGCGCAAGAAGGTCGACCTGATCGCGGCGATCGGCTTCTCGCAGACCCAGGCGGTCCAGAAGGTCGCCAAGGAATTCCCGAACGTGCGCTTCGTGCTGATCGACAGCATCGCGCAGGGTAACAACATCAACTCGGTGATGTTCAAGGAACAGGAAGGCTCCTACCTGGTCGGCGTCGCCGCCGCCATGGCCTCCAAGTCGAAGAAGCTGGGCTTCGTCGGTGGCATGGACATCCCGCTGATCCGCGCCTTCGCCTGCGGCTACACCCAGGGCGCGAAAGCGCAGTTCCCGAAAGTCGAGATCATGCAGAACATGGTCGGCACCACCGCCGCGGCCTGGAACGATCCGGCCAAGGGCGGCGAGCTGGCGCGCGCGCAGTTCGACCGCGGCGCCGACGTGGTGTTCGCGGTGGCCGGCGGCAGCGGCATGGGCGCCCTGCAGATGGCCAAGACCAAGGGCAAGCTGGCGATCGGCGTCGACTCGAACCAGAACTACCTGCACCCGGGCACCATGCTGACCTCGATGGTCAAGCGCGTGGACGTCGCCGTCTACGACTCCTTCATGGCCGTGAAGAACGGCACCTGGAAACCGGGCGTCACCTACAAGGGCCTGAAGGAAGGCGGCGTGGACTGGGTCCTGGACAAGGACAACCGCAAGGTCGTCTCGCCGGAGATGGAAAAGCGCGTGAACGCCGTGCGCACCGACATCATCAACGGCAAGATCAAGGTCATCGACTACCGTACCGCCGGCAGCTGCCCGGTCTGATTCACCTATCCCATTTCGAAGCGCGCCGCGCCGGTCATCCCGGCCCGGCGCGCTTTTGAATGAATGAAGCATCCACTCTTATAAGTACTGATCGCAATGCAGCCAGCCGTAGAATTTCGCAACATTAGCAAGGCCTTCGGGGCCGTGCAGGCGAACGCTGACGTCAGCTTCTCGATCGCCAAAGGCTCGATCCACGGCGTGATCGGCGAGAATGGCGCGGGCAAGTCCACCCTCATGAGCATCCTGTACGGCTACTACCATGCCGACAGCGGCCAGCTCGTGATCAACGGCCAGGAGCGCCAGATCCGCTCGTCCCTCGAGGCGATCGACCTGGGCATCGGCATGGTCCACCAGCACTTCATGCTGGTCGAGAACATGACCGTGCTCGACAACGTCATGCTGGGCACCGAGGGCGGATTCAAGCTGGCTGCCAAGCGCAAGGAGACGGAAAGCGCGCTGCGCGAAATCTGCGCCAAGTACCGCCTCGACGTCGACCCGCTGGCCACCATCCACGACCTGTCGGTGGGCGCGCAGCAGCGCGTCGAGATCCTCAAGCAGATCTACCGCAGCGCCGAGATCCTGATCCTGGACGAGCCGACCGCCGTCCTCACCGCCCAGGAAACCGCCTCGCTGTTCGAGATCCTGCGGCTGTTCAAGGAACAGGGCAAGACCATCATCCTGATCACCCACAAGCTGGGCGAGATCATGGAGATCACCGACCAGGTGACCGTGATGCGCGCGGGCCGCGTGGCCGGCGCCGTCGCGACCCGCGACACGTCAAAAGAACAGCTGGCCAACATGATGGTCGGCCGGCCGATCGAGGGCAACCTGCCGCGCAAGCCTTTCCAGCCGGGCGCGCCGGTGTTGCAGGTCAGCGGCCTGCAGCTGGAAGACAAGAACAAGGTCAAGCTGCTGTCCGACATCGACCTCACGGTGCGCGCCGGCGAGATCGTGGCGATTGCCGGCGTGTCGGGCAACGGCCAGAGCGAGCTGATGGAAATCCTGTCGGGCATGCGCCTGCCGAGCTCCGGTAAAGTTGAGTTTCTCGGCAAGGAGCTGCCCTATGCCGGCCGCTCCAACGCCGACGGCCTGCCCGCCACCTTCCGCGAGCTGGGCATCGGCCACGTGCCGGAAGACCGCCTGCGCGACGGCGTCATCAAGGATTTCTCGGTCATGCAGAACACCGTGTTCGGCTACCAGGACCGCGTCAAGAACAAGCTGGGCCTGTTCGACTTCGAGGCCATCGCCAAGCGCTGCGCGCACCTGCTGGAGGCTTTCGACGTGCGCCCGAAGGACCCTAGCCTGCGCATCGGCCTGCTCTCGGGCGGCAACCAGCAGAAGGTCGTGATCGCACGCGAAGTGTCGGCCGCACCCAAGCTGATGCTGGTCGGCCAGCCGACCCGCGGCGTCGACATCGGCACCATCGAAAGCATCCACACCCAGCTGCTGCGCCTGCGCGACGAAGGCGTGGCGATCCTCTTGGTGTCGACCGAGCTGGAAGAAGTGCGCGCGCTGGCCGACCGCATCGTGGTCGTCTCGAGCGGCCGCGTCACCGGTGAGCTGAACATCGACGAATTCGATACCACCCGCATTGGCCTCTTGATGGGCGGGATGCACAAGCACTGATATGAAAACGACTGAACTCCCACGCTGGGCATCTAGCTTCGTCCTGCCCATCCTGAACCTGCTCTCCGCGCTGCTGGTGGCCGCACTGGTGATCCACCTGCTGGGCGAAAGCCCGGTCGAATCGCTGCAGATCCTGATCAACAGCGCCGTCATCAATCCGGAAGGCCTGAGCTATACCCTGTTCTACGCCTCCACCTTCGTGTTCACCGGCCTGGCGGTCTCGGTGGCCATGAAGGCCGGCCTGTTCAACATCGGCGCCGAAGGCCAGATGTACCTGGGCGGCCTGGGTCTCACCCTGGCCATGCTCGCTTTCGACGCTTCGCTGTCGCCCTGGCTCCTGATCCCGCTGGCGATGCTTGCCAGCGCCGTGTTCGGCGCCGGCTGGGCCTTCCTGCCCGGCTACCTGCAGGCCAAGCGCGGCAGCCACGTGGTGGTCACGACCATCATGTTCAACTTCATCGCCGCCAGCCTGATGAACTTCATCATCGTGAAGTACCTCATCCCCGAGGGCGACCAGAATCCGGCCAGCCGCGTCTTCAGCGAAGCCTCGTGGATGCCGCGCCTGGTCGACTGGTTCCCAGTCCTGGGCGACACCCCGCTGAACATCTCCTTCTTCCTGGCGCTGATCGCGCTGGCGGTGTACGGCGTCGTGATGTCGCGTTCCTCGTGGGGCTACAAGCTGCAGGCCACGGGCCTGAACCAGCACGCCGCTCACTACGCGGGCGTGCGCATCAGCCGCATGATCATCGTCGCGATGCTGATCTCGGGCGCCCTGGCGGGCCTGGCGGCCGTCAACTCGATCCTGGGCTCGACGCACTACCTGAGCCTGAACTTCCCGGCCGGCGCCGGCTTCATCGGCATCGCGATCGCCCTGATGGGCCGTCAGCACCCGGTGGGCATCTTCCTGTCGTCGGTCCTGTTCGGCGCGCTGATCCAGGGTGGTTTCGACCTCTCGCTGGAAAAGCCGAACATCCCGCAGGAGACTTTCATTTTCATCCAGGGACTGATCATCCTGTTCTGCGGCGCCATGGAGAACCTGTACGCGCCGGCGGTCCTCAAACTGATCAATGCTCGTAAAGGTCAATAAGCCATGGACGACTTCCAACTCGCCAGCATCGTCGTCACGATGATCCGCAATGCGCCGGTCCTGATTTTCGCGGCCATGGCCGGCCTGTTCGCCGAGCGCAGCGGCGTGATCGACCTCGGCCTCGAGGGCAAGATCCTCGCCTCGGCCTTCGTCTCGGCCGGCGTCGCCTATACCTACCAGGATCCGTGGATTGGCATCGCCGCCGGCATCGTGGCCTCCGTGATGCTGGCCATGGTGCAGGCCTTCGTGTCGATCACCCAGAAGGGCAACCAGCTGGTCGCGGGCATGGCGATCAACATCGCCATGACCGGCCTGACCTTCGTCGTGGCCCAATACTTCTTCCAGCAAGGCGGCCGCACGCCGGACCTGGGCGAAGCGCGCCTGACCGACATCGTCCTGCCGGGCACCGCGGCCCTGGCCGATATCCCCTTCATCGGCTGGCTGTACGGCAGCGTGATCGGCGGCCATACCGTGCTGGTCTACCTGGCCTTCCTGCTGCTGCCAGTGGTGCACTGGGTGCTCTACCACAGCCGCTTCGGCCTGCGCCTGCGCGCCTGCGGCGAAAACCCGCATGCGGCCGACGCCGCCGGCGTCTCGGTGCAGAAGACCCGCTATACCGCCATGCTGATCGCAGGCGTGCTGTGCTCCTTCTCGGGCGCCTACCTGTCGATCGTCCAGAGCGGTTTCTTCCTGCGCGACATGTCGGCCGGCGCCGGTTACCTGGCGCTGACCGCCATGGTGTTCGGTAACTGGCGCCCGCTGCACACGGTGCTGGGCTGCCTCATGTTCGGCTTCTTCGGCGCGCTGCAAGTGCAGATCGAAGGCGTGGACCTGCCGGTGGTGGGCCGTATCCCGGGCGCGCTGATCCAGATGATCCCGTATGTGTTGACCGTGGTGGTGCTGGCCGGCCTGATGGCCAAGTCGGTGGCTCCAAAGGCGCTGGGCAGGCCTTTCGTCAAGTCACGCTGATCGGCTCGCATATAACAAGAATGGCCTGCATTTCTGCAGGCCATTTTTTTTGCGCTGAATCACCGCTTGTTGCACAGTTTGTTAGCAAATGTGACTACCGTAAGGCTTTGTAAGGCTCGTCAACAGGGCTCAGCGGCGGCCCGTTAGATGCCTAGGTGACACGATAAACGTACGCCAGAACCGAACCAGAAAGGATTTACCCAATGAAGAAGACCATTGCTACCCTGATCGTCGCTCTGTCCGCTGCCTCGGCCTACGCCCAGACCACCACCCCGGCAACCCCGGCTACTCCGGCAACCCCGGCAACCGCCGCCACCCCGGCAATGCCGACCACTTCGGCAACCGAAACCTCGGCCACCACCGACTCGTCGGCTACCGCCGGCGGCACCGGCACCACCGCTGCCACCGCCGCTTCGCCGGCAACGCCTGCCACCCCGGCGACCCCGGCGTCGGCATCGACCGCCGACAAGACCGACAAGGCTGACGCCAAGATGGACAAGCACGACAAGAAGTCCAAGCACAAGGACGGCAAGGACGCTTCCAAGTAATTGCAGCATTGCCCGGGCCGGCCGTGCCGCCCGGGTTTCACCCATGCCGTGCGGCCCCGCACGGCTTTCTTCCTTACATGCTCGGATCGACCGTTTCCGCCCCGCGCGCACGCGCTGCGGAACGCTTGAAGGTCCATAGCACCCCCACCCCGCCCGACACGCCGCTGTCCTTCACGTGCAGCGGACTGTCGCGGTTCGCCGTCCCCTTGTAGCTCTCGAAACGCAGGAAGCCGAACAGGCGCACGTCCTCGTTGACGTAGCGCGAGCCGAACAGGCCAAGGCGCGTGAGCAGCAGGCCGGAGTCGGCGGCATACGCTGGCCGCGTGGCGGTCGCATACTGCGGCGCGACTTCGTAGAAGTGGCGGTTGAGCCGGCGGTCGCCCAGCACCGCCGACACATTGGCTTCAAACGTCCAGGCCCTGCGCTCGCCGGCCATCTCGTAGGCCAGGCGCGGCTCGAAGGTAGCGCCGCGGCCGTGCAGCCCGCCGCGCGCCTCGATCACGGCGCGCAGCGGCAGCTCGAGGCGCAGGCGCCGGTTGTTGCCCAGGTCGGCCAGGCGCAGCTTCAGGCGTGGACCGACTTCGACCAGCGGGCCGAGGTCGGGCATGCCCGCGCGTTCGTCCACGTCGTCCGAATCCGACGGCAAGGCGCCGGCGAAGCCGAAGTCGAGCTCGGCCCGGTCGGAGCTGAACAGGCGCGCATTGATGCCGGAACGGTCGGCGCGCAGGACCTCGCCACGGTAGATCACGCTCGGCACGACCAGCACGCGCGTTTCGCGCCCGCTCGAGGCCGGATAGGAAGGCGTGGACAGGGCGGCGGCGCCGAGGCCGATTTCCCACAAGGGGAGATTGCGTTCGTCCGCGGGCTGGGCGGTGGCAGCCAGGGGGAGGATGCAACAGGCGGCGCAGGCGGCCTTGATAAGAGTGGTCATGGCTTTTCGATAAGATCGGGGAGAACGGATTCTATGCCAAGACCACGGCGGCGACGAGCGCACGCATCCAAAAACATCATGGGCGCCATTGGCGCCCATGATGGTGTCTGCTGCTGATCTGGCCTGCAGCCGGTCGATCAGCCTTTTTCCGGATAAATTGCCTGCAGCAGCGCCGCGAGGTTATAGCCGCCACGGATCAATTGCTGCTTGGCGATCTCCGAGCTCGGAACCGGGTAGTTGGCCGGCACTTCCAGGGCGAAGGTATAGTAGGTCTCGCCCTTCTTGCTGGTCTGCGGCGTCAGCTTGCCGGGCGCGACTTCCCTGAAGGCTTCCTTGGCCACGAACAGCGAGTGGTTGGCCCAGGCGTAAGGCACGGTGATCGGATCGCCTTCGATCAGCGGCAGCTGCGCCTTGCCGCTGACGACCTTGTCCGCGAACTGCGCCGGGGTTTTGGTCTGCAGGCGGCGGAACGCGTAGTCGACCGTGGTGCTGTCCCAGTACGAGTGGAAGGGCCGCGTCAAGGACTTCGGCACACCTTCCTTCACTGCCACCTGTTCGCCCGCGGGAATCACGCGCGCCGCCAGTTCGGTCAGCCTGGCGTCGTCCAGCAGCAGGTTGTTGCTGCCGCGCGTATCGAAGATGACGGTTTCGTTGACTTCCTCCTGGCTGTTCGGGGCGACGAACTTGCCGTCCTTGCCGACATAGGCCGCGCCCACGTGCAGCGGCTGGTGGATGTCGCCGGCGAAGTGGGCCAGCAGGATCAGCGCCTGGCGCTTGGTGAACTTGTGCGGATTCAGTTCAGGATCGGTTTTGCCCTGCAGGACCGCGATGCACTGGCGCAGGGTCTGCACGATGTCGACCCCGGTCCTGCCCACGCCATGGTCGTCGTAGTGGTCGTGCTGGAAGGGCACGTTGGTATAGTGGTACTTGTCGTGCTGCGGGTTGGCGTTGACGTACTCGATCATCTCCGGAGTCTGCTCGCCGCAATAGGTGCCCTTGACGCAGTCGGCCCAGTTGGCGATCAGTTCGAGCGATTCGCCGGGTTTGAGCAGCAGGGCGATTTCCTTTTGCGCCCTGCTGCCCTTGAGCAGCTTGTCGGCGATGGCGCCGATGGCCTTGTGGCCGTCGCGGCCCCAGGCCGCGGCGTCGAAGGATGCGAAGGCGGTGGTGAGCGCCAGTACGCAGGCTAGTTTTTTCATGGTCATCCTTGGTTGAAACGGTCGGCTCATTGGGCCTTGACGATGCGCGGCGCGCTTGGGGCCAGGGCGGCGCCCTGCCCTTCGGTCTGGCGCAGGTAGTCGGCGAAGGCGTCGAGGTCGAGCAGGCCGGTCTCGAGGCGGTTCGTGCCCTTGCCGAATTCCGGATAGTTGTCGCCGCCTTCGGCCAGGAAGTTGTTGGCGACGATGCGGTAGGCCTTAGCGTCTTCCAGCGGCTTGCCGTCCAGGCTGATGGCGGTCACGCGGCTGCCGACCGGACGCTTCTCGTCCCAGGTATAGCTGAAACCATTCGACACCTGCAGCATCGAGCCCATCGAACCATCCTTGTTCCACTGGCGCTCGAGCAGCGCGCGGATCTGGGCGCCGGTCAGGTCCATCACCACCAGGGTATTCCCGAACGGGAGCACGGCCTGCACCTGGCCGAAGGCGGCCACGTTGCCCTCCCCGGCTTCCAGGTCCTTGCGGATGCCGCCTTCGTTCATGAAGCCGATGCGGGCGCCGACGTTGCGGGTGGCGGCCAGTACCGCGTCCGCGATCAGGTTGCCGAGCGGCGCTTCGCCGGCCGCGTTCTGCTTGCGCAGCACCGGCGCCGTCGCCAGGCGCGCCACCGGGCGCGTCAATGCCGCGCGGCTGCTGTCCTTCACCTTGGCCATGAAGGCGGCCATCTTCTCGTCGGCCGGGAAGGCGCCGCCCTTCATCAGGACGTTCTCGACCTGGACTTCACCTACCTGGCCGACGCCTTTCTCCACCTTCATGGAGATGCGGGTCAGGAGGTGGCCGTAGGACGAGGCCTGGGTCACGGTGCGGCCGTCGACCTTGCACAGGTAGCCCTGGTGGGTGTGGCCGGTGATGACCAGGCGGATCGACGGATCGAGCTGCTTGACGATGTCGACGATCGGGCCTTTCAGCTGGGTGCAGCCGGGCGTCAGCGGATTCTCCGGCGTACTGCCGCCCTGGTGCACCAGGGCCACGATCACGTCCGCACCCTGGCGGCGCATGTCGGGAATGGCGCGGTTGATCGCCGCGGCCTCGTCGCCGAACTCCAGTCCCGCGATGCCCGAGGCCATCACGACCGAGCGGGTGTCTTCCAACACTACGCCGACCAGGCCGACCTTGATGCCCTTGACTTCCTCGATCCTGAAGGCCGGGATGAAGGGCTTGCCGGTGGCCTTGTCGACCACGTTGCCGGCCAGGTAGGTGAACTTCGCGCCGCCGTAGTTCGGCGCCATCTGGCAGGCCTTGGCCGGACGCGGCGAATCGCAGCCGCCGTTCTGCTGGCGCAGCAGTTCCTTGCGGCCGGCATCGAATTCGTGGTTGCCGACCGCGGAGACGCGCAGGTCCAGCATGTTCATCGCCTCGATGGTCGGCTCGTCGGCCCACAGCGAGGACATGGCCGGGCTGGCGCCCACCAGGTCGCCCGCGGAGACGAACAGCAGGTCCTTGTCTTCCTTGCGCCAGGCCTGCAGCGCAGCGGCCACGGCCTCGACGCCGCCGGCGCGGATGGCGGGCGCCTTGCTGCCGTCCGGATTGGTCGGGACATAGCGGCTCGGTTCGAGGTTGCCATGGAAGTCATTCATGGCGATCAGCTTGATGCTGACCGGTTCGCGGCTGGCGGTGGTGGCGCAGCCGGCCAGGGTCAGGGAAACGGCGACGGCCAATGCGGCGCGCGAGAGTGGTGCCGGAGCACGCAGGGAAACGGTCATGGAGTGTTCTCGATCAAGGAGGGAGGCGAGCTATGCCCTCCGCATTATCACATGGGGTCCCGGTCTTCAGCCATCTTTACAGGCCCGGAACGGGAGCCTTCAACCAATGAAAAACGGCCGGTGTCGCCACCGGCCGTCCTCACATCACAGGGATGCCATCAAGTCGAGATTAGAACTCGTACTTGAAGGTTGCCTGGATGGCCCACTGCGATTCGCCCTTGTTCTGGCGAACGACCTGGTCTTCCACGTTGTTGCGCACGCCGTAGACGTAGCGACCCTGTGCATCCAGGCCGACGTAGTCGACGAAGCTGCGCGCCTGGCCGCCGTTGCCCTGGAAGGCCACTTCCTCGATACGACCCCACTTCTTGTTCAGCAGGTTGCCGAAGTTGAGGATGTCGAGCGCGAAGCTGGCCTTGTGGCTCTTGAAGAAGCCCGGCAGTTCCTGGGTGATCTTCACGTCGAAGCTGTTGGTCCACGGCGAGAAGTCGGTGTTACGGCCGACCACGCCGCCCTTGGCGTTGCGCAGCACTTCGTTTGCGTTGACCACGGCCCAGAAGCGCGCCTCGTTGCTCTTGTTGGTCGCGGTGTCGCCGAAGAACACGACTTCGCCCGAACCTTCTTTCGACGGGATGTACATCAGGTCGTTGCCGGCCAGTCCGTCGCCGTTCAGGTCGTTGTTGATGGTCCAGCTGTACGGCTTGCCTTCGCGACCTTCATAGAAGACGCCGAGGCGGGTGCGGTACTCGCCGAAGAAGCGCTTCTCCCACGACAGGCGGGCGTTGATACGCTCTTTCACCAGGTACGCCGAGTTGGCAGCGACTTCCTCGTTCGGGTTGAAGACCGAGCGGCCCGAGTAGTTCGAGCCCGAGGTCGACGAGGTCAGCGGCGAGACTTCGCTCGCGTTGCTGTGCGAGTAGGCCACCGACCAGCCGAAGCCCTTGCGGGTCGGGCTCGTCAGCGAGAAGGTCAGGACCTGGGCATCGCCCTTGTCGGTGCCCTTGGCCAGCAGCACGTTGCCGTAGCTCAGGTTCGACAGCGCCTTGTTGGTGTTCTGGCAGCCAGTTGCGTTGCCCGCCGAGTTGTTGGTGAAGGTGTAGCAGCTCGCCGACAGGCCGTTGGCGTTGTAGTACAGCTCGCGGCCGTCCTTACCGATGCGGGTCGGTGCGCCCAGGTTCAGGTTCTGGTAGAAGATCGCGTTCTTGTTCTGGGTCGCCAGGAATTCGGCGCCGAACACCAGGCCGCCGACTGGCAGCTCATGCTCGAATGCCAGGTTGGCTTTCCAGATCGACGGCTGGCGCAGGTCCGGCGACAGGATGTCGACGTTGGCCGCCGGGGTCGAGCCGGTGACGGTGCGCTGGGCGTTCACGTCAGGCGTGAACAGGCCGTCGGTCGACGGGCAGCGGGTTGCACCGTTGCCCGAGCAGGTGATGGTACGGGTGGCCACGCCCGGGTTCGAGAACGGGTTCGACATCCACACGGTCGCTGCCGCGCCCTGGAACAGGCCGACACCACCACGCAGCTGGGTCGGACGCGCCGCGTCGATCTTGTAGTTGAAGCCGACGCGCGGCTGCCACAGCTTGTTGCCGTCGAAGGTACGGGTGTTGTCGACACCGAAGCCGCCGGTCTGGCGCGCGAAGGTGGCGGCATTGCCGGCGATCACAGCCTGGGCCACGGCGGTATTGCGCAGCGGAGTACGGTCGACGCCGGTCACGTCGACGCGGACACCAGCGCTGATGGTCAGGTTGTTGTTGACGGTCCAGTTATCCTGCAGGAACACGCCGGTGTTCTTCATGGTGAACTGGGCGATCGCGTTGCTCAGCGAGCCGCCGACCACCGGCAGCTGCACGGTGTACGACGACGGACGGCCGCGCGAGAAGTTCTCGTAGATCGCGGCGTTGATCTGGGCCGCGCTCGCGGTCGAGCAGTTGATCGAACCGAAGCTGTATGCGAAGTTGTTATCGCACTGGAAGGTGTAGTTGCCGAATACGTTCTGCAGGAAAGCGTTGTACACCTTGTTCTGGGTGTAGTCGGCGCCGACCTTGAATTCGTGGTCGCCCCACAGGTAGTTAGCGCCGGCGTACACGTCCAGGGTCTTGGTGCCCAGCACGTTGTTGTGGCGGCTGTTCTCGGTACCGGTGTTCAGGGAACGGCTACCGGTACGGGTGCCTGCCGGTGCATCCGACGGCAGCGGGCCGGTGAACGAGAAGTTCATTCGCGGCAGCTTGCTCGCGGTGATCGGCACCGAGTCATAGTCGCGCTGCGAGATCTTGAACTCGGTCGACAGGTTCGGCGTCCAATCGGAGAACACCTGGCCGACCAGGGTTTCGATGGTCTTGTCCTGGTTGTAGAAGTACGAGCTCAGGGCCACGGCATCGTCGAAGAAACCAGGGAAGATCGGCTCGTTCTGCGCAGTCTTCGAGTAGCGCAGGCTGGCGCGATGATCGTCGTTGATGTTCCAGTCGAGCTTGAACATGCGTTCTTCCGACTTCATCTTGGTGCCGGCCGGCACTTCGGTTCCGCCGAGATCGATGTTGTACTGGCTCTTGGCGATATCCGTGATACGTGCGATCTGGGCTGGGCTGATGCCGATGGTGGTGCCGGCATTGGTGCCGATGGCGCCGTACTGCGGACCGCTGCGGCTGCTTTCGTAGTTTTCAGCCAGGGCGAAGAAGAACAGCTTGTCCTTGATCAGCGGGCCGCTGACCCACAGGCCCTTGGTGTTGTCCTTGAACTCCGGCGCGTCGAAGTATTCGTCGCGGGTCGTGTCATAGCGCTTGCCGACCAGGCGGTCGTCGCGGGTCACGTAGTAGGCGCCGCCGTGGTACACGTTGGTACCCGACTTGGTGACGGCGTTGACGTTGGCGCCGGTGTAGCCGCGCTGGGTCACGTCGTAATTGGCGACGTTCACCTGCACCGAGGCGATCGCTTCCATCGAGATCGGCTGGCGGGCGGTCGGGCTGCCGTTGGCTTCCAGGCCGAAGGTGTCGTTCACGGCCACGCCGTCGATGGTCATCGAGTTGTAGCGCGAGTTCTGGCCGGCCACGGACATTTCGCCGCGGTCCTTGTCGGTCTGCGAGACGCGCGGATCGAGACGCGCGAAGTCCTGCAGGTTGCGGTTGATCGATGCCTGGGTTTCGAGGTCGGCGCGGCTGATCGCGGTGACCGAACCCATCGACTGGTTCGAGAAGATTTCCGAGCGGGCCGCCGAACCGGTCACGGTGACGGTCTGCATTTGCTGGCCCAGGGTGGCGTCGACGGCGGCGGTTTCCGCCAGGTCGGTGAACACGCCTTCGCGGCGCTCGGTGACGCCGTCCTTGGTGATGATGATCGTGTAAGGACCGCCTACGCGCAGGCCGCGTGCAACGTAACGGCCTTCCGCGTCGGTCGTGACATTGCTGACAGAACCGGACTCGGTGTGAACAATCTGCACCTGGGCGCCGGCGGCCGGCTTGCCGTCAGCGGCCGAGATACGGCCACCGATGGCCGAGGTGGTGTTCTGCGCGAAGGCCGGCGTAGCAGCCAATGCAACCGACAAAGCCAGCGCCAGTTTGGTGAGCCGGATCTGTTGTTGAGTGATCATTGATAACCCCAAAAAGAACTTAATAGTTATAACGGGCAGCCGACGGTTGCCCTCTCTTACAAGTACTGCAATCTTTTGTTTGCTGCGTGGTGCGCCGGCGGTCCTGCCAGCTGGCGGCGGCAAGTCTAACGTGCAAGTATTTCAACGAAGTTACACCGCGCGTTTCATCACACGGGTGCCCGTCAAACGATGTATGCCTTTTGGAAATCAAACTCCAATATGCATGACCGTTATCAAACCGGCAAATTCGTTTTGGCTTCGATATTCATACGTTTGTCGTATAAATACGGACCAGTACGTTGTTGCTACGCCACAGACTCGGCTTGCTACCCAGCAAAATGACAAGGCGGGATTATAAAGGCGGCATTCCTAGGCGAAATTTTTTTAATAAGAATTTCGCCAAACCGAGGAAGGAAGAGGATTTTTTGTAGCAGGAAGGCCACAAAAGATGAATTATTGCTAAGCGAGCGTCAAAAAGTCACTCGTTCAAGATGACCTGAAGGCGCTCCGCGGTGGCTGCGGAGCGCCTTGTACACAGGCTTACTTTGCTGCAGCCTGCACCTTTGCCAAGGCAGCAATCTTCGCTTCGAAAGCGGCGAAGCGCTCGTCCAGCTGGCGGGTCAGACGTTGTTTTTCTGCCACTGGCAGGAAAGCGTAGCGGATGCTGTTGTAAGAGGTCCGCTTCATCTCCGCGTAGTCCGGTTTGTAGCGGCTGGCGAACAGCACGTACTCGTTCGACAGCGTATGGCGGGTGACGCCGGCGTCGTCGGTCGAGATCACGTAGGGCACGCCATATTTACGGTACAGGGTGATCGGGTGGTTCGCACCTTCGACGCCGCTGATGAAGGCGTTCGAAGTCAGGTTGATCTCGACCGGGATGTCATCCTTACGCATCTTGGCCATGATGGCCGGGGCGTTGCTCTCGTGCGCCAGGTCGAGGCCGTGGCCGATGCGGTTGGCATTGGCGACCACCAGGGCCTGGTCGATGTGGAATTTCAGGCCTTCCGGCGGCACGTCGCCCAGCGCCAGCTCGCCGGCGTGCATGGCCACCTTCACTTCCGGGTAGCGCGATTTCAGGAAGCGGAACATCTTCATGTGCAACGTGTAGTCGCGCATCGAGACCATGGTGCTTTCCTGGCCGACGATGTTGACGCCCACGATCTTGTCGCTCATGGCCGCGGCCTTGAAGCCCGAGACCATCGAGGAGAACACCTGCGACGGGTTCAGGAGGCGCAGCACATAGGTCTGATAGCGCATGGTGAAGCGCTCGTCGTCGATGCCCTCGGCCGCCTCGTGGATTTTCGCCACGAAGTCCTCGGTCTGCTTCCTGAAGCCGGCGTCCTGTTCCAGCACGGCCAGCCAGGCCCCCATCTGGGCCTCGAAAGCCCTATCATCATGAGCATTGTTCCAGGCCTGGGCGTCGAAGTCCTTGTTCACCACGAACGGCGACATCTTGAACATGGTCTCGATGTAGCTGACATTCTCGGCAATGGCGCGCTTCTTGAGTTCCTGCAGGCCTTCGCGGAAGTTCGCGTTCGAGACCGGGCCGAAGAAGCCGAAGGTCTGGAAGAACAGGCGGTCCGGCGGCGGCTGGATCGCGCCATGGTTGCTGAAGTCCTTGTTCGACCAACGCTGCAGCAGCTCGCGGTAGGTGTAGTCGTCGGCATAGACCTCGGCGGTCGACAGGCAGTTGCGGTCCTCCGCCGGCTTGGCGCGCTCGGCGGCCACCACTTCCTTCCGGGTCGCGATGCGGTAAGTACGCTTGTCGACGCAGTAGCCCTGCTTGTCGAGGAAGTCGACGTACTGCTCGGCGTAGACCGAACCCGAATAATGGTGGTGCAGGTCGCCGCCCTTCGGCATCTGGGTGAAGAACAGGGTCAGCTCGGCGGTCTTCGGCTCGCCGGCGATCAGGCTGGCGTAGTGGCGGGCGGTCGCGGTTTCATTCGCGCTCGTTTTCGCTGCGGCCGGGCCCTTGGCCAGGGCCTGCGGGGCGCCGGCGACGGCCAGGGCGAGCAGGACGCTGCCGGTCAGTTGTTTGTACATGGATCGGGACTTTCTGGTGCGGTGGTTGCTGCAAATACGCGCAGGCTTGCGCCTGCGGTGGACCGCGCAACTCTATACGGTTGAGTTAGCGTTGGCAATATCGCACTGGTATCACGCGTCGCGGGCGTGGACCTGCCTGCCGGCCGAGTACGTCGCCCGGATGGCCCGGTCATCCCCCAGCAGCGCCAGCGCGAACAGCAACTCTTCCAGCGAGTCCAGCTGCTTCGTCCTGCGCGCCAGCAGCGGTGTGCAGCTTGGGTCGAGCACGACGAAGTCCGCCTCCGTGCCCGGCTGGAAGTTGCCGACCGTGCCTTCGAGGCCCATGGCGCGGGCCGCGCCCAGCGTCGCCAGGTAGAACATGCGCACGGCCGGCAGGTAGCTGCCCTTCAGGCGCGCCACCTTGTAGACCTCGTTCATGGTCTGCAGCATCGAGAACGAGGTGCCGGCGCCGACGTCGGTGCCGAGCGAGAGCAGCGTGCGCGCGCTGTCGGCCTTCTCGAAGTCGAACAGGCCGCTGCCGAGGAACAGGTTGGAGGTCGGGCACACCGCCGCCGCCGAACCGGTGGCCGCCATGCGCGCGAAGTCCTCGTCGTCCAGCCAGATGCAGTGGCCGAACAGGGCGCGTGGGCGCATCAGGCCGAAGCGCTCGTAGACGTCCAGGTAGCTGCGCGCCTGCGGATGCAGCTCGCCCACCCACTTGCACTCGTCCCTGTTTTCCGAGACGTGGGTCTGGATGAAGGTGTCCGGATAGGCCTTGGCCAGTTCGGCCGTCGCGCGCAGCTGGGCGTCGGTCGAGGTGGGGGCGAAGCGCGGGGTGATCGCATACAGCTGGCGGCCGCGCTTGTGCCACTTCTCGATCAGGTCCGCGCTGGTGCCGACGCCGCCCTCGAGGTCGCGCAGGAAGTCCGGGCAGTGGCGGTCCATCAGCACCTTGCCGGCCACCATGCGCAAGTTGCGCGCCTCGCTGGCCTCGAAAAAGGCGTCCACCGATTGCGGATGCACGGTGCAGTACACCACGGCCGTGGTGGTCCCGCAGCGCAGCAGCTCGTCGAGGAAGAACTCGGCGGTGGCGCGCGCATGCGCCGGATCCTCGAAGCGGCGCTCGGTCGGGAAGGTGTAGGTCTCCAGCCAGGGCAGCAGGCCCGGGCTTGGCGAAGCGATCATGTCGGTCTGCGGGTAATGCAGGTGGGTGTCAATGAAGCCCGGCGTAATCAGCTGGCCGCGGTAGTCGTGCGGGGCCACGCCTGGCGGCAGCGTGCCGACCAGGGCGGCGTAATCGCCTGCCGCCTTGACGCGGCCGTCTTCGACGACCAGCAGGCCGTCCTCGTGCCAGGCATGGGCGTCGCTGTCGAAAGCCGGGTCGGCGTGAAAATGCAGCAAGCTCGCACGGTAGGCTTGCACGTTATTGGGTGCGGTGGACATTAGATAAATTCCGTTGAAACGTCTGGCTGGCGGGCGGCTGCTTCCCACACGAGCAGCAGCTGGGCCGCCACGGAGGCCGCGATCACGGCCGGGGCCTTGCCCTCGATGCCGGGCAGGCCGACGGGGCAGACCATCGCGTCGAGGCGCGCGGCATCGATGCCGCGTTCGCGCAGGCGGTGCTCGAACTGGCGGCGCTTGGTGCTTGAACCGATCAGGCCGAACCAATCCCCTGCGCCGGGGCGCGACAGTATCGCGTGGGACAGCTGCAGGTCAAGTGCGTGGCTGTGGGTCATGACCAGGAAGGTGGTGCCGTGTGGTGCTTTTTCAACAAGCGCCTCCGGGGTGTCGGTCGCTTCGACCGTCACGTTGGCCGGGATCGCGGCCGGGAACAGCTCGTCGCGCTCGTCGACCCAGGTGACGCGGCAGGGCAGTTCGGCCAGCGCGCGGACGATGGCGGCGCCGACGTGGCCGGCGCCGAACAGCATGAGGTGGGCGCGCGGGGCGAGGACGGCGTCGGCAAGCCAGAGGTGGGCGGAGTCGTCCTGGAAGATGTGGGTGCCCTGCCTGCGGTCGAATGGTGGAACAGCCTCGCCAGCCAGCAGTCGCCCGCTGCCGTCGAACAACGCAGTTGTAGGGTGGGCGGGTCTCCCGCCCACGCGTTCAGCTAAAGATGAATTCTCGGCTGAGCTTCCGTCAGTTGAACGCGTGGGCGGGGAACCCGCCCACCCTACAAAAACCACACGCCACGTATCTTCGTTCCGTCGTCTATTGAGCAATGCAATCTGCTCGGCATCCGCCATCTCGAATGCCAGCCAGGCAATCCCCCCGCAACACTGCCCCAGCTTCGGCCCCAGCGGAAAGCGTTCGACATGCGCCTGCCCCCCGCCCTGCTCCAGCATCGCCCGCGCCATCTCCAGCGCTCGGTGCTCGAGGTGCCCGCCGCCGATGGTGCCGCGAAAGCCCTGCGCATCCACCAGCATGCGCGCGCCCGGCTCGCGCGGGACGGAACCCTCGACGCGGGCGACCGTCACCAGCACTGCCGGTGCGTGCAGCTCCTCATTTGGCAACCAGTCTTGCAGCCAATCGCTCATCAGCTGCTCGCCGCTTCGACGGCTGCCACCGCCTTCAGGATCTCTTCGCAGGTGGCCGGCGCGTTCAGCGGCGGATGCACCCGGTGCCCGCCGACCGCGGAGATGGCGTCACGGATCGCGAAGAACACCGAGAACGGCAGCAGCAGCGGCGGCTCGCCCACGGCCTTGGAGCGGTGGATGCTGTCCTCGACGTTGCGGTTCCTGAACAGGCGCACGCGGAAGTCTTCCGGGCAGTCGGAAACGCCGGGGATCTTGTAGGTCGAGGGCGCGTGCGTCATCAGCTTGCCCGCCGGGTTCCACCACAGTTCTTCGGTCGTGAGCCAGCCCATGCCCTGGATAAAGGCGCCTTCGACCTGGCCGATGTCGATCGCCGGGTTGAGCGAATTGCCGGCGTCGTAGAGCGCATCGGCGCGCAGCAGCTTCCATTCGCCGGTGAGCGTGTCCACCACCACTTCCGACACCGCCGCGCCATAGGCGTAGTAGGAGAAGGGATGGCCGTTCATGGTCTTCGGGTCCCAGTGCAGGCCCGGGGTGGCATAGAAGCCGTCGGACCACAGCTGCACCCGTGCCAGGTAGGCCTTGGCCACCACTTCGCCGAAGCGCAGCGCTTCTCCGTTCACGAACACGGTGTCGTCGGCAAAATGGACTTCAGCAGCACTGGCGCCGAACTCCGCTGCGACAAATGCGGCCAGCCGGTCGCGGATCTTGCGCGCGGCGTCCTGCGCCGCCTTGCCGTTCAGGTCCGCGCCGGTCGAGGCGGCGGTGGCCGAGGTGTTGGCGACCTTGCTGGTATTGGTGGCGGTGGCGCGCACGCGCGCCAGGTCCACGCCCAGTTCGTGCGCCACCACCTGCATCACCTTGGTGTTGATGCCCTGCCCCATCTCGGTGCCGCCGTGGTTCACCAGGATCGAGCCGTCCACGTAGACGTGCACCAGCGCGCCCGCCTGGTTCAGGTGGGTGACGTTGAAGGCGATGCCGAATTTGACGGGTGTCAGCGCCAGGCCCTTCTTGAGCACGGGGCTGGCGCGGTTGAAGTCCGCGATCGCCGCACGGCGCGCCCGGTATTCGCTGGTCTGCTCGAGCTCGGCCACCAGCTCGTGAATGACGTTGTCGACGATCGTCTGGCCGTAAGGCGTGACGTTGCGCTCGTTCCTACCGTAAAAGTTCAGGCGCCGGATGTCGAGCGGGTCGCGGCCGAGATTGCGCGCGATCTCGTCGATCACGTATTCGATGGCGATCGCGCCCTGCGGTCCGCCGAAGCCGCGGAAGGCGGTATTCGACTGGGTATTGGTCTTGCCGCAGGCGGCGCGGATCTCGACGTCGGACAGATAATAGGTATTGTCGAAGTGGCAAACGGCGCGCGTCGCCACCGGGCCGGACAGGTCGGCCGAGAAGCCGGCGCGCGTGACCATATCGACTTTCGCGGCGACGATGCGCCCTTTGTCATCGTAGCCGACTTCGTATTCGTAATGGAAGCAGTGGCGCTTGCCGGTGACCAGCATGTCGTCGTCGCGGTCGGCGCGCAGCTTGACCGGGCGGCGCGTGCGCACTGCGGCAATCGCCGCAGCGGCCGCCCACAGCGCCGACTGCGATTCCTTGCCGCCGAAGCCGCCGCCCATGCGGCGGCACTCGACCGTCACGTGGTGCGAATGCAGGCCGAGTGCATGCGCCACCACGTGCTGCATCTCGCTCGGGTGCTGGGTCGAGCAGTAGACGTGCATGCCGTGGTCTTCGCCGGGGATGGCGTAGGCGATCTGGCCTTCGAGGTAGAACTGTTCCTGGCCGCCCACAAGCAGCTCGCCTTTCACGCGGTGCGGCGCGCTTGTGAAGGCGCTGTGCGCGTCGCCGCGCGCCAGGCGCATCGGCGGCAGCACATAGGACTGGGCGGCGCGCGCTTCCTGCGGGCTCAGGATCGCCGGCAGGTCTTCGTAGTCGATCCTGGCCAGCCTGGCGGCCCGGCGCGCGTTGTCGTGGCTGTCGGCGACGACGATGAAGACCGGCTGTCCCACGTACTGGACCAGGCCGTCCGCCAGGATCGGATCGTCATGGATGATAGGGCCGCAGTCGTTCAGCCCCGGGATGTCCTGCGCGGTCAGCACCGCCACCACGCCGCGGCTGGCTGCTACCTGTTCCAGGTCGATACCCAGGATGCGCGCATGGGCGCGGCCGGACAGGCCGAGCGCTGCATGCAGGGTGCCGGCGGTCTCGCGGATGTCGTCGGTATAGGTGGCCTGGCCGAGCACGTGCAGCACGGCGGATTCGTGCGGGCGGGCGCGCCCGACTTCGGTCCACTGCGCCGCGTCGCGGATGGGGGAACCTGCATCGTTCATGTCCGTTCTCCTCTCAACCGGCCGCGAAGGCATTGACCGCGCTGACCGGCAGCGGATTCTCGGGGCGGGTCTCGAACCAGAAGCGGCGCAGCAGGTTCTGCGCGGCCAGCATGCGGTAGGCGCTGGAGGCGCGCATGTCGCTCAGCGGTGCGTAATCCTGGGCCAGCGCGTTCATGGCTGCGCGCAGCGCGGCCTCGTTCCACGGCTGGCCGATGAGAAGCGCTTCGGCGCTGGCCGCCCGCTTGGGCGTGGCCGCCATGCCGCCAAAGGCGATGCGCGCGCCGGTCACGGTGTCGCCGTCGAGGGTGACGGCAAAGGCCGCGCACACAGCCGAGATGTCCTGGTCGAAGCGCTTGGCCAGTTTATAGGTGCGGAAACGCAGGCCCGCCTTGTTTTCCTGCGGCAACGGCACCCGCACGCTCTGCACGAATTCGCCCGGCTGCAGGTTTTTCTGCTGGTAGCCGAGATAAAAATCTTCCAGCGCCAGCACCCGCTCGCCCGCGGCGCCGCGCAGCACCACCTGGCTGCCCAGGGCGATCAGCCAGGGCATCGAGTCGCCGATCGGCGAGCCGTTAGCGACGTTGCCGCCCAGCGTGCCGGCATTGCGGATCGGGAGCGAGGCGAAGCGCTGCCACATCTCGGTCAACGCATCCGGATAGTGGCGGCAGATGGCCGCGTAGGCATCGTTCAGGCTCACGCCCGCGCCGATCTCGAGCATGCCGCCGGATTCGGCCAGTGTCTTGAGTTCGTCCACCTGGCCCAGGTAGATGATGTCGTTCAGCTCGCGCATCTGCTTGGTGACCCAGAGGCCGACGTCGGTCGAACCGGCCAGCATCAGCGCCTGCGGGAATTCGCTGCGCAGGCCGACCAGTTCGGCGAGCGTGCGCGGGATGTGGAAGCGCCCGCCTTGCGCTTCGTACGTGAAGCCATGGGTGCGCTGCAGCACGCGCAGGCGCTCGGCCAGCGCGGCGCGGTCAAAGCTTGCGGGCGGCAGCTCGACCATGCGGCGGGCCGCATCGATGACCGGGCGGTAGCCGGTACAGCGGCACAGGTTGCCCGAGAGCGCATCGTCGATCTGGCAGCGCGAGGGCTGGCGTCCGGAAAGCCCATGGCTTTCCTGTTTCAGGTACATGCCCCACAGCGACATGGCGAAACCCGGGGTGCAGAAACCGCACTGCGAACCGTGGCACTCGACCAGGGCCTGCTGGACCGGATGCAGGCTGCCGTCGGGCTGCTGCAGGTCTTCGACCGTGAACAAGGCCTTGCCGTCGAGCGTGGGCGTGAACTGGATGCAGGAATTGACCGCCTTGAGCTGCAATTCGCCGCCTTCCAGCGAGCCGATCACCACCGTGCAGGCGCCGCAATCGCCCTCGGCACAGCCTTCCTTGGTGCCGGTGCAATGCAGGTCCTCCCGCAGGTGCTGCAGGATGGTCTGCGTCGGCTGCGCGTCACTTACTTCGTGGACGGCGCCGCGGTAAAAGAAGCGGATCGGCTCTGGCATTCTTGGTCTCTCTTGGCTGCAAAAGCGGCAAGGGCGGAAGGCTACCACCCGGACGCATACTACTTATAAGATAACCTATATATTACTTATCAATATATTCGTATATCTTATGAATCGCCCTGCCCTTTCATTTTAGGAAAGGATGCAGCGTTTTCCAGTGGTTCGCGATGTCGATGCGGCGCGTGATCCAGACCTTATCATGCCCCTGGACATAGTCGAGGAAGCGCGCCAGCGCCGCGGCGCGGGCCGGCCGTCCGATCAGCCGGCAATGCAGGCCGATCGACAGCATCTTCGGGCGGTTCAGGCCGTCCGGGTCTCCCTCGAGGTACAGCACGTCGAAGGCGTCCTTCAGATAGTCGAAGAACTGGGTGCCCGAGTTAAAACCTTGCATGGCGGCGAAACGCATGTCGTTGGTGTCGAGCGTGTACGGCACCACCAGGTGCGGCACCCGCCGGCCGTCGCTGGTCTCGACCTGCTGCCAGAACGGCAGGTCGTCGCCGTAATGGTCGGCGTCGTAAGCGAAGCCGCCGTGCTCGACCACCAGCCGGCGCGTGTTGGGCGAATCGCGCCCGGTGTACCAGCCGAGCGGCGCTTCGCCGGTCAGCTCGCGCAGGATCTGCACCGCTTCCAGCATGTGGGCACGCTCGGTGGCCTCGTCGACGTTCTGGTACGAGATCCAGCGCAGCCCGTGGCAGGCGATCTCGTGGCCCAGTTCGCGCAAGGCGCTGGCCGCCTCGGGATGGCGCCTGAGCGCCATCGCCACGGCGAACACCGTCAGCGGCAGGCCGCGTTCCTCGAACAGGCGCAGTACCCGCCACAGGCCGGCGCGCGAGCCGTATTCGTAGAGCGACTCCATGCTCATGTGGCGCATCGGGAAGGCTTGCGCCCCGATGATCTCGGACAGGAAGGTTTCGGAGGCCGGGTCGCCGTGCAGCACGCAGTTCTCGCCGCCCTCCTCGTAGTTCAGCACGAACTGCAGGGCCACGCGCGCGCCGCCAGGCCAGCGCGCATGCGGCGGATTGCGGCCGTAACCGACCAGGTCGCGCGGATAATTCGAGTAGGTGTCCATGGGCTGGGAAAGAGGCAGGTATATCGGCGATCATATATTGCAGGAAGCACAACGGTATATGATTGCCCGCATACTTCCACTCATTCCGCTGATATGGGCAAACTCTCCACCCACGTGCTCGATACCGCCCACGGCCGCCCCGGCGCGGGGGTCAAGGTCGAGCTGTACGGTATCGACGCGACCGGGCGCACCCTGATCAAGACCGAGGTCACGAATAGCGACGGCCGCTGCGCTGCGCCGCTGCTGGAAGGCGAGCTGCTGCGGCCCGGCCAGTACGAGCTGGTCTTCCATGCCGGCGACTACTTCGCCGCCCAGGGTGTAGAGCTGCCGTCGCCGCGCTTCCTCGACCGCGTCACGATCGCCTTCGGCGTTTTCGACAGCGCGCAGAACTATCATGTGCCGCTGGTAATGACGCCTTGGTCGTATTCCACCTACCGGGGCAGCTAGCATCCGGACGCGGCCGGCGCCTGAAACTTGCTATGCTCGATCTCATCGCGTCGGGAGCACCCATGGCATTGCATATCGTTCATTTCATCGGACCGATCAATCACCATTCCGCCAGCAGCATTCGCAACAATTGCTTGCAGGCGCTGCAGAACGGCGCGACCGAGATCGAACTGCACATGTCCAGCGAGGGCGGCAACATGACGGCCGGTTTCGCCCTGTATTTCTTCCTGAAGTCGCTGCCGGTGCCGCTCACCACCCACAATATCGGCAGCGTGGAATCGGTGGCCGTGGTCATCTTCCTGGCCGGACAGAAACGCTACGCCTGCCCCGGCACCCGCTTCCTGATCCACCCGCTGCACTGGGGTTTCGGCAGCCTGGTCGCGGCCGACCACTCGCGCGTGTCCGAATGGCGTGACTGCCTCGATTTCGACGCCGAGCGCTATGCCAGCATTTTCCTAGAGGCCACGACGGCCGCCGGCTGCCCCACTGACATCCGCAGCAACCTGACCGGCAATGCGCGCATCTTCGACGCCGACGGGGCGGTGAAGGCCGGCATCGTCCACCGCGCCGTGCAGGCGCAGCTGCCGGCAGCCGGATCGACTTGTCATTGGTGGAATTAATTCCGACAACAGCCCACCCGCTCGAACTGCATCAAGCCCCTCATTGTCAGCTCAACCATAATGCTTGTCGCCCCAACCACAAGCATTATCGGCTGCACCATAAAGTCCCGCATGACAGCTTGTCTACGTGGCGCGCACGCATCTTCCGGGGCACGGTACGCTTTACAAATTTGATGCCTGTAGGCATCATCCAGAGAATCCATCCCGGGTAAAACTCCGTCTTTCCAGCCCTTCTCCTATGGCAGCAGTCCTTCCCAACACGATCACCGGTGCGCCCCTGTCGGGCCTGGCGCGGGCGCTCGTGCAGGCTGGCCGGCTGAGCCCGGGACAGGCGGATGGGCTGCACAAGAAAGCCGCCGCCGACAAGACCGCCTTCATCGACGCCCTGCTCGAGAGCGGCATCATCGAGCCGGCCGCTCTGGCCAGCTTCTGCGCCGAGACCTTCGGCTACCCTTTGCTCGACCTGTCCTGCTTCGCGCCCGAATCCCTCCCCGCGACCGCCATCGACGCCAAGCTGATGCAGGCGCAGCGCGTCATCGCGCTGGCCAAGCGCGGCAACAAGATGTCGGTGGCGCTGTCCGACCCGACCAATATCCAGGCCCTGGACCAGATCAAGTTCCAGAGCGAGGCCTCGGTGGAGCCGGTGATCGTGGCCCACGATGTCCTGCTCAAGCTGCTGGACAAGCTGGCCAAGAGCACCGAAGCCAGCCTGAACGAGCTGGTCGGCGACGATGCCGAGATCGAATTCGCCGAGGAAGAAGCGCAGGCGGCCGCGCTGCCGGACCCGGCGAGCGATGTCGAGGATGCGCCGATCGTACGCTTCCTGAACAAGATCCTGATGGATGCGCTCCAGCTGGGCGCCTCCGACATCCACTTCGAGCCCTACGAGAAGTACTACCGCATCCGCATGCGCGTCGACGGCGTGCTGCGCGACCATGCCAATCCGCCGCTGTCGATCCGCGAGAAGCTGGTCTCGCGCATCAAGGTGCTGGCCAAGCTCGACATCTCGGAAAAGCGCGTGCCGCAGGACGGGCGCATGCGCCTGATCGTCGGCCCGACCCGCAGCATCGACTTCCGTGTCAGTACCCTGCCCACGCTGTTCGGCGAAAAGACCGTCATGCGTATCCTCGACGCCACCCAGGCGCAGATGGGCATCGACGCGCTCGGCTACGATCCCGAACAAAAGGCGCTGCTGCTGGACGCGATCTCGCGCCCCTACGGCATGGTGCTGGTCACCGGCCCGACCGGCTCCGGCAAGACGGTATCGCTGTACACCTGCCTGAACGTATTGAACAAGCCCGGCATCAACATCTCGACCGCCGAAGACCCGGCCGAGATCAACCTGCCCGGCGTGAACCAGGTGAACGTCAACGACAAGGCCGGCCTGACCTTCCCGGTGGCGCTGAAGTCTTTTCTCCGCCAGGATCCCGACATCATCATGGTCGGCGAGATCCGCGATCTGGAAACCGCCGACATCGCGATCAAGGCCGCCCAGACCGGCCACATGGTGTTCTCGACCCTGCACACCAACGACGCGCCCTCGACCCTGACCCGCCTGATGAACATGGGCGTGGCGCCTTTCAATATCGCCTCCTCGGTCATCCTGATCACGGCGCAGCGCCTGGCGCGCCGCCTGTGCAGCTGCAAGCAGCCGCTCGAGACCTCGCGCGAGGTGCTGGTCGCGGCCGGCTACCGCGACAGCGACCTGGAAGGCGGCTGGAAGCCCTATGGCCCGGTGGGCTGCGACCGCTGCCTCGGCTCCGGCTACAAGGGCCGCGTCGGCATCTACCAGCTCATGCCGATCACCCCGGCCATCGAGGCCCTGATCCTCGCGCACGGCAATTCGATGCAGATCGCCGAGCAGGCCGAGAAGGAAGGCGTGAACTCGCTGCGCCGCTCCGGCCTGATGAAGGTAAAACAAGGGCTCACCAGTCTCGAAGAAGTGCTCGGCTGCACCAACGAATAGGCGACAAGAACATATGGCAACCTCCCTACAACCCCGGAGCCGCGCCGCAGCGCAGGTCAAGGAAGCGGTCTACGCCTGGGAAGGCAAGGACAAGACCGGCAAGACCGTGCGCGGCGAACTGCGCGCCGGCGGCGAGGCGATCGTCAACGTCACGCTGCGTCGCCAGGGCATCCTGGTCACCAAGGTCAAGAAGAAGGCCTACCGCAGCGGACGCAAGATCACCGACAAGGACCTGACCCTGTTCACGCGCCAGCTGGCCACCATGATGAGGGCCGGCGTGCCGCTGCTGCAGGCCTTCGACATCGTCGGCAAGGGCCACGCCAACCCGTCCATGTCCAAGCTGATCATGGACTTGCGCAACGACGTCGAGACCGGCACCAGCCTGAACAACGCCTTCCGCAAGTACCCGGTCTACTTCGACCCGCTGTTCTGCAACCTGGTGGGCGCCGGCGAACAGGCCGGCATCCTGGAAGACCTCCTGACCCGCCTGGCGATCTACAAGGAAAAGACGCTGGCGATCAAGGGCAAGATCAAGTCGGCCCTGATGTACCCGATCTCCATCATCGCGATCGCCTTCGTCGTCACCGCGATCATCATGATCTGGGTGGTCCCCGCCTTCAAGGAAGTGTTCAAGACCTTCGGCGCCGACCTGCCCGCCCCGACCCTGATCGTGATGGGGATCTCGGACTTCGTCGTGGAATGGTGGTGGCTGATCTTCGGCGGGCTGTTCGCCGGCCTGTACTTCTTCTTCCAGGCCTGGAAGCGCTCGCGCAAGATGCAGCAGGCGATGGACCGCCTGCTGCTGCGCCTGCCGATCTTCGGCGCCGTGATCCGCAAGGCCACCATCGCGCGCTGGACCCGCACCCTGTCGACCATGTTCGCCGCCGGCGTGCCGCTGGTCGAAGCGCTCGACTCGGTCGGCGGCGCCTCGGGCAACGACGTCTACCTGGAAGCGACCAAGAAGATCCAGACCGAAGTCAGCACCGGCACCAGCCTGACCATCTCGATGCAGAACGCGAACGTGTTCCCCAACATGGTCATCCAGATGGTGCAGATCGGCGAGGAATCCGGCTCGCTCGACGCCATGCTGGGCAAGGTGGCCGACTTCTTCGAAGAGGAAGTGGACGAGGCGGTGGCGGCGCTGTCGTCGCTGATGGAGCCGCTGATCATGGTGATCCTGGGGGTGCTGATCGGCGGGCTGGTGATTGCGATGTATATGCCGATCTTTAAGCTGGGGTCGGTGGTCTGACCAACCAGTGCTCAGATCGGCCTGATCCTTTCCGGGCTGAGTTTCGCGGCATCGGCAGGAGACAGGTAGTACTGGGTACCGCCACCCCTGCCGAACTGCGGGTTAGCCAAGGCCTTGCCGCGTGCCGCGCAGATGTGTTCCGTTACCCGGAAAACCCGGACCTTGTCGCGCAAGCTGCGCGGCAGGCCTGCGGCGTCCTTGCCGGGATCGGTCGTGACCTGCACCAGCTCATAGTAGGTCGCCAGGCTGCCGCCTGCCTTTTCCAGCGTCGGGTAGCTCACTGCAAACCCGGGCGGCGATCCCGGCGTGAGCGAGTAGAACAGCGTCCCTTCCCGCACCACCACATTGTCGTAGCGATCCTTGCCGACATAGGGATTGGCCGGGTTAGCCGCCGAGATACCTTGCGTCGCACGGGCCTCTGCCGCGGGATTCTTTCCGCAACAAGGACCGCAAGCGCCCTTGCTGCGCGCCGGGCCGTGCGGCCTGGATACGACGCTGTCCGGCTCGGACTGCCGTCCGTGCAGGGGACTGCTGAACAACAGGGCGGAGGCGAGTGCGGCGCGACCGAACCAGGCAAGCTCCATGGCCCCTCCTGTCCGTCAATGGGGAACGGACACTGTAGCGGAGGCATCACCGAGGACTTTGCTTCATCTCAGTCGAGGAGAAGCAGATCACTGGCCTGCCCGGCTCAGGATCCGTGTCCGAACACCGCCCCTGCCCCCTCCAGGATGCGCCGCACCGCCGGATGCCGTTCGCGCCGCTCCACCGACACCGCATAGAAGTGCTCGACAATGCTGTCGATGGTGCCCACCGGCGCCATGCCGTTTTCAAGCTGCACGGTCTCGGACAGCACCGTCGGCGCCACCATGAAGCCGGTGCCGGCGCAGGCGAAGGATTTCAGCAACGCCCCGTCGTCGAATTCGCCCACCGTGATCGGACGCAAGTCGTGGCTCTCGAACCAGCTCTTGAGCTGGGTGTGGACGGCGGCATCCTGCCCGGGCAGCAGGAAGGGCGCGTCGCGCAGGCGCTGCGGGAATTCGCCCGGCCATTCCTCGCACAGGTCCGGGTGGCCGAACACGGTGAGCGTGCTCGATCCCATCAGCTGGGTATAGCCGCGCACCGCGCCGCCGGTGGGCAGGCCCTGGTCGGCGATCACGAGATCGAGCTTGTGCGCGGCGAGATCGACGACCAGGTCGTCGAAGCGCCCTTCGCGGCAGATCAGGCGCATCGCCATCCCGGCTTCGCGCGCCGGTTGCAGCAGGCGGAAGGCCATGGGCTTGGCGATCACGTCGCAGATGCCGACCCGTAGCGTTTCCTCGCCCGTGAAGGCGCCGCGCCGTACCGCCTGTTCCAGCTCGTTGCCGAGGTCGAAGATCTGCTCGGCGTAGCGCAGCACCGTCTTGCCGGCCTCGGTCAGCTCCAGCACCCGCCCCTTCTTCTTGAACAGTTCCTCGCCCAGCTGCTCTTCCAGCACCTGCAGCTGCATGCTGATCGCCTGCGCCGTCACGTGCAGCTGTTCGGCCGCGCGCGCCACCGTGCCGTGGGTAGCGACCGCGTGGAAGTAATGCAAATGCTTGTAATTGATCATGGCGGAAAACCTCAATAAAACTTACGCTTTACGAAAGATTAATCGATTTTACTTTGGTTTCGTGCGCTTCTATAGTGGCCTCACTTAATCACAACAACGAGGTCACCATGCACGCTTATCAAACCAATAGTCCCGAAGCCGTCAGTCGCATCCTGGCGCTGACCATGATCGTCGACGGCCACCTGAGCCCCGCCGAGGTGAGCGCCATGCACCACTCCAAATACCTGGAGCAGGTGCAGATCGACGACGACACCTTCGACCGCACCTTGCGCGAGCTGTGCGAAGACCTGCTCGATGCCGCCGCCAACCGCCGCGCCGGGATGGTCGAGATCGACCCGCGCCTGATGGATGCCCTGCTGCTCGACCTGCGCGATCCGCTGCTGCAGATCCGCGTGTGGAGGACCATGGTCGACATCATCCACGCCGACGGCCACCTCGACGGCCGCGAAGCGACGCTGGTACGGCGCGCGGCGCGCGCCTGGTTCGGCCAGGTTGATGCCGAGGATTCCTTCACCACCGCGGCCCTGGCCAACTAAGGCCGCCTGACCTGAACGGAGCACATCATGGAATTTCTCACTGCACTCTGGCTCGGCACGCCAGCCTGGGCCTGGCTGGTGTTCCTCACCATCGTCGTGGTGCTGCTGGCCTTCGACCTTGGCGTGCTGAACAAGAAGGACCACGTCATCGGGGTCAAGGAAAGCCTGAAGCTGTCGGCGCTGTACATCGCCGCGGGCCTGCTGTTCGGCCTGTGGGTCTGGCATGAATTCGGCAGCGAAAAGGGCATGCACTTCTATACGGGCTTCCTGATCGAGAAGAGCCTGTCGCTGGATAACATCTTCGTGATCTCGCTGATCTTCGCCACCCTGGCGATCCCGCCGCTCTACCAGCACCGCGTGCTGTTCTGGGGCATCATGGGTGTGATCGTCACGCGCGGCATCATGATCGGCGCCGGCACGGCCCTGGTGGAAAGCTATTACTGGACGCTGTACATCTTCGGCGCCTTCCTGGTCTTCACCGGCATCAAGATGTTTTTCGTGGATACCGACAGCAACGACATCCGCGAGAGCAAGGTGCTGTCCTGGCTGAAGGGCCACATGCGCATCACGCCCGAACTGCACGGCAACCACTTCCTGGTGCGCCAGCCCGACCCGGCGCAACCCGGCAAGACTCTGCTGTGGGCGACGCCGCTGTTCCTGGCGCTGTGCATGGTGGAGATCACCGACGTGGTATTCGCAGTCGACAGCGTGCCGGCGATCTTCGCGATCACCAGCGACCCGTTCGTCGTCTACACCTCGAACATCTTCGCGGTGCTGGGCCTGCGTGCGCTGTACTTCGCGCTGGCGGCGATGGTGGCGCGCTTCCACTACCTGAAGTACTCGCTGGCCGCGGTGCTGGTCTTCATCGGCTCGAAGATCTTCCTGGGCGACTTCGTCTTCGGCGGCAAGGTGCCGGCGGCGCTGTCCCTGGCGGTGACGGGACTGCTGCTCGCCTCGGGCATCCTGTATTCGCTGTGGAAGACCCGTAACGATCCGCCGGCGGTAGCGGGCTAAACAGCAGCAAACCCACACGGCGGCACGGGCAGGCGCGAAGCAAACAGCGCCGACCGTGCCGCCGGCTCGTTTCCACCCTTCTCGGCAGTTGACTCCGTACTAAGCCTCAGCCATACTCGGATAAATGCTAGCGCTATCATTTAGTGATATATAAATGGTAGCGACTGGTTCCGGCGCGTCAGACGCCTGACTTATAACGATATCCGAGACACCATGAGCAATCCAAAAGCGACCCCTTCACGGCTGGGCGTAGTCGAAAAGCTCGGCTACAGCGTGGGCGACCTTGCCGCCAACCTGATCTTCCAGACCCTGCTGACCTTCATCGCCTTCTTCTATACGGACGTGTACAAGGTCAGCCCCGGCGCAGCGGCTTCCATCATCTTCATCGGCGGCATCGTCGGCGCCTGCTTCAATCCGCTGATGGGCCTGCTGGCGGACCGCACCCATACGCGCTGGGGCAAGTTCCGTCCCTGGATCCTGTGGACCTCGATCCCCTTCGGGCTCACCGCGCTGCTGGCCTTCAGCACGCCCGATCTCGGGCAGCAGGGCAAGATCGTCTATGCGCTGCTGACCTACATTCTCCTGATGCTGGTCTACTCGGCCAACAACCTGCCCTACTCGGCCCTGAGCGGGGTCCTGACCGGCAATATGGCCGAACGCAACAGCCTGTCGGCCTACCGCTTCACTGCCGTCATGGTCGCCCAGTTCATCATCCAGGTCCTGCTGCTGCCGCTGGTGCTGATCGCGGGCGGGGGCGACAAGGCGCTCGGCTTCCAGAACGTGATGACCGTATTCGCGATCGTGGGCACCGTCTTCTTCCTGATCACCTTCTTCACCACCCGCGAGCGGGTGGTGCCGGCGCCGACGCAGCGTTCCAGCATCCGCCAGGACATCGTGGACCTGCTGGGCAACCGGCCCTGGGTCGTGATGCTGGTGCTGACCATCCTGGTGTTCATCACGCTGGCCCTGAAAGGCGGCACCTATGTCTACTACTTCAACTCCTACCTGAGCGAAACGCACCTCGCGGCCTTCCTCGAGAATATCGGCTTCAACGGCTTCATCGCCGGACTGAACGCGGTGCTCGCCAGCGTCGGCCTGACCGCCTTCCACTGGCCGAAAGATGCCGCCACCTCGGGCTTCAGCGTGTTCAATGCCGTCGGCATCATCATGATGATCATCGGGATCGGCTTTTCCAAGCCGCTGGCGGACCGCTTCGGCAAGCGCGACGTGTTCGGCGCCGCGCTGCTGGTCTCGACCGCCTTCATGCTGGCCCTGTACTTCTTCCCGCCCGAGTCCATCGGCCCGGTCTTCCTGTGCCAGCTGCTGCACGGCTTCTTCTACGGCATCACGATCCCGCTGCTGTGGGCCATGATCGCCGACGTCGCCGACTACTCGGAATGGAAGAACAACCGGCGCGCCACCGCCCTGCTGTTCTCGGCGATGATCTTCGGCCTCAAAGCGGGCCTGAGCATCGGCGGCGCCCTGGTCGCCGCCCTGCTGTCCCATTACGGGTATGACGCGTCGCTGCCGGCCCAGGCGCCGGAGACGGCGAACGGCATCCTGCTGTCGGTCAGCGTGTGGGCCTCGATTCCCTTCCTGCTCGGCGTCGCCAGCCTGGCCCTGTACGACATCCGCAGGTCGGTCGAGCTGCAGATCGAGCGCGAACTCGGCGACCGCCGCGCCGCCGCCCAGCACTGATTTTTCTTTCAACGACAAACAGGTCCCAACCATATGTCTGAAATCATCGACACCGAGCGCGTGCAGGAACTGAAGGCGCGCGCCATTTCCGCTCCGCTCGTCACCCACATCTATACCGCCGACCCTTCCGCCCACGTCTTCGACGGCAGGATCTACATCTATCCCTCGCACGACATCGAAGCCGGCATCCCCTTCAACGACAACGGCGACCATTTCGCGATGGAGGATTACCACGTGCTCTCGCTCGACCATCCGGGCGGCGAAGCGGTCGACCACGGCGTCGCCCTCCACGTGAAGGATGTGCCCTGGGCCGAACGCCAGATGTGGGCGCCGGATGCGGTCTGCAAGGACGGCAAGTACTACCTGTACTTCCCGGCCAAGCGCCCGGATGGCATCTTCCAGATCGGCGTCGCCGTCGGCGAGCACCCGGCCGGTCCTTTCGTACCCGAGCCCAAGCCGATCGAAGGCAGCTATTCGATCGATCCGGCCGTGTTCGAAGACGTCGACGGCGCCTTTTACATGGTCTTCGGCGGGATCTGGGGCGGGCAGCTGCAGAAGTACCGCGACAATGCGTACGACGCGGCGAATGAAGAGCCGGATGCGAGCCAGGAAGCGCTAGCGCCGCGCGTGGCGCGCTTGAGCTCCGACATGAAGGAATTCGCGGAAGCGCCGCGCGAAGTGCTCATCCTCGACGAGGACGGCCAGCCCCTGCTCGCCGGCGACCATGAGCGCCGCTATTTCGAGGCGCCCTGGCTGCACCGGCACGACGGCAAGTATTACTTCTCTTACTCGACGGGCAATACCCACCTGCTCTGCTATGCGGTCGGCGACAGCCCCTACGGTCCCTTCACCTACCGCGGCCAGATCATGACGCCGGTGATCGGCTGGACCACGCACCATTCGATCTGCGAGTTCGAGGGCCGCAGCTACCTGTTCTATCACGACAGCAGCCTGTCGGAAGGCGTGACCCACCTGCGCAGCGTGAAGGTCACCGAGCTGCACTACGACGACGAAGGGAATATCCTCACGATCTCGCCTTACGGCGAACGCTAGGCGTCGTCGTTTTATTTCGCAGACCGCTAGAATGTGGGCACCGGCGCAGGTCGGTGTCCACTTTTTTTGTCGTGATCACGCACGCAACAGCCCTCCGCTCGCAAGCAGAGGTTTTCAGGACATGCATATGAATGAGACCTACGTTGTCGAGACTGTCGGCGCACCGATTCCCGATCTGAAGGGTTCCGACATCTGCGAAGTGACACTCAGCTTTCTGATGTTGCGTGTCCTTGTCCACCTCGGAAAGGACGAGGACGAAGAAGACAAGTTCCTCGAAGTCGTGTTCAAAAGTATCAAAGGCTTTCGCTACCTCGATGAAGGAGACCTGCTTCCATACTGGCACAGCGGGGCCTTCGACAACTCGCACCATCTTGTCCATGAGATCAAGCGCGGCGGCTGGGCTGCGCAAGAAGAGCGAAACGGATTCCTGAATACGACAGCGGCAATCGGTTTGCACCGTGAGTGGATCATCGCAAGCAGCAATGGATGCCTGAACGTCATTTCGACAAGCGAACCGATCATTCGTTTTCTCGGTGGTGCCGGCGGATAGGCACGAAGAAAAAATCGCCGCTGGACACCTTTCGATGTCTCCGCGGCGATCCCGTTCTGCTGCCGATGCTTCAGGCCGCGTGCGTCAGAACTTCATGCGCATGCCGACCGAGATGGTGCGGCCCGGCTTGTAGCTGGTGAAGGTGGCGTTCGAGAACTGGAAGTAGGCGCGGCGCACGGTGTCGGTCGCGTTCACCACGTCGAAGCTCAGGGTCGGCAGGCCGTCGCGGTCGAACAGCTTCTCCAGGTCGAACTGCGACGAGAAGTCGAGCTGCTTGAAGTCGTCGCTGTACAAGGCCGCGGCCGCGATGCCGTTCTGATTCAGGCCCGAGATCTGGCTGCCCTGCGAATAGGTGTGCGACAGGCGCGCCATGAAGCCATGGTTCTCGTAGTAGAGCTGGAAGTTGTTGCTCTTCTTCGGCACGCCCAGCGCCACGAAGCCCTGGGTGCCTTCGCCGGTCGCCTTCTGGTCGATCAGCGTCAGGGTTTCCGAGAAGCCGAAACCGCGCCATGGCAGCAGCTTGTCGAGCGGCTGCACCCAGCCCAGCTCCAGGCCCTTGATCTTCAGTTCGCCGCCGGCGTTGCGCTGCGAGGTCATCACCACGTTGGCGTTGGCGGGACCGCCGCGGGCGTCGAGCGCCTGCTGCATGGTGGGGGTCACGCTGTCGTAGGTGACGCCGTACTGGGCCAGCGCGCTGAAGGGCAAGGTATTGTTCTGGTTGACCGTGAAGCCGTTCAGCGTCTTCTGGAACACCGTGGCCGCGACATAGCCTTCGCGTCCGGTGTACCACTCGACGCCGAAGTCCAGGTTGTCCGAGATGTAGGGCGCCAGGTTCGGTGCGCCCAGGCTGCCGATATCGGCCGACGGGTTCGAGAAGTTGATGCCCGGACGCAGGGCCTCCGGATTGGCGCGGGTCATCGAGCGCGAGGCCGAGGCGCGCAGGACCACGTTCTTCGCCAGGTCGAGGGCGGCGCTGGCGGACGGCAGCGTATTGCTGTAGGTCTTGTCGACGTAGACCCACTGGTTCACGTTCGGGAAGGGTGTGGCGCCGGCCGGCAGGCTGGCGTTGCGCGGGTCGGCCACCGAGTTGTAGGCCCCCACGCTCTGTTCGGTGCGCACGTAGCGCACGCCGGCGTTGTAGCGCAGCTGGTAGCCCACCAGCCGGGTGACGCCGTCGGCCTGCAGGAACACGCCCTTGGTCTTCTCCTGGATGAAGCCGGTGGCCGCGCCGGTATTGGCCGCGCCGGTGATCGGCGCCTGGTCGAGCAGCTGCTGGTAGTTGGTGTCGCCCGCGAAGCGCTGCCAGTCGACTTCGATCAGGCCGTTCGGGCCGCGGCGCAGGTACTCGCCGACGCGCGCGCCGATCGTGCCCGCGCCCTGGCAGCCGGCGACGTTACCGCAGATCAGGTTCTGCCAGGCGGTCGAGTTGTCGCGCGCGGTGATGCGGCGCAGGATGTCGTCGTAGGCGAAGCCACCCTTCACGCTGAAGTCGCTGTCGCCCCAGGTCAGGTCGGAACGCAAGCCCTTGGTGCTGGTCTCGCGCAGCTCCTGCTGCAGGTTGACGCGTGCGCCGTTGGCGGTGTCAAGCCTGTAGTTGGCCGGATTGCTGATGTCCATCGAGCTGACGATGCTCGGGATCGGGCCATTGGTGAAGCTCACGGTATTGCCCGCGTTGACCGGCGTGACCGGCAGCACGGTGGGCGACTCGCGCGAGAATTCCGACTTCGTGTAGTTCAGCTGGGCGTTCAGCTTGAGCTTCTCGCCGAGCTCCCATTCCATGCCCGGATTGATGCCCTTCAGGCGCACCTTCTCCATATAGGGACGGTATTCGGCGAAGAACTGGGCGTTCGCGAAGGTGCCGCTTTCGACCACGCAGCCGTTGGCGCAGTCGCTGCGGTCGACCTTCATGTCCAGCGGGATGATGGCGCCGTTGCGGCCGATCCAGTTGGTGTCGATGCGCTGCAGGTCATTGTCCTTCTCGCTGTACATGGTGTCGACGTAGAAGTGCAGGCCGGCGCTCGGACGGAACTCGCCGGACAGGATCGCGGTGACCTTGTCCTTGTCGCCGTACTGCGCCATCTGGCGGCCCAGGCGCGGGATCAGGGCGTTGTCGATCTGCTGGATGGAGAGGCCCGGGTTACGGGCCAGCAGCAAGGCCTGGTCGATGGCGGCGCCGGGAGTCAGGCCGTTGCCGGCGTTGCTCGGGACGGTCGCCGGGATGGTCCAGTTGCCGCCGCCGGTGTTGTTGCGGGTCGGGCTGCCGTTCTGGGCCGCGGTCAGGTTCGGGTTGGTCAGGCCGATGGTCTCGTAGCCGGTGGCCTGCACCTTGGACTTGTTCCAGGCGACGCCGCCCAGGATGCCCCAGGTGTTGTTGAAGGTCTTGCTGGCCAGGACCGAGCCGCGGTTGCCCCACTTGCCGGCGACCTGGTTGCGGGTGCCGCCCAGGTTGGCCGAGACGTAGCTGCCCTTGCGGTCGAAGGGACGCGCGCTGCGCATATCGACCACGCCGGCGGCGCCGCCTTCGAGCAGCGACGCCGAAGGGCTCTTGCTGACGGTGAGCTTGGTAAACAGGTCGGTCGGCAGCAGGTCGAGGTCGACCTCGCGGTTGGTGTTCTGGCTGTCGGTGCTGCCGGTGGAGGCCACCGCGATCGGGGCGCCGTTCAGCAGGACCTTGGTGAAGCTGGTGCCCAGGCCGCGAATCTGGATGTTGACGCCCTCGCCCGTGATCTCGCGCGACACCTGCACGCCCGGGATGCGGTTGAGCGATTCGGCGATGTTCGTGTCGGGGAATTTGCCGAGGTCCTCGGCGAAGATCGAATCCTGGAAGCCGGTGGCTTCGCGCTTGTCGCGCGCCGAGGTTTCCAGGCTGCCGCGGTAGCCGGTCACCTGCACGGTCTGGATCGCGCCCTGGGCGGAGGGCGCCGCCTCCTGGGCGTACGCTGCCGAGACCAGCCCGGCGAGGATGGTCAGTTGAAGAATGCGGCCGCCGGTATGACCGGGGCGCAGGAATCGCTGCTGGACCATGATTGTCTCCTGAGTATTTTTTATGCAACATGTTGTCGGCGACGCGATCAACATTTCAATAACATAAATGTTATCGCAATCATTTTTAGTCTAAACTTCAACTTTTATACTTGTCAACTAATATATTTGCGACGCACCGAGCCGGCCGAAAAGCGTGGCGAACACGCGAAATTAGTTACTGTTTGAAAAAGTTTGCGCTAACATCCGGATTCCAACATACGTCAGGCGCAACTAGGCCGGACAACAAAACGACGGAGACTATCTTGCAGCGATCCCTCGCATCCGTGCTGGTTCGCGCCCTGGCAGCCTTGCTGCTGGGCGCCATGTTCGCAGCCGCCGCCCGCGCCGACGAAGACGGCTACCAACTCTGGCAACGCTATCGCCCCCTGCCGGCCGCCCAGGCAGCCGCAGTGCCGGCCAGCGCGATCGTCACGCTGGCGCCCGAGACCCCGACCGTGCTGGCCGCACGTACTGAACTGCAGCGCGCCCTGGGAGGCATGCTGGGCCGGGTGCCGCAGACTGCCAGCGCCGTGCGCGCCGGCAGCGTGGTGCTGGCGCGCAGCGACGGCCTGCCCGCAGGGCTGGTTACCGAGCTGCGCGGCTCCCTGGACCGCATCGGCCCGGAGGGCTACCTGCTTGCCCGCACCCGGCTGCAGAACCAGGACGTCTTCCTGATCGCTGCGAAGAGCGACATCGGCCTCTTGTATGGCAGCTTCGCCTGGCTGCGCGCCCTGCAGGACGGCAGCGCCGCCTCCCTGGTGCGCAGCCCGCTGGTCTCGAACCCTGCCCTGCCGCTGCGCGTGCTGAACCATTGGGACAACCTGGACCGCAGCGTCGAGCGCGGCTATGCCGGGCAATCGATCTGGAACTGGTGGGAACTGCCCGCCATCGTCGATCCGCGCTACCTGGACTATGCGCGCGCCAACGCTTCGCTCGGCATCAACGGCACGGTGCTGAACAACGTCAATGCCAAGGCCGAGGTACTAAGCCCGGCCTTCATCGCCAAGGCCGCCGCGGTCGCGAACGTCCTGCGCCCCTACGGCATCCGGGTGTTCCTCTCGGTGCGCTGGTCGACCCCGCTGGACCTGCGCGAGACCGCCAGCGCCGACCCGCTCGACCCGGCGGTGGCCGCCTGGTGGCGCCGCAAGACCGACGAGATCTACCGCACCATCCCCGATTTCGGCGGCTTCCTGGTGAAAGCCAACTCGGAAGGCCAACCCGGCCCGCAGGACTATGGCCGCAACCACGTCGACGGCGCCAACATGCTGGCGCGCGCGCTGGCGCCACATGGCGGCACCGTGATGTGGCGTGCCTTCGTGTACGAGCCGCCCGAGGCGCGCAAGCGCAAGGGCCTGGGTGACGATCCGAAGCACGACCGCGCCGCCCACGCCTACGACCAGTTCAAGCCGCTGGACGGCAAGTTCGACGCCAACGTGCTGGTGCAGGTGAAGAACGGCGCAATCGACTTCCAGCCGCGCGAGCCCTTCCATCCGCTGTTCGGCGCCATGCCGGACACGCGCCTGATGATGGAATTCCAGATCACCAAGGAGTACCTCGGTTTCGCCACCCACCAGGCCTACCTCGGCCCGATGTTCCAGGAGACCCTGCGCGCCGACACCCGCGCCGGCGGTCAGGCTCTCACCGTGACCCAGGCATTGCAGGGCGCGCAGAAGGGACGCGTCGGCGGCATCGCCGGCGTGGCGAATATCGGCAGCAGCCGTACCTGGTCCGGCTCGGTCTTCGACCAGGCCAACTGGTACGTGTTCGGACGCATGGCCTGGGATCCGATGCTGGACGCCGGCGCCGTCGCGCGTGAGTGGGCGGCGCAGACCTTCTCGCCGGACAGGCAGGTGCTCGACCCGGTGGTCGCCATGATGATGGCCTCGCGCGAGGCAGTGGTCGACTACATGACGCCGCTCGGCCTGCACCACCTGATGGACACCGGCCACCACCATGGCCCGGGACCCTGGGTGGACAACCTGGAGCGTCCCGACTGGAACCCGGTGTACTACCACCGCGCCGGCCGCGACGGAATCGGCTTCGACCGCACGGCGCGCGGCAGCAATGCAGTCAGCCAGTACGCGCCCGAAGTCGCGCGCCGCTTCTCCAACCCGGCCACCACCCCGCCCGAACTGCTGCTGTGGTTCCACCACCTGCCCTGGGACTACCGCATGCCTTCAAACCGCACGCTGTGGGAAGAGCTGGTGGCGCGCTACGACCGTGGTGTGCTCGAGGTCGGGCGCATGCAGGAACGCTGGAATGGGCTGCGTGGGGTGGTGGACGCCCAGCGCTGGAACGACACCGCCCAGCGCCTGGCCCAGCAGCGCGTCGAGGCGCAGTGGTGGCGCGATGCCTCCCTGGCGTATTTCATGCACGTGTCGGGACGGGCGCTGCCGGCTGGGGCGAAGGCGCCGGCGCAGTCGCTGGAGTACTACCGCGCGCAGCGTTTTCCGTACGCGCCCGGTAACGGTTGAATGAGTTCGTACGGTGGACGGCGCAGCCGTCCACCGTATCTCAACGGCGGCAGTCCTTCAGCAGCTCCAGCGGCACCGCCTCCGCCATCGCCTGGTACCCCGCCATGTTCGGATGCAGCCCATCGTTGTCATACGCCTTGAGCAGGTGATCCGGCCGCGCCGGATCGCGCAGCGCCGCATCGAAGTCGATCACCCCGTCGAACAGGCCAGAACCGCGGATCCAGTCGTTGTAGGCCAGGCGATCCTGTTCGTTGGGCGCCTTCGGGTGGTAGTACTCGCTGCCGGCGTAAGGGGTGATGGTGGCGCCGATCACGCACACGCCGCGCGCCTGGGCACGCACCGCCGACTGGCGCAGCGCCTCTTTCATATCAAGCAGCAGCTGCGCGCGTGCGGCCGGGCTGTCCTGCCCGCTCCGGTGCAGGCCGCCGAAGTCGTTCACGCCGATCAGGACGACCGCATGACGCACGCCCGGCCGCTCCAGGACGTCACGTTCGAAGCGCGAAACCAGGTTGGGGCCGAGGCCATCGTGCAGCAGGCGGCCGCCGCCGATCCCCGCATTCACCACGCCGACTCCCCTCATGCCGGCCTGGCGCAGCCTGGTCGCCAGGCCGTCGGTCCAGCGCAGGTTGGTGTCCGGCGCGACGCCATAACCGTCGGTGATCGAATCGCCGATCGCCACCACGGCATGCGCGCCGGGCCCGGCCTCGACTTCGATCCCGGCCAACTGGTACCAGCGCGTGAAGCTGGACGCCTGCGGCAGCTCGGCAGATGCCAGGTGCTGTCCCGGCGCGATGAAACTGGTGGCGCGGGCGCCCGGGTGGCTGGTCTGGCGGCTTGGGGCGGCCGGATAGTGGATCGATACCGCCAGGTCGCTTCCGGCGCTGTGAGGCAGGTCGACCGGGTCGCTCAGGTATTCGGCGCCGGCCGGGATCGTGACCGAGGCGGCGCCGCCGAAGCGCAAGGCGCGGCTGCTGGCCGGGTCGATCGTGGAACGGCCCGGCCCGCCCGACAGCGCGATGCTGGCGCCGCCAATTACCAAGGGCTCGGTGCCGAAGGCATTGCTGAATCTGACGCGCAGGCGTTCGCCGCCCAGCGACACCCGCAACACCTGGCGCAGCGTGGCGTCGCGCCACTGGGCGGGCGCCAGTTCGTGCTCGGCGCCGGGCGCCATCTGTGCCGTTCCCCAGGAGGCGACCCAATGGGAGGCGCCTGGACGCCCTGGAGCGCTGGCACATCCGGCCAGCAGTACGGCAGCCAGCGCGGCTGCCAGAATCGATTGACGCGCCATCGCAATTCCTTCACACTGGTTATGTTAGCGCAACCATTTTATTTGATACTAATGTTACGAGCAAGTTCCATCCTTGCTTGCAAGGAGACTCTTCGATGAATCCGATCCAGCGACACGCCAGCCCGACCGTCACCGAGATGCAGGTGATCCCGGTGGCCGGCATGGACAGCATGCTGCTCAACCTGTGCGGCGCCCATGGGCCCTACTTCACGCGCATCCTGGTGCTCCTGAAGGACAGCGCCGGCAACACCGGCATGGGTGAAGTGCCGGGGTCGAGCGGCATCCTGCGTGCGCTGGAGCGCCTCGTGCCGCTGGTAACCGGCACCCCGATCGCCCGCTACAACCACACGCTGAACACGCTGCGCGGCGCCATCGCGGGGCCGAACCACCAGGTCACGTCAACAGCCGAAGCGGCCCTCCTGGCGCAGCCGCACGAGATCAACCTGCGACTGGAGAACGTGATCACGGCGGTCGAAGCCGCCCTGCTCGACCTGCTCGGCCAGCACCTGGGCGTGCCGGTCTGCGAGCTGCTGGGCGGCGGCCAGCAGCGCAGCCACGTGCCGATGCTGGCCTACCTGTTCTACATCGGCGAACGAAAGCGTACCGACCTGCCGTACCCGGCCGGCAGCGGCGCGGATGACTGGTACGGCTTGCGCACCGAAGAAGCGCTCACGCCGGAGAGAATCGCCGACCTGGCCGAGGCCAGCGTCGACAAGTATGGCTTCCGCGACTTCAAGCTCAAGGGCGGCGTGATGCGGCCGGAAGAAGAGATTGCAGCGGTGGCGGCCATCAAGCGCCGCTTCCCGGAGTCGCGCGCGACGCTCGACCCGAACGGCGCCTGGTCCTTGGCAGAGGCAATCTCCGCCTGCCGCGGCCAGGGCCACATCCTGGCCTATGCCGAAGACCCGTGCGGCCCCGAGCAGGGTTATTCGGGACGCGAGATCATGGCCGAATTCAAGCGCGCCACCGGCATCCCCACCGCGACCAACATGGTCGCCACCGACTGGCGCCAGATGGGCCATTCGCACCTGCTGGGCGCGGTCGACATTCCGCTGGCGGACCCGCATTTCTGGACCATGCAGGGATCGGTGCGCCTGGCCCAGCTGTGCCACGATTGGGGCCTGACCTGGGGCTCGCATTCGAACAATCACTTCGACGTGTCGCTGGCCATGTTCACCCACGTCGCCGCCGCGGCGCCCGGCATGATTACCGCGATCGACACCCACTGGATCTGGCAGGAGGGTGAGGAGCGCCTGACGCGCGAGCCGCTGCAGATCGTCGGCGGGCAGGTGGCGGTGCCGGAGCGCCCAGGCTTGGGCATCGAGCCGGACATGGCGCGCATCGAACAGGCGCACCAGCTATACAAGAAGGTGGCACAGGGCGCACGCGACGACGCCATGGCGATGCGCTACCTGTTCCCGGACTGGACCTACGACGCGAAGCGCCCGAGCTACGCGCGCTGACCGCTCTACAAGGACACCGCCCTCCCCGGGCGGCGTTCAGCGCAAGGCCGCCTGCAACTGCCTTGCCATCCTTCCCACCAGCGCCCGCCACAGGTAGCCGCCCATCTTGAAGGGCCGGTGGCGGTCGGCGCCGCGCCGCCCCATGCGCTGCGGCAGGAAGAAGCGCCCGAAGGTCGACAGCCCGCTGCGCCGCAGCGTCCAGAAGCAGCCGCCCGCATACACCGTGTCGAACCCATCCTCGGAGCGCAGCAGCTGCAGTGCCGTTCCCGAGAACATCGCCACGTGGGCCGCCGTCTCGCGTGGCTTCAGGCGGAACCCGTGCCGGTAGGACAGCTCCACGGTCTGGCGCAGGTCGGGCAGGTGCACGAGCAGGGGCCGCAGCGGCCCGGCTGTCTCGAGCAGGCGCGGCAGCACATGCATCGTGGTCGCGATGCGCTCGCGGTAGCGCGCAAAGGCCGCTTTCAACTCCCCGAGCGAGGCCTGCGGCGGGCGCGGCAGCGGCGGCGGGCGCTTGCGCCAGCACTCGGCCCAGTGCTCCAGCGCGCGCTCGTGCGCGCCCCCGAGCGTGCCGGGGGTGTCGCGCTGCAGGTCGATGCTGCTGCCCGGGGTGAGGAAACGGATCACGCCCCTCAGGTTTTCCAGCCGCGACAGCTCGAGCAGCTCGGGCGGCGACAGCCTGCCGCCGTTGAGCCAGACGTTGTCGGCCCGCGCGAAGCGTGCGAACGAGGCGATCGGCACGACCAGCCGCGGCCGGAAACGCTCGATCTGCAGCGCCAGGCGCTCCACCGCCGCCTTGGCGGCCGCCTCGCGCACCGCGAACTGCTCCGGGTTGCCGCACCAGCCCATGCTGCCGAAACCGGTGAGCAGCAGGTCGATGCGCGAGGCGGCCCGCCCGATGCGCGGCGCGGCCGCATGGCAGGCGGCCTCGGTGGCCAGCGCCCGGTCGCCGAGGTTGAGAATGCTGCGACCGCCGCAACTGATCAGGCAGGCGGAGTCGCCGTCGCCGTTAGCCAGCGCCGTCAGGCGCAGGTCGCCGGCCAGCGCCACGGTGACGCCGTCCGGGCATTCGGCCACCGGCAGGCGCTGGCGCCGCAGTTCCTCGCCAATGCGCATGTCGCGCCCGGGGCGGTAGAGGAAGGTGGCGATGCCGCGGAATTCGCTCCGGAAGCGCCGCAGGAACGGCAACGAGAAATGGTCGGGCTGGGCACGCGAGCACCATATATAGACGGGCACGCCGGCGCTATTCAGGATGTCGAGCAGGGCCGCATGGCTGCTAGCGCCGTCGACCAGGCTCCAGGCCTCGCCCAGCACCGCGCCTTCCAACCATGGGTCGGATACCAGGAGGGCACCGTCGGTGCGGACCATGAAACAGGCATGGTTCAGGAAAGTAAATGTTGCGCGTGGCATCGCAGGCACCTGGAGTGGCTCTATCAAGGCCCAGCGTAGCCGCGCGCCACGCAGCGGGCATGATCCCTCACAATCGTGCGCCGGGACGGCATACCACACCACCAATCCCGGCGAGGTGCAGATGCTTCGCCAAATCACGGGAAACCTCTACAATAGGTTGATGTAAAGAATCTTTTCCCGCCATCTGCCCCTGCTTTCTGATCGGACCCTGCCGCCATGCCCATGGAATCCCTGCTGTTTGCCCCGCCGGCCACACTCAGCGCCACCCTGGTAGCCGCCCTGTTCGGGCTGCTCGTCGGCAGTTTCCTGAACGTGGTGATCCACCGGATTCCGAAGATGATGCAGCGCGAATCCGACAACTACGTGGCGCAGGAGAGCGGCAAGGAGCCTCCGCATACCGACCGCTACAACCTGATGGTGCCGAGATCAAGCTGCCCGCACTGCGGCCACGGGATCACGGCGCTGGAGAACATCCCGGTCATCAGCTGGCTGGCCCTGCGCGGCAAGTGCCGCAAGTGCAAGGCGCCGATCTCGGCGCGCTACCCGGCGGTCGAACTGCTGACCGGCATCCTGGCGGGCGTGCTGGTGTGGACCTTCGGCAGCGGCCTGGCCGGCCTGGCGACCCTGCTGTTCCTGTTCCTGCTGGTGGCGATGACCTTCATCGACATCGACACCCAGCTGCTGCCGGACGACCTGACCTATCCGCTGCTGTGGGCCGGCCTGCTGGTGAACCTGCACGGCACTTTCGTGCCCCTGCAGGACGCCGTGGTCGGCGCCGCCGCCGGCTACCTGGTGCTGTGGTCGGTGTACTGGCTGTTCAAGCTCGTCACCGGCAAGGAAGGCATGGGCTACGGCGACTTCAAGCTGCTGGCGGCGCTCGGCGCCTGGCTCGGCTGGCAGATGCTGCCGACCATCATCCTGCTGTCCTCGGTGGTCGGCGCGATCGTCGGCATCAGCCTGATCGTGTTCGCCAAGCGCGGCCGCGACAAGCCGATTCCCTTCGGCCCCTACCTGGCGGCGGCCGGCCTGATCGCCCTGCTCTACGGTAGCGCCATCAGCGCCCAATTGCAGGCCGTCGTGACCGGCTGAGATGGACACCCCACATCAGCTCGCTTTCTCCGTCGGCCTGACCGGCGGCATCGGCTGCGGCAAGAGCACCGTGGCCGACATGTTCGCGGCCCTCGGCGCCTCGGTCATCGATACCGACCAGATCGCCCACGCGCTCACCGCCCCGCACGGCGCGGCGATGCCGGCCCTGCTCGCCGAGTTCGGCGAGGACTTCGCCACCCCCGAGGGCGCGCTCGACCGGGCCAGGATGCGCGCCCTCGTGTTCAGCGACGCCACCGCGCGCGCCCGGCTCGAGGCCATCCTGCACCCGCGCATCCGCGACGCCACCGCGGCCGCGGCCGCCATCGCCAGCGGCGACTACGTGATCTTCGTCGTGCCCCTCCTGATCGAATCAGGCACCTGGCGCGAGCGCGTGACCCGGGTGCTGGCGATCGACTGTCCCGAGGAGCTGCAGGTGGCGCGGGTGATGGCCCGCAGCGGCATCACCGAAGCCCAGGTTCGCGCCATCATGGCCGCCCAGGTCACCCGCGAACAGCGCCGGGCGGCGGCCGACGACATCATCGTCAACGACGACGGACTGGACGCTTTACGCCCGCAAGTCGAGATTTTGCACGCAATGTATTTATCCCAGAGCAAACGAACTTGAAAATCAATTGAATTAGGTCAATGCGGGATTTGTAATTTTGCGCAGCATGGTTCAGAATCACGGGGTTGCTCGCCAGCCTACATTCAGAGGAATGTCATTTTGATCGTCTACGAATATCCTTTCAACGAGCGGATTCGCACGTTGTTGCGGCTGGAAGATTTGTACGAGAAGTTCAAGTTCTTTGTGCAACAAGAGCACCCGATGCAGCACCACGTGGCCCTCGCCACGATCTTCGACATGCTGGAAGTGGCCGGCCGTGCCGACCTGAAGTCCGACCTGCTGCAGGAGCTCGAGCGCCAAAAGCAGAGCCTGCTGTCCTACCGCAGCAATCCCAACGTCGCCACCGAGACGCTCGACGCCGTGCTGGCCGAGCTGGATACCGTCAGCAGCGCGCTGGTAGCAAGCCAGGGCAAGACCGGCCAGAACGTGCGCGACAACGAATGGCTGATGAGCATCCGCGGCCGCACCATCATCCCGGGCGGCGCCTGCGAGTTCGACCTGCCCTCGTATTACGCCTGGCAGCACCGGCCCGCGCAGCAGCGCCAATCGGATATCATGGGCTGGTTCGCCCCGCTGGCGCCGCTGTTCGAGGCCCTGGCCCTGGTGCTGCGCCTGCTGCGCGATTCCGGCGGCCCGGCCAAGATGATCGCCGTGGGAGGCAGCTACCAGCAAATGCTACAGGGAAAGGTCTACCAGATGTTGCGCCTGTCGATCGACGCATCGCTTGGCGCGATTCCCGAAATCTCGGCCAACAAGTATATGCTGTGGGTTCGCTTCACCACCCAGGACGGGGACTGCAAGCCGAAGGCGCTGGAAACAGACGTGCCCTTCAACCTGACCCTGTGTAATTTCTGATTCACGATTGAGACAAAGATGACTGTTGTAGCCTGCCCGACCTGCGGCACCAAGGTCGAATGGACCCCGGCGAACAAATACCGCCCGTTCTGCTCGGAACGCTGCAAGCAGATCGACCTGGGCGCCTGGGCCGAAGAGAAGTACACGATTCCCGGCGCGTCCACCAACGATCCGCAGGACGACAAGCCGACCGAGGACTGAGAGCCTGCTCAGGCCCTTACCGCTTCTCATCATTGGTTTGAACGCGCGGTCGGCACAGCACGGTCACGTAGGGTGGCCGGCTTCGCCGGCCGCGCGTCCAACCAGCCTCAGATCAGGCGAAACGCAATTTATCGAGCCACTCCAGCAAGGGTATCGTCGCCGGCAATAATGGACTGACGCTGTACCCGCCCTGCCATGCGAAGGCCTGCCCTTCCAGGCTTTGCGGCTCGCCTTCCCACTCGCGGCAGATGTAGAAATACAGGCGCACGTGCGCATGCTCGTACACGTGCTCGACGCAGCACCAGGCCTCGCCGCTGAGCGGGCGCATGCCCAGCTCCTCGACGAACTCGCGCTGCAGCGCATGGAAGATGTCCTCGCCCGGTTCGACTTTCCCGCCCGGGAATTCCCAGTACCCGGCATAGGGCTTGCCTTCCGGACGCTGGCCCAGCAGCACGTCGCCGTTGGGACGCATCAGGATGCCGACCGCGACGTCGACCGGTTTTGCCTTCACTTCATTCATTGGATTCTTTATCCGGCAGCCTGCCGGCATAGTCCTTCGCAAATTGCCACGCCACCCGGCCCGAACGCGAACCGCGCTGCAAGGCCCACTGCAGCGCCTCCATCCTCGCCGATTCGATTTCCTCCGGCGTGCAGCCGAAGCTGGCCAGCCAGTGCGCGACGATGCCCAGGTAGTCGTCCTGCTTGAAGGGGTAGAAGGAGAGCCACAGGCCGAAGCGTTCCGACAGCGAGATCTTCTCTTCAACCGTCTCGCCCGGATGCAGGTCGCCGTCGTCGCCATGGGTGTAGCCGGCGTTATCCGACATCTTTTCCGGCATCAGGTGGCGCCGGTTCGAGGTCGCGTAGATCAGCACATTGTCCGAAGCTGCTGCAATGCTGCCATCGAGCGCCACCTTGAGCGCCTTGTAGCCCGCCTCGCCTTCTTCGAAGGACAGGTCGTCGCAGAAGATCACGAAGCGCTCCGGCCGGCCCGCCACCAGGTCGACGATGTCGGGCAAATCGGCCAGGTCGGCCTTGTCCACCTCGATCAGGCGCAGGCCCTGGGCGGCGAAGCCGTTCAGGCAGGCCTTGATCAGCGAGGACTTGCCGGTGCCGCGCGCGCCGGTCAACAGCACGTTGTTGGCCGGGCGGCGCAGCACGAACTGCTTTGTGTTCTGCTCGATCGCACGTTTCTGGGCGTCGACGTGCTGCAAATCCTCGAGCCGGATGGTCGAGGCGTGCAGCACCGGCGCCAGGTACTTGCCACCGCCATTGACCCGCTTGCGCCAGCGGAAGGCAAAACTGCGCTTCCAGTCCGGCTCGCGCGGCAGCGCGGGCGGCAACACCGCTTCGACCCGCGCCAGCAAGGCTTCGGCGCGGTGCAGGAACTGTTCCAGTGGCGTCACTCGCTTGCTCTCCTTAGGAGCGATAGTCGGCGTTGATCGAGACGTAGTCGTGCGACAGGTCGCAGGTCCAGACGGTGGCGGTGGCGTCACCGCGGCCGAGCGTCACGCGCACGGTGATCTCGGACTGCTTCATGACGCGCTGGCCGTCCTCTTCCTTGTAGTCCGGATTGCGCCCGCCGGCCTTGGCCACCCACACGTCGTCCAGGTAGAGATCGAGTTTGGTGGTATCCAGGTCGTCGACGCCGGCATAGCCGATCGCGGCCAGGATGCGGCCCAGGTTCGGGTCCGAGGCGAAGAAGGCGGTCTTGACCAGCGGCGAGTGCGCGATCGAGTAGGCAATCTTGCGGCACTCTTCCACGCTGCTGCCCTGTTCCACCGTGATGGTCATGAACTTGGTCGCGCCTTCGCCGTCGCGGATGATCTGCTGCGCCAGGTTGCGCGAGATGTCGGTGACGGCTTCCTTCAGCGCTTCGTACTCAAGACCGCTGGCGGCATCGATGCTCAGGCTGCCCGCACCGGTGGCGACGATGATGAAGGAATCGTTGGTCGAGGTGTCGCCGTCGATCGTGATGCTGTTGAACGAGTGGTCGGCCGCGTGCTTCACCAGTTCGTCCAGCACCGGCTGCGCCACGCGCGCGTCGATCGCCAGGTAGCCCAGCATGGTCGCCATGTTCGGCTTGATCATGCCGGCGCCCTTGCTGATGCCGGTCATGGTAACAAGATGGCCGCCGATGGTAACCGACTGCGAGGCCGCCTTCGGCTGGGTGTCGGTGGTCATGATCGCCTCGGCGGCGTTGAACCAGTTGTCCGTCTTCAGGTTCGACACGGCGGCCGGCAGGCCGGCCACGATCTTCTGGATCGGCAGCTGCTCGAGGATCACGCCGGTGGAGAACGGCAGCACCTGCTGCGCGTCCAGGCCGAGCAGCTTCGCGACTTCGGCGCAGGTGGCCTGTGCGTTGGCCAGGCCCTGCTCGCCGGTGGCGGCGTTGGCGTTGCCGGTGTTGACCACCAGTGCGCGAATCGGCTTGCCGCCATCCGCGACGGCAGCCAGGTTGGCCTTGCTCACCTGGACCGGCGCGGCGCAGAAGCGGTTGGTGGTGAAGACTCCGGCCACGGTCGCACCTTCGGCCAGCTTCATCACGAGCAGGTCCTTGCGATTGGGCTTCTTGATACCGGCTTCGGCAAAGCCGATCTCGATGCCGTTGACGGGTTTCAGGTCGGCTGCGACTGGCAGGGGGGAATTGACGGCCATGGCGATCTCTTAAAAGAAAAGATAGGTAATCCGATATTGTACTGCCAGCGGCGGCTGGGGCGAGCAGGCCTGTCCGGCCAGGGTGTCCCGCCCGTTTTCATGCCGTGCGCATAAAGCGATAACCCCCACTTACCCCCTCTTAATCTGCGTGTATGTACCGACTTTTAGTGGCGCATTGAGCACGATTCATTTCTGCCGAAATATTGTTTTAAATCAAACCCTTACCGTTTCCCGATCTGGAGTATGCATATACTCGACAGGCCTGGAAACGGCATGTTTTTTTTCGTAGCTAATTCAAACAATACTGGAGACAACAATGAAGCAAAGCGTCAAGCTGCGGCTGCTGGCCGCGCTATGTGCAGCAATCGTTGGAACGGCGGCAGCGCCGCTCGCGCTCGCCGACGGCAAGCCGGTCGAGCTGACCACATCGGCAAAGCAGTATAAGCAGTACTTCCGGGAAGCCTCGAACGAATTCAACGTGCCGGTCGAACTGCTGCAGTCGATCGCCTACGCCGAAACGCGCTGGCATCCGCACGTCCCGAAGGGGCAGCTCAAGAAAAACGGCGAGCCCGAGGTCGAAGTCGAATCGCATGAAGGCATGCCGATCAGCTACGGCATCATGGGCCTGCGCGACGACAATCACTTCGGCCACTCCTTGCGCGAAGGCGCGGCCCTGATCCGCGTCACGCCGGAGCAGGCGGCCTCGGACACGCGTTCCAACATCCGCGCCGCCGCCGCCCTGCTCGCCCACTACGGCGCCCGCAAGAACAAGGGCTTCCCGCTTGCGGACTGGGAAACCGCGGTGGCCCGCTACAGCGGCATCCCGCAGCCCGAGATCGCGAAGATCTACAGCTACGAAGTGCTGACCGCGATCCGCCAGGGCCGCAGGAGCGACAAGTTCGAGATCGACCAGAAGCATGTCGAGATGGAGAAAGCCTACGGCAAGGAGCGGCTGCGCAAGCTGTCCGCGCGCCGCATCACCGTGGAAACCGGCACGCCCGATCCGAAGATTTCGGCGCCGGATTTCGTCGACACCCCGAACAAATAATAACCAAGCAGAATACGGAGACAACATCCATGAAGAACATGATGCGCAGCCTACTCGCAGGCCTGTGTTTCGTCGCGTCGGCCCAGCCGGCGCTTGCCTCGACCGACTATCCGCCGGCCATCTGGAACCCGGCCGCCAGCTGCAATTATTCCGCCCGCACCGCCTCGGTCAGCCACGTGACCGTGCACACCACCCAGGGCTCCTACGCCGGCTCGATCTCCTGGTTCCAGAACTGCAGCGCCGGCGTCAGCGCCCACTATGTGATCCGCTCCTCGGACGGCCAGGTGACCCAGATGGTGCGCGAGGCCGACAAGGCCTGGCACGTGGGGAACTCGAACGGCTACACCATCGGCATCGAGCACGAGGGCTACATCGCCAACCCGTCCGCCTGGTACACCACCGCGATGTACAACGCCTCGGCGGCGCTGACCAAGGACATCCTCGCCTCGCGCGGCCTGGCGCAGAAGGTGTATGACGGAAGCAGTGGCTGGAGCGCCGTGCCCTCGGACTCGCTGTACAACGTCAAGGGCCACGTCAACTACGCCAGCCAGAGCCATACCGACCCGGGCTCGGGCTGGGACTGGCCGCGTTACAAATCGCTGGTGGCCGGCAGCACCTCGGGCGGCGGCACCACCACCACCTGGCCGCTGGTCCAGTACGGGAACACGGGCGAGCGCGTGCGCACCATCCAGTACCTGCTGCAGCAATGGGGCTACACGCTCACCGTCAACGGCACGTTCGATACCACGACCCAGAACGCGGTAAAGAACTTCCAGTCCTCGCACGCCCTGGGCGCGGATGGCGTGGTCGGCAACGCCACCTGGCCGGCGCTGACCATCCTCACCCAGCAGGGCGACTCGGGCGCCAAGGTGCGCGCGGTGCAGAGCCAGCTCAACGAGAGCGGCGCCGGCATCACGGTGGACGGCGCCTTCGGCCCGGCCACGGCGACCGCGGTGAAAAACTTCCAGACCTCGAAAGGATTGAGCGCAGACGGTATTGTCGGTGACAACACTTGGAACAAGATGGCCTGGTAAGTCTTAGAAGGACCGCAGGCTCACAACGTGTCTGCGATTTCCTAGCATGTGTCTGAGTCCTGTTGAGGACATTGCTTGTTTTCTACAGAAAAGTGCTTAGCTCTCAATTGAGTTCGTCAGGCATTGCCAGTTTAGAACTGCACAATGCTCTCAACCAAATACCATTTGCAACTTGCACTTGTACTAACACTTGCACTTGCACTTGCACTTGCACTTGCACTTGACACGTGATGACGCCTACGGTAGGATTACCATTGCTAGTTGCAAGAACTAATGAGGAGTCATCCGGGAAATTGTGGCTCACTCGTAACTTTGGCAAGAAGTTCACCGGTGAATTTCGCGACAGTGGTGGTCAGTGTATTTTGGACCAAACTCCGAACCCAATGTGCTAAGGAAGTTGTTACGCCTGTCGAAGCCTAGCAACCAAAGCTCCCCTAGAGGGAGCTTTTTTTATATTACTCTTCCTATTTCAGAACCAGCCCCCTGCTTTTTAGGAATGGCTGTAATCACGGAATAGTAAGGCTCTCTTCCATGTGGCGTGCTTTCAAAACGCAGTTCAAGCCAAACTGTTCCGACAATACCGTTTACAACAAGCGGCCTGTGATTTTTCTTCATCTCCGAGAATTCACATAAAATTCTCATCTTACTCTTCAGTACTTGAGATACAAATTTCGCGACCCTGCTCAAACTCTCTGGACCTAGCTCGGGTTGTTTTCGATAACCAAGCTCCCTCCAGTGACCTTTGAGAATATGGACATAGCCATACCCATTATGACGGCTCCAATGCTCCCCATATAGGAGCAAAGCGGCACCTGAACAAAGATCCAAACCAGGACCTTTAAGATTAGGCAGAACGCAATATTCGTTTGCACCAGTCGTTGGATGCTTAATTAACCAATCAGGAGAAGGATATCCATTATTAGGCCACCAAGGCCCCAGTACTCTTGGACGAAGCTCAACAAATCTTGGGCCAGCATCGTTCTCGATTTTAGTCGCTGCAGGTTTGCGAAGCGTCAATATTGGACGGGATTTCAGGGTGGTTGTCATAGGGCGAGAAGAACGTCAATCATACGGACAGCTGTAACGGAACCTTCAAATTATATGTCCGCGCGTTACTCACAAGGTCCGTTTTTGTTAAGACTGACCTATTACACAATAATCAAAACAAAAATCAAATCGGGATCAGGCTATAGGCCATGCTAAGAAATTCGATCTTGCGTGAACCTGGCGCTGTTCAGCGCGGAATCGACAGCGCCAGCGTTTCCTTCAGCTCTTCCATCACCACATAGCTCTTCGACTGGCCGGCATCGGCCACGTGCAGGATCTCGCCCAGCAGGCGGCGGTATTCCGACATTTCCGGAATGCGGGCCTTGATCAGGTAGTCGAAGTCACCAGATACGAGGTGGCACTCCATTACCTCGGGAATGCCGAGCATCGCGCGGCGGAAGCGGTCGAAGGCTTTTTCGGATTTCTGGTGCAGGGTAATTTCGACGAACACCAGGATCTGCAGGCCCATGGCCTGCGGATTCACGCGCGCATGGTAGCCGGCGATCACGCCGTCGCGCTCCATGCGTTTGACCCGTTCGATGCAGGGCGTGAGCGACAACCCGACCTGCTCGGCCAGGTCTTTCATGACGATGCGCGCGTCGTCCTGAAGGATCGACAGGATGTGCAGGTCGATCTTGTCGAGGACGCGGTGGGAGTTCTTCTGGACGCGCATGAAGTTTCACTGAAAACGTGTGTAATAACAGGAACCATTATTTCACCACCACCTGTATCATGGCAATCTTTTCTAAATCCGGCTTCTTTTACTTCAGGAACTAGGCACATCATGCGCGTTCTCGTACTGGGCAGCGGCGTGGTCGGCGTGACCACCGCATACTATCTGGCCAAGGCAGGCCACGACGTCACCGTCATCGACCGTCAACCCGGCCCTGCCCTGGAGACGAGTTTTGCCAACGCCGGCCAGATCTCGCCGGGCTATGCCTCGCCCTGGGCGGCGCCGGGCATTCCGCTGAAGGCCGCGAAGTGGCTGTTCCAGAAGCACGCGCCGCTGGCGATCCGTCCGGACGGCTCGCTGTTCCAGCTCCAGTGGATGTGGCAGATGTACCGCAACTGCACCGCCGACCGCTATGCCGTCAACAAGGAGCGCATGGTGCGCCTGGCCGAGTACAGCCGCGATTGCATCCGCGAACTGCGCGCCGATACGGGCATCGAATACGAAGGCCGCAGCCTCGGCACGATCCAGCTGTTCCGCACCCAGCAGCAGCTGGAAAGCGCGGGCAAGGACATCGAAGTCCTGCGCGACGCCGGCGTCGACTATGAACTGCTGCTCGGCCACGACCTCGGCAAGGCCGAGCCGGCGCTGGGCTCGCACGGCACCCTGGTGGGCGGCCTGCGCCTGCCGAACGACGAGACCGGCGACTGCCAGATGTTCACCACCCGCCTCACCGCGATGGCGCGCGACCTGGGCGTGCGCTTCGAGTTCGACACAAGCATCCAGGCCCTCGACATCGCCGGCGACCAGATCACCGGCGTGCGCACCGACAAGGGCCTTCTTATGGCCGACCGTTACGTGCTGGCGCTGGGAAGCTACTCGCGCCTGCTGCTGAAGCACCAGTTCACGCTGCCGGTCTATCCGCTCAAGGGCTACTCGATCACCGTGCCGATCACGGACGCGAGCCGTGCGCCGGTGTCGACCATCCTGGACGAGACCTACAAGATCGCCGTGACCCGTTTCGAAGACCGCATCCGCGTGGGCGGCATGGCCGAGATCGCGGGCTACAGCAAGGTCCTGAACCCGGCGCGCCGCGAAACCCTGGAAATGGTGGTCAACGACCTGTTCCCGGGCGCCGGCGACACCCGCCAGGCATCCTTCTGGACCGGCCTGCGTCCGATGACCCCGGACAGCACCCCGGTAGTCGGCGCCACCCCGCTGCGCAACCTGTTCACCAACACCGGCCATGGCACCCTGGGCTGGACCATGGCCTGCGGTTCGGCCAGCGTGATCGCCGACCTGGTGAGCGGCAAGAAGCCGGCCATCCGCGCCGATGACCTGGCGGTGTTCCGCTACGCCGGCACCCCGCAGCGCGGTGCTTCGCCTGAACTGGTCAAGGCCTGACGCGCCGATGGTGGATTCTGTGGATGCGTCCCGCGCTGGGGCGCGGCTGACGGTCGACCTGGGCGCGATCCGTGACAATTACCGGCTGCTGGCCGGGAAGACCCAAGGGGCCTGCGCGGCCGTCATGAAGGCCGACGCCTACGGCCTCGGCATGGAACAGGTGGCGCCGGCGCTGGCCCTGGAAGGCTGCAAGACCTTCTTCACCGCCCACCTGGAGGAAGGCATCCGCCTGCGCCAGCTGGTGCCCGAGGATTGCGCGATCTACGTGCTGCACGGACCGCCGCCGGGCACGGCGAAGGACTGCTTCCAGTACGACCTGCGGCCGGTGCTGAACGATCCCGGGCAAGTCCAGGAATGGCGCGCGCTGGCACGCACCCTGGACCGCGAACTACCCGCCGCGATCCAGCTGGACACCGGCATGTCGCGCATGGGACTGGCGCCGGAAGACCTGCTGGCGTTCTCCAGGGACCGCGACTGGCTCGCGGGCGTGCGCCCTGCCCTCGTGATGAGCCACCTGGCCTGCGCGGACGAGCCCCTGCACCCCTTGAACGAGGCGCAGCGCCGCCGCTTCGAGGAGCTACGCCAGCTGTTCCCGGGCGTGCCGGCCAGCCTGGCCAATTCCTCGGGGGTGTTCCTGGGTTCCGCCTATCACTACGACCTGCTGCGCCCGGGTGCGGCGCTGTACGGCATCAATCCGCAGCCGGGTATGCCGAATCCGCTCAGGCAGGCGGTGTCGCTGCATGCGCGCGTGGTGCAGGTGCGCAGCGTCTGCGAGGGCGCCGTGGTGGGCTATGGCGCGCACCACGCCTGCACCGGCGAGCAGCGCATCGCCACCATCGCCGTGGGCTATGCCGACGGCTGGCTCCGTTCGCTGTCGGGACGCGGGTTTGCCTTCGTGGACGGCGTCAAGGTACCGATCGCAGGGCGGGTGTCAATGGACAGCATCACGCTGAACGTGACCGGGATTGCGCCGGAGCGCGTGGCGCCGGGTTCGGAAGTCGAGCTGATGGGTGCGCACCAGCCGGTGGACGAGGTGGCGGCGCTGGCGGGGACGATCGGCTATGAAGTGCTGACGCGCCTGGGCAGCCGCTTCCACCGGCGCTACGTCTGAACCGACCCAGGGCCGGCATCGCCGGCCTCATTCGGCCTGCCTGCCAAGGAAATCCGCATACAGCCGCGCAGTTTCCTTCGGCGCTTCCATCATCGGCAGATGGCCGATCCCCGGAAGGATGCGCAGGTCCGCGTGCGGCAACCGTGCCTTCAAGGCCTGCGCGCCCGAAACGTCGAATACCCTGTCCTCGGCGCCCCATAGTGCCAGGGACGGCGCTGCCACCTGGCCGATGTGCTCCTGCAGCAGGTAGCGGTTCTTCAACTGCTCGTCCCAGATCCTCCGGTTCGATCCGGCATTGGCAATCGCCTCCTGTTCTGCCGCATGGAGGATGGGATAAGGCAGCAGGGGCCGGTCCGCAAATACCAGATCCAGCATGGCCTGGAATTCCCCCGCGTTGCGCGCCACCAGTGGCGCCCGGCCGGCATCGATCGACTTGTCCATCTCGCTGGGCGCCGCCGAACGAATGCCATGGGGCGCGCCGATGAATGCCAGGCTTGCCACCCGCTCCGGATAGCGGACGGCGAACAGGGCGGCAATCGTGCCTCCCATGGAGTTTCCGGCGAGGTGGGCGCGGTCGATGCCGAGCGCATCCATAAACTGCCGTAGCCGCTCCGTTTGCGCTGCATAATCGTACTTGCGGTCGGCGTGCCGGCCACTTTCGCCAAAGCCCGGCAGGTCGGGAACGACGACGTGGTAACGATCGGTGAGACCGCGTGCGAAGTCGACCCAGTGGTCTTTTTCGGCAAATATGCCGTGCAGGAGCAGCACGCTTTCGCCACGTCCACCCTCCAGGAAATGGAGTTCGTGCCCGTCGACAGGGCGGGTCTTCTCTTCAAGGCTGGAGAGGCTGCGATTCAGGGCCAGCAAAGGCTCCCTGAATGGCTCGGGGGTGATGTAGGACGCGGCGGTCAGGGCCAGGAGCAACGCCGCCGGCCACAGAATGAAATGCTTCACGCGTTACTCCTTTCTGAAGCCCGGCAACTATTTTCTGGCCGAGGACGCACTACCGATGGTCAGGATCAGGCCGGTCAGCAGGATGGGGCTAGTCGCGCTGCCGTCGCCAACGAACATCGACAGCATCGCGCCCGCAGCCGTCACGGCCATCACGCGTGGCCAACGCTGCCCACGGAACCGGAACATGAGGTACAGCGCAACGACGCCTATCAGCGTCAATGAAAGAACCCAGTAGGAATGATCATCCATAATGACAGGAAAGCTTGAGCCGAACATGAGCAGCATACCTGTGTTTGGGATATGAAATGTCATGCAATCCCACACCATGCGATGCCGGTACTCGACCATAAAAAAAGCCGGGTCATCGACCCGGCCTCTTCTACTACAATGCTACCCGGCAGTTCAGGCCAGCTTCCCGTGGCAAGCCTTGAACTTCTTCCCGCTACCGCACGGGCACGGATCGTTGCGGCCGACCTTCATGCCCATGTAGGTGTTGTGGTCTTCCGCCGCCACCGCCGCCGAATCGGCGCGCACCGGATTCGGGTTGAGCAGTTCTTCCGGCGCTGCCGACGGGTTGAAGTCGGCGTGCTGGAAGTTGATGTTTTCCAGCTGCGCCACTTGCGCCGCCATCGCCGCTTCGGCCGCTTCCACTTCCTCGCGGGTCTGGATACGGACCGTCATGACGGTGCGGATCACTTCGTTCTTGATACGGTCCAGCATGTCGCTGAACAGCTCGAAGGCTTCGCGCTTGTATTCCTGCTTCGGGTTCTTCTGCGCGTAGCCGCGCAGGTGGATGCCCTGGCGCAGGTGGTCCAGCGCCGCGAGGTGTTCGCGCCAGTGGGTGTCCAGGCTCTGCAGCATGACGTTGCGCTCGAAGCCGCCGAAGGATTCCTTGCCGACCACCGCCACCTTGGTGTCGTAGGACTCCGCGGCCGCCTTCAGCACGTGCTCGAGGATGTCGTCGTCGTTCAGGTTCGGCTCGTCGGCCAGCATCTTCTGCAGCGGGATCGTGAGGCCCCACTCCGCGGCCAGCACCGATTCCAGCGATGCGATGTCCCACTGCTCCTCGACCGACTCGGCCGGGACGTACTGGCGCACCAGGTCGGTGAACACGCCTACGCGCAGCGAAGCGATCAGCTCGGCCATGTCGACCGATTCCAGCAGTTCGTTACGCTGGGTGTAGATCACCTTGCGCTGGTCGTTGGCGACGTCGTCGTACTCCAGCAGCTGCTTGCGGATGTCGAAGTTCCTGGCCTCGACCTTGCGCTGGGCGGTCTCGATCGAGCGGGTCACGATGCCCGCCTCGATCGGCTCGCCTTCCGGCATCTTCAGGCGTTCCATGATCGCGCGCACGCGGTCGCCGGCGAAGATGCGCAGCAGCGGGTCGTCCAGGCACAGGTAGAAGCGCGAGGAGCCCGGGTCACCCTGCCGGCCCGAACGGCCGCGCAGCTGGTTGTCGACCCGGCGCGACTCGTGGCGCTCGGTACCGATGATGTGCAGGCCGCCGGCGCCCACCACGTGGTCGTGCAGCGACTGCCATTCGTCGCGCAGCACCTTGGACTGCGCTTCCTTGTCGGCGTCCGACAGCGCGTCGTTGGCTTCGATCAGCTGGATCTGCTTCTCGACGTTGCCGCCCAGGACGATGTCGGTACCGCGGCCCGCCATGTTGGTGGCGATGGTGATCATCTTCGGACGGCCCGCCTGCGCAATGATTTCCGCTTCGCGGGCGTGCTGCTTGGCGTTCAGCACGTTGTGCGGCAGGTTCGCCTTGTTCAGGATGCCCGACAGCAGTTCCGAGTTCTCGATCGAGGTGGTACCCACGAGCACCGGCTGGCCGCGCTCGTAGCAGTCGCGGATGTCGTTGAGCATCGCGTTGTACTTCTCTTCGGCCGACTTGTACACCTGGTCCTGGCGGTCCTTGCGCTGCGACGGCTTGTTCGGCGGGACGACCACGGTCTCGAGACCGTAGATTTCCTGGAATTCGTAGGCTTCGGTGTCGGCCGTACCGGTCATGCCGGCCAGCTTGCTGTACATGCGGAAGTAGTTCTGGAAGGTGATCGAGGCCAGGGTCTGGTTCTCGTTCTGGATGCGCACGCCTTCCTTGGCTTCCACGGCCTGGTGCAGGCCGTCGGACCAGCGGCGGCCCGTCATCAGGCGGCCGGTGAATTCGTCGACGATCACCACCTCGTTGTTCTGCACCACGTAGTGCTGGTCCTTGTGGTACAGGACATGGGCGCGCAGCGCCGCGTACAGGTGGTGGATCAGGGTGATGTTGGCGGCGTCGTACAGCGAAGCGCCTTCCGGCAGCAGGCCCCACTCGGTCAGGATGGCCTCGGCCCTTTCGTGGCCGGCTTCGGTCAGCAGCACGGTGTGCGCTTTCTCGTCTTTGGTGTAGTCGCCCGGGACTTCGATCTTGCCCTTGCCGTCCGGGGTCTCTTCGCCGATCTGCTGGGTCAGCAGGGGCGGCAGCGCGTTCAGGCGGTGGTACAGGTCGGTGTGGTTCTCGGCCTGGCCGGAGATGATCAGGGGGGTACGGGCTTCGTCGATCAGGATCGAGTCGACCTCGTCGACCACCGAGAAGTTCAGGCTGCGCTGCACGCGTTCGCGCACGTCGTAGACCATGTTGTCGCGCAGGTAGTCGAAGCCGAATTCGTTGTTGGTGCCGTAGGTGATGTCCGAGGCGTAGGCCTTCTGCTTGCTGTCGTGGTCGAGCTGCGACAGGTTCACGCCGGTGGAGAGGCCGAGCCAGCCGTACAGGCGGCCCATCGATTCGGCGTCGCGCTGGGCCAGGTAATCGTTGACGGTAATGACGTGCACGCCCTTGCCGGACAGGCCGTTCAGGTAGACCGGCAGGGTCGCCATCAGGGTCTTGCCCTCACCGGTGCCCATTTCGGCGATCTTGCCCTCGTGCAGGACCATGCCGCCGATCAGCTGGACATCGAAGTGGCGCATCTTCATGACGCGCTTGGCGGCTTCGCGGCAGACCGCGAAAGCTTCCGGCAGGATGTCGTCGAGCGTCGCGCCCTTGGCCAGGCGGTCCTTGAATTCGGGCGTCTTGGCTTGCAGTTCGGCGTCAGACAGCTTTTCCATCTGGGGCTCGAGCGCGTTGATCTGACGCACGGTCTTTTGGTATTGCTTGAGCAGACGCTGGTTACGGCTGCCGAAAATCTGGGTCAGGAATGACATTGCTGTGTTCTAGAAAATTACGCCGCAAAAAGAGCCAGGGGCACCTGTGAATACAAGGCGCCGAAGACCGCCTATGGCAAAAAGCTACTGATTTTATCATGCGATCCGGCCACACTTGGGGTCATTGGGCAGGATAACAAGGCTGCTGAACAGCAGAATGTTATCAAATTGCACTGCGCGTGCACCACGCGCCACGTTCCCAGGCCCCTTCGCCCGCGCACGGGCGGCGAATATGGTATGTTGCGGGCATAGCGAACCCGCTCTTTTTCTCCCCTTTTTCCTGTCCCTGTTTACCAGTGCATATCTACGGTACCAAGAACCGGCAGACCTCGATCGTCGCGACGGATTTCCTGCGCAAGAACGACCGCATGGCCAGCCTCCTGCCCGCCGCGATGCGGATGGCGCGGCTGCAGTCCGACTGCGCCGCCATCCTGCCCGTCATGGCCGGCAATACCGACGTGATCTCGTTCCAGGACGGGGCGCTGGTGCTGGCCGTGCCGAGTTCGGCCGTCGCGGCAAGGATGAAGCAGATGCTGCCCAAGCTGCAGTCGGCGCTGGCGCAGCGCGGCTGGGCGGTGGAATCGGTCAAGCTGAAGGTGCAGGTGGCACGCGCCATGCCGGACGACAAGCCGCAGATGCGTACCCTGGAGCTGCCGAAGACGGCGGTGCAGGCTTTCGAGGAACTGGCCGAGTCGCTCGAGGACACCAGCCAGAACAAGGATCTGGTGGCGGCCTTGCGCAGGCTGGCCGAGAAAAGGAAATAGTGCGCGCGTGCCGGCGGGCGGCGTGCACCACGTACATCACATCTGCGCCCACTCCCGCGTCATCTGCCGCAGGTAGGACGGCGGCGCCTCGCTCAGCGAATCGAACTCCACCCACTCGTAGGCATCCGGCGTCGCAAGCAGCTTGCGCAGCAGTTCGTTGTTGAGCGCATGGCCCGACTTGTGGGCCGTGTAGCTGGCCAGCAGCGGATGGCCGACGATATACAGGTCGCCGATCGCGTCGAGGATCTTGTGGCGCACGAACTCGTCCTCGTAGCGCAGCCCGTCCGCATTCAGGATGCGGTACTCGTCCATCACGATCGCGTTCTCCAGCGAGCCGCCGCGCGCCAGGCCCATGCCGCGCAGGGTTTCCACGTCCTGCATGAAGCCGAAGGTGCGCGCCCGCGCCACGTCGTGCACGTAGGAGACGTCGCCGAAATCCACCGAGGCGCGCTGCATGGTGCCGTCCACGGCCGGGTGGTTGAATTCGATGAAGAAGTCGAGCTTGAAGCCGTCGTAGGGCGACAGGCGCGCCCACTTCTCGTTCTTGCCCTCGCCCTGGCGGATTTCGACGTCCTTCAGCACGCGGATGAACCGCTTCGGCGCGTCCTGCTCTTCCAGGCCAGCCTGCTGCAGCAGGAACACGAAGGAAGCCGCCGAGCCGTCCATGATCGGGATCTCTTCGGCCGTCACGTCCACGGTCAGGTTGTCGATGCCGAGGCCGGCGCAGGCCGACATCAGGTGCTCGACGGTGGAGACGCGCGCGTTGTCCTTGATCAGGACCGTGGCCATGCGGGTCTCGCCGACCACGTCGGCCGCGCTCGGAATGGCGACGATGGGATCGTAATCGACGCGGCGGAAGGTGATGCCGGCGCCTGGCGGCGCCGGACGCAGGGTCAGTTCGACCTTGGTGCCCGAATGGACGCCGACACCAGTGGTGCGGACGACCTGTTTGATGGTTCGTTGTTTCAGCATCCGGCGATTATAGCCCAGCGCTTATTGGCCCGCTGAGGCCATGCCGTCCTTACGGATGATCCGACTCCACGTGCACTTTTTCGTGGCGAATCAGATACATACCGCTGCCGATGATGATCGCCGCGCCCGCCACCGTCCAGCCGTCCGGCAGGGTTTGCCACAGCAGCCAGTCGAGGCCGACCGCCCAGGCCAGGGCCGTGTACTCGAAGGGCGCCACGCTCGAGGCATCCCCCTTGGCGAAGGCTTCGGTGATGGCCAGCTGGCCGATGAAGCCGCTCAAGGCCAGGCCCAGCAACAGCGGGATGTCGCCCGTCCGCATCCCGACCCAGCCCGGCGCCGCCAGCAGCCCGGCGCCGATCGACATCATGACCATCAGCCAGAACACCATGTGCTCGCTGCGGTCGGTCCTGGCCAGGATGCCGACCGTGATCGCCGAGACCGCGTACATCGCGGCCGCCCCCAGCACGGCCAGGCCGCCGATGGTGAGGAAACCGGCGCCGCTCGGGCGCAGCACCACCAGCACGCCGCACAGTCCAACGGAGATGGCAATCCAGCGGGGTACATCGACGCGCTCCTTCAGGAACCATACGGAGAGCGCCGTGATGATCGCCGGCGCGATGAAGAAGATCGTGTATGCCTCGGCCAGCGACAGCTTGCGGATGCCGAATGCGAAGAAGCTGAGCATGGCGATGCCGAGCACCGCGCGCAGGATATGCAGGGGCCAGCGGATGCGGAAGATGTCGCCGTAGCCGACCCTGATGCCGACGTAGACGGCGATCAGCGGCAGCGAGGTGAGCGAGCGCAGCGCGGCCACCTGGATCGCCGGGTAACTCTGCGACAGTACTTTCATCACCGTGTCCATCAGCGCGAACATGAACACGGCCAGCACCATCGCGTAGATGCTGTACAGGTTGCCGGTGGGCCGCTTCACAAGTGCTTTTCCATGAACAGGCTCAAGGGGTCGGGCCGGTAGTCGCCGAAGGCGTCGCGGCGCACGAAGCCCATCCGCTCGTACAGGGCAATCGCTTGCGGCTGGTGGATGCCGGTTTCCAGCCTCAGGACCTGCAGTCCCGACATGCGCGCGAACATCACCAATTGCTCCAGCAGCTTGCTGCCGATGCCGCGGCCGCGGCCTGCTTCCTCGACATACATGCGCTTGACTTCGCCATAGCCGCCGCGATTGGCCAGCGCTGCGCAGCCGACCGCCCTGCCCTCCACGTCACGCGCGACCAGGAACAGCACGTCGCCGGCCAGCAGCGAAGCGATGTCCATCAGGTGATTGGATTCGGCCGGGTACAGCGCCACGCAGTAGGCGTCGAGCTGGTCCAGCATGGCCCGCACTTCGGGCTGGTCGGGGGATTCGGCGTTGATGATCATGATTGAAAAACGGCGCCGCAGCGCCGTTTACTCGGAGTAGCGGGCAGTTTAGCCCAGTTGTTCCAGCATCTTTTCGGCGCTCGAGACTTCGAAGCCGGCGGTTTCCACGTTCAGCTGCTTGACGACGCCGTCTTCGACCAGCATCGAGTAGCGCTTGCAGCGGGTGCCCATGCCGTGCTTCGAGAAGTCGGCGTCCAGGCCCAGGGCCTTGGAGTAGTCGGCGTTACCGTCGGCCATCATGCGCACGATGCCGGTGGCCTTCTGGTCGCGGCCCCAGGCGCCCATCACAAAGGCGTCGTTCACCGAGATGCACCAGATCTCGTCCACGCCCTTGGCCTTCAGTGCCTCGGCATTCTTCACGAAACCCGGCACGTGCTGGGCCGAGCAGGTCGGGGTGTAGGCGCCCGGCAGGCCGAAGATGACGATCTTCTTGCCCTTCGCCAGTTCGCTCACGTTGAAGGTGTTCGGGCCCAGCGAGCAGCCGGCGGTTTCGGTTTCGATGAATTCCGACAGGGTGCCTTCCGGCAGGCGGTCGCCGATCTGGATGGTCATGGGGTGTACTCCTTCAGTTTTGAGAATCTGGCAATTATCGCCGATGTGGCGACGGTCTGCAGGAAGCGGCGTCATAAAGCAGAAGGGCCAGCTAGTGCTGGCCCTTCTTTATTCAGCTAATCCTGAATCAGTCAGCCTGCTTGCGCAGGAAGGCCGGGATGTCGTAGGTTTCGACGCCGTTGCGCTGCATCGCCTGCACCTGCTCGGATGCCTGCTCGCGGCGCCACACGGCCGGCTGCTTCATGCCGCCCATGGCGTCGCCGCCTGCGTGGCCCATGGTCAGGCCGCCGGCCACGGTCGAGGCGCCAGCCATCACCGGGGCGTTGTAGGTGCCGGTCTTGAGCATCTGCTGCGGCTGCACCAGCTGCATCTTCTTGTTCTTGCCCAGGCCGGTCGCGACCACGGTCACGCGCAGCTCGTCGCCCATCGCGTCGTCATAGGCGATGCCCTGTGCGATCGAGGCGTCAGGCGCCGCGAAGGCGCGCACGGCGGCCATGACTTCCTTGATTTCCTTGCCTTTCAGGCCACGGCTAGCGGTCACGTTGACCAGCACGCCCTTGGCGCCCGACAGGTCGATGCCGTCCAGCAGCGGCGACGCCACGGCCTGTTCGGCGGCGATGCGCGCACGGTCCACGCCCGACGCGGTCGCGGTGCCCATCATGGCCTTGCCCTGCTCGCTCATGATGGTCTTCACGTCGTTGAAGTCGACGTTGATGTGGCCCGGCACGTTGATGATCTCGGCGATACCGGCGACGGCGTTGTTCAGGACGTCGTCGGCGTGCTTCATCCAGTCGAGCATCGACTCGTCTTCGTAGATGTCTTCCAGCTTTTCATTGAGGATGACGATCAGGGAGTCGACGTGCTTGGTCAGTTCTTCCAGGCCCGCTTCGGCGACCTGCATGCACTTGTCGCCTTCGTAGGAGAACGGCTTGGAGACCACGGCAACGGTCAGTGCGCCCATGGTCTTGGCCACTTCGGCGACGATCGGCGCAGCGCCGGTGCCGGTGCCGCCGCCCATGCCGGCAGCGATGAAGACCATGTGTGCGCCGCGCAGCGCATCTTCGATGCGCGAACGCGACTGCTCGGCGAGCTGGCGGCCCACTTCCGGACGCATGCCCGCGCCCAGGCCGGACTCGCCGATCTGGATGATGTTGTTTGCGCTCGAAACGGCAAGTGCCTGCGCATCCGTGTTTGCGGCGATGAACTCGACACCGGACACACCCTTGTTGATCATGTGCTGAACCGCGTTGCCGCCGGCGCCGCCGACGCCGACAACTTTGATAACGGTTCCCAGTGCTGCGTTATCGACCATATCGAACTCCATATCGAACTCCCAATTTTCAAGTTGCCGCTTCCGTTTCAAGACTGGTGCCAGGCCCCTGGCAGAACCCTGAAACCGGAAGTAGCGATTGTATTTAAAAAATCTTTACCCGTGAACGCTTTGTTGCTGACGTACTGAAAAAATTCACGCCTTGCCCGACTGTTAATCCCTGCTCTCGCTTTTAGAAGTTCCCCGCTATCCATTCCTTCATGCGCTGCCACACTGCCTTCACCGAACCATCCTGACGCGTGACGATGTGTCCGCGCAGGTACTGCTTCTTCGCTTCCAGCAGCAGGCCGAGCACCGTGGCGTAGCGTGGGCTGCGCACGACGTCGGCCAGCTGGCCGCGGTAATCCGGCGTGCCGAGGCGCGCCGGTTTCAGGAAAATGTCCTCGGCCATCTCGATCATGCCCGGCATGATCGAGCTGCCGCCGGTGAGCACGATGCCCGACGAGAGCACGCCCTCGTAGCCCGACTCGCGCACCACCGTGTGCACCATCGCGAACAGCTCTTCGACGCGCGGCTCGATCACGGCCGCCAGCGCCTGGCGCGACAGCGCGCGCGGTCCGCGGTCGCCCAGCCCCGGCACCTCGAGCGTCTCGCCCGGGTCGGCCAGCACCTGCTTGGCCACGCCGTAGCGGATCTTGATGTCCTCGGCTTCGCCGGTCGGCGTGCGCAGCGCCATCGCGATGTCGCTGGTGATCTGGTCGCCGGCGATCGGCAGCACGGCGGTGTGGCGGATCGCGCCATCCGAGTACACGGCGATGTCGGTGGTGCCGCCGCCGATGTCGATCAGGACCACGCCCAGTTCCTTTTCGTCGACCGTCAGCACGGAGTCGGCCGAAGCAATCGGCTGCAGGATCAGGTCAGAGACCTCGAGCCCGCAACGGCGCACGCACTTTACAATATTCTGGACCGCGGATACCGCACCGGTGACGATGTGCACGCGCACTTCCAGGCGGATGCCGCTCATGCCGATCGGCTCGCGCACGTCTTCCTGGTTGTCGACGATGAATTCCTGCGGGACCGTGTGCAGCAATTGCTGGTCGGTCGGGATATTGACCGCCTTGGCGGTCTCGATCACGCGCGCCACGTCGGTGGCGGTGACTTCCTTGTCCTTGATCGCAACCATGCCGCTCGAATTGAACGAACGGATATGGCTGCCGGCGATGCCAGCATAGACGTTGCGGATCTTGCAGTCGGCCATCAGCTCCGCTTCCTCGAGCGCGCGCTGGATCGACTCGACGGTGGCCTCGATGTTCACGACCACGCCCTTCTTCAATCCTTTCGACTCGTGCTGACCGAGGCCGATCACCTCGTGGCGTCCGTCGGACATCACTTCGGCCACGACCGCCACCACCTTCGAGGTGCCGATGTCGAGGCCGACGATCAGGTTCTTCGCGTCTTTAGTCATTGCTGTTGCCTGCTTATGTTTGCTTGGTTGTTTTGTTAGGTTGATTCGGTTTTTTCTTCACCGGCTTTACTGGTTTACTGGCGTCGTCCGGCACCGAAAGCAGAGCCGAGGACAGCGCCAGGCCGTTCGGGTAGCGCATGTCGATGGTGTCGATGCGCCCTTCCTGCAGCCGCGCGACCAGCTGCGGGTAGACGCCCACCAGCCGCTGCACGCGCTTTTTCAGCGTGTCCTTGTCCTGCTCCCGGCCGAGCGCCACGCTCATGCCGTTGTCCAGCTTCACGGTCCAGGCATACCGGTCGGACAGCGACAGCGCCATCGGCGCCAGCTGTACCGGCGCAAACAGCGAACGCAGTTCGGTGAAGCGGGCCAGCACTTCCTTCTCGCTACCGCGCGGGCCGCTGAAGGCCGGCAGCTCGTGGTCGTCGTCGGCCTCGGCCAGGTTGGCGGTAAACACGTCGCCCTTGACCGACAGCAGGCGGCCATCCTCGCCCCAGGTACCGAGCGCCTCGTGCTCTTCCACCTCGACGATCAGTTGGTCCGGCCATTCGCGGCGCACGGTGGCGCGCCGCACCCAGGGCACGGTCTCGAACGTCGCCCGCACCCCTTCCAGGTCCGTGGTGAAGAAGTTGCCGCGGATCTTGCCGATCACGCCGTTGCGCACCGTGAGTTCGTTCACGTGGCGCAGCGGCAGCTGGTACATGCTTTCCACCGTCACCGCGCGCAGCGAGAACATGGGGAGCTGCGACAGCCACCACACGCCAGAGCCCAGGACGGCGAGCACGGTCAGCGCCACCAGGCTGCTGGCGGTTGCGTTGAGGGCGCGGACGTCATGCCACATGCGTTCTTATTCCTTTGCGCCGTTTGCCGACTTTGCCATTTTCAGGCGGGCGGAGGCCAGGATCTCCAGGCACAGGTCCTCGTAGCCGATGCCCACCGCGCGCGCGGCCATCGGCACCAGCGAGTGCGAGGTCATGCCCGGCGAGGTGTTCACTTCGAGCAGGAAGGGACGCATGTCTTCCTTGCGCACCAGCACGTCGATCCGGCCCCAGCCTTCGCAGCCGAGCGCGCGGTAGGCGTTCACGGCGTGGCGCTGGATCTCTTCCGTCAGGGCCGCATCCAGCGGCGCCGGGCAGTGGTACTGGGTGTCGTCGGTGAAGTACTTGTTCTGGTAGTCGTAGTTGCCTTCCGGGGCCACGATCTCGACGATCGGCAGAGCGCGGGCAAGCTTGCCGGTGCCCAGCACGGCGACGGTGAACTCGCGCCCGGTGACGAATTCCTCGGCCAGCACCACCGGGTCGAAGCCGATGGCCAGGTCGACAGCGGCCTTCAGCTCGTCGGCCTTATTCACCTTGGTGATGCCGATGGTCGACCCTTCGAGCGGCGGCTTGACGATCATCGGCAGGCCGAGCGCGACCAGGACTTCGTCGAGGTCGGTGGACGGATCGATCGCCATGTAGTCCGGCGTCGGGATCTCGTCCATCTTCCAGATCTTCTTGGTGGTGATCTTGTCCATGCCGACCGCGGACGCCATCACGCCGCTGCCGGTATAGGGAATGCCGAGCTGCTCGAGCGCGCCCTGCAGGCTGCCGTCCTCGCCGTAGCGGCCGTGCAGCGCGATGAAGACACGGTCAAACTTCTGCTCGGCCAGTTCGGCCAGGCTCTGGGTGCCCGGATCGAAGGGGTGGGCATCGACGCCGCGCGATTTCAGGGCGTTCAGGACGCCGGTGCCGGACATGATCGACACGTCGCGTTCGGCGGAGCGGCCGCCGAACAGCACGCCGACCTTGCCGAAGGATGCCGGATCAAAGGTGGGAGTAGTTACGTTCACGATTCAAGCCTTTGCATTGGTCAGTTGTTGCGGGACGCCGCTGATCGAGCCGGCGCCCATGGTGAGGACGACGTCGCCGTCGCGCGCCACGTTCATGATGGCGGCGGGCATGTCGGCGATCGCCTCCACGAAAATCGGTTCCAGCTTGCCGCCGGTGCGCAGCGCACGCGCCAGGGCGCGGCCGTCGGCGGCCACGATCGGCGCTTCGCCGGCGGCGTAGACGTCGGCCAGCAGCAGCACGTCGGGAGTCGCCAGCACTTTCACGAAGTCCTCGAACAGGTCGCGCGTGCGGCTGTAGCGGTGCGGCTGGAAGGCCAGCACCAGGCGCCGGCCCGGATAGGCGGCGCGCGCGGCGGCCAGGGTCACCTCGGTCTCGACCGGGTGGTGGCCGAAATCGTCCACCAGGGTGAAGCTGCCGCCGCCGGGGATGGCCACTTCGCCGTAGCGGGTGAAGCGGCGGCCGACGCCGCTGAAATTCTGCAGGCCCAGGTTGGTCGAGACGTCGTCGATGCCGATCTCGCGCGCGATCGCGACTGCCGAGCAGGCATTGAGCACATTGTGCATGCCCGGCTGGTTCAGCACGAACCTGGTATCCGGGTAGCCCTGCTGGCGCACCGTGAAGTGCATCTGCACGCCTTCGGCGTGGGCGTCGATGGCGCGCACTTCGGCGTCCGGCGAGAAGCCGTAGGTCGTCACCGGCTTGGTCACCTGCGGCAGGATGGCGCGCACGTGCGGGTCGTCGATGCACATCATCACCCGGCCGTAGAACGGCAGGCGGTGGGTGAAGTTCACGAACGCGGCCTTCAGCTTCTCGAAGTCGTGCTCGTAGGTGTCCATGTGGTCGGCGTCGATGTTGGTGATCACCTCGATCATCGGCGTCAGGTTCAGGAAGGAGGCATCCGACTCGTCGGCCTCGGCCACGATGTAGTCGCCCGAACCCAGTTTGGCGTTGGCGCCGGCCGCGGTCAGGCGCCCGCCGATGACGAAAGTCGGATCCAGGCCGCCCTGGGCCAGCACCGAGGCCACCAGGCTGGTGGTGGTGGTCTTGCCGTGGGTGCCGGCAATCGCGATGCCGCGCTTCAGGCGCATCAGTTCGCCGAGCATGATCGCGCGCGGCACCACCGGCACCTTGGCGGCGCGGGCAGCGACCACTTCCGGATTGGCTTCGTTGACGGCGGTCGAGGTCACGACCACGTTGGCGCCGACCACGTGTTCGGCCGAGTGGCCGGTGTACACGCGGGCGCCCAGTTCACTCAGACGCTGGCTGGCGGCATTGCTCGACAGGTCGGAACCCGACACGTTGTAGCCGAGGTTGAGCAGCACTTCGGCGATGCCGCTCATGCCGCTGCCGCCGATGCCGACGAAATGGATGTTCTTGATCTTGTGCTTCATTTATTTGCTCATCCCGGCCAGTTGCTCCAGTTCACGCGCGATTGCCTCATTCGCATCGCGCTTGCCCACTTTGTGCGCCGCCTGCGCCATTGCCAGGCAGTCGGCGCGCGTTGTCGTTTGCAGCAGGCTTGCCAGCCGCTGCGGATTCAGTTCGCCCTGCGGCAAATGCACCGCCGCCTTCTGTTCGTGCATCCAGATCGCGTTGTCGCGCTGGTGGCTGGTGGTGCTCGCCACGAACGGCACCAGCACGCTGGCCACCCCGGCCGCGGTCAGCTCCGAGACCGTAATGGCGCCGGCGCGACAGATCACCAGGTCGGCGTTCGCGTAACTAGCGGCCATGTCGTCGATGAAGTCGACCACGTTTGCCTGAACCCCGGCCGCCGCATAGGCGGCGCGCAGCGCGTCGATGTTCTTCTTGCCCGACTGGTGGGTCACGATCGGGCGCGTTGCCGGGTCGATTCTCTCCAGCGCGGCCGGCACGCTGTCGTTCAGCACCTTCGCACCCAGGCTGCCGCCGACCACCAGCACGCGCAGCGGGCCGCTGCGGCCGGCGAAACGCGCTGACGGTAGAGGCAGGTCGAGGATCTGCTGGCGCACCGGATTGCCGGTGACGACCGCCTTGCCGGCTGCCGCGCCAAAATCGGCCGGGAAGCCGAACAGCACGCGGCTGGCGATCGGGGCCAGGGTCTTGTTCGACAGCAGGAGCGCCGCATCGGCATTCACCAGGGCCAGCGGAATGTTGCGCGTCTTCGCCATCATCCCGCCCGGGACCGTGACGTAGCCGCCCATGCCCAGCACGACATCGGGTTTGCGCTGGCCAAGGTAGCGGCGGCAGGCGGCGAAGGCGCCCAGCATCTTGAAGGCGCCCTTGATGGTGTGGCCCAGGCCCTTGCCGCGCATGCCGGCGAAGTCGATGCTGTCCATCGGAATACCGGCCTTCGGCACCAGCTCGGTTTCCATGCCATGGGCGGTGCCCAGCCACGATACTTCCCAGCCGCGCGCGCGCATGGTCTGCGCGATCGCGATGCCGGGGAAGATGTGGCCGCCGGTGCCGGCGGCCATGATCATCAGGCGCTTGGTCATGTCCTCCCTCCCCGCATGCGCACGCGGTTCTCGTAGTCGATCCGCAGCAGGATGGCCAGGCCGATGCAGTTGAACATCACGCCCGAACCGCCGAAGCTCATCAGCGGCAGGGTCAGGCCCTTGGTCGGCAGCAGGCCGAGGTTGACGCCCATGTTGATGAAGGTCTGCGCGCCGATCCAGATGCCGACGCCCTTGGCGACCAGACCGGCGAAGATCTGGTCGAGGGCGATGGCCTGGCGGCCGATGTCGAAGGCGCGCTTGACCAGCCAGTAGAACATCGCGATCACGACGAGCACGCCGACCAGGCCGAGTTCCTCGCCGATCACGGCCATGATGAAGTCGGTATGCGCTTCCGGCAGGTAGAACAGCTTCTCGACGCTGCTTCCCAGGCCCACGCCGAAGAATTCGCCGCGCCCGAAAGCGATCAGGGAATGCGTCAACTGGTAGGCCTTGTCCAGCGCATGGCCATCGGCCCATGGGTCGAGGTAGGCGAACATGCGGGCGCGGCGGAACGGCGACAGCGCGATGATCGCGCTGAAAATCAGCACCAGCAGCGCGCCGATGCCCCCGAACCAGACGATATTGATCCCGCCCAGGAACAGGATGCCCATGGCGATGCAGACGATCACGCCAAAGGCGCCGAGGTCCGGCTCCAGCAGCAGCAGGCCACCCACCAGTCCGATCGCGACCATCATCGGCAGGAAGCCCTTGGTCAGCTTGTGCATGTACTCCTGCTTGCGCACCGTGAAGTCGGCCGCGTACAGCACCACCGCGATCTTCATGATCTCGGACGGCTGAAGCTGCATGACCTTCAGCGGCAGCCAGCGGCGCGCACCGTTGACGGACACGCCGATGCCCGGAATCAGCACGATCACCAGCAGGAACAGCGTACCGATGAACATCATCGGCGCGTACTTCTGCCACACCGCGACCGGCACCTGGAACACGACGGCCGCGGCCACCATTGAGACGATGATATACATCATCTGGCGGTACAGGAAGTATTCGTTCTTGTCGTTCAGGTAGGCGAACTTGGGCGAATCCGGCAGCGCGATCGAAGCCGAATACACCATCACCAGGCCGAACATCATGAGCAGCACGGTGACCCAGACCAGCAGCTGGTCGTAGTCCATCATCTTCGACGGGCGGCTGCGCGCCGCGATGCTTGCATCGCTGCTGGAGCCGGAGAACTTGAACGGAAGCTGGAAAGCCATCAGATCTCCTGCCCCTTCTCCAGCGCCAGCTCGCGCACGGCGTCGACGAACACCTGCGCGCGGTGCGCGTAGTTGGTGAACATGTCGAGGCTGGCGCAGGCCGGCGACAGCAGCACGGCGTCTCCAGGGCGCGCCAGGCCGGCGGCGCGGCGCACCGCTTCCGGCAAGCCAGGCAAATCGAACACCGGCACGCCGCTCGGCTCGATCGCGGCGCGGACCGCCGGCGCATCGCGGCCAATCAGGAGTACCGCGCGCACGTAGCGCGACGCGGGCAATGCCAGGGGCGCGAAGTCCTGGCCCTTGCCGTCGCCGCCGGCGATCAGGAGGATCTGCTGGTCCTCGCCGGCAAAGGCTTTACCGAGGCCTTCCAGCGCAGCGACCGTCGCGCCGACATTGGTGCCCTTGCTGTCGTCATAGAAATCGACGCCGTCGATGTTCGCGACCATTTCCACGCGGTGCGGCTCGCCCGCGTATTCGCGCAGGCCGTGCAGCAGCGGGGCCAGCGGCAGGCCGCAGGCGCGGCACAGGGCCAGCGCGGCCAGCGCGTTCGACGCATTGTGCAGGCCGCGGATCTTGAGCGCGTCGGCCGGCATCAGGCGGCTCACACTCACCTCGAGCGGCGGGGCGATCTCGCCCTTTTTCAATTTCTTGGGCGGCTCGTCGTCGAGCGCCACGGCGTTGGCGAGCCACAGCACGCCGCGTTCGTTGACCAGTCCGAAGCTGTTCGGATCCGACGGCTCGTCGGTACCGAAGGTATAGGTTGGCGTGTCGACGGCCGTCATGCGCATTACGATCGCGTCGTTCCGGTTCAGCACGCGCACCGTGTCGGAACCGAAAATGCGCGCCTTGTCGGCGGCATAGGCGTCCATGCTGCCATGCCAGTCGAGGTGGTCCTGGGTCAGGTTCAGCACGGTGGCCGCGTCGGCCTGCAGGCTGAAGGTGGTGTGCAGCTGGAAGCTCGACAGCTCGAGCACCCAGGCCTGCGGCAGGTCTTCGCCGTCCAGGCATTCGCGCAGCACGTCGAGCGCGGCCGGGCTGATGTTGCCGGCCACGCGGGTCGACAGGCCGGCGCGGCGGCACAGCAGGCCGGTCAGGCTCGTCACGGTAGTCTTGCCGTTGGTGCCGGTGATCGCGATGACTTTCGGCGTATAGGCACGTTCCGCGCGCAGGTGCGCGAGCGCCTGTGCGAACAGTTCGATCTCGCCCCATACCGGGATGTTGCGCGCGCGCGCCTGTGGCGCCACCTGGGCGAGTTCGCGCTCCGGCGCCAGTCCCGGGCTGACCGCGACGAAGTCCATACCGTCGAGCAGGGACTCGCCGAACTCGCCACCGACGAACTCCGCGTTCGGCACCGCCTGGCGCAGGGCGAACAGGCGCTGCGGCTCGGTGCGCGTGTCGGCCACGCGCACGCGCGCGCCGCAACGCGCCAGCCATTGCGCCATCGCCAGCCCGGATTCACCCAGGCCCAGCACCAGTGCGGATTTGCCTTCGTAGTTCATTGTTTAGCGTAGCTTCAGCGCAGTTTTAAGGTGGACAGGCCGACAAGGACCAGCATCATCGTCACGATCCAGAAGCGGACCACGACCTTGGTCTCCTTCCAGCCCTTTTGTTCGAAATGGTGGTGCAGCGGCGCCATCAGGAACACGCGGCGGCCGGCGCCGTAGCGCTTCTTGGTGTACTTGAACCAGGTGACCTGGATGATCACCGACAGGGTTTCGGCCACGAACACGCCGCCCATGATGAACAGGACGATTTCCTGGCGCACGATGACGGCGATGGTGCCGAGCGCGCCGCCCAGCGCCAGCGCGCCGACGTCGCCCATGAACATCTGCGCCGGGTGCGCGTTATACCAGAGGAAGGCCAGGCCCGCGCCCGCCATCGCGCCGCAGAAGATCAGCAGTTCGCCGGCGCCCGGGATGTAGGGGATGAACAGGTACTTCGCATAGGTCACGCTGCCGGTCAGGTAGGCGAACAGGCCGAGGGCGGCGCCGACCATCACGGTCGGCATGATCGCCAGGCCATCCAGGCCGTCGGTGAAGTTGACCGCGTTCGAGGAACCGACGATGACGCAGTAGGTCAGCGCGATGAAGCCCCACACGCCCAGCGGGTAGCTGATCGACTTGAAGAAGGGCACGATCAGGTCTGCTTTAGGGGGCAGGGTCATCGAGAAGCCCGACTGCACCCAGGCGTAGAACAGCTGCAGCACTTCCCACGGGTTCGCGGCCGAGACCGAGAACGCCAGGTACAGGGCCGATGCGATGCCGATCAGCGACATCCAGAAGTACTTTTCGCCCGAACGCATGCCTTCCGGGTCCTTGTAGACCACCTTGCGGTAGTCGTCGACCCAGCCGACGGCGCCGAAGCCCATGGTCACCACCAGCACCGGCCAGATGAGGCGGTTCGACAGGTCGCACCACAGCAGGGTCGAGACGCCGATCGAGATCAGCACCAGCACGCCGCCCATGGTCGGGGTGCCGTGCTTGGCCAGGTGGGTCTGCGGGCCGTAGGTGCGCACCGCCTGGCCGACCTTCATGGCGGTCAGCTTGCGGATGACGGCCGGGCCGCAGACCAGGCCGATGGCGATCGCGGTGATGGTCGCGAAGACCGCGCGGAACGTGATGTAGTTGAACACGCGCAGCGGACCGATGTAGTCCTGAAAATATTGGGCTAGCCAGAGAAGCATGTCAGTGGGCGTCCTTACTCATAGTTGATCCGGTCAGGTGCTGGACCGCGCGCTCCATCTTCATGAAGCGCGAGCCCTTCACCAGCACAGTCGCTTTCCTATTGCCGCCCAGTGTTGAATCCAGTGCTGCCAATAATTCGTCGAACTGCTCGTAATGCCGTGCTCCCGACGCCGTCATGTGACGGGCCAGTTCGCCAGTGGCGAGCACGTGTTCGATGCCACGCGCCTTTGCGTAAGCACCGATTTCTTCGTGAAACTCTTTACCTTGCGTGCCGACTTCGCCCATGTCGCCCACCACCAGGATGCGCGGGGCGTCATACGCCGCCAGCACGTCGATCGCGGCGCGCATCGAGTCGGGATTCGCGTTGTAGGTGTCGTCGATCACGGTCGCGCCGCCGGCGGCCTGCTTGCGCTGCAGGCGGCCGCCGACCGGGGCGAAGCTTTCCAGGCCGCGCACGATGGCCTCGACCGGGATGCCCGCCGCCAGCGTGCTGGCGATCGCGGCTAGCGCGTTGCGCACGTTGTGGTCGCCTGCCGCGGCCAGGTTCAGCGCGAACTGCTGGCCGCGTGCGTCGACTTGCAGCGCGTTGCCGAAACCGGTCGAGGTGTAGGTCGCGCGCACGTCGCATGCGTCGTTCAGGCCGAACGTCAGCACCGGGCACGGCGCCAGGCCGCGCCACAGCTCGGTATAGGTGTCGTCGCCCGGGAACACCGCGACGCCGTCGCTCGGCAGCGCCTGCAGCACCGAGCCGTTCTCGCGCGCCACTGCTTCCACGGTGTGCATGAATTCCTGGTGCTCGCGCTGGGCGTTGTTCACCATGGCGACCGAAGGCAGCGCGATGGCGGCCAGGCGGGCGATCTCGCCCGGATGGTTCATGCCCATCTCGATCACGGCGGCGCGATGCGCTTTCCCCAAGCGGAACAGGGTCAGCGGCACGCCGATCTCGTTGTTCAGGTTGCCCTGGGTCGCCAGGCGGGCCTCCTCGCCGACGGCGGCGGCCAGGATGGAGGCGATCATTTCCTTGACCGTGGTCTTGCCGTTCGAGCCGGTCACGCCGATCACCGGGATGTCATGCTGCGTGCGCCAGGCATTGGCGATGCGGCCCAGCGCCACCAGGGTATCCGGCACCACGATCGCAGGCAGGGTCCAGCCCTCCGGCAGCGCGTGCACGACCACTGCCGCGACGCCACGTCCGGCGACCTGGCCGAGGAAGCTGTGCGCATCGAAGGTCTCGCCCTTGAGGGCGACGAACAGCGCGCCGGCGGGCGCCGTGCGGCTGTCGGTCGACACGCCCTCGAAAGCGGCGTCGCCGCCCACGAGCCGCGCGCCCGGAATCGCGGCGACCAGTTGTGCAAGCGTACCGCGCATCAGTGGGTCCTCATCATGGTGAGCCGCGCGGTCAATGCCAGCGAAGCGTGGTCGGCATCGGAGAACGGGAGCTTCTTGCCCTTGATTTCCTGGTAGGGCTCGTGGCCCTTCCCTGCCAGCAGGATCACGTCCTGCTTGCCGGCGTTCTTCACGGCCAGCAGGATCGCGGTGGCGCGGTCTTCCACGGCCTGGTATTCCTTCTCGATGCCGGCAACGACCTGGGCGATGATGCTGGCCGGCTCTTCGCTGCGCGGGTTGTCGCTGGTGACCAGGATGTGGTCGGCGGCCTGCGCCACGGCGCCCATCTGCGGGCGCTTGCCCGGGTCGCGGTCGCCGCCGCAGCCGAACACGCACCACAGCTGGCCGCCGCGCTCGTCGGCCACCTGGCGCAGGGCTTGCAGCGTCTTTTCCAGCGCGTCCGGCGTATGCGCGTAGTCGATCACGACCATCGGCGCATCCTGGCCGCCGATCTGCTGCATGCGCCCCGGGGCCGGCGCCAGCGCCTCGACGGCGTCCACCGCGCTCTTCAAGGACACGCCCTTGGCCAGCAACGCGCCCAGCACCGCCAGCGCATTGCTGACGTTGAAATGGCCGACCAGGCGGGTCTTCACGACCGAGGTGCCGGCCGGGCTGTCGACCGTGAAGTCGGTGCCCGCGTGGCGGCTGCGCATGTTCGAGGCGCGCAGGATGGCGACGCCGTCGATGTCCGCCTGCCCGGCCTCGCTCCCGAGCGTGTAGCCGGTCACCGGCAGCGCCGGGAAATTCGTGCGCAGGTGCGCCACCAGGCGCAGGCCGGCCGGGTCGTCCAGGTTGACCACGGCATGCTTCAGGCCTTCCCATTCGAACAGCTTCAGCTTGGCGGCCTCGTAGTCTTCCATCGTGCCGTGGAAGTCGAGGTGGTCGCGGGTCAGGTTGGTGAAGATGGCGACGTCGAAGTGCATGCCGGCGGCGCGCTCCTGCACCAGGCCGATGGACGAGACCTCGATCGCCAGTGCGCCGACGTCCTGGGCGCGCAGCTCGGCGAGGGTCTGCGCCAGCAGCACGGCGTCAGGCGTGGTGTAGCCGGTGGCGTCGAACTGCGGTTCCGCCCCTTTCTTCACGATGCCAACGCCCAGGGTGCCGATCACGGCGGCGGTCTCGCCCAGCCGCGCCAGCGCCTGCCCGGTCCACACCGCGCAGGAAGTCTTGCCGTTGGTGCCGGTGACGCCGACGGTGAACATGCCAGCGTCCGGCTGCTGCAACACGCCGTGGGCGATCGGGCCCAGCTTCTTCTTCAGCCCGGCCACGCCGAGGTGCGGGACGGCGTGCGCCGCGTCCCAGCTGCCGCCGTCTTCTTCATACACGACGGCGGCCGCGCCGGCGGCAAGCGCCGCGGCGATGTAGCTGCGTCCGTCCGAGGCTTCGCCCGGATAGGCGAAGAACACGTCTCCCTGCGTCACGCGGCGGGAGTCGGAAACGAGTCGGCCGCCTGGAGCGGCGGCGCGAATCCACTGGCAGATGTCGTTCAGGCTCATCGCCATCACAAATCCTCCTCTACCGGTTCGTCCGGAATGATGATGTCGGTGATCGATGAGTCGGGCGGCACGTTCGCCGCCCGCAAGGCATTCGAGGCCAGGTCCGCGGCGGTCGGCGCCGCGACGCTGCCCCCGGTTCTCAGGGCGCCGCGCGGGTTGTCGATCATGACCGCGATGACGAAGCGCGGCTTGGACATCGGCGCGATGCCGACGAAGTAGCCGATGTTGTCGGTCTTCGAGTAGCGGCCGTTGACGATCTTCTCGGCGGTGCCGGTCTTGCCGCCCACGCGGTAGCCGGCCACCCGGGCGCGCGTTGCGGTGCCGCCCGGCTCCACGACGGATTCCAGCATGGTGCGCACCTTGGCCGCGGTCTCGGGCGTGATCACCTGCTGGCCGACCGGCTCTTCGGTGACTTTCAGGAAGGACAGCGGGATGATGTCGCCGTCGCGCGCGAACACCATGTAGGAGCGCGCCAGCTGCAGCAGCGACACCGACAGGCCGTGGCCGAAGGACATGTTGGCGTATTCGATCGGCTTCCAGGATTTCCATGGACGCACGCGGCCGGCGACGGCGCCAGGGAAGCCGAAGCGCGGCGCCTGGCCGTAGCCGAGTTTGGTGTACAGCTCCCACATGTCCTTCGGCTCGAGCAGCTGGGCGATCTTGACGGTGCCGACGTTCGAGGACTTCTGGATGATGCCGCTGACGGTCAGCGCGTCCTTCGGGTGCATGTCGCGGATCGGGCGGCCGCCCACGACGATGCGTCCGCCGGAGGTGTCGAACACGGTGTCCGGGGTGATCTTCTTCTTTTCCAGGCCGAGCGCCACCGTGACCGGCTTGAGGGTCGATCCCGGCTCGAAGGTGTCGGTGATGACGCGGTTGCGCAGCTGGGCGCCGGTCAGGCCGGAGCGGTCGTTCGGGTTGTAGGTCGGGTAGTTGGCCATGGCCAGCACTTCACCGGTGTGCACGTCCAGCACCACCGCGCCGCCGGCCTGGGCGTTGAACTTCTCGACCGCATTCTTCACGCTGGTGAAGGCGATGTACTGCAGCTTGCTGTCGACCGACAGGGTCAGGTCCTTGCCGTGGTGCGGCTCGCGGAACATGCCCAGGTCTTCGGCGATGTGGCCGAGGCGGTCGCGGATGACGCGGCGGCTGCCCGGCACGCCCATCAGCGCCTTCTGGTGGAACAGTTCCATGCCTTCCTGGCCGCGGTCCTCGACGTTGGTGAAGCCCACCATGTGGGTCATCACTTCGCCCTGCGGGTAGTAGCGCTTGTATTCCTTGCGGGTGTCGATGCCGTCGATCTTGAGCTTCTCGATCTGCTCGACCTTGTCCATCTCGACCTGGCGCTTCAGGTATACATAGCTGCGCTTCGGGTCGAGCTTGGTGCGCACCTCGGAGAGCGGCATGTCGAGCAGGCGCGCCAGTTCGGCCAGCTTGTCGTCGGGCGCGTTCAGCACTTCCTTCGGGAAGGCGGCCACCGCCTTCACCGGCAGCGAAGAGGCCAGCACCTGGCCGTTGCGGTCCATGATCTTGCCGCGCGCGGCCGGCAGTTCGACCAGCCGCTCGTAGCGGCTCTTGCCCTGCTTTTGCAGGAACTGGGTGGACACGCCCTGCAGCCAGAGCGCGCGCACGGCCAGCGCGGCGAAGGCCGCGAACAGCACGAACAGCACCAGGCGCGAGCGCCAGTTGGGCACGTTCACGGCCAGGACCGGGCTCTTCGAGAAGGCCACGCCCTTGGACGCGGCCACCCGCGAGGTGCTGCGACGTTCGGTGCGGCTCATTTCGCCCCTTCCGTCAGGTACTGGGTACGGGCCGGAGTGAGCGGCGACATGTTCAGGCTGTTGCGCGCGATCTGCTCGATGCGCTCGTTCTTGCCGAGCGTGGACTGGTCGAGCTGGAGCTGGGCCCAGTCGATCTCGAGCTGGCGCGAATGCTGGTTCAGGCGTTCGAGTTCGATCAGGAGGTGGCGCGACTGGTAGCGCGCGTTCACCACCGACAGCGCGCAGCCGACCACGGCCACCGTCAGGACGATGTTCAGCTTGACGCTCATGCAGCGCTTTCCTGACGATTGCCCAGGCGTTCGGCCACGCGCAGCACCGCCGAGCGGGCGCGCGGGTTGGCCTCGACCTCGAGGTCGGACGGCTTGGTCTTGGTGATCAGTTTCATCAGGGGCTGCGGCAGGTCGACAGCGCGGATCGGCAGCCGGCGGTCCGGCTGCTCCACCTTGGCTTTTGACGCGAGGAACTGCTTGACCATGCGGTCTTCCAGCGAGTGGAAGCTGATCACGGACATGCGCGCCCCCGGCGCCAGCATCGCGTAGGCGGCGCTCAGACCTGCTTCGAGGTCTTCAAGCTCTTTATTGATGAAAATCCGGACAGCCTGAAAGGTCCGGGTTGCCGGATCCTTGCCCTTTTCGCGAGTTTTGACCGTGTCTGCCACGATTGCGGCAAGCTCTCGTGTGGTCGAAATTGGCTGGATTGCGCGGCGAGCAACAATCGCCTTTGCAATCTGGAAAGCAAACCGTTCTTCTCCATAATCCCGAATAACCTTTTCCAGTTGTTGTTGCGTCGCGGTGGCCAGCCATTCGGCCGCCGACATCCCGCGCGTGGTGTCCATGCGCATGTCGAGCGGTCCATCCTGGCGGAAACTGAATCCGCGGGAGGCGTCGTCCACCTGGGGCGACGAAATACCAAGGTCCAGCAAGATGCCGTCCACCTGGCGGATGCCGCGCGCGTCAAGCGCGTCGATCATCGTGGCAAAACTGTCATGCACGATCGTGAAACGGGGGTCCTCTACCTGCTCCGCGGTGGCGATCGCCTGCGGATCCTTGTCGAAGGCGACCAGGCGGCCCTGCGGGCCCAGCCGGGACAGGATCAGGCGGCTGTGGCCCCCACGGCCGAACGTGCCATCTATATATGTACCGTTGACGCGCTCGCCGGTCAGGTCAAGCGCGTCGACTGCTTCATCCAGCAGTACCGTGCGATGCTGAAAAGCTCCAGGCACCGTGTTTGTTTCCGTCATCGGCGCCTCAGAAGGAGAAATTGGAAAGGACATCGGGCATGCCGCCGGCAACAGCTTCGGCTTCGCTTTCGGCAAGCTTGGCGGCATCCCAGATTTCGAAATGGGTGCCCATGCCCAACATCATGACTTCTTTCTCCAAACCCACGGCGGCGCGCAGCTCGGGCGAAATCAGCACCCGGCCCGCGCTGTCCAACTCGACATCGCACGCGTTACCAAGGAAAATGCGCTGCCACGCACGGGCCGACATCGGCCAGGCCGCGATCTGCTCGCGATGCTGCTCCCACACCGGGCGCGGGAAGAACAGCAGGCAGCCGTGCGGATGCTTCGTCAGCGTCATCCGACCCTCGCACTGGACCGCAAGGGCGTCACGATGCTTTGCCGGGATCGACATCCTTCCTTTAGCATCGAGATTGATCGCTGACGCGCCCTGGAACACGTATTTACCTAGCTTGGAGAATTATCAATTTAGAATTTTTTGGCCGCCTGGGGTTCCAAAACTCCCCCACAAATCGACACTTTTTCACACTGTTTCCCACTTTATTGGAATCAATGTTGGTGGTCAAGCGAATTCACGCTTGGCAAATCCGGATTTTTCTAATGAAACCAAGGACTTAGCGGCATCTATTGAGGCATCCCGAAGCTAAAATGTCTCGTAAATCAGTCACTTAGGAAACAACATGAAGGTTGGACCTCAGTTGTAATGACAAGCTTTCCGTTTGATCAACGTCACGTCATGACGTCGTCTTTTTTTATGGAAACTAAAATTGCCGCACAGAATTAGTGACCTGGGATTGGCGGCGCTCGGCTGGAAGCGTTAGGATCGGAGCATGGCGAAGACCCATCCGGCCAAGGGCCCGCTCGGCAGGATGGGAGCCGGATGGGGGCGGGCAACCTAGGAGAAAGCCGTGAGCATTACACTCGCCCGTACCTGCGCGGTCTACGACCTGATCGAAGTCCAGGAAGCGCTCGACCGCAGCCGCGGCCGCTCCCCGGAACTCGAAGCGTTCTACGAGCGCATGCTGGAGACCGGGGCCGACCGCTTCGTCACCAAGCCCTCATCGATCGATGCCCTCGATCCCCTGTTCGAGGAATGCCCCAATTTCGACGAAGTCCTGGACGACCTGGCGCGTTACCTGGCTTTGGCGCATGCGGGCGACCGCGGCTTCAACGTCATGCCGATCCTGCTGCTGGGCGGCCCCGGCGTGGGCAAGACCCACTTCGCGCGGCGCCTGGCCAGGGTGATGCAGACCGAGTGCGAGCTGATCAGCATGAATGCGCTGTCGGCCGGTTTCGTCATCACCGGCAGTTCGGCCAGCTGGCGCGGCGCCAAGTGCGGCAAGGTGGCCGAGCGCCTGGTGCGCGGGCAGTACGCCAATCCGGTGATCGTGCTGGACGAAGTGGAGAAGGCGAGCGGCTCCTCGCAATCCGATCCGCTCGCCGCCCTGTATCAGCTGCTGGAACCCGAAACGGCCAGCACCTTCCGCGACGAATTCATCGACGTCGAGATCGACGCTTCACAGATCTTCTGGGTGCTGACCGCCAATTCGGTCGAAGGCATCCCGCATCCGCTGCTCAATCGCATGGCGGTGTACGAGGTGCCGACACCGACGCCCGAACAGGCGGCCGGCATCGCCCAGCGCATGTATGCCGGGCTGCTGGATGAACTGAACCTGGCGGCCTTCGATCCGCGCCTGGGCGATGTGGTGCTCGACCGGCTGGTTGGCGTGTCGCCGCGCGACCTGCGCAAGACCCTGCTCGATGGCCTGGGCCATGCAGTGGCGGCCGGGCGCGAACGCGTGAGCGTGGACGACATCCGCATCAGGCCGACGCCGGGCAAGGGCCGGATCGGGTTCTAGGACCCTGGCGGCTCCCCTTTCTTCGCACAGATAAAGATCAGCAGCGCGCCGAGGATGGAGACGTAGGCAAGGAAGATGCCGGTGCCGTAGGGCAGGACCAGGACCGATCCCGCGATCAGGAGCACGATGAAGCCCACGAAGACCGCCCAGCCCTGCCAGGTCAGCGGCGGGCCCCATCCCCATCCGTGTCCCGGCGGCTTGGCCGCGAACCAGTAGTCAGGCTTTGCCCTGTTCGTCATCCCTTGCCTCTTCTCGTTTGCATGTGGCAGATCATGCCATCTGCCGCAGACTTGCAAACTCTCGGAATGTCACGCTTCAGCTCAGATATGCCTTGAGCACCGCTGCGCTGCGGTCCATGCCTTCCTTCAGGCGCTTTTCGGCATGCAGGGCGTAATCGGCCGGCGCGGCGCCACCCTGGCTGGCGGCCTTGGCCGATATCGCCTTGGCCGCGACGCCGAGGGCGACGACGGCCTGGTCCCAGGTCAGGCCCGAGGCCAGTGCGTCTTCCACCACGCGTGCGGCGAGTGTGCCGAGCTTGTCGATCAGCCGGGGATCGGTGTCTCCCAATTTCAGCATGTTTTCTCCTGCGGATCGGCGAGCTGGGCGCCGCCGGTGCGGGGATCATACGGCATCGGCAATCGTGGGCGGCACACCGTTGGACTGCTGCTCATGCGGGATGCGGCGAGCCGAGGCGATATTGCGCGCCAGCTGGCCCAGGAAGTAGCCATTGCACAGGCCAAGGAGGCCGCACACAGTGGTCACGAAGACCGCTTGCCCTGCCATTTCGGGCAGGATCACCAGCACGGCCGCCAGCACATACTTGATCGAGAATACCGTCAGCATCAGGGTGAGCGGCGTCCAGCTGCCGCGCAGTCGCACCCTCCCCGCGCCGGCGACCGCGAGGACGCAGCTACGGCCAAACGCCAGGCGCTGCAGCGTCAGGACAGCCGCGCCGAGCAGCCATGCCGGCATGGCCACGCTCGCCATGCCGAACTGGGTGGCGATGGCGTGCAGCGCCAGCACCAGCATCACCACCGGAACGATCGCCATCCGGATGATTGTCATGTCGCGCTCGCGCGCGGCCAGCACGCCGCGATAGACCAGGATGGCGAGGATGGCCCAGACATACACTGGGGTCTTGATGAGGATCTGCTGCAGCATGATGGGCCTTTCGCGTGGTGGTCGATGCACGCCACCTTATCAAGGCCGGTAGTGCGCCGGCAGGTTTGCGACGACATGACCGGCCGGCGGCGCCAGATGCGCGGAAGCGGTGCGAAATGCGCCGCGAAGGCGCGCTGCTCTTTGGTATAAATCCCCGGCCAATTTCTTAGCGATAAATTTTAGGCTAGACTGCCGGGCTCCGTACAATGACCCAGGCCTCCCGGCCAAGCTCGACATGGCAGTTGTCCCTCCCCTTATCACGTCCCCCTTCCACACCCGCATGCGAACATGCCGCGCCTGCGAGGCCCTGTCATGAACGCCCCGCTGGATCGCTCCCTCCTGGATCCCGCCTCGTCCATCGTCGAGGACCGGCCGCGTCATCCATGGCGCTTCTTTTCCGCCGGCGGCTTTACCCAGGTCCGCCTCGACACGGGCGCCGACCTCGTCAACCTCAAGCAGCTCGACCAGAAGTTGTGGGTCGCCCTTTCCTGCCCGGTCCAGGGCCTGGAGTTCGACCGCCGCACCCTGGCGCTGATGGACACGGACAACGACGGCCACATCCGGGCTCCGGAACTGATCGCCGCCATCGACTGGGCGGCGGCGCGGCTGGCCTCCCCCGATGTCCTGGCGCGGGGCGGCCCGCTGCCGCTGGCCGCCCTCGACACCGACAGCGAAGAGGGCGCGCGGCTCCTGACCTCGGCGCGCCACGTGCTGGACAGCCTGGGCAAGGGCGGCAGCGACAGCATCAGCGTCGAGGATGTCAGCGACAGCGACCGCATCTTCTCGGGCATGGCCTTCAACGGCGACGGCGTCATCACCGCCGCCGCCTGCGACGAGGCGCTCCAGCCGGTCTTCGCCGCCATCGTGGATACCCTGGGCAGCGTGCCGGATCGCAGCGGCGCACCAGGCATCGACCAGGCGCTAGCCGACCGCTTCTTTACCGAAGCCGAAGCCTGGCTCGCCTGGCAGTCCCGCCCCCACGAAGACGCCACCCTGCTCCCCCTCGGCGCCGACACCGGATCCGCCTTTGCCGCCCTGGCCGCGATCCGGGCCAAGGCCGACGATTATTTCACCCGTTGCAGCCTGGCCGAATTCGATCCGCGGGCCGCGGAATTGATGAACGGCGCACCGGAAGATATCCGCGCCGTCGGCGCCAGGAGCCTGACGGTGGACGACGCCGCCCTGGCGGCCCTGCCGATCGCCTACGTCCAGGCCGGCGGCGCGCTGCCCCTGGAGTCCGGCATCAATCCGGCCTGGACGGCGGCAGTGGCGGCCCTGCGCGACAAGGTGGTCCGACCGCTGCTGGGAGACCGCGACAGCCTGGGCGCCGGCGAATGGGAGGATCTGAAGGCCCGCTTTGCCGCCTACCAGGCCTGGCAGGCGGAGCGTCCGGACACGCCGCTGGCCGGCCTGGAGACCGCCCGCCTCCAAGCCTTCCTGGCCCCGGGCATCCGCGCCGCCATCGACGGGCTCCTGTCCCGGGACTCGGCCCTGGCCCCGGAAGCAGACGCCATCGCCGAGGTGGAACGCCTGGTGCGCTATGTGCGCGACCTGGAACAGCTGGCCAATAACTTCGTCTCCTTCCGCAATTTTTATAGTAGCGCCGACAAAGCCATATTCCAGGCCGGCACCCTGTTCCTGGACGGCCGCAGCTGCGAGCTCTGCATCAAGGTACTGGACCCGGCCCGCCACGGCATCCTGGCCAGCCTGTCCGGGGTCTACCTGGCTTACTGCGACTGTGTGCGCGGCAGCGAGAAGATGAGCATCGCCGCCGCCTTCACCGCGGGCGACTCGGACCAGCTCATGGTCGGCCGCAACGGCATCTTCTACGACCGCGAGGGCAAGGACTGGGATGCCACCATCACCAAGATCGTGGATCACCCGATCAGCATCCGCCAGGCTTTCTGGGCGCCCTACCGCAAGGCCACGCGCCTGATCAGCGAGCAGATGGAGAAATTCGCCGCCACCCGGGCCAAGGGCGTGGACGACGTGACCTCCAAACTGGTGACCGAGACCGGCAGCAAGGTCGAATCCGGCGCCAGGCCCGGGCCTGCCCCCACGCCTTTCGACGCGGCGCGCTTCGCCGGCATCTTCGCGGCCCTCGGGCTTGCCATCGGCGCCATCGGCACCGCCCTGGCCTCGGTGGTCACGGGCTTCCTGGGCCTCGAGGGCTGGCAGATGCCGCTCGCGATGGCGGGCCTGTTCCTGGCGATTTCGGGTCCTTCCGTGGCGATGGCCTTCTTCAAGCTGAGGAACCGCAACCTGGGTCCCATCCTGGACGCCAACGGCTGGGCGGTGAACGCCCGGGCCCGCATCAACATCCCGTTCGGCACGGCGCTGACCCGCATGGCCAGGTTGCCGGATGGGGCGGAGCGCAGCCTGAGAGACCCCTACGCAGCGCAGCGTGCGTCCTGGAAGTTCTATCTGGTGCTCGGGATGCTGGTCGCGGCCGCGCTGACCTGGCTTGCCTTCAACACCGACCTGGGCGCCGGCTTGGGGCTGTTCTGACCCACGACGGCTAGCTGTGCGCCCAGCCTTTGGCGTGCGCGACCGCCCTGCCCCAGCGCGCCATCAGTTCGGCGCGCCGGCCGGCATCCATCGCCGGCTCGAAACGCCGCTCGACCTGCCACTGGCGGGCAATCTCCTCGACACCTTCCCAGTAGCCGACCGCCAGCCCGGCCAGGTAGGCCGCGCCCAGGGCCGTGGTCTCCGTCACACGCGGCCGCACGACGGGGATGCCGAGCAGGTCGGCCTGGAACTGCATCAAGAGGTCGTTGCGGGCGGCGCCGCCGTCGGCGCGCATCTCGGTGACAAGACAGGCGGCGTCCTTCTGCATCGCCGCCAGCAGTTCCGCGCTCTGGTAGGCGATCGCCTCGACCGCGGCGCGGGCGATGTGGCCGCCAGTCGTCCCACGCGTCATGCCGACGATGGTGCCGCGCGCGTACTGATCCCAGTGCGGGGCGCCCAGGCCGGTGAAGGCCGGCACCAGCATCACGCCGCCGCTGTCCGGCACGCTCAGGGCCAGCGCCTCGACCTCACCGGATTGCCTGATGATGCCGAGGCCGTCGCGCAGCCACTGCACGGTGGCGCCGCCCATGAAGACGCTGCCTTCCAATAGATAGTCGGTCGCGCCCTTGACGCTCCAGCCGACCGTGGACAGCAGGCGATGATGAGACACCGGCGGCGTGGCGCCGGCATGCATCAGCATAAAGCAGCCGGTGCCGTAGGTATTCTTGACCAGTCCCGGGCGGTGGCAGGCCTGGCCGAAGGTGGCGGCCTGCTGGTCGCCGGCGATGCCGGCGATCGGCAGCGCGGCGCCGAACCATTCTTCGGCCGCCAGGCCCACGAGCTCCGAGCTGGCCACGACCTCCGGCAGTACGCCGGCCGGGATGCCGAACAGGGCCAGCAACGCCTCGTCCCAGCGCAGCGTATGGATATTGAAGAGCATGGTGCGCGCGGCGTTGCTGGCGTCGGTGACGTGGCGCCCGCACAGGCGGTACACCAGCCAGCTGTCGACCGTGCCGAAGGCCAGTTCGCCACGCTCGGCGCGGGCTCTGGCGCCGGGCACGTGCTCGAGCAGCCATTGCAGCTTGGTGGCGGAAAAATAGGCGTCGACTTCAAGGCCGGTGCGCTGCCGGATGTCTTCTGCCCTGCCCTGTTCGCGCAGGCGGTCGCACATGGCAGCGGTGCGGCGGTCCTGCCAGACGATGGCGCGCGCGACCGGCTCGCCGGTGGCGCGGTCCCATAGCACCGTGGTTTCGCGCTGGTTGGCGATGCCGACGGCTGCCACTTGGGCCGCCTCGATGCCGGCGTCGCGCAGGGCCGCGCGGGCGCAGGCGAGCTGGCTGTGCCAGATGTCGAGGGCGTCGTGCTCGACCCATCCGGGCTCGGGGAAATGTTGGGGATATTCGTGCTGGCTGCTCGCGACGGGCAGGCCGGCGCGATCGAAGACGATGGCGCGCGAGCTGGTGGTGCCCTGGTCGAGCGCCAGGATGTATTTCTGCATCGGCATCTCCCGGGGCGCCTCGACAGGGCGCTGAATTCATGTAAAGCAGGCCGATAGGCCGGATTCTGTGTAGTGGTCTCCCTTGCGGGACGCCCCTATGACAGCCATTCCTCTAGGCGCTGGATTACTCCAGCGCTCAAGCTTCCTACCCGCACGCTCCGCGAGCAACATCAACGCGTGCCTATTTGGAATTGCTCCAGGTGGAGGTTACCGCGTTTCACCGTAACTTAATACGCTCGTCTCTGTGGCCCTATTCCTCGCCTTATACCTTGCGGCTTTCAGCGGACGGCCGTTAACCGTCACCCTGCTCTGTGGAGTCCGGACCTTCCTCCCGCCATCACCCGAAGATGACGGCCAGCGGCTGCCTGGCCTGCTTCACGGGGGGCATTGTAACCGATTGGGCGCGCGCAACCTATCGCCAGCTAACCACGTTTTCTGAAATTTCGTGTCGCCATTTCAAAATCCTTCGCCACCTCATCCACATAGAATGTTTGGATAGCAAAACCACCAAGGACGAGACCCAACCATGACCCACCCTTCCCGCACCGGCGGCCAGATCCTGGTCGATGCGCTCCATACCCACGGCGTGGACACCGCCTTCGGCGTGCCCGGCGAAAGCTACCTCGACGTGCTGGACGCACTGCACGATTCGGACATCCGCTTCGTGATCAACCGGCAGGAAGGCGGTGCGGCGTTCATGGCGGAAGCCTACGGCAAGATGACCGGTAAACCAGGCATCTGCTTCGTCACCCGCGGCCCCGGCGCCACCAACGCCTCGATCGGCGTGCACACCGCCTACCAGGACTCGACCCCGATGATCCTGTTCATCGGCCAGGTCGGCAGCGACTTCATCGACCGCGAAGCCTTCCAGGAAATCGACTACCGCCGCATGTTCGGCCAGATGGCCAAGTGGGTCACCCAGATCGACCGCGCCGACCGCATCCCCGAATACATCGCGCGCGCCTTCCAGGTCGCCACCAGCGGCCGCCCCGGCCCGGTGGTGCTGGCGCTGCCGGAAGACATGCTGATCACCAAAGCGGAAGTAGCCGATGCGCGCCGCTACCAGCCGGTGCAAGCCTCGCCTTCGCAGCAACAGATCGACGGCTTGCGCGGCATGCTCGCCGAAGCGAAGCGCCCGATCGTGCTGCTCGGCGGCGGCTCCTGGTCCGACCAGGCCTGCGCCGACCTGGCCCGCTTCGCCGAAGCCAACCGGTTGCCGGTCGGCTGCACCTTCCGCTTCCAGGACCTGATGGACAACGCCCACCCGAACTACGTGGGCGACGTCGGCATCGGCATCAACCCGAAACTGGCGGCACGCGTGAAGGAAGCCGACCTGGTGATCGCCATCGGTCCGCGCCTGGGCGAGATGACCACCAGCGGCTATTCGCTGCTGTCCTCGCCTGTGCCGCGCCAGCGCCTGGTCCACATCCACGCGGATCCGGAAGAACTGGGCAGCGTCTACCAGGCCGACCTGATGATCGCCAGCGGCGCCCCGCAGGTGTGCGCGATGCTGGCCGCCATGGAGCCGGTGGATTCCTCGGCCTGGGCCAACACCGTCGAAGCGGCGAAGGCCGACCTGGCCGCCTGGCAGGCGCAGCCGCCGATCTTCCGCGACGGCGCCGCGCCGCTCGACCTGTGGCAGGTGGTGCAGGAACTCATGCGCCAAAGCCCGCGTGACACCATCATCACCAACGGCGCCGGCAACTACGCGACCTGGGCGCACCGCTTCTACCGCTACGGCGGCAAGCGCACCCAATTGGCGCCAACCAACGGCGCCATGGGCTATGCGGTGCCGGCCGGCGTGGCGGCCAAGATCATCGATCCGCAGCGCACGGTGGTCACCTTTGCCGGCGACGGGGAATTCATGATGACGGGCCAGGAACTGGCCACCGCGGTGCAATACGGCGCCGGCGTGATCATCCTGGTGTTCAACAACAGCATGTTCGGCACCATCCGCATGCACCAGGAGCGCGACTACCCGGGCCGCGTGTCGGGCACCAGCCTGCACAATCCGGATTTCGCCGCGCTGGCACGCGCCTATGGCGGCCACGGCGAGGTGGTCGAGAAGACCGAGGAATTCGCGCCTGCCCTGCAGCGCGCGCTGGCGCATGCGAACGAGCGCAAGCTGCCGGCGGTGATCGAGCTGCGCTACGACGGCAATTTGATCACGCCGAACGCCACGCTCGAGACGATTCGCAAGACGGCGGAAGCGGCCAAGGCGAATCGCTGATTTCGTAGGGTGGGCGGGAAGACCCGCCCACCCTACTGTCCCAAACCCAGCTCGGCCGGCAGCGGAATCGGCTGGTCGAAGAAACTGACCTGCTCGGGATTGGTCAGGAACAATGCGACGAGGGCGATGAACGCCCACACGATAATGTTGCGCATGTTCGCGGCGCTGCCATCCGTGGCGTTGTCGCCATAGATGAGGCGCTTCAGAAAATTGGTAATTTTCACGGTGTGCCCCGTTGTATTTTGTGGTTTTCTCTCTCTGTTCAATTTAACGCAAGTCGCCGTCGTTTTCCAGATGCGCACTGTTGAGTAACCAGTCGGTTTCAGCAATAACACAACAAAGAGTTCCTTCCACGCATCTTCTAGCGCCGATACCTGCCATTCCGGGTGGCGTCTTGCTGCTCTGGTAAAATATTCGCTACTTTTTTCATCGCCGGCGCCAGCCGGCATCGTGCGCAGGAATCGCCCCCATTTATGTTTAGTTTCTTCAAGAGAAAGAAGCCTGAAACCGAGGTCTCGGCGCCGGACCAGGCCGCGCCCGCAGCGGCGCCGATGTTCGTGCCGGGTGCGCTGGACGCACCGGTCAGCCCGCCGCCGGTCGCACCAGCCGCCGCGCCCGTTGTCGCACCGGCCGCGCCGGTCGCCGCGCCCGTCGCAGCCGATATCGGCGAACTGTTCCCGGAAACCGCGGAACGTCCGACCAGCGCCGCGGAACAGAAAACATCCTGGATGGCGCGCCTGAAGGCCGGCCTGTCCAAGACCTCGAGCAACCTGTCGCTGCTGTTCGTCGGAGCGCGCATCGACGAGGACCTGTATGAGGAACTCGAAGCGGCGCTGCTGATGTCCGATGCCGGCATGGACGCCACCGAGCACCTGCTGGGCGCCCTGCGCCGCAAGGTCAAGGAAGACAAGCTGCTCGACGCCGCCCAGGTCAAGGCTGCGCTCAAGGAACTCATGATCGAGCTGCTGGCGCCGCTGCAGAAGCCCCTCGAACTGGGCCGCCACGAACCGCTGGTGATGATGATCTCGGGCGTGAACGGCGCCGGCAAGACCACCACCATCGGCAAGCTGGCCAAGCACATGCAGCGCTTCGACCAGTCGGTGCTGCTGGCCGCGGGCGACACCTTCCGCGCCGCGGCGCGCGAACAGCTGATGGTCTGGGGCCAGCGCAACAACGTCACCGTGATCTCGCAAGCCTCGGGCGACCCGGCCGCCGTCGCTTTCGACGCGGTCCAGTCGGGCAAGGCACGCGGCACCGACGTGGTCATGGTCGACACCGCCGGCCGTCTGCCGACCCAGCTGCACCTGATGGAAGAACTCAAGAAGATCAAGCGCGTCATCGGCAAGGGCATGATTGGTGCCCCGCACGAGACCCTGTTGGTCATCGACGGCAACACCGGCCAGAACGCGCTGGCCCAGGTGAAGGCTTTCGACGACGCCCTGCAGCTGACCGGCCTGGTGATCACCAAGCTGGACGGCACCGCCAAGGGCGGCGTGCTGGCCGCGATCGCGCGTACCCGCCCGGTGCCGGTGTACTTCATCGGCGTGGGCGAAAAGCTGGACGACCTGCAGCCGTTCAACGCCGAAGAATTCGTCGAAGCGCTGCTGGGTTGAAGGAACGGACCATCGATGATCGAATTCCAGTCCGTCTCCAAACAATATTCCCCTGACGCTTACGCGCTGCGCGACGTCTCCCTCAATATCGGCAAGGGCGAGCTGGTCTACCTGGCCGGCCCGTCCGGCGCGGGCAAATCGACCCTGATGAAGATGGTGGCCGCCGTCGAGCGGCCCAGCAGCGGCGTGGTCACCGTCAACGGCCAGGACATCGGCCGCCTCAAGCGGGCCGGCATTCCATTCCTGCGCCGTAACCTGGGCCTGATCTTCCAGCACCAGCGCCTGCTCAACGACCGCAACATCCTCGGCAACGTCATGCTGCCCCTGCTCGTCACCGGCGCGCCGAAGGCACAGGCCGAGCAGCGCGCCCGGGCCGCCCTCGACAAGGTGGGCCTGCTCGAGCGCGCCAGGGCGATGCCTTTGGAACTCTCCGGCGGCGAGCAGCAGCGCGTGGCGGTGGCGCGCGCCATCGTCAACCGCCCGCAGATCATCCTGGCGGACGAGCCGACCGCCAACCTCGACCGCGTGGCGGCCGACAAGGTGCTCGACGCGCTGCGCGCCTTCAACGCCGTCGGCGTGACCTGCGTGATCTCGACCCACGACGACCAGGTGCTCGACAGTGCGGCGGCGCGCGTGATCCGTCTCGAGCATGGCCAGTTAGTGGGAGACGCAGCATGAGCCCCTGGATCCGCCAGCACCGCTTCGCCCTGGGAGCGGCCCTGTCCACGGTGCGCAAATCACCGGGCAGCTTCCTGTTCAACGTGCTCGTCGTCGCCTTCGCCCTGATGCTGCCGATCGCCGGCATCACCCTGCTCGACAACGTGCGTCCGCTGTCCGAACAGCTCTCGGTCGACCCCGAGATCAGCGTCTTCATGAAGCTCGAGGCGACGCGCGAGGATGCGGCCGCCCTGCAGCCGCGCATCAAGGCGATCGCCGCCGCCGGCGGCAAGGCCGACATCGACTTCATCTCGCGCGAACAAGCGCTGGCCGCGATGAAGGCCGGGAGCGGCCTGGGCGACGTGATCGACACGCTGGGCGAGAACCCGCTGCCGGACAGCTTCAAGATGCGCCTGGACGGCAGCAGCGCGGCAAGCCAGGTCGACGCAATCACCGAACAGCTGCGCGCCCTGCCCGGCGTGGACGTGGTGCAGGTCGATTCGGCCTGGGTGAAGCGCCTGGCCGCCATGCTGGCCATCCTGCGCCTGGCCCTGCTGCTGCTGGCGGTCACGCTCGGCATCGTGGTGATCGCGGTGGTGTTCAACACCATCCGCCTGCAGGTGCTGACGCAGAAGGAGGAAATCAACGTGTCGAAGCTGCTGGGCGCCACGGACAACTTCATCCACCGCCCCTTCTACTATACCGGCGGCCTGCTCGGCCTGTGTGCGGGCGCAGTGGCGCTCGGCGCCGTGGTGCTGGCCCTGCAGCCGCTGAACGGCGCGATTGCGGACTTTGCAAGATTGTATGCATCGGAATTCCAGCTGGCGCCGCTCGGCGCACTGGAAACCGCCGGCGTCCTCGCGATCAGCGCGGGCCTCGGCCTGATCGGCGCGATGCTGTCGGTGCAGCGGCACCTGGCGCGCGTGCAATAAGGCAAGCCTGACTGGGCGCGCGGGCCGCTTGAGCCGGCCGCGCGTCCCATCTTGCCCCCCGCTTCAAACTGCTGACCCGCTCCACCCTACGCTCACACGAGCGCTATTCCTACAGGCCGGCTTTGACGAATGTGCGCCATCCAACAGAAGGCCGCTTCTCAGGCCTTTAACCTATCTGTAACACGTTTTCCAGCAGTTTTTTGCTCACTTTTGAGCTAAATGAACTGAATTGGAGTCGCCTGCACTACAGTTAAAACGGCGCGATTTTGATTCCCAAAGGCAATACTTTAGCCAAACTTAATCGATTTCGATAAATCGATGGCCTGCCTAGCACTCACACATGGAGAGTGCTAATATATGTCTCGAATACAGCGAAATCAAGGAAAGCATCCAAGTAACAAGCAGTAACGCTGGTGTCACGCGGCATGGGTCGGTGGCACATTGGGATGCAGTAAGTCTACTACGAGGAAATTGAAAATGTCCGCACAATCCGCATTGGTTCCGGCCGGCAGTCGTGCTCTGGGACTGGGTTTCACTGGCAATCTGGGCAACATCGATGCCTACATTTCTGCCGTCAACCGCCTGCCGATGCTGACTCACGAGGAAGAGGTATCGCTGGCGAAGTCGCTCCAGGAAAAAAATGACCTGGACGCTGCACAGAAGCTGGTGCTGTCGCACCTGCGCCTGGTCGTGTCGATCGCACGCGGCTACCTCGGCTATGGCCTGCCGCATGCCGACCTGATCCAGGAAGGCAATATCGGTCTCATGAAAGCGGTCAAGCGCTTCGACCCGAACCAGGGCGTGCGTCTCGTCTCGTACGCGATGCACTGGATCAAGGCCGAGATGCACGAATACATCCTGAAGAACTGGCGTCTGGTGAAGGTCGCGACGACCAAGGCCCAGCGCAAACTGTTCTTCAACCTGCGCAGCAACAAGCAGGGCCTGGACACCATGACCCCGAGCCAGGTCGACGAGCTGGCGAAGATGCTCGACGTCAAGCGTGAAGAAGTGATCGAGATGGAAACCCGCCTGTCGGGCCGCGACATCGCCCTCGAATCGCCGACCGACGACGAAGACGACAAATTCGCCCCGATCGCCTACCTGTCGTCGGAGCAGCAGGAGCCGACCCGCGTGCTGGAGGCCGAGCAACACGACCGCCTGCAATCGGAAGGCCTGGAGACCGCGCTGTCGAAGCTGGACCCGCGTTCGCGCCGCATCGTCGAAGCGCGCTGGCTGGCCAACGACGACGGTTCGGGCGCCACCTTGCACACGCTGGCCGAAGAGTTCGGCGTGTCGGCCGAGCGTATCCGCCAGATCGAATCGGCTGCGCTCAAGAAGATGAAAGGTGCGCTGGCGGCTTACATCTAAGCCCTGCCCGCCCCGACAGAAACCCCGCCCCGGCGGGGTTTTCTTTTTTTAAACCGGGGTCAGGTCTGACATGTAGACACGGACTGAGCAATACAACACTGGAGTAACGCTCGAGCTCGTGTCCGAATGTCAGACCTGACCCTCATGGTTTCCCATGGTTTGGGCACGTCTAGCATGCCACGGCTAGAATGGCTACTTTGACCAGATGCCCAAGGAGCGCCCGATGACCGACCAGTACGTCCCACCCACAGTCTGGACCCCGCCCGCCTCCAGCGGCGGCACCTTCGCCAACATCAACCGCCCGGTCGCCGGCCCGACCCACGAGGCCGCACTGCCGGTCGGCAGGCATCCGCTGCAGCTGTACTCGCTGGCCACGCCCAACGGCGTGAAGGTGACCATCATGCTGGAAGAGCTGCTGGCCCTTGGCCACAGCGGCGCCGAGTACGACGCCTGGCTCATCAAGATCAACGAGGGCGCCCAGTTCTCGAGCGGCTTCGTCGAGATCAACCCGAATTCCAAGATCCCGGCCCTGGTCGACCGCAGCGCCGACGGACCAGTGCGAGTATTCGAATCCGGCTCCATCCTGGTCTACCTGGCCGAGAAGTTCGGCGCCTTCTTGCCGAAGAGCGGTCCGGCGCGCGCCGAGACCATGAACTGGCTGTTCTGGCAGATGGGGTCGGCACCTTTCGTGGGCGGCGGCTTCGGCCACTTCTATGCCTATGCGCCGGAGAAACTGCAGTATCCGATCGACCGCTATGCGATGGAAACCAAGCGCCAGCTCGACGTGCTCGAGCGCCAGCTGGCCAACAATCAGTTTGTGGCCGGCAACGAGTACACGATCGCTGACATGGCGATCTGGCCATGGTACGGCGGCATGGTGCGCGGCGAGCTGTACGATGCCGGCGAGTTCCTCTCCGTGCACGAGTACCGGCACGTGCGCCGCTGGGCCGACGAGATCGCGGCGCGCCCGGCCGTCGTCCGCGGGCGCAAGGTCAACCGCGTGCGCGGCAATCCGGATGAACAAGTTCCCGAGCGTCACGACGCTTCCGACCTGGACTGATCTTCCGTAAGGGAGACCGTGGCAAGCGAGGAAGGCGCGCGCGATTGCGTTATGCTGGCGCGCGACATTCCGAACAATGTGCCTACGATGGGAGACATGCCATGGTCAGCAAGAACACGATTTGCCTCTGGTTCAACGGAACGGCGCTGGAAGCGGCGCAGTTCTACGCGGCGACCATTCCCGACAGCGCGCTCGGCGAGGTCTTCCGCGCACCGAGTGACTATCCGGCCGGCAAGCAGGGCGACGTGCTGACCGTCGCCTTCACCGTGGCCGGCATCCCCTGCATCGGCCTGAACGGCGGCCCGGTCTTCCCCCATACCGAAGCCTTTTCCTTCCAGATCGCGACCGATGACCAGGAAGAAACCGACCGCCTGTGGAACGCCATCGTCGGCAACGGCGGCCAGGAAAGCGCCTGCGGCTGGTGCAAGGACAAGTGGGGCCTGTCCTGGCAGATCACCCCGCGCGTGCTCAGCGAAGGCATCGCCGACCCCGACCCGGCCGTGGCGAAGCGCGTGTTCGAAGCGATGATGATGATGCGCAAGATCGACGTGGCGGCAATCGAGGCTGCGCGGCGCGGCTGAACGGAGAAGAATAGCGGCCTGCGGGTTTGGCCCGCTTGCCGCCATTCAGGCGGCGGAAGCATGCGCTCCTGCACTATACTCTTGCCTTCCCGCCAGGAACCATGAAAAGCACGATGAAAGAACCCATGCAAGCTGAACCGGTTTTCAAGAAACTTCGCGGTATGGTCCGCTCCCTGCCGCCTGGCGGCATCACCCTGAGCGAACTGATCCGCCGCGTCGGCAACGAAGGCCTGTTGATCCTGACCGCCCTGCTTACCCTGGTCTTCCTGATTCCGGTATCGATTCCGGGGGTGAGCACCGTGTTCGGCGCCGCGATCCTCCTGATCGGCGTCAGCCGCCTGTTCGGCCGCGAACTGTGGGTTCCGGCAAAGCTGAAGCACCGAACGATCTCCACCAGCAAGCTGCGCCCGGCGCTGCGCAAGGCGCTGCCCTGGCTGTACCGGATCGAACGCGTGTGCAAGCCCAATCGTATCCAGTGGCTGGTGGCGAATGGCTCGATCCAGCATCTCAACAACGCCGGCCTGATCCTGGGCGCCGTGCTGCTGATGATGCCCTTCGGCCTGATCCCGTTCAGCAACACTTTCCCCGCGGTTGCCCTGCTCTTCCTGGCAATCGGCCTGCTGCAGCGCGACGGCGTCAGCGTACTACTGGGTCACATCAGCAACGTCGTCACTATCCTGTATTTCAGCCTGCTCATCGGTGGCGGCGGCCTGGCCGCGCGCGAGCTGTTCCACCGCATGGTTGGCTGAGCAGCTCGAAGTCCGGTGTGCAATACCAAACAAGCAATTTTTGCTGTTTAGCCACCAAAACATCAACTTAGTGCAAAGTCTTAAGAATTTACTTTAAGTGCATTTACAGCTCTGCTAGCATCCTTCGCTCGCATGGAGGAGCACATGGTTGAGCAAAGCAGAAACGATGCACGTACCGACGTCCTGACCGCCAGTCAAGTCGACGAGGGGCTGAAATTGTGTGCCCGGTACGGCATCCATCCGGCCCTGCTCTTCATGGAAGAGGTCGGCGTACCACGGCCGGTGGCGCTCAGGGTACTGTGCTCGCCGCACTACTTCCGCCAGCGTGACCGCCGCAGGACGCCCAGACCGGGCCACTGAGCAAAACGTGCGCATGCGAATCGCGTGCGGCAGAACCATTTGTCTCCTCTAGAATACAAGACTTTGTATTTCAAGGATCGCCATGTCCGCTACCCCGGAGCTCTCCACGCTCGAAGCCAACCTGACCTCGACGCTGGTCGCCAAGATCCGCGACTTCGCGATCTTCATGTTGACGCCGGACGGCAGGGTCGCTACCTGGAACGCCGGCGCGGCGCGGGCCAAGGGCTATTCGGCGGAGGAAATCATCGGCAAATCCTTTGCCTGTTTCTATACCCCTGAAGACCAGGAAATGGAGGTGCCGGCGCAGGCGCTCGCCACCGCGCGCGCAACGGGGATCTTCGAAGCGACCGGCTGGCGGGTGCGCAAGGACGGCTCGCGCTTCTGGGCGCACGTGGTGATCGACCCGCTGTACGACGACGACGGCGCCCTGATCGGCTTCGGCAAGGTCACGCGCGACATCACCAGGGCGCGCGAGGCGCGCGAACGCGAGGAGCGGGCGCGCGAGGCGCTGCTGCAGGCGCGCACCGAGCAAAGCCAGCACCTGCTGCGCCTGTTCGAGCAGGCGCCGGGCTTCGTCTGCTTCTTCCGCGGTCCCACCCATATCTACGAGCTGCAGAACGAGGCCCACCACCGCCTGGCCGGCCTGCGCGACATCATCGGCAAGCCGGTGCGCGAAGCCTTGCCGGAGCTGGAAGGCCAGGGCTTCTTCGAGCTGCTCGACGGCGTGTACACCTCGGGCAAGCCCCATGTCGGCCGCGCCGTCCCGATCACGGTGGAATCGGCCGGCGGCGGCAAGGTCGACAGCTTCATCGACTTCGTCTACCAGCCGATCTTCGACGAGAACGGCCAAGTGCTGGGCATCGTCTCCCAGGGCAGCGACGTCACCGAGCAGGTGCTGGGCGCGCGCTCGCTGGGCGAGAAGCAGCTCGAGCTGGAACGGACCATCGGCGAACGCACCCGCGCGCTGGAAGACGCCCGGCAGGCGCTGGCGCTGGCCAACGAGCTCCAGATCAGCAATGCCTTTTTCCAGAGCCTGTTCGAGCAGGCGCCGGGCTTCATCTGCGTGCTCAAGGGTCCGGAGCACGTGTTCGACCTGGCCAACGGCGCCTACCGAAGGCTGGTCGGCAACCGCGAGCTGGCCGGCAGGTCGATCAGGGAGGTCCTGCCGGACGTCGAAGGCCAAGGCTTTTTCGAGCTGCTGGACAAGGTCTACCACACCGGCAAGCCGGTGGTTGGCCAGAGCGTCCAGCTCGAGCTCAAGGAAACGCCATCGAAAATCGTCACCCGTTTCATCGACTTCGTCTACCAGCCCATCCTGAACGCGCAGGACCAGTCGGTCGGCATTTTCGTGCAGGGCAACGACGTCACCAAGCAGAAGCTGGCGCAGGACGAGGTGCAGAAATACCAGCGCGAGCTCGAGCAGCTGGTACAGGCCCGTACCGAGGAGCTGCAAACCGCCCAGGCCGCGCTGCAGCACGCGCAGAAGCTGGAAGCCATCGGCAAGCTGACCGGCGGCGTGGCCCACGATTTCAACAACATCCTGCAGGTCATCGGCGGCAACCTGCAGCTGCTGCGCGACAGCGTAACGGGCGATGCACGGGCCCTGAAGCAGCTCGACACCGCCAGCGGCGCGGTGGAACGCGGCGCCAAGCTGGCGGCGCAGCTGCTCGCTTTTGCACGGCGCCAGCCGCTGCAGCCGCGCGTGGTCGACCCGGCTGGCATCGTCCAGCAGATGGACGAGCTGCTGCGCCGCGCAGTCGGCGAGACGATCGCGGTCGAGACCATCCGCAGCGGCGGCTTGTGGAACACCTGCGTCGACCCCTACCAGCTCGAGAACGTCATCCTCAACCTGGCCATCAACGCGCGCGACGCCATGCCCGACGGCGGCCGGCTGACCATCGAGCTGGGCAACGCCCTGCTCGACGACGACTATGTGGCCCTGCACCACGACCTCACGCCCGGGCAGTACGTGATGATCGCTGTGTCCGACAATGGCTGCGGCATGAGCCGGGAAACGCTGGAGCGCGCCTGCGAGCCCTTCTTCACCACCAAGCCGGAAGGGCAAGGCACCGGCCTTGGCCTGTCGATGGCCTACGGCTTCGTGAAGCAGACCGGCGGCCACTTCAAGATCTACAGCGAAGTGGGACACGGCACCACGATCAAGATGTACTTCCCGCGCTCCTACCAGGCGGAAACCAGCGAGCCGGTGCTCAAGAGCGGTCCGGTCACGGGCGGCGACGAGACCATCCTGGTGGTCGAGGATGACCCCGCGGTGCAGGCGACGGTGGTCGAGATGCTCAGGAGCCTGGGCTACAAGGTCATGAAAGCCGACAATGCGGCGGCGGCGATGGTGATCCTCAACAGCGGCATCCCGATCGACCTGCTGTTCACCGACGTCGTCATGCCCGGCACGATGCGCAGCCCGGAACTGGCGCGCCAGGCACGCGCGCTCCATCCCGGCATCGAGGTGCTGTTCACTTCGGGCTACACGCAGAACGCCATCGTCCACGACGGCAAGCTCGATGCCGGCGTCCAGCTGCTGTCCAAGCCCTACGCGCGCGAACAGCTGGCGCGCAAGCTGCGGCAGATGCTGTCGAAGCAGCACATGGCGCCGGCGGCGCCTGCGGCGCCCGGCGTCGAGAAGCTGGCGGCCACCAGGCGCGTGCTGTTCGTCGACGACGACGCGGACGTGCTGAGCATGACCTGCTCGTTGCTCGAGCTGCTGAACCAGCGCGTCGACGGCGCCGCCAGCCCGGCGGATGCGCTGGCCCTGCTGGAGCGCAACCAGTACGACATCCTGATCACGGACTACGGCTTGCCCGGCATGAACGGCATCGAACTGGCCAGGAAGGCGCAGGCCGGACAGCCGCAGCTGAAGATCGTGATCGCCACCGGCTACGGCCAGGTGGCGGCAGCCGCCGAGATCGGGGCGATCACGATGCCCAAGCCGTTCACGCCGGCCGACCTGAAACGGATCCTGGCCTAGGCCGGCAGCCAGGCCGCCACAGCGTACAGCGCCATCTTGACGAACACGATCACCACGCCCGACACCAGCGCCGCGGATGCCAGGGCCGCGGCCAGGCCGGCCAGGATCCAGTAGCCGTCGCGTTCGAGGATGCCGAGCGCCAGCAGGCTGATCGAAAAAGCCGGCAGCATGTTCCCCATCGGGATCGGCAGCAGCACGACCACGGCCAGCACCAGGCACACCGCGCCCACCAGGTATTCCATCGGCGGCAGGGCCAGCGCGCTGGCCCGCGGGCGCAGCAGGCGCTCGGCGCGCTGCAGCCAGGGGTGCATGCGCCCTACCAGCGCGCGGAAGGCCGGGCGCGGCATCGAACGCGCCGCGATGAAGCGCGGCAGCCAGGGCCGGCGCCCGAAGGCCAGCTGTGCCGCCAGGAACACCAGCGGCAGGCCGAGGATGGCCGAGGTGCCGGGCAGCGCCGGCAGCGCGTTGGGAAAGGCGAAGACGAACAGCAGGGCGCCGAGCGCGCGGTCGCCCAGGGCTGCGAGCAGGTCGCCGATCGAGACCCGCTCGCCCTCCTCCTCGGCCAGGCGCTGCAGCACCGCCGACAGCGCGCTTCCCGCGGCGGGGCCGGTCATTGCGCCTGCAATGCGGCGATGCGCGCCTCGATCGGCGGATGGCTGGAGAACAGCGACAGCGCGCCCTTGCCGGAAATGCCGAAGGCCGCCATGTTCTTCGGCAGCTCCCCTTCGGCCAGGCCGCCCAGGCGGCGCAGCGCCGCGATCATCGGCTGCGGGCGGCCCAGGATGCGGGCAGCCCCGCGGTCGGCGCGGAATTCGCGCTGGCGCGAGAAGTACATCACGATGATGCTGGCCAGGATGCCGAACAGGATCTCGCACACCACCACCGTGACCATGTAGCCGATGCCCGGGCCCGACTGTTCGCTGTCGTTCCGGCGCAGCATCTGGTCGACGGCGTAGCCGACCACCCGCGCCAGGAACACGACGAAGGTGTTGACCACGCCCTGGACCAGGGTCAGCGTGACCATGTCGCCATTGGCGATGTGCGCCACCTCGTGCGCCAGCACGGCTTCCACCTCCTCCTGCGACATCGAGGCCAGCAGGCCCGTGGACACCGCGACCAGCGAGCCGTTGCGGGTGGCGCCAGTCGCGAAGGCGTTCGGCTCGCCCTCGTACACGGCCACTTCCGGCATCTTGATGCCGGCCTTGCGCGCCTGCTCCGCCACGGTGTCCAGCAGCCAGGCCTCGGTGGCATTGGCCGGCTGGGCGATGACGCGCGCCTTGGTCGACCATTTGGCGATCGGCTTGGACAGCCACAGCGAGATGAAGGCGCCGCCGAAGCCCATCAGCGCGGCGAAGGCCAGCAGCATGGGGAGATCCAGGCCGTTGGCGGTGAGGAAGCGGTTGATGCCGAGCAGGCTGGCGCTCAGGCTCAGGACCAGCACGACGGCCAGGTTAGTGGCCAGGAACAGGACAATGCGTTTCATGGGTTTTCTTTCAATAACAAATGAGATAAAGAATCAGCCCGCGGCGTCCTGCGCCTGCAGGTCCAGGCGCGTGATCGCGACGCGCAGGATGCGCCGGTCTTCCACCGCCAGGATCTCGAAGCGCAGCCCGTCGGCCTCGATGGCCTGGCCGGCAGCCGGCAGGGTTTCGAACCGCGCCAGCAGGTAGCCGGCCAGCGAGCTGTAGTCGGCGTCCGGGTCCGCCAGGCGGTCGGACTCCAGCACCTGTTCGAGCAGGTGCAGGTCGGCGCTGCCGTCGGCCTCCCAGCGGCCCGGCCCCTGCGCGCGGATCGCCGGCTGCTCGTCCTCGTCCGGGAACTCGCCGGCGATCGCTTCCAGCAGGTCGATCGGCGTCAACAGGCCCTGGACCACGCCGTACTCGTCGGCCACCAGCACCAGCTGGCCGCGCGCACGCTTGAGCGTGTCCATGGCGCGCAGCACGCCGGCGGTGTCGGGCAGGTAGATCGGCTTGCGCAGCAGCGCCGGGTCGGCCTCGTCGATGCGCTCGTAGAGCAGCAGCGCCCCGATCAGGTCCTTGGTGCGGGCCACGCCCACCACCCGGTCGACGTCGCCGCGGCAGACCGGCAGCTGGTTGTGCGGGGTTTCCTGCAGCTGCTGCAGGATGGTGGCCGCGTCCTGTTCCAGGTTCACCCAGGACATCTCGGCGCGTGGCGTCATGATCGAGCGGATCGAGCGGTCGGCCAGGGTCAGCACGCCGCTGACCATGTTGCGCTCCTCGACGGCGAAACTGTCGTCCGGCTCGCGCGCTTCCTCCGGCGCCTCCTCCAGGGCATGGCGAGGCTTGCCGAGCAGGCGCAGGACCGAGTCGGCGGTGCGCTCGCGGAACGGCAGGCGCGCCTCGTTCTTCAGGAAGTTACGGCGCGCGAACTGGTTGAAGGTCTCGATCAGCACCGAGAAGCCAATCGCCGCGTACAGGTAGCCCTTCGGGATGTGGAAGCCCAGTCCCTCGGCGATCAGGCTCAGGCCGATCATCAACAGGAAGCTCAGGCACAGCACCACCACGGTCGGGTGGGCGTTGACGAAGCGGGTCAGCGGCTTCGAGGCCAGGATCATGACGCCGATCGAGATGATGACGGCCGCCATCATGACCCACAGTTCGTCGACCATGCCCACCGCCGTGATCACCGCGTCCAGCGAGAACACCGCGTCGAGCACCACGATCTGCGCCACCACGGCGGCGAAGCCGGCATATACCTTGTTGCCGGACTGGACGTGGACCACGCCCTCGATGCGCTCGTGCAGCTCGACCGTGGCCTTGAACAGCAGGAACAGGCCACCGATAAGAAGAATCAGGTCACGCCCGGAGAAACTGAAGGAACCGAGCGAGAACAGCGGCGTGGTCAGGGTGACCAGCCAGGAAACGATCGTCAGCAGGCCGAGGCGCATGGCCATGGCCAGGGACAGGCCCAGCAGGCGGGCCTTGTCGCGCTGGTGCGGCGGCAGCTTGTCTGCCAGGATCGCGATAAAAATCAGGTTGTCGATGCCCAGGACGATTTCCAGGAACACCAGGGTCAGCAAACCCACCCAGATCGAGGGGTCCATTAGCCATTCCATCTTGCTTGCCTTAATAAACGTGAAGAAGCGGGGTCCACCGGCTAGGGCAGGTGGAAGAAGTCCGGAGGCAGGCAGGCGCGCGCGGGCGCCGGCCAGTGCGAATCGGACGGACGACAGGGGGGAGCCACGCTCCCGCGTCAGGCGCGGCGGGGTGGCTTGTCGGGAGGCGGCAGGGAGAGGCGGTCAGGCGGCGCGGCGTGCTGCGGGACCGCGGCGGCGCGCAGGCCGGCCAGGTTCAGGCGGGTGTCCTGGTGCACCAGGTCATGCAGGTCGGCCACCGAGGGCGGCTCGTCGGGATCGATGTCGGCGTTGGCGTTGCCCTGGAAGGCATCGCTGCTGGTCATGCTCGCATGCGTGTGCGCGTCATCGGGCTGCGCGGTCGACACGGACATCGACAGCGCCAGGACGTTCAGCGGGAACAGCAGGATCAGGAATATGACGAAGAGTCGTCTCATACAATGGGGGAAAGCATGACGATGCCAGTATATCACGCGGCCGGACACCGCCCGCACGGCTGGGAAAAGGCGGCAGAATCCACTTTTCCCGAGGGCGGCAAGGCCGTACACTGCATCAGGTTTCCCGACGACAAACGTTTGATGAACACGACCCCAGCCTCTCCCGCCGCACCGGCACTCAACATCAAGGCAGCCGATGTCCATACCTACGATGCCATCGTGATCGGCTCGGGCATCAGCGGCGGCTTCGCGGCGAAGGAGCTGTGCGAACTGGGCTTGCGCACCCTGGTCCTCGAGCGCGGCCGGACGGTGGAACACATCGCGGACTATCCGACCGCGCTGAGCGCCCCGTGGGAGCTGCCCAACCGGAATCAGCTGAGCCGCAAGATGCGGGAAGACAATCCGATCGCCAGCCGCCATGCTTCTTTCCAGGAAGCGACCGAGCACTTCTTCGTCAAGGACAAGGAACACCCGTATGTGCAAACCCGCCCGTACGACTGGATCCGCGGCTACCAGCTGGGCGGGCGCTCGCTGACCTGGGGGCGCTGGACCCAGCGCTGGAGCGAGCAGGATTTCGAGGCCAACGCCAGGGAAGGCATCGCCGTCGACTGGCCGCTCCGCTATCGCGACCTCGCGCCCTGGTACAGCCACGTGGAGCGATTCGTGGGCGTCAGCGGCACGCGCGATGGCTTGTCCCAGGTGCCGGACGGCGAATTCCTGCCGCCACTACCGATGACACCGGTCGAGGAGCACTTCAAGCGCCAGCTCGCCAGGCATTACCGGGACCGCCACCTGATCATCGCGCGCATGGCCAACCTGTCGGTGCCGCACCTCGGCCGCGGCAGCTGCCAGAACCGCAACCTGTGCGTGCGCGGTTGTCCATTCGGAGGCTACTTCAGCAGCAATAGCGCGAGCCTGCCGGCGGCGGCGCGGACCGGCCTGCTGACCATCCGGCCGCACTCGGTGGTGGAATCCATCATCCACGATTCCGCCAGCGGCAAGGCCAGGGGCGTGCGCGTCATTGACGCGAACACCAGGGCGAGTACCGAGTATTTTGCGAAGCTCGTGTTCGTCAATGCGTCGACCCTGAACACGACGCTGATCCTGCTGAACTCCACCTCCAGCCGCTTCCCCCGGGGCATGGGCAATGACAGCGGCGAGCTGGGACACAACCTGATGGACCATAACTGCAATGCCACGATCGGCGCCGAGATTCCGATGTTCCAGGACCAGTACTACCAGGGGCGCCGTCCCGGCGGCGTCTACCTGCCGCGCTTTCGCAATCTCGGGTCCGACCGCAGCAGCGCTTTCCTGCGCGGCTTCGCCTACCAGGGCAGCAGCACGCGCACGCCGCGTGCTACGCCCCCGGGCCTGGGAGCGGAGCTCAAGGAAGCCTTGCGCGATCCCGGTCCATGGCAGATCAGCATGCGCGGCATAGGCGAATGCCTGCCCTACCACAGCAACAAGGTCAGCCTGAGCCCGAGCCTGCGCGATGCCTGGGGCATGCCCTTGCTCGACATCGACGCCGCTTTTGGCGACAACGAGCATGCGATGACGCGCGACATGCTGGCCGCGGGCAGCGAGATGTTCGAACGTGCGGGCTTCACCAACATCACCACGCACGAGGCGCACGACAACATGGGCCTGCGCAACCATGAAATGGGCACGGCCCGCATGGGCCGCGATGCGCGCACCTCGGTGCTCAATGGCCACAACCAGGTATGGGGTGCGCCGAATGTCTTCGTCACCGATGGCGCCTGCATGACCTCGAGCGGAACCGCGAATCCTTCGCTCACTTATATGGCGCTGACCGCCCGGGCCGCGCATTTCGCCGTGGACCAGCTCAAGAAAGGAAACCTGTGAGCGCGCCGCCGGACAGCCGGCGCCGCCGCATGCTGCTGTCCATGGCGCTGGGCGGCGCCGGCCTTGCCGGCGGCTGCAGCCTGCCTGTCCTGCGGCGCGACGCCCGGCGCAGCGCGCTCGCTGCGCGCGACGTGCTGCTGCTCGACGACCTGGGCGAGACCATCGTGCCGGCGACACCCGGCCTGGGCGGCGCGCGCGCAGCGGCGATCGGCCTGTACATGCTCGCCACGGTGAATACCTGCTGGCCGCTGGAGGAGGCGCACGCCTTCGTGCGCGGGCTCGATGCGCTGGAGGCAGCCTGCACCCAGGAACATGGCAAGGGTTTCGGCGCGCTGAGCGAGGCGCAAAAGCTGGCGTTTCTGACCCGCTGGAGCCTCGAGCCGGCCGGCGCGAACATGGTCGCCATGCTCAAGCGCCTGACCGTGCACGGCTACCTGACCTCGGAAATCGGGGCCACCCAGGCCCTGCGCTACGATCCGGTGCCGGGCACGTATCGCCGGATCCGGTATGCGAAGGGCGACAGGCGCTGGGCTACCTAGCCTGGAGGCGCTTACTGCGACAGGTGTTCGATCAGGATGGTCGTGCCGACCAGCACCAGCACCACCCCGCCGATGCGCTCCGCATTGCGTCCCACGGCCGCGCCCAGGCGCCGCCCGAGCAGCACGCCGATGGTGACCATCATGGTGGTGGCGATGCCGATCGCCACCGCCGCATGCACGATCGAGACGTCCACGAAAGCCAGCCCGACCCCGACCGCCATCGCATCGATGCTGGTGGCCACCGCGGTCAGCACCAGCACCAGGAAGTTCTGCGAGCCGGCGCGCTCTTCTTCCTCTTCCTCGTCGCCGAAGGACAGCCACAGCATGCGCCCACCCAGGCCCAGCAGCAGGAAGAAGGCGATCCAGTGGTCCCACTGGCGGATGGCGTCGGCGGCCAGCGAGCCGAGGGCCCAGCCGATCAGCGGGGTGATGGTCTCGATGCAGCCGAACAGCAGGCCGATCCGCAGCGCCTGCGGCAGGCCGGGATTGCGCAGGGCGGCGCCTTTCGCAATCGCCGCGGCAAAGGCGTCGGTCGACATGGCGAGGGCGAGGAATACGAGGGCGGTGAAGGTCATGCTGGGGTTCCGGTCGGACAAAAACACAAAGGCGCACCCGCACGCCCGACAATGGCGCGGATGGGCCGATGGTCTCGCCAACCGCTAGGTCGCCCGCGCCACGCTCCGGCATCAGAAACTGAGCGAAGCGAGTATGTTGACACGGGCCCTCCCGCATTGCGCAGGAGGAGGCTACTCCCCACAGGGTGTGGGCATTCTAGAAGGAAACAACCTCCGGCGCAAGCGAACCGGGCGCTGCTGCGTCCTGCGCCAGCAGGAAGCGCCGCCCCATCATCTGCAACATCTCGCCGGCCGGCACCGGACGCGCGATGTAATAGCCCTGCACTTCGTTGCAGTCCAGGCCGCGCAGGATGTCGAGCTGCTCCTCGGTCTCGACGCCTTCGGCCACTACCGCCATGCCGAGCGCGTGGGCCATCGACACGATTGCCTGGAAGAACACCCTGCCCTCCTTCGAGTTGCCCAGTTCCGTGGTGAAGGCGCGGTCCACCTTCAGCACGTCCATCTTCAGGCGCTGCAGCTGCGACAGCGAGGAGTAGCCGGTGCCGAAATCGTCCACGTGCAGCTTGACGCCGAGGGCGCGCAGGGCGGCCAGTTCGGCCAGGATGTCGTCGTGGTCGCCCATCATGGCCGACTCGGTGATCTCGATCTCGATCAGGCTGGCCGGCACGCAGTGGCGCGCCATCGCGCCGCTCAAGTGGCGCTGCACGCCGCCGCGCAGGAACTGCTTGGGCGAGACGTTGATCGAGACCGGCACCAGCCGGGCTCCCGCTTCGCGCCAGGCGGCCAGCTGGGCGCAGGCCTTGTCGATCACGATCTCGCCGATGTTGCGAATCAGGCCGGTGCTTTCCGCCAGCGGGATGAACTCGCCCGGCGCCACCAGGCCCAGTTCCGGATGGCGCCAGCGCACCAGCGCCTCCATGCTCAGCAGCTCGCCGCTGCGGGCGTCCACGCGCGGCTGGTAGTGCAGCAGGAACTGGTCGTGCTCGATCGCTTCGAGCATGCGCTGTTTCAGGCGGGCGCGCGCATTCAGGCCGTTCGACAGCGCCGGGTCGAAGAAGCGGTACTGGCCCTTGCCCTCGTTCTTCCCGGCGTACATCGCGATGTCGCTGTGGCGCACCAGGGTCTCGGCGTCCTGGCCGTCGCGCGGGAACATGCTGATGCCGATCGACGCGCCCACCGCATGCAGCTCGTCGCCGATCAGGAAAGGCACGCCGAAGGCCTCGACGATGCGCGCCGCCACCGAGGCGGCCTGGCGCTCGCCCTCGCAGGGATGCAGCAGCACCAGGAACTCGTCGCCGCCGAAGCGCGCCACCCGGTCCGTCGGGCGCAGCAGCGACAACAGGCGCCCCGCCGCGCTCTTGAGCAGCAGGTCGCCGGTGGCGTGGCCGTGGGTATCGTTGACCTGCTTGAACTCGTCGAGGTCGATGAACAGCAGGGCCAGGCCGGCCTCGCTGCCGCGCGCCTGCGCCAGGATCGCCGGCATCGCGGCCAGGAAAGCATGGCGCGTGGCCAGGCCGGTCAGCACGTCCTCGTTGGCCAGGCGCTCCAGCTGGGTCTCGTGGGCCTTGCGCTCGCTGATGTCCTGCAGCGTCACCGCCAGTCCGTTCCCGACCCGCACCAGGCGCCGGCGTCCCCAGCTGATGTTCAGGCGGTTGTCGAGCGGCATCCGGCGGTCGTCCTCGTAAAAGCCGCTGTCCATCGCCTTGCGGTAGGTGTCGAGCAGCGCTTCCCCGAACAGGGCGCTGTCGACCTGCGACAGGCTGCTGCCCACCAGCGTGGCACGCGTCAGCCCGTAGAAGAAGGCGCCGCGCTCGTTGCAGTCGACGATACGAAAGTCGAGGATGTCGCCTTCGCGGCCGCGCACGGCGGCGGCCATGTAGAAGCCGTCGTTGCCGCTTTCGGTGGCGGTGCGGTAGGCGCGCTGCACCTCTTCCTGCTCGCGCTCGCGCAGCACCGCGCGGCGCGCCAGCACCGAACCGATGCCTCCCAACAGCAGCAGGCAGGCGCCGATGGCGATGGCGCGGTTGCGGCTGTCGATCCAGGCCGCCTTCGCGGCGTCCAGGGCGACGGCATGCGACAGGCCGACCAGGGCCACTAGCGGATAGGCGCTCGAGTGGCGCCAGCCGAGCACGCGGGCCTGGCCGTCGGCGAAACCATCCTGCCCCTGCACCAGGCGCACGCCATGCTCGCCGGCCCACAGCTCCGCGCGCGCCGGCAGCAGCCTGGCGCCGCCCTCGCGGAAGGCGCTGCCGTCGCTGTGCTGCTCGGCGCGCAGGCGCCCTTCGCTGCCGGCCAGCGCCGCCACGCCGCCCGCACCCAGCGTGGCCGGGCTGACGAAGGAGGTGAAGTAGCGCGCATCGACCGCCATCAGGACAATGCCGTCGAATTCGTCGTCGCGGGTGTCGAGGCGCCGGGTGAACAGCACCAGTTCGCCGCCCTCGCCTTCCTTGACGAAGCGCGGCGGCGCGGCGCCGACGCGCAAGGCGGTCGAGATGTGGTTGCGGTGCTGGACGAAATACGGCCCGGCGGACAGGTCGCTGCCGAGCAGCGCGGGCCGGGTCGAGGCCTGCACCATGCCGTCGCGGTCGACGATCGCGACCACGCCGAAGGCGGCGTCGGTGAACATGCCGTCGCGGCGCAGTTCGTCGAGCAAGCCGGGGTCGCGTCCTTTCTCCCAGCTGAACTTCAGCTGCATCGTGACCTGGTCCATCTGGCCGACCGAGCGCGTGATGTACTGCTCGTAGGCCTCGGCATAGGCGCCGGCATCCTTGCGCGCCTGGGTGTCGGCGCGTTCGCGCTCGGCCTCGGCGCGCAGCACGGTGGCGATCCACAGCGCCGCGCACAGGAGCAGCGCCAGGAGCGGCCAGATGAAGACGAGATAACGGTTGGTGCGCGAAGCGGTGCGGACGGCGGCGTGGATGCTCATGCAGGCTGGGTCGGGGATGCAAAATTGCCGCAAGTCTACTTAGCAAACATGTCATCCCGATGACATGGGCAAAGTGACAAACTGCGCATTTTCAGCGGCAAACTGGCCGTAGCATGAGCGTCGTTCCCAACGCCCATAAAACCCGATGAAAAAGTTTGCCATCCTGATCCTGGCCGCCGGCGCCCATGTCCCCGTTTACGCCGGCACAGCCAGCCTCACGCCCGAGCCCGGACCCTACGCGGTCGGCCTGCGCGTGGTGCAGCAATATGACTACAGCCGTGCCATGGACGAGCAGGTCGACGCCTTCGGCAAACCGGTGGCCACGCCGCCGGCCCGGCCGATCCAGGCCCTGGTCTGGTATCCGGCCAAGCGCACCGGCGCCGCGCCGATGCGGATTGCGGACTATAGCCAGGCTGTCCTGTCCGACGTGGACTTCGGCTTGCAAGCGAGCGAAGCGGCGAAGCAGCGGGCCGCCTGGATGGCAGGTCCGCAGAAGTCCGTCTACGATGCCGCAACCATGGCCGTGCGCGATGCCGCCCCCGCCGCCGGCAAGTACCCCGTGCTGGTCTATGCGCCCAGCTTCGCCGCCCAGGCGGACGAGAACGTGGACTTGTGCGAGTACCTGGCCAGCCAGGGCTACGTGGTGATCGCCAGCCGCAGCCTCGGCGCGCGCTCGGTCGTCATGACCGACGACGTCGAAGGCGTGGAAGCGCAGGCGGCCGACATCGCCTTCCTGGTCAACGGTGCGCGCAGCCTGCCGCAGGCCGACATGGACAAGGTCGCGGTGGTGGGCTTCAGCTGGGGCGGCCTGGCCAACGTGTTCGCCGCTGCGCGCTCCAGCCGCATCAAGGCGCTGGTGAGCCTGGACGGCTCGATCCGCTTCCACCAGAAGGTCTGGAGCGCCGCCAGCTACGTGCGGCCGGCGCGCACCGCCGTGCCGATGCTGTCCCTGAGCTCCGCGTCCCTGCCCGCCGAAGAACTCGAACAGAAGAACAGGCTGGTCGCAAGCTACCTGAACAGCATGAAGTATTCGGATGTCTACTTCGGTACCATGCACCCGATGAAGCACGTGGATTTCAGCTCCTGGGACCTGCGTTTCCGGGGCGATGACGGTTTCGGCGACTACCGGCGCGCCGACGTGGAGCAGGCCTATCGCACCATGACGCTGTACGTGCACCGCTTCCTCGACGCCTACCTGAAGCAGGACGACAAGGCGCTGGCCTTCCTGCGGCAGTCGCCCGCCAGGAACGGTATCGCGCCGCAGGTGATGGCGATGCGCTTCCAGCCGGCAGCCGCCACGGTGCCGAGCGAAGCGGCCTTCCTGCGTGCCTTCGCCGCAGCCGGCTACCGCGATGCCCAGGCCATCCATGCGCGCATGCGCGAGGCGTCCGCCGACTTCGCGCTGAGTCCCCTCAACCTCAATACCCTGGGTTACCAGCTGCTGGGCGGGAAGAATCCGCGCGGCGCGGTCGAACTGTTCAAGCTGGCCACCCATATCGAGCCGAAATACGGCAACGCGTGGGACAGCGAAGGCGAAGCCTGGGAGGCGCTGGGAGAGAAGGAACAGGCGATCGCGGCCTACGAGAAGGCGGTCGCGGTGGACAAGAACCAGCTGAACGCGATCGCGCGCATCAAGGCGCTGCGCGCCGGAAACTGAGCTAGGCCGCGGACAGCATGTAGCCGGCCCCGCGCACGGTCTTGAGCAGGGACTTGGCGCGTCCCAGCGCCTTGCGCAGGCGCAGCACGTGGACGTCCACGGTGCGCTGGTCGAGCCTGTCGTGCGAGGCCCACAGCTGTTCGAGCAATTGGGCGCGCGAGAACACCTGGCCCGGGTGGCACAGCAGGAAGCGCAGCAGCCGGTATTCGGCGTGGCGCACCTCGACCTTGTGGTTGCCGACGCGCACGCTGCAGCTGAGCGGATCGAGCACCAGGCGTCCCAGGCACAGCAGGCGCTCGTCCGGCGCTTCGTCCGGCGGCGGCTGGGGGATGAATTCGGCGAGCGGGGGCGGCGACGTGCGTTCGCTGTCCGTGCATTCGGCAGCGAGCAGAATCACCGGTTTCTCGCGCAGGCGGCGATCGCCGCGCAGGCGCGCCAGCAGGCGCAGGCCGCCTTCCTGGCGCAGCATCGATTCCTGCAGCAGCAGTTCGGGGCGTTCGCGCCCGATGAAATCCCAGGCCTGCGCCAGGCTCGGCACGCTGTGCCAGACCCACTCGTCTTCATGCAGCGAATACTTGAGCAGCTCGGCGATGGCCGGCTTGTCGTCGACGACCAGGACGATGGTGTTAGCCGTTGTCATCATGGGGTCCAAAGAAAATCCGGCAGCCCAGCTGCCGGAATCGTGACGGAGTCAGGGGATCAGTAGATCGCCTTGCCCGATGCATCCTTCAGGCTGGCCTTCCAGTTGGCCTGCACCAGCTTGACGACCGATGCCGGCATCGGCACGTAGTCCAGCTCGGCGGCAGCCGGGGCGCCGTTCTTGAAGGCCCAGTCGAAGAACTTCACGACTTCCAGGCCCTTGGCGGCATTGGCCTGGGTCTTGTGCATCAGGATGTAGGAGACGCCCGTGATCGGCCAGCTCTGCTTGCCGGCCGCGTCGGTCAGCACCACGCCGAAGCCCGGGGCCTTGGTCCATTCGGCGCCGGCGGCGGCGGCCTTGAAGGCCTCGTCGTCCGGCTGCAGGAAGGCGCCGTCCTTGTTTTTCAGCTGGGTGTGCGCCAGCTTGTTCTTCTTGGCGTAGGCCCACTCGACGTAGCCGATCGCGCCCTTGATGCGCTGCACGTTGGCGGCCACGCCTTCGTTGCCCTTGCCGCCCACGCCCACGGCCCACTTCACGGTGGTGCCGGCGCCGATGCTGTTCTTCCAGTCGGGGCTGGTCTTGGCCAGGTAGTCGGTGAACAGGAAGGAGGTGCCCGAGGAGTCGGCGCGGTGCACGACGGTGATGTCGGCATCCGGCAGCTTCACGCCCGGGTTCAGCGCGGCGATCGGCTGCGCGTTCCACTTGGTGATCTTGCCCATGTAGATGTCGGCCAGCACCGGGCCGGTCAGCTTGAGCTGGCCCGGCTGCACGCCTTCGACGTTGACCACGGCGACCACGCCGCCCATGATGGCCGGGAACTGCATCAGGCCGGCTTCGTCCAGGTCTTCGGCTTTCAGCGGCATGTCCGACGCGCCGAAGTCCACGGTCTTGGCCTTGATCTGCTTGATGCCCGCGCCCGAACCGACCGACTGGTAGTTCAAGCCATTGCCGGTGGCAGCCTTGTACGACTCGGCCCACTTGGCGTAGATCGGGTACGGGAAGGTCGCGCCGGCGCCGGTCATGTCTGCGGCGTGGGAGGTCGACATCGCGAACACGGCGGCAGTCGTGGCGGCTGCGGCGAGGATCTTCTTGAACATTGGCTTCTTATTCCTATTCCTGGTTGATGGAGGTGTGTTTTGGACCACGCGGCAAAGTCTAGTCCGCCGATGTGACAACAATGTGACCGCAATGTGACCCTTCCATGACTGCACGTGCGCGACCGCGGCGGGCAGGTTTGCTATGATGAGGATTCCAAAAAAACAACCCGGTGGACATCGCATGCACCCCCTGCTCCGTGTTCTCTCCTTCGGCTGCGCCGCCGCTGTGCTGGCCGGCTGCGCCGCCCCCGAACGCCTGCCCGAAGCGCGCTACACCCTGACCGAGCGCCAGGTGCTGCCGCTGGGCGAAGGCCTGACCATCACCTACGAAGGCGCGGAAGACAGCCGCTGCCCGGACAATGCGCGCTGCATCTGGCCGGGCCAGCTGGCCTACCGCTTCACGATGCGCATCGGTAACGTGGCGCAGGGCTTCTACCTGGTGCCGGGCCGACCGGGCTACATGTCGCCGGCGCTGCGCGGCTCGCTCATCCAGCTCGATCACCTGACCCCGCAGCCGCCGCGCGGCATCGCGGGCGCCGCACCAAGCTCGTATCCGGTGACCTTCAACATGTACGCCTACTAGGCGCTCGAAGGAAGACCCCATGAAGGCGACCCTGCTCGCTTGCGGGCTGACTTTGTCCATCGTCCTGCACCCGGCCGCGGCCACGGCGAAGACGCCGCTGGCCACCGGAACCGGCGGCGCGGTCGCCACCATCAGCGAGCAGGCCTCGCAATCGGCCATGGCGATCCTGAACAAGGGCGGCAATGCCGTCGACGCGGCGGTCGCGGCCGCGGCCACGCTGGGCGTCACCGATCCGTTCAGCTGCGGCATCGGCGGCGGCGGCTTCATGCTGATCTACCTGGCCAAGGACAAGCGCGTCATCAGCATCGACCACCGCGAGACGGCCCCGGCCGGCTTCACACCCCAGGCTTTCCTTGAGAACGGCAAGCCGGTCGACTTCGACACGGCGGTGGCGAGCGGCGCCTCGGTCGGCGTGCCCGGCACCGTGCGCGGCTGGCACGAGGCGCTCGAGCGCTACGGCACGATGCGCTTCAGCCAGGTGCTGGCGCCGGCCATCGAGGTCGCCGACAAGGGTTATACGGTGACTGAAATATTCAGTCATTTGACGGCCCAAAATGAAAGAAAATTTCAGCTCTATGGGCCGACCAGTGCGCTCTACCTGCGCAATGGCAAAGCCGTGCAGCCGGGCGCCCTGATCCGCAATCCAGGCATGGCCAGGGCCTACCGCGAGATCGCCGAGGGCGGCGTCAAGGCCTTCTACGAGGGGCCGCTCGCGCGCGCCATCGTCGATGCCGTCAACAAGCCGCCGCTGGCTCCCGGCAAGAGCGCGCGCCCGGGCAAGATGACGATGGCCGACCTGGCCAACTACGAGGCGCGCATCCGCCAGCCGTTGCGCAGCACCTACCGCGGCTACGAGATCGTCGGCATGCCGCTGCCCAGCAGCGGCGGCGCCACGGTGGCCGAAGCGCTGAACATCCTGGAAGGCTACGACCTCAACAAGCTGCCGCGCGCCCAGGCCGAGCACTTGTACATCGAGGCCAGCCGCCTGGCCTTCGCCGACCGTAACGCCTACCTGGCCGACCCCGAATACATCGACGCACCGGTGGCCGGCATCCTGTCCAAGGAATACGCGGCCCAGCGGCGCAAGCTGATCGGGGCGCGAGCCGCACGCAATGTGGCGGCGGGCGACCCTTACGGCTACCAGCGCGACCTGAGCGTGCCGCTGCGCCCCCAGTCCGCGAAACTGCAGCTGGAAAACGCCCACACCACCCACCTGACGGTCTCGGACAAGGACGGCAACGTGGTGTCGTATACCTTCACCATCGAATCCTGGGGCGGCAGCGGCATCGTGGTGCCGGGCTACGGCTTCCTGCTGAATAACGAGCTGACCGACTTCGATTTAAGCGGTCCGCACCCGAACGTGCCCGAAGCCGGCAAGCGCCCGCGTTCCAGCATGGCGCCGACCATCGCGCTCAAGGACGGCAAGCCGGCCTTCACCATCGGCAGCCCTGGCGGCTCGACCATCATCACGACGGTGCTGCAGACCATTGTCAACTACATCGACCTCGGCATGCCGATGGACCAGGCCGTGAACGCGCCGCGCATCTCGGAGCGCAACGGCGAGGCCACCTCGATCGAGCCGGGCTTCGCCGGCAGCGGGCAAGCGCGCGCGCTCGAGCGCCTCGGCCACCGCTGGGAAGCCGAACCGGAAGAAATCGGCGCCGCGAACGCCCTGGTGTTCAACCCGGACGGCACCGTCACCGCGGTCAGCGAAAGCAAGCGCCACGGGGTCGGCACCGCCCTGGTGCAGCGCCGCGGTCATTAGCAAGCACCCTGGCGTTGGGCGTTTGTTACATGTTCAAAATCTTTCTTGGGAAAAATACAATTTCATGTAGGAATGATCTTACATTGGGATAACATACGAGCATTAGCACTGTTCATATTGTCATGTCCACCTCCTACGTCGTGCCCACCCTGCCGATCCGCCGGAGTGCCCTCACCCTGGTCCTCGCGTTCGTGCTCATCACGGCGATGAGCATCCTCTTCGTCCGCGAGGTCGTCGACCTGCGCGACGCGATGGGCCAGCTCAGGCAGAACGACGTGGCGCGCATCCAGGTCCGCAACGTCCTGATGAACCTGCTCAATGCCGAGACCGGGCAGCGCGGATTCCTGCTCACCGGCGACCCGGCCTACCTCGAACCCTACCAGCTCGGACGCGGCAGCGTCCGTGACAACCTGGCGCAGGCGGAACAGTCCGGCTACCACGATGCGCAGTTCCTCGCCAACGTGCGCAAGCTGGCCCTGGTCACGGAGAGCAAGCTCGACGAGATCGAGCGCACCGTGCAGCTCAAGAAGCGCGGCGACGATGCCGCCGCCCTGGCCATCGTGCGCGAGGGCTTCGGCCGCAGCAAGATGCGCGAAGCGCGCCGGCTGATCCAGGACGAGGTGGCGCGGCTGCGGGTGGTCCGCGACGCGCTCATCGACGACTTCAACCGCCGCCTGCTGCGCGCCGCCATGATCCTGGTGCTGATGCTGTCGACCGTGGTCGCCATGACGGTGCACGCCTGGCGCTCGCTGTCGGCGGCCGCGCGCCGCAACAACGAGCTGGCCAAGCGCCTGGCCATGGAAGCCTCGCACGACGTCCTCACCGGCCTGCCGAACCGGCGCTACTTCGACCGCTGGGCGCGCCGCCTGGTGGCCAGGAGCCAGCGCAGCGGCAAGCCCTTTACCCTGCTGGCCATCGACCTGGACCGCTTCAAGGAGGTCAACGACACCCACGGCCACGCGGCCGGCGACGAGGTGCTGAAGGAAGTGGCGCGGCGCTTCCAGTCGGTCCTGCGCAGCGGCGAATTCCTGGCGCGCGTGGGCGGCGACGAATTCGTGGTGCTGATGGACGGCGAGTTCTCGCGCAACGAAATCACCAGCGTCGGCCGGCGCCTGATCGACTGCCTCTACCCCTCCATGCGTCCCGGGATGGCCGACAACGCGGTCGGCGCCAGCATCGGCGCCGCGGGCTTCCCGCTGAACGGCGCCGACCTGGAGGGCGTGATGCAGGCCGCCGACGACGCGCTCTACGCCTCCAAGCATGGCGGCCGCGGCATGCTGTCGTTCGCGCGCGCCGAACCGGGCCCTGCGCCGAATATGCACGGCGCTGCCGGTCGCGCCGCCGGCGCGGCGCCGGACACCGCCCCCACGACGGGGGCTGTTTTCTAGCGCAGCACAGCGCTAGAGTGCGTACCGGACAATCCCACACTACGGACCGGTATGACTCAGCGACGCTCTTCCCCTGCCCTGCTGGCAATGCTCTGCGCCACCCTCGTCGCGGCCCAGCCGGCCGCGGCCAACGATTTCCTCGACAAGCTGGCCAAACAGGTGGTGGGCGATACCGTGCAGGCGGTGGCCAGACACGCGACGGCGAAGGCCGCGACGGCGGCGGCCCCGGCTGCCCCGGCCGCCAGCGCTCCCACTATACGCGCCGGCGCCAGGGAGCAGCGCATGCGCCTGGAGAACGGCGAACCCTTCCACGCCGACTACATCATCGACTACTGGAGCCGGCCGGGCGCCCTGACCCGCGGCAGCACGCCCGAGCTCGACGCGCCTGGCTGGATCATGCCCATACCTTCGAAGTTCGGCGCCAGCAAGAAAGGGGCGGACTACGCCCTGCTGCAACGCAGGCTCGAACGGATCATCGCGCGGGTGATGGAGCACCCGGCCCTGGTCGGCATCCGCGGCGCGAGCCTGACCTGGAGCGCCAATTTCGGCTACGACGGCGGCAAGCGGCCCCTGGTGGCGAACATCTCGATGCTCGCCCGTCCGATCAGCCTGGACGACCCGAAGACGAAGCGCTACCCGGATGGCAGCTTCCACACCCCGGGAGAGGGCCCGGTCCTCGAAATCACCGTGAACAATCCGGAAGAAATCGGCTCTCGCCGCTCGTCCGGCAGCTACAAGGGCATGACCGTGCTGCGCCATGGCTACATGTTCGTGATCCCGAATACCGACCGCCCGCTGCTCGTCGGTCCGGCCGACGACACGCAGGTGAACCCCGACCTGCTCGACGATGCGCGGCCGCGCTCGGACATCCAGTTCATGACTGTCTACGTCGGGGCCTTCATCCCCAGCGAGCTGCACCTCGTACAGAAGCGCATTGACCCGGTCGGCAATACCGGGCGGCTGATCGGCGTGCTGTACAACATCGACTGGCATGCATTGCTGAAGGAGGCAAGCGCGCTCCAGTAGCCATTCCGTCTCCATGCGTGCGATTCCCGTCACGCCTTCGTGCGGCGCGCCGTCTCCATCCGGTGCCGCCGCATTTTTTTGTCTGTACAGCCTTGCCAGGCACTACACTGTCAGGACGGCCGCCGTGCCTGCGCGAGCGCCGCAACGACAACGACAATAACGGAGACAACGCATGAGCAACTTCATCACCCTGTTGCCCACCCTCCTGATCGGCGCGCTGGCGCTGATCATGTTCGGGCTGGGCCTGTCCCTCACCCTCGCCGACTTCCGCCGCCTCATCAAGCACCCGAAGGCCGTGGTGCTGGCCCTGGTCCTGCAGGCCATGGTGCTGCCGGCGATCTGCTACGGCCTGATCGTCGGCCTGGGCGTGGCGCCCGTGTACGCGGTCGGCCTGATGCTGCTGGCGGCATCCCCGGGCGGCGTCTCGGCCAACCTGTTCAGCCACCTGTTCGGCGGCAACGTGGCGATGAACATCTCGCTCACCGCGATCAACACCGTGCTGTCGATCGTCAGTCTGCCCCTGATCGCCAACTTCGCCATCGCTACCTTTGCGAAAAGCGGGCAAGTGGTGCCGATGCAGACCGCCAAGGTGATCGAGGTGATCGTCATCGTGCTGATCCCGGTGGCGATCGGCATGTTCGTGAAAAGCCGCGCCCCAAGCTTCGCCGCGCGCATGGACAAGCCGATGAAGCGCTTCTCGATGGCCGTGCTGGCCCTGCTCGCCATCATCGCCATCGCCAAGGAATGGACGGCCATCACGAGCTCCTTCGCCTCGATCGGCCTGGCCGTCATCCTTTTCAACATCCTGAGCCTGGGCCTGGGCTACTACGTGCCGCGCATGCTCGGCCTGGACAAGCCGAACGCCATCGCGATCGGCTACGAGATCGGCATCCACAACTCCACGCTGGCGATTTTCGTGGCGGTGTCGGTGCTGGGCGACTTCCAGCTGATGCTGCCGGCGGCGATCTACTCGGTCAGCATGTACGTGTTCGCCACTGCCTTCGGCTTCCTGATCCTGGGCAGGAAAGCAGCGGCCGGCGCCGCGGCGCCGGCGTCCAGCTGAGACTTGTTCAATCCAGGCGTCCGGCCGGGAAGGCGCAGGGCGCGCGCCGCATCGTGCGCAGTCCGCGCACCACGACCACCACCGTGAGGCCGAGGCTGGCCAGGGCGGCTACCGGCAGCGCCGGGATGCCGCTCAATGCGTTGAGCATCGACACCAGCAGCAGCGTTGCCGCCGCGCCGGCGGCGCTGCCGGTCCGGCTGGCGTGATTGCGCAGCGGGGCCGCCACCGCCGGCAGGATGATGCAGGCCACGCAGAGCACGCGCAGCAGCGCCTCCGGTCCCGCCTGCCCGAGGGCCGCCAGCAGCAGTGCGGCGCCGGTGGCCAGCGCCCAGCCGGCCAGCGCCTGCAGCAGCAGGCTGCGGCCGAGCTGGACGTTGAACGCTGCCGCTCCGCCCGGCATGGCGGGCGCCAGCCGCACCAGAGCCTGTTCGGCAGCGAGTTCCGCCGGCAGCTGGGCCAGGCGCACGCTGTGCAGGAGAGGAACGACCAGCAGCGTGCAGGCGAACAGCCAGCCGATGCCCGCCGTGACCTCGCGATCGGCGCGCCAGGTGGCGAGGATGCCGGTACAGATCACGACCACGGCCAGGACGGCCAGCACCGCCACGGTTTCGGCCAGGTGGCGGGTGGGGCCGAGCGCATGCAGCGCCAGGCGCCGGCCGTCGCGCCTTGCACTGTCGCGGCGCAGCGTCCTGCCATACCAGCCCCTGGTCTGCTTGCTGGCCACCTGCGCGATCAGCGGATCCGGCTGGCCGGACGAGGCGACCCAGCGCAGGCGCTTGGCCACCATCTCCCAGTGGCGCTCGCCTCCTTGCGGGAACATGGCGCTTACCGCCGCCACGATGACGCCCGCATAGATGGGCAGCGCCAGGACGATGGCCACAGGATGGGACAGGAGCGCGACCAGGTCTTCCGGCAGCCACTCCACCAGGAACCAGGTGAAACACAGCGCCGTGATGATCGGTTCGGCTGCCCGGTGTCCTGCCGCGCCCAGTCCGATGCCCGCGACGAAGATCACCAACCACAACAACCAGAACCCGAGCTCGCCCGTATCGGCATGGGGCGCGCTGGCGAAGCCGGCGATACCGGCCAGGCACACCAGGCAGGACAGCTCGACCAGGCGCCGGCGCATCTGCGGAACCAGCCAGGCATTCACCGGCGTATTGAGCTTCATGGCGCCCGGCATGAAGCGCCATGCCCAGTTCAGCAGGAGGAGCACGGAGGCCGCGGTCCACAGCGTGGCCAGGCCTTCGCGCGGCCCCTCGTTCACCGCTTGCGCGGCGGCGAAAACGATCGCGATGACGATCGCGCCCCAGCGGATCACGCCCGACATGCGCGGGTTCGCATGCGTCACCGCGGCGCGCCACAGCATCCGGTAGTCGCGCAGGCGCGCGCTCATCGCCGCGTTCATTGGGTCACCTCGATGAACAGGTCTTCCAGGCTGAGCGGCTCGGCGCGGCGCCCGTCGGTCGTGCTGCGCGCCCCTTCCAGCAGATCGTCGAGCGGCCCCTGCAGCGCGATGCGGCCGTCCTTGAGGAAGGCGACGTCCAGCGCCACCCGTTCCAGGTCGGTCAGGATGTGGGTCGAGAACAGCACCGTGGTGCCGCGCTCGATCACGCCGTCCACCAGCTCGGAAAGAAAAGCGCGGCGGCCGGCCGGGTCCAGCGCCGACACCGGTTCGTCCAGCACCAGCAGTTCCGGATCGTGCGCCAGCGCGCGGATGATCGACAGGCGCTGCTGCTGGCCGCCCGACAGGCGGCCGATCGGCTTGCCCAGTTCCAGCGGGCCGAAGCCCCAGCGCTCCAGCAAGGCCTCGACCTTCACCGCGTTCCAGCGCGGGTACATGGCCTTGAAGTAGTCCAGCATCTGCAGCGGCGTCATCCACTCGAACAGGCCGTGCTTCTGCGGCACGTAGCCGATGCGGGCGCGGGTCGCCTCGGACAGCGCAGCCACGTCCTCGCCGAACAGGCGCACGCTGCCGGCGTCGGTCTCGCGCAGGCCGAGCAGGCACTCCATCAAGGTCGACTTGCCGGCGCCGTTGCGGCCCAGCAGGCCGATGACCTGGCCCTGCCCGATGTCCCAGTGAAGGCCACTTAACACGATGCTGCTGCCGTAGTGCTTGGCGACGTCGCGCAATTGGATGATGGGTGCGGTCACGATGCTTCCTTCAAGAGGTGGGTGAAAAGATTCAGGACGGTGTCCGGGTCGAGTTCGAGCTCGCGCGCCTCGCGCGCCGCGCGCTCCAGGGTCGGGCGCAGCAGTGCCGTGCGCTCGGCCTGGCTGCGGCTGCTGCGCGGGCGCTCGGCCACCAGCATCCCCAGGCCGCGCCGGCGCGCCAGCAGGCCTTCGGTCTCGAGCAGGCCATAGGCCTTCGAGACGGTCATGGGATTGACGGCGAGGCTGGATGCCACGTCGCGCACCGACGGCAGCTCGTCGCCGGGCGCCATCTGGCCGCCGGCAACCAGGCGCCGCACCTGCTCGACGAGCTGGCGGTAGATCGGCTCGGTCGAGCCGGGCGTGATCGAAAACAGCTGGGATGTGTGGACTGCCATGGTGTATAGGCCGTATATGTGTATTAATTGAGTAATACACTACCCTCGGGAATTCTCGCTGTCAACGCTCCGGCGTAAAGATATGCAATACGTATATGTCCCATCGCAAACAAAACTGTGACATCATGCGCAGCCGGATCCGCAAGCACCGCGGCTTGCGCACCTACCTGACACGAACAACGAACCATGTCCTCCACCCCAGAAACGGGCCTGCGTGCCGCCTCCCCTACCTATCCCGAGGTCCGCTTCCGCGAACTGTTCGAGCAGGGGCCGGGCAGCATCCAGCTGCTCGATCCGGAGGGTTACACCATCCGGGTGAACAAGGCCTGGGAAACGCTGTGGCACATCTACGAAGGCAGCGAGGTGAAACGCCACGTGCTGAGCAGGGAGTACAACGTGCTGCGCGATCCCCAGGTCGTCGAGGCGGGCATCACGCCCTATCTCCGGCGCGCCCTGGACGGCGAATCCGTCACCATCCCGGCGATCCACTACGATACGACTGCGATCGGTGTGCCCGGACGCTCGCGCTGGGTCACCGCGCGCGCTCACCCCATCAAGGATGGCGAGGGACGCGTCGTCGAAGTCATGCTGATGCATGAGGACATCACCGAACACGTCGAGGCCGAGACGGCATTGCGCGAGCGCGAGGAGCGTTTTCGCACGCTTGCGATGGCAAGCTCGCAGATCGTCTGGACCAATACCTCCGACGGGCGCGTGCTGAACGATTCGCCCTCGTGGCGCGCATACACCGGACAGACCTACGAGGAATGGAAGGAATTCGGCTGGCTCGACGCAGTCCATCCGGATGACCGCGAGCGCGCCTACCGGATATGGATCGACTGCGTCGCCAGCCGCTCGGTCTACGAGACCGAATACCGCCTGCGCCGCGCCGACGGCGTGTACCGCTGGACCGCGGTCAAGGGCATCCCCATCCTCGATGGACAGGGTGGCGTGCGCGAATGGGTCGGCGCCAACCGCGACATCCACGACACCGTCATGGCACAGGAGGCCCTGGCCGAGCGGCTCGACCGCGAGCAGCGCCAGTCGGCCCTGCTGGCCAAGGTGGCAAGCGCGTCGCGCACGCTGCACACGGTCCTGTCGGTACCCGACATCGCCGAGGTGCTGGTGCAGGAGGTCCGCGTGCTTCTCGACGTTCACCAGGCGGTCGTCTCCCTGACGGAAGGCGACAACTGGACTCAGGCCATCAATGCGGTGTCCCTGTCGGAAAAATATGCGGCGTATCGCGCCTTCGACGCCCGTACCGACGGCAGCGGCATCTACGCCGAGGTGTGCCGCACCAATACGCCGATGCGCCTCACCCAGGCGGAACTGGAGGCACATCCCGCCTGGAAGGGTTTTGGCCGGCATGCCGCCGGCCATCCGGCCATGCGCGGCTGGCTGGCGGTCCCGCTCATCAACCGAAAGGGGCACAACATCGGCCTGATCCAGGCGTCGGACAAGGTTCATGGAGACTTCACCGAACAGGACGAAGCCATTCTGGTGCAACTGGCCTCGATCGCGGCCAACGGCTTCGAGAACGCCCGCCTGTACGGTTCGCTGCGCGAGCAGGAGCGGCGCAAGGACGAATTCCTGGCCATGCTCGCCCATGAGCTGCGTAATCCGCTCGCACCGATCTCCTCTGCGGCGGAACTGCTGAAGATTTCCACGAGTCCGGAGCGCATCCGCGCATCGAGCGACGTGATCGCGCGCCAGGTGCGACACATGACCTCACTGGTGGACGACCTGCTGGACGTGTCCCGTGTCACCCGCGGCCTGATCAAGCTCGACCAGGCCCTGGTCGGCATCGGGCCGGTGCTTGCCAATGCGGTGGAACAGTCACGGCCGCTGGTCGCCGCGCGCGGCCATGCCCTGACGGTCGAAGTGGCGCCGGAGCTGGCCGCGGCCCGGGTGCATGGCGACGCCACGCGCCTGGTGCAGGTGATTGCCAACCTGCTCAACAACGCCGCCAAGTACACCCCGAGCGGCGGCACGATCTTTCTCAGCGCGGCGCGCAGCGGTGAGCGCGTGCGGCTGTGCGTGGAGGACAACGGCATCGGCATCGATAGCGGGCTGCTGCCGCAGGTGTTCGACCTGTTCACCCAGGCCGAAAGGACGCCGGACCGTTCGCAGGGCGGCCTGGGCATCGGCCTGGCGCTGGTGCGCACCATGGTGGCGCTGCACGGCGGCGAGGTGCAGGCGCACAGCGACGGACCGGGCAAGGGCAGCACCTTTACGGTCTGGCTGCCGCTGGCTTGATCACGACAAAAGACACCCATGCCACTCTTTGTGTAACTTATCGGTTTCTTTTTGTCCATCTTGTGTTACAGTGCTCCATATCAACAAATAAAGGAGACACTGTCATGAAAACCGCCGCTCACGCTCATCAGGACAAGCTCGTTGCATTCTCGCGCCGCCAGTTGTGGTTTGCGCTGGGAGCCGTACTCGTGCTCGCCGCCGCCGCTGTCGGCCTGCTGGCATTTCCGGGAGCGCAAGCCCCGGCGCGCCTGTTTTCCCTCCTGCCGATCGTGATCGTGCTTGCCGTGGCCGCCCTGAAGACCGGCGGCGGGCGCGGCGCCCCGACCAGCGCCGAGGTCCGCGCATTGGTGGACGACGAGTTGCGCCAGGCAAGCCAGCAGAAGGCCAGCCGCAATGGCTTCCTCGCCGTGCTGGCGGCGCAGGTCGTGCTGGCGCCTGGCCTGGCCTGGCTGTCCACGCCCTACCCGGTCGCGCTGATGGCGGTCCTGACGATCGCGACGGGTCTTACGGTGTTCCTCGCCAGCCTGCTGTATCACGACCGCTGAACCATGACGGAACACTTGAAGACGACGATGAAAGTGCAGCGCGCCAGGCTCGACCTGACCCAGGCCGGGCTGGCCGAACGGGCGGGCGTCACGCGCAAATCCATCAATGCCATCGAGACCGGGGCCATGGTGCCCTCGACGATCCTGGCGCTGAAGCTGGCGCGGGCGCTCGGCGTCAGCGTCGAGGAACTGTTCTCGCTGGAAGAAGCACCGGACTGAGCTCATGGGGGTCAGGTCTGACATTCGGACACGAGCTCGAGCATTAGCCTGCTGTACTGCTCAGTCCGTGTCTAAATGTCAGACCTGACCCCGGCAAAAAAAGAGCCGGGACCGTGAACTGCCCCCCAAAAGTTGGACACAACTTTTGGGGGTTTTCATGACCAAGTACAGCGAGCAGTTCAAGCTCGCAGTTGTCCAGGATTATCTGGCCGACAGCTCTGATGGATATCGTGGGAT